>JACCDV010007201.1_pt1 | contig 20269 bp, 18 predicted proteins | sample 7446131 | NCBI WGS metagenome assembly JACCDV01 (sample SAMN15323448, study PRJNA562643) | freshwater metagenome | isolation source: river surface water | place: USA:Blue River Watershed | collected 2017-08-17 | reverse complement strand
GGCCGGCGGCCACATCCCCGGCTACCGCGCGGTGCCCAAGAAGCCGGGCAAGTACCCCGTGGTGCTGGTGGTGCAGGAGATCTTCGGCGTGCACGAGCACATCCAGGACATGTGCCGCCGCTACGCCAAGGCCGGCTACTACGCCATCGCGCCCGAGATGTTCGCGCGCCAGGGCGACGTCTCGAAGATGACGGACATCGGCCAGATCCTCTCCGAGGTGGTCTCCAAGGTGCCCGATGCCCAGGTGTGTGCCGACCTGGACGCGGCCGTTGCCTTCGCCGGTGCGAGCAAGCAGGCCGACACCCAGCGCGTGGGCCTGGTCGGCTGGTGCTGGGGTGGCCGCACCGCCTGGAGCTACGCGAGGCACAACCCGCAGCTCAAGGCGGCAGTGGCCTACTACGGCCTGCTGGCCGGCATGAAGTCGGACATCAAGCCGCACGACCCGGTGGACATCGCCGAGCAGATCAAGGTGCCGGTGCTGGGCCTGTACTCGGGCAAGGACGCCTACATCCCTTTGAGCGTGGTCGATCAGATGCGCGCGGGCATCAACAAGTCGGGCAGCGGCTCGGAGATCGTCGTGTTCCCGAACGTGGACCATGGCTTCAACGCCGACTACCGCCCGACCTACGACAAGGTCGCGGCCACCTACGCGCAAAAGCTCGCCTTCGACTGGCTCAAGGACCACGGGGTCTGAGCCCCGGGTGCTGAGCCGCGTTGCTTCGGTCACACGCAAACCGCCCTGGCTGGGCGGGCTTTCCCGCGGGTGGCCGGGCGCAGCCTTGACGCTCGCTGGGCATTCGGTTCCACTGAATCGGAGCCCATCGGCAGGGAGGCGGGCGACCGTCTTTGGAGCTGTCGACGACAGTTTTCAGGATCGCCGACCGCCCAGGACCCAACGCCGTGAACGCTTCGCCCGACCCGTTTGACGAGGACCTCCTGGCCGCCGGCCAGCATTTCGAGCGCGACGAGATCCTGAGCACGGTGCTGGCGCACATCGACGCCTACATCTACCTCAAGGACCACGAGGGCCGCTACCTCTACGCCAACGAGAAGGTGCTGCAGCTCTACCGGCGCCCGGCCAGCGAGGTGCTCGGCAAGGACGACTTTGCGCTGCAAGGCCCGGAGGTGGGGGCACGGCTCAAAGCCATCGACGCCCTGGTGCTGTCGACCATGTCGCGCCAGGCCTGCGAAGAAATCCTGGTCGACGCCGATGGCCACGAGCACCACTACTGGTCGATCAAGCTGCCGCTGGAGCGGCCGGGCCAGCCGCCTTGCCTGATCGGCTTCTCGTCCGAGATCACCGAGCTGCTGCACCTGCGCCAGAGCCTGGAGCGCCAGCGCGTGACCGACCCGCTCACCGGTCTGGCCAATCGCGTGCAGTTCGAAGAAGAGCTGGCCCTGGAGATGCGCATGGTCGCGCGCACGGGCCAACAGCTCGCCGTGGTGCTGCTCGACCTCGACCAGTTCAAGTACATCAACACCCACCTGGGCCAGGAGGCCGGCGACCAGATGCTGCGCGAAGCCGCCCTGCGCCTGCGCCAGGGTGAGAACGCCGGCAACTGCCTGGCGCGCGTGGGAGGGGATGAGTTCGCGGTGATCCTGCCCGGCGTGGCCGATGCCGAGGAGGCCGAGCGCCGCACCCAATGCCTGCGCGACTGCCTGGCCGAGCCTTTCATGCTGCTGGGCAAGCCCGTTCGGGTCACGGCCAGTGCCGGCCTGGTGCTGTACCCGCACGATGGCGACAGCGCAGGTGCCTTGCTTGGCCGGGTCGAGTCGGCCATGTACCTGGCCAAGGAGCGAGGCCGAGACCAGAGCCGCCGCTACACCACCGAGCTGGCCACCGCCGCTTCGCAACGCGTCGACATGGAGCACGACCTGCGCGGGGCCCTGGCCGCCGGCCAGTTCGAGTTGCATTACCAGCCCAAAGTGCGCGCCAGCGATGGCGCCGTGGCCGGCTTTGAGGCCTTGCTGCGCTGGCATCGGCCGGGGCACGGCATGGTGCCGCCCATGCACTTCATCCCCCTGGCCGAGCAACTGGGCCTGCTGGTGCAGATCGGCCACTGGGTGGTGCAAGAGGCCTGCCGCCAGATGGCCGCGTGGCGCGGGCAGGGCCTGGGCCGCGTGAGCGTGGCGGTCAACCTCTCGCCCTGCCAACTGCGCAGCCGCAGCCTGATCGAAGGCGTGCGCACCAGCCTGGACGAGCACGGCATCGGGCCCGGTGAGCTGGAGATGGAGGTCACCGAGTCGATGATGATGGACGAGCCCGAGCAGGCGATTGCCATCCTGCGCGACCTGCGTGCGCAAGGGGTGGAGCTGTCCATCGACGACTTCGGCACAGGCTATTCGTCGATGGCCTACCTCAAGCGCCTGCCAGTGAGCACGCTCAAGCTTGACCGCCACTTCGTCATCGACGTGGCCACCGACCCGCGCGATGCCGACCTGTGCGCGGGTGTGATCGCGCTGGCGCACAAGCTGGGCCTGAAGGTGGTGGCCGAAGGCGTGGAGACCGACGCCCAGCGCCAGGCCCTGTTGGCGCGCGACTGCGACACCTTCCAGGGCTACCTGTTCAGCCGCCCCATGCCGGCGGGGCAGGTGGCGGCTTACCTGCAGTCGCTGCCCAGAGGTTGAGCGCCAGGGCCGACTGGGGCAAAATGGCCTGGTCATGAACGCTCTGGCCCGACTGCATCGCCTTGACCTGCCCGCCCACGCGGTGGCAGGCGCACGCGTGGCCACCTTGCCCACCCAACCGTTGGGCACGGCCGCAGACTCCTGAGCCCGGCGATCCCCCACCCCCACATCTTTTCAGCGCAACCTCGATCGCCGGGCCCCCACCCAGCGCGATGCCGTGCCCGCCTGCGCCCGTCGTGCCAGGCGGCGCACCCTTGAGAAACCGAGGATCGCTCCATGACTTCCTTTTCCCTCACCGCTGTGTCTCCCGACACCGAGCGCCTGCTCACCGAACTCGACCACCAGCGCCTGCGTCGCCATGCTTCGTCTCACGGTGCCTTGCGCGAGCTGCTGGACAACGCCGACCTCCTGCCATCGCCCGAGTTGCCCAGCGACGTCGTCTCGATGAACTCCGAGGTCGAGGTGCTGGATGCGGCCCACGGCAAGCTGCAGCGCCTGACCCTGTGTTACCCGGCCGAGGCCGATGCCGAGCAGGGGCGCATCTCGGTGCTCTCGCCAGTTGGCCTGAGCCTGCTGGGTCGGGCGGTGGGCAGCCAGGCCCGATGGCAGGCTGCACCGGGTGCGGTCGGCGCCTTGCACATCCGTGCGCTGCGCTACCAGCCAGAAGCTGCCGGCGACTTCCATCGTTAGACTCGGGGGCATGTCCCTGCTTTTGCTGCTCCTCCTGCCCTTCGTCGGCAGCGCCGTTGCAGCGGTGTTGCCGACCAACGCCCGCAACCTCGAATCGCTGTGGGCGGCCTTGGTCATGCTCGCGGTGGCCGTGCCGCTGGCGCTGCTCTACCCATCGGTCGAAGCCGGTCAGCTGCTGACCGAGCGCCTGAGCTGGTTGCCCACGCTCGGGGTGGACGTGGTCGTGCGGCTCGATGGTTTTGCTTGGATGTTCGCGATGCTGGTCAGCGGCATGGGCCTGCTGGTGGTCATCTACGCGCGCTACTACCTCTCGCCCGAAGACCCGGCGGCGCGCTTTTATTCACTGCTGCTGGGCTTCATGGGTGCCATGCTGGGCGTGGTGGTGTCGGGCAACCTGGTGCAGCTGGTGGTGTTCTGGGAGCTCACCAGCATCTTCAGCTTCCTGCTGATCGGCTACTGGACGCACCGCAAGGACGCGCGCCGGGGCGCCCGCATGGCGTTCACCGTCACGGCCTCGGGTGGGCTGGCGTTGCTGGCGGGCGTGCTGCTGCTGGGCCACATCGTCGGCAGCTTCGAACTCGACAAGGTGCTGCAAGCCGGAGACCAGGTTCGCGCCCATGCGCTCTATCCGCTGACGCTGGGCCTGATCCTGCTTGGCGCGTTGACCAAGAGCGCGCAGTTCCCCTTTCACTTTTGGCTGCCGCACGCGATGGCTGCGCCCACGCCGGTGTCGGCCTACCTGCACTCGGCCACCATGGTCAAGGCCGGTGTTTTTCTGCTGGCGCGGCTGTGGCCGGTGCTCGCGGGCACCGAGATGTGGTTCTGGATCGTGGGTGGCGCGGGTCTGGTCACGCTGCTGCTGTGCGCCTTCGTGGCCATGTTCCAGAACGACCTCAAGGGCCTGCTGGCTTACTCCACGCTCAGCCACCTCGGGCTCATCACCCTGCTGTTGGGCATGAACAGCCCGCTGGCCGCCGTGGCTGCGGTGTTCCACATGCTCAACCACGCCACCTTCAAGGCCTCGCTGTTCATGTCGGTGGGCATCATCGACCACGAGACCGGCACGCGCGACATGCGGCGCCTGGATGGGTTGTTCCGCAGCATGCCCATCACCGGCACGCTGGCCATCGTGGCTTGCGCGGCCATGGCGGGCGTGCCGCTGCTCAACGGCTTCCTCTCGAAAGAGATGTTCTTCGCCGAGACGGTCTACATCAACACCTACCCGTGGCTGGAGACGGCGCTGCCCGCGGTGGCCACGCTGGCCGGCGTCTTCGCGGTGGTGTATTCGCTGCGCTTCGGTCACGACGTGTTCTTCGGCCCGACGGCGCGCAACCTGCCGCGCGAGCCGCACGAGCCCGTGCACTGGATGCGCGTGCCGGTGGAGCTGCTGGTGCTGTTGTGCGTGGTGGTGGGCACGTTGCCGGCCTGGTCGGTGGGGCCGGTGCTGGCCATGGCCGCCACGCCCGTGGTGGGCGGCGTGCTGCCCGAGTACAGCCTGGCCGTCTGGCATGGCTTCAACGCACCGTTGGTGATGAGCCTGGTCGCCAGCGCGGGCGGCTTGCTCGTCTACCTGTTGTTCGCGCGGCGCTTCAAGGCCCGACGTGGCCATGGCGTGCCGGGTTTCGGCTGGTTGCAGGGCAAGCGCGTGTTCGAGCTGTTCGTGGCGTGGTTGTCGGGCCGGGCGCGTCGCTTGCTGCGCCTGCTGGGCACCCGCCGCCTGCAGCCGCAGATGCTGGCCCTGGTGGCGGTGGCGCTGTTCGCTGGCGTGGGCTCGTCGCTGATCGTGCCGCTGGCCTGGGGCGACCGAGAGCGCGTGCCGCTGACGCCCGAGTTCGTCGTGCTGTGGGGCATCGGGGCTTTCTGCGCGGTGGGCGCGGCCTGGCAGGCCAAGTTCCACCGGCTGGCGGCGCTGATCATGCTTGGCGTGGTCGGCCTGGTGCTGTGCATCACCTTCGCGTGGTTCTCGGCGCCCGACCTGGCGCTCACGCAACTGGCGGTCGAGGTGGTGACGGTGGTGCTCTTCCTGCTGGGCCTGCGCTGGATGCCCACGCGCGTGGAAACCGTGGACCCGCACCAGGGCGTGCTGGACTGGTCGCGCCGGGTGCGCGACCTCACGCTGGCCGTGCTGGTGGGAGTGGCCCTGGCGGCGCTGTCGTACGCACTGCTCACGCGACATGCGCCGATGAGCATCTCTCCCTTCTTCATCGAAAAGGCCTTGCCCGAAGGCGGCGGCACCAACATCGTCAACGTGATGCTGGTGGATTTTCGCGCCTTCGACACCCTGGGCGAGATCACGGTGCTGGGCATCGTGGGCCTGACGGTGTATGCGCTGCTGCGACGTTTCCGCCCCGCCACCGAGTCCATCGAGCTGCCTCATCCGCAGCGCCGCAATGAGCGCGACCCCGGCCTGGACCTGATCGACCCCGATGACGAAGGCCACGCCGTGGCGCCTTACCTGGCCGTGCCCGCCGTGCTGGTGCGCTTGCTGCTGCCGCTGGCCGGCGTCTTCGCTTTTCACCTGTTCATGCGCGGCCACAACGAGCCGGGCGGTGGCTTCGTGGCCGGGCTGGTGGTGGCCATTGCCTTCATCGCACAGTACCTGGTGGGGGGCACGCGCTGGGTGGAAGCGCGGTTGCGCCTGCGGCCCATGCGCTGGATCGCCTTCGGCCTGCTGGTGGCGCTGGCCACGGGGCTGGGCTCGCTGGTGCTGGGCCACCCCTTCCTGACCACGCACACCGCGCACCTGCACCTGCCGGTGCTGGGCGAGGTGCATGTGCCTTCTGCCGCCTTCTTCGACCTGGGTGTGTTCACCGTGGTGGTGGGCTCGACCTTCCTGTTGCTGAGTTCGCTGGCACATCAGTCGATGCGCGCGCGCCGCCAGCAGGCCGTGGCGGCCGAAGATGCCGATGCCGCCGAGGTGGCGGACATCGCCCTTCAAACCCAATCGCCGGAGGTGCGCTGATGGAACTCGTCATCTCCCTGGCCATTGGCGTGCTGGCGGGCGCGGGCGTGTGGCTGGTGCTGCGCCCCCGGACCTTCCAGGTGCTCATCGGCCTGTCGCTGCTGGCTTACGCCATCAACCTGTTCATCTTCAGCGTGGGCAGCCTGGCCACCGACAAGGAGCCCATCGTCAAACCCGGCATCAGCCCCGACCTGTTCCACTACAGCGACCCGCTGCCGCAGTCATTGGTGCTCACGGCCATCGTCATCGGCTTTGCTACCACGGCGTTGTTCCTGGTGGTCATCCTTGCTCTGCGGGGGTTGAGCGGCGGTGACCACGTCGACGGCAAGGAGGACGAGGCATGAGGGCCGAACTCGTTGTCGTGCCCGTGCTGCTGCCGCTGTTGACGGCGGGCCTGATGCTGTGGGCTGGCGAAGGCCGACGCCGCCTCAAGGCCATGGCCAATGTGCTGTCGACCTCGCTGACGCTGGCTGCCGCCGTGGCGCTGCTGGTGTGGGTGCACCAGCAGGACGCGGCCGCCGCCTTTGGCATCTACCTGCCGGGCAACTGGCCGGTGCCGTTTGGCATCGTGCTGGTGGCCGATCACCTCTCGGCGCTGATGGCGGTGCTCACGGGGGCGCTGGGGCTGGCGACACTGCTGTACGCGCTGGCGCGCTGGCAGCACGCGGGGGTGCACTTTCACGTGCTGTTCCAGCTGCAGCTCATGGGGCTGTATGGCGCCTTCCTCACGGCCGATCTGTTCAACCTGTTCGTGTTCTTCGAGGTGCTGCTGGCGGCCAGCTACGGGCTGCTGCTGCATGGCGGGGGCAACGCGCGGGTCAAGGCTGGCCTGCACTACATCGCCATCAACCTGATGGCCTCGCTGCTCTTTCTCATCGGCGTGGCGGTGCTCTACGGCGTGACGGGCACGCTCAACATGGCCGACATCGCGCAGAAGTTGCAGGCCGTGCCCACCAGCGACCGCGGCCTGCTGCACACCGGCGCGGCCATCCTCGCCATCGCCTTTCTGGCCAAGGCGGGGCTGTGGCCGTTGAACTTCTGGCTGCCCGGGGCCTATTCGGCGGCCAGCGCGCCGGTGGCGGGGCTGTTCGCCATCCTCACCAAGGTGGGCGTGTACGCGCTGCTGCGCCTGTGGACGCTGTGCTTTCCGGAAACCGCGGGGGCGTCGGCGCACTTCGGCGGGGGCGTGTTGATCTGGGGCGGGCTGGCCACGCTGGCTTTCGGCGCCATCGGCATGTTGGCTTCGCAGCAGTTGGCCAGGCTGGCGGCCTACAGCGTCATCGCTTCGTCGGGCACGTTGATCGCGGCCATCGGGTTCGATGCGCCGGCGCTCAGCACGGGCGCGCTGTTCTACCTGGTGAGCTCGACGCTGGCCGGCGGCGCCATGTTCATGCTGGTCGAGCTGATGGAGCGATCGCGCCAGGTCGAGGTCGGGCCGCAGCAGATCGACGATGGCCAGGATCGCCTGCCCGCTTTTTTTGACGCCGCGCCGCCGCCCGGTGTCAACCTCGATGACAACGAAGACGCGCTGATCGGCCGTGCCATCCCCGGGGCGCTGGCCTTCCTGGGCGTGACGTTCGGCATCTGCGCGGGCGTGGTGGCGGGCCTGCCGCCGTTCTCGGGCTTCGTCGCCAAGCTGGCCATGCTCCAGGCGCTGCTGCAGCAAGGCACAGCGCCCGCCTGGGCCCTGTTCGCGCTCATCATCGTCTCGGGCCTGTTTGCCGCGACGACGCTCATCCGCGTGGGCATTCGCCACTTCTGGGGTGCGTCCGACAAGGCCTCGCCCAAGCTGCGCGTGATCGAGACCCTGCCGATCGGCGCGCTGCTGGCCGGCTCGATGATGCTGGTGGTGTGGGGCGAGCCGGCCCTGCGCTACGTGCGCGACACCGCCGACACGCTGCACAGCCCCGAGCGCTACATCCGAGCGGTGATGTCGGCGCGCCCCACCGCATCAGGTGCCGCCCCGCTCATGCCGATCGTGGAGGCCCAACCATGAAGCGCATCCTGCCTGCTCCCTGGCTGTCGCTGGGCATCTTCGGTGGCTGGTTGCTGCTCAACCAGTCGTTGGCGGCCGCGCAGTTGCTGCTGGCCGCCATCGTGGCCCTGGTGATGCCGCTGCTGCTGGCCTCGCTGCGCCCGGCACCCGGGCCGCTGCGTCACTGGGGCGTGCTGCTGATGCTGGTCCTGAGGGTGGGCGTCGATGTGGTGAGCTCGGCGCTCGACGTGGCCGCGGCGGTGATGCGCTCGAACCAGCGCCCCCCGCGCAGCGCCTTCGTGACCGTGCCGCTCGACCTGCGCGACACCCATGCGCTGGCGGCCTTGTCGATCATCACCGCCGTGGTGCCAGGCACCGTGTGGTCGGAGCTGGCGCCTGATCACAGCGCCTTGCTGCTGCACGTCTTCGACGTGCCCGACGAGGCGGCCTTCATCGCGCACTTCAAGCACACCTACGAGCGCCCCTTGCAGGAGATCTTCGGATGAGCCCGATCCTTGCCATCGCCATCTCGGTCACGCTGATGCTCTACGCCATCGCCATGGTGTTCGGCCTGATGCGCATGGTGCGTGGCCCCAGCGCGCAAGACCGCGTGCTGGCGCTCGATTTCATCTACATCGTGGGCATGCTGGTGATGCTGGTGCTGGCCATCCGCTTCGAGAGCAGCATGTACTTCGAAGGCGCGCTGCTGATGGTGCTGTTCGGCTTCGTGGGCTCGGTGGCCATGGCCAAGTTCCTGCTGCGCGGGGAGGCCATCGAATGACCCCGAACCTGTGGTCTGAGCTGGTGATTTCGGCGTTGCTGCTGCTCAGTGGCGTGCTGGTGCTGCTGGCCGCGATGGGCCTGTGGCGCTTGCCCGATTTCTTTGCGCGCATGCACGCACCCGCGCTTGCGTCGACGCTGGCAGCCTGGAGCGTGACGCTGGCGTTCATCGTCTACTTCTCGGTGCGCGAAGGCACGCTGGTGCTGCACGCGTGGCTGATCATCATCGTGCTGGCCATCACGGCGCCGGTGACGGCGATGGTGCTGGCCCGCGTCGGCCTGTTTCGGCAAAGGCGATCGGGCGTGGCGCTGCCCCCGCCCCTGTCGAAGTCGGATGACCGGCCCGCATGAGGTTCAGCGTTTGATGCGCGAGATCTTCGTGCCCTCGATGCTCAGGCTCACCATCAGACCCCGCTGATCGAAGATGAAGGCGTAGGCGTCTTCCTTCAAGGTCGATGACGAGAGGTTCTTGGCCATGCCCTCGTTGACCACGACGACGCTGGGCCCCACACCGATCTCCCACCCCTTGGAGGCTTCCAGGTAACTCACCGCCTTGTCGCTGACGAGGAAAACGACGTAGCCATACGACTCGGCGCCCGCCTGCCAACCCCAGGAAGCGGACACGGAGTTGTAGTAGTCCACCGTGCCCCCTTTCTTGTTGAGCACCCCTTCGCCGTAGCTGCCGCCAAAGACCAGGCCAGCTTTGATGACGCTCGGAAACACCAGGATGGCTTTGGCCCTCTTGCCCAGGTCTTCGGCCACGGAACTGGACTTGTAGAGGCGCTGCAGGGCCTGCGCTGCGGACTTGTCCAGTTCATCGGCGGTGGCACCTCGCGCGGCCGTGCTGACCGCGGTCAGAGAAAAGGCGGCAAGCGTGGTCAGGAGCAGGCAGGCCATGGCGTTGCGCCGATGCGGGTTGGCTGTGCGGGCGCTGGTGGGGGACAGTGGGGTCATGACGTGGCTCCTGAAGTGGCGGTGATTGGTCGATACCAGGGTATGCCGCGCAAGGCACATCGCGCTGTGCGGTGCCGCACACGCGATGCGAAGCCCGCCCTGTGCGCGGTCGTGCGGTGCTCGATCGATAAGAGGCGCATACTGTTTTCGGGCCTGTTGTTGCTTTGGGCTGACCGGTCTGTGCGATGCCGAAACATCGTGCGGGCGCCTCCCTCCGGTTGGGGTCATGGTTGCCGCCTTCAAGGCAGGAGCGAAGTTGATGACGATGAACCCCGAGCCGCCTGGCAATCACCTGCTGTCGGTCTTGCCGCAAGAGGTGTGGCAGAGGTTGGCGCCACAGATGGAGCAGGTCGACATGCCGCTGGGGCAGGTCCTTTGTGAGTCCGGCAGCACGCTCAAGCACGTTTACTTTCCCGTCACGTCGATCGTTTCCTTGCTGTACGTGATGGAAAACGGCGCCTCGGCCGAGATCGCGGTGGTCGGCAACGAAGGCATCGTGGGCATCTCGCTGTTCATGGGCGGCGACTCCATGCCCAGCCGGGTGGTGGTGCAGAGCGCCGGGCGTGGCCACCGGCTCAAGGCGCAGCTGCTCAAGGACGAGTTCAACCTCGGTGGTCCCGTGATGCACGTGCTGCTGCGCTACACGCAGGCCTTGATCACGCAGATGGCGCAGACGGCGGTGTGCAACCGCCACCACGCGCTGGAGCAGCAACTGTGCCGGTGGCTGCTGCTCAGCCTCGACCGCCTGTCGTCCAACGAGTTGCTGATGACGCAGGAGCTGATCGCCAACATGCTGGGCGTGCGCCGAGAAGGTGTGACCGAGGCCGCCCTCAAGCTGCAAAAGCTCGGCCTGATCAGCTATGCCCGCGGGCGCATCCTGGTGCTCGATCGCGCCGGGCTGGAGGCGCGCACCTGCGAGTGCTACGCCGTGGTCAAGAAGGAGTACGACCGCCTGCTGCCCGATCGCATCGCGCGGTGAGGGCACACGCCTGGCTGTTTGCGCGGCCGGTTGAGCCGTGCCCCTTGTGTGCGTTGGCAGACAGTCACCACCGAGCCGAGCCGTCAGACTGCCGATGAAACGGCCCGATTGGCGGGCAGGGATGACGAACATGCCCAACGCACACGATGGCACCCAGGGTGAAGCACCGCCGCACCTGAGCGCGAACCTGAGCGCGCACCTGCTGTGGCAGCGGCTGACCAGGGCTGGCCCCCACCCTCACCCGTGGTTGTCTGGCGACCGGCTGGGGTCGACCGCCCCCAGCGACCCAGACGAGTGGCTGTTGCTGTTCAACGCGATCAAGTGCCGCTTGCGCGATGCCGTCGATGGCGCGCAGCACCCGCGCTGGAATGAGCGGGTCCAGGCCTGGATGCTGTCGCTGGTGCAAGACTGCGAAGCGGTCCTGGGCCAGTTGCAGGCGGCCCTGGATCAGGAGCATGCGCGCCGCTGGCAACTGGAGTCGGATGCGGTTGGGGCGCAGTCCGACCTGGCCCAGCTTCGAGCGGAGCTGGCGGGCAGCCGGGCGGGCGAGTTGCATGCCCGCCATCAGGCCCTGCACGACAGCCTGACCACGTTGCCCAACCGGCGTCACTTTCGCCTGACCCTGGCCCATGCGATCGAGCAGGCCTTGCGCCAGGAGGTCCGGTCTGACCTGGCCGTCTTCTTCGTGGACCTCGATGGCTTCAAGGCCATCAACGACGAGCACGGTCATGCCACGGGCGATGAGCTGCTGGGCATCGTGGCGGCCAGGTTGGCCCGGGCGCTGCGCTCCAACGACGTGGTCGGTCGCATGGGCGGCGACGAGTTCGCCTGCCTGCTCAGGGACATCCGCGAGCGCAAGCAACTCAGCCGCCTGGCCTGCAAGGTCTACGACACGGTGTCGGCCCCGATCAAGATCGGGGACCTGATCATCAGTGTGCGGCCCAGCATCGGGGTGACGACCTTCCCTGAGGGGGGGCGAAGCAGCGATGCCCTGCTCAAAGCGGCCGACCAGGCGATGTACCGTGCCAAGCGCGAACAAACGGGCTACGCCTTCCACGAAGGCAAGGCGAGGTCGACGCCATGATCCGAGTCGCCATCGTCGATGATCACCCGGTGGTGCGTGCCGGTTTGCACCAGTTCCTGTCGGACCAGACCGACATCCAGGTGGTGGCAGAAGGCGCCAACGGGCACGAAGCCGTCGACATCGCCCGTGGCGAACAGATCGACGTCTTGCTGCTGGACATCGCCATGCCCGAATGCAGTGGGGTCGATGCGCTGGTCGCCATCAGGGCGCGCAACACCGGCCTGCCCGTGCTGATCCTCAGCGAGTTCTCCGAGGCCCAGTACGCGATGGCCTTGTTGCGCCAGGGCGCCAGCGGCTACCTGAACAAGCGGTGCGAGCGCGATGAGCTGCTGCTGGCCACCCGAACGGTGAGCCGGGGGCGCAAGTACATCTCGGTGTGCGTGGCCGAACAGCTGGCCGAAGGCTGGGCCATCCGCGGCGAGCATTCGCCCCACCACTGCCTGTCCGAGCGCGAGTTCCAGGTCTTCTTGCGCCTGGCGCATGGCGAGACGGTCGGCCACACCGCCGACGGCATGTCGCTGAGCGTCAAGACCGTCAGCACCTACCGTGCGCGGGTGATGGAAAAGCTCAAGCTCGGCTCCAACAGCGACCTCACCTACTACGCCATGAAGAACGGCTTGATCCAGTAGCGGCGATCAGGCCGTCAGCGTGGTGAGGATGTCGGCGTACCAGGCGCAGTTCAACCCAAGGGACTCGTCCTGCGTGACGTCACGCCCACCCATGTCCATGCGCGACGAATGCACGCCCAGCAAGGACCAGGGCAGGTCACCGCCGCTTGCGCGCCGCATCACGACGGGCGCCCCGCTGGTGCCTCGGTGCGTTCGCGCATCCGTCAGGAAGTGGCCGTGCCCCTGAAAGCGCAGCCCGAACGACGAGGCGATGACGGCCTGCCGCACGACCGGCAGGTGGTGCAGCGTGTCATGAAAGCCCAGGGGGAAGCCCACCACCAGCACCGACTGGCCCACCTCCGCGTCCTGAATCGAGGGCAGCAGGTGCGCTGGCGTGAAGCTCTTGAACACGGCCGAGGCGCGCAGACAGGAGCGGTCCAGCTCGATCACGGCCACGTCGATGGGGCCGCCGCTGTCTCGGCCTTGTCGCCACACGCTCTTGCCCTGTTGGTACAGCAGGATCGACTGCCTTGTGGTCTGGGTGAGGTTGTCGGCATCGGTGTGCAGCACGACCTCGATGCGGTCGGGGATGTGGCCGCTGGCCTCGTCGGCCAGCACGTGGCGGCTGGTGACGAAGAACAGGCGTTCGCCTCGCTCGAAGAAGAAACCGCTGGCGGCCGTGAGCGCCTGCGTGCCATGGAAGGTCATCACCCGGGTGGTGGTCAGCAGCAAGGACTCTGTCAAGGAGCCACCAACTCCATCAACACGAGGATGTAGCGGCCATTGAGTGGGTCAGCACTCAGGGCGGCCTGCACCGCGCGGGGCGCGTGCACATCGCTCAGCAGGGTGGTTTCCCAGCTGACGCTGGCGCGCCCTTCCTCCAGGCTCGTCAGGTGCGCAATCAGGGCTTTCTTGCCATCGGGCGTGAGGAAGGCGTTGATCGTCTGCCCCAGCAAGGCCCCACGATCCAGGCCCAGCCAACGTGCCCCGGTCTGGTTGATCTCCAGCAACCTGGTCGATGAGTCGATGTTGCAGCACGCCACGGGCATGGCGTCGTGGTACTCGATCTGCCGGTCCAGGGCCGCTTCGGAGCCGGCCAGGGTGCTGCGCAACTCGTCTGCCTGCATGTCGATCTCGACCTGGTGCACCTGGATCTCGTGCAGCAGCGTTAGCGCCTGCTCGGCGGTCTCGGGTGAAGCGGCCAGCTTGTGCAACACGTTCAATGCGGCGGACATGCCTTCACCGACATCGGGTGAGGGCGGTTGACCGCTCAGTCGCGATTGCGCCCGCTGCCGAAGGTCACGCAGGTGAATCATCTTTTTCATCTGGTTGCTCATGATGTTCCCTGTTGTGCGGTGCGGGGTGCGCCAGCCGGTGACCTGCGTGCGACTCTACGCTTGATGTGGGGTCCTCCCTGGTTCTTTTCTTCTCAAAGACCTTGTGGACACCATGCGCTGCGTGCGTGCTCGTGTCGGTGCGGTAACGCACCAGGGCGTGTCAACCCCGTGGTGAGATCGGCCTTGTGTGCGCTACCGAACACAAGCAGAACCGTTGGGTGCCTACACTGCGCACGGTCTGCCTCCACAGGACCCTGGCGGCGGCCCAACTTCGACAGGGCACCCAGATGGACTTTCCCCCCGATCCTCGGAGTAACCGACTCATCGCTGCCTTGCCAAAGGCGGACCTCGCACAATGGCTGCCGCACCTGGAGCCCGTGACGCTGTCCAAGGACCTGGTCTTGTACGAGGCCGGCAGTCACGTCAGGCACGTCTTCTTTCCCACCAGTGGTGTCGTGTGCAAGCTGTATGTCACGCGAGACGGTGCGACCTCGGAGCTGGCGCTCGTTGGCAACGAAGGCGTGATCGGCACCACCTTGTTCCTGGGGGGGGACACCAACCTCAACCAGGCGCAGGTGCTGATCGCCGGGGAGGGCTTTCGCATGAGCGCGCAGGCCTTGTTGGCCGAGTTCCGACAATCGGCCAGCGTGCCCCAGCTGCTGTTGCGCTACACCCAGGCCCTGATGACGCAGGTGGCCCAGACGGCGGTGTGCAACCGCCTGCACACGCTGGACCAGCAGCTGTGCCGCTGGCTGTTGATGACCATGGACCGCACGGGTGGCGACGAGATCCGGGTGACGCAGGAAACCATCGCCCGCATGCTCGGGGTGCGGCGCGAAGGCGTCACCGAGGCGGCCCTCAAACTGCAGAAGGCGGGGGTGATCCGCTATGCGCGAGGGCGCATCCAGGTGCTGGGCCGTGCCGGCCTGGAAGCGCGCAGCTGCGAGTGCCACGGCGTCGTCAAGCGGGAGTACGAGCGCCTGCTGCCCGGGCAAGGCGATCTCGCCCTGGTCGCCTGAGCTCAGGCCTGGCGCAGGCGTGACTCCAGCTCTTTGGCCACCGTGATGTCGACGAAGGTCAGCACCGCGCCCTGGATCATGTTCGACAGGGTGCGGTAGGGCATGATGCGCACCGAGAACCAGCGCCCATCCGTGGTCGGGACTTCCTTTTCACAGGCGGTGAGCGTGCGCAAGGTCTCCTGGGCGTCCTGCTGCAAGTTGGGGTAGATCAGGGTGTTGGCCAGGTCGGTCAGCGGGCGGCCGATGTCGCCTTCGCGCAGGTGGAAGATCTGCGTGGTGCGCTCGGTGAAGCGCCGCACGTTGAGGTCGTTGTCCAGGAACAGCGTGGCGATGTCCGTGCTGTTGAGCAGGTTCTGCATGTCGCTCTGCGCCAGCGCCAGGTCGTCGAGCTTGGCCTGCAGCTCGCCGTTGATGGTCTGCAGCTCCTCGTTCATGGATTGCGACTCTTCCTTGGACGTCGTCAGCTCCTCGTTGGCCGATTGCAGCTCTTCGTTGAGCGACTGCAGGGCCTCGTTGGCCGCCTGCAGCTCTTCCTTGGAGGCTTGCATCTCCTGGCGCAGCGCCTGGATTTCTTCGCGTGAGCGCGCCAGCTCCAGCGCGAGGGCCGGGTCCACGGTGTCGCCAGTGCTCTTGCGGCGCGCGCGGGCCTTCACCGGATCGGCCTGCTCGCGAAACACGATCATCACCATGCCTTCGAGGGCCTTGGGCTCGTGCACGGCCTGCGCCGTGATGTGCAGGGTGTGCAGCGCATCGCCGTCCAGCCTGAGCCCGCGCACCTCCACCGGCAGGCCTTCGTGGAGGGTCTGGCGGATGGCCACGGCCAGTTGCGTGCGGATCTCGGGGCGCGCCATGACGTGGATGTTCCAGTTTGCCTTGCCCGCGGCGGGCTCGAGGTACCTGCCCGTGCGCCCGCTGATGTAGAGGATGTCGCCGCTTTCATTGACCAGCACGGCGGGGGGCGACAGGGTCTGCAGCAGCATCTGGTCGGCCAGCGACTGCAGGTTGGCCGGGTGCGGCTTCGGGGGTGTCGACACAATGTGCTCCTGGGAATGAGGGCGAACCAAGGCGTGGCGGTTGACGGGGAAGTCCACCGAGCCCGCGTGCAAGGCGTGGTCGCTGCGCAGGTAGATGTTGGTCTTGGGTGCGTGGGGCGTGAACATCGACTGCGAACGCCCCACCGTCTCCGAGCTGCCCAGCGCCAGCACGCCACCGGCGCGCAGGCTGTAGTGGAACAGCGGGATCAGGCGCCGCTGCAACTCGCTGTTGAAGTAGATCAGCACGTTGCGGCACGACAGGATGTCCAGCCGCGTGAAGGGCGCGTCGAGGATCACGTCGTGCTGCGCGAACAGCACCATGTCGCGCAGGCCCTTGTCGATGCGAAAGCCCTGCTCCAGCGGCGTGAAAAAGCGCGCAAGGCGCTCGGGCGAGAGGTGATCGACGGCCTTGGCCGCGTAGACGCCCTTGCGCGCGATGGCGATGGCCTCGGCGTTCAGGTCGGTGGCGAAGATCTGCAGCGAACACGCGCCGGCGTCGGGCAGGGCGTCGCGGACCTCCTGAAAGGTCATGGCCAGCGAATAGGCCTCTTCACCCGTCGAGCAGCCGACGACCCAGGCGCGCAACTGCGCTTGCGGGCCGCGCCGTTCGATGAGGTCGGGCAGCACCTTCTCCTGCAGGTCTGCCCACAGCGTCGGGTCGCGAAAGAAGCTCGTCACCCCGATCAGCATCTCGGCGAACAGGAGCTCCAGCTCTTGCGGGTTGTGCACCAGGAAATCGGCGTACTCGGCCATCGAGCCGAGGTTGTGCACGGCCACGCGCCGTTCGATGCGGCGCAGCAGCGTGCTCGACTTGTACAGCGACAGGTCGTGCTTGCTGCGCTCGCGCAGCAGGTCCAAGATGGTGTCCAGTGGTGGGCCCCGCTCGGGCCCAGTGGGCTCGGCGTGCAGGGCCTGCGCACGGGTGACCTGCAGCAGCCTGGCCGGCATCTCGGCGGGGGGCGCGACGATGTCCACGCAACCCGATGCGATGGCGTGCGCCGGCATCGAGTCGAACTGGGCGGACTCGGGCGCCTGTGCCAGGGTCAGGCCCCCATGGGTCTTGATGCTGCGCAGCCCCACGCTGCCGTCGGCCCCCATGCCCGAGAGCACGATGCCGATGGCGCGCTCGCCCTGGTCCTTGGCCAGCGAGCCGAACAGCACGTCGATGGGCAGCCTCAGGCCCCGTGGAGAGGGCGTGGGCGAGGCGTGCAGCCGGCCCCCGGCCACCGTGAGCTCGCTGCCCGGCGCGATGACGTAGACCCGGTCGGGGGCAATGGCCATGTCGTCGGCGGCTTCCTGCACCGGCATGGGCGTGACACGTTGCAAGAGCGAGCTCAGCAGGGTCTTGTGCGATGGCGCCATGTGCTGCACCACCACGTAGGCCAGACCGCTGTCGGGCGGCGTGGCTGCCAGGAAGGCTTCCAGTGAAGCCAGCCCGCCTGCTGACGCACCCAGGCCCACGACCCGAACGGGCTCGAAGGCTGGCACCGACGCGGGCGCATCGAGGGGTGGCTGGGAAGGCATGGCGGAGTATGCAGTGAATCTCGCGCCGCCCCGGGCGCCCGTCTGTTCACCAACGCACAGACGAAACGCACCTTCAGGCAGACAGTCCAGACGCGGGCCTTTGAGGCCACCGCCCGTCCACACAACCCAGCCTCGGGAGCCCCCATGCATCACGCCATTCACCCTTCGCGAAAGGGATTCAGCCACTTCACGCGAGAAGAGTCCTTGCTGGATGACTTCGAGAGGTGCATCAAGAAGATTGAGCAGGATCAGCAGATCCTCATCCCCTCGGGCTTCATCTGTGACTACCTGGCGCTCGGCTGGCTGGAGCTGAGGGACGGCCTGTACCACCTCACCAGCACGGGGACATCGGTGGTGCGTGGCCGGAGGTCGCAGTGACCCACGTGGCCCCGGAGCCCTTCGAGCGCTTGTTCTCCTGGATCAACGAGCACGGTGATCGCTCTCCTCAGGCCCTGAGCCAATGGGTGTTGCTGAACCGGTATGCCCGGGGCGACGAGCGCAGCCTGCTGGATGTGCAGCGACGCGTGGTCCTGTCCTTGTCTGGCGCCGAAAGCGAAGGGGCCCGGCAGCGCTGGCGCAACCGCTTCCTGTCGGCCCAGATGCGCGGCTTCCTGCCTGCGGGCCGCATTTTGGCGGGCTGCGACGTGCGCCCAGCGCAGAGCCTGCTGAGCTGCTTCGTGCAGCCCATGCCTGGGGCGCAACCGTTCGTCGACGGGCTGTCCTCCGGTGTGGAGAGCGCGCTCACCGAGGCGCTGATCACCCTGGGCATGGGCGGTGGCGTGGGGTACGACTTTTCCCCCGTCATGCCCCGGCTCCTGGGGCGCACCGGCGGGCGCACGGTTGGGCATACCGGTCCGGATGGCGTGGTCGATACCATCCGATACCTCGACGGCACCTGCCGGCACATGGTCGGTGGCCGTGAGGCGGCCCAGGTGGCGGTCCTGCGCTGCGATCACCCCGACATCGAGGAGTTCATCCAGGCCAAGCGAGGGGGCGAGCTGGGCAGCTTCACCCTCGCTGTCGGCATCACCGATGCGTTCATGCATGCGGTGCTCAAAGGCCAGCGCATGCCATTGGTGCATTCGGCCAGCTTCGTCTCCCTGCGACGCGATGCGCGCGGGCCGGCCCCGAACGGCAGCTGGGGCGACATCGACGCTGCGCGGCTGTGGCGGCACCTGCTGGCAGCGGCCGCCGACGTGGGCGAGCCGGGCCTGCTCTTCCTGGACCACATCAACGCCGACAACAACCTGTCCTATTGCGAAGACATCCGGGCCACGAACCCCCGTGGCGAGCAGCCGCTGCCGCCGCATGGGGCCTGCTGCCTGGGGGCAATCGACCTCAGCCGCTGCATACGGCACCCGTTCACGTCGAACGCCGAGTGGGACTGGGCACTGCTGGCCGACCTCGTGCCGATCGCGGTGCGCATGCTCGATGACGTGCTTGACGTGACGCCCTGGCCGCTGCAGAGCCAGCGCACGGAGGCCCTGAGCAAACGGCGCATCGGCCTGGGGGTCACCGCGTTGGCCGACGCTCTGGCGATGACGGGCGTGCGATATGGCAGCGAGGCGGCGCGCACCGACGCCGTCGCCGTCCTGGAGTGCATCCGGAACCTGGCTTACGCCACCTCGTGCGAGCTGGCGATCGAGAAAGGCGAGTTCCCCGCGTTGGATCGGGAGCTGTACCTGCGGGCGCCCCATGCCGCGTCGCGGCTGCCTGGCTGGATCCAGGAAAAGATCCAGCGCACAGGTATCCGCAACTCGCACTTGCTGGCCATGGCGCCGGCGAGGTCGATCAGCGTGGCTTGCGCCGACAACGCCAGCCCCGGCATCGAGGCCCCGCCCTATTTTTCGGCGACGCAGCGCTTGCGAGAGCCGGACGGCCACACCCACCCCTGTGCGGCCACCAACCATGCCCTGCGTTTGCTGGACTCGGCATGGGGCCTCAACAAGCCCGAGCACACGGCCGTCATGGCGCTGGCCGACGAGATCACCCCGCAAGACCAACTCGCCATGCTGCTGGCCTTGACGCCCCTGGTGGACGGCGGCATCGCCAAGACCCTGCTGCTGCCGCGCGACTGCTCTGCTGACCGCGTCGAGCAACTGTGCTGGCGAGCCTGGCAGGGTGGGGTCAAGAGCCTGCGGCTGGGGCCCAGGGCTCATTGACGGGTGATCCGGGTGATCGTTGGGGCTTGAGTTTGAGCTTGTGCTTGGTGAGCGAGGTGGTCACCACTTCATCTCACCCTTGTTGACCTTGGCCCCGATGTCCAGCGCCAGGCCCATGCCTGCTTGCGGGTAGGCCTGCTGCATGGCTTTGGTCAGCTCTGCTGCGTTGGCGGCCTTGGCCGACTCGGCCTCGAAGCGCTGCAGGTAGCCGCGGGTGTAGGCGATGGTGCTGGCGTCCATCGGGGTGCCGGGCAGCATGTGGCCGGGCACCACGGTGGCGGGCTTGAGCGCGGCGATCTCATCGAGTTGGGCCAGCCAGGCCTGGCGCTCGCTGGGCTTTTGCGTGTCGGCCGTCCACACGTGCAGCCCGCCGAAGATGGCGATGTTGCCCACCACCGCCCGGATGGCCGGGATCCACACATAAGGCCGGTGCGCCAGCTCGCCCGTGGTGCCGCGCACCTCGATGGCCTGGCCGTCCACCGTCAGCGTGGTGCCTGACAGGGCGTCGGGCACGATGGGTGCGCGCGGCGCGT
>JACCDV010559982.1_pt1 | contig 20270 bp, 28 predicted proteins | sample 7446131 | NCBI WGS metagenome assembly JACCDV01 (sample SAMN15323448, study PRJNA562643) | freshwater metagenome | isolation source: river surface water | place: USA:Blue River Watershed | collected 2017-08-17 | reverse complement strand
GTGACCGACCCCGAGAAGAAGCGCAAGATCATCGGCGGCCTGTTCGTCGATGTGTTCAAGGCCGAGGCTGGCAAGCTCAAGGCCGCTGGCAATGGCGTCAAGGGCGCGACCTTCCTGGCCCAAGGCACCATTTACCCCGACGTGGTGGAAAGCGGTGGCACCAAGACCAAGAAGGCAACGACCATCAAGAGCCACCACAACGTCGGCGGCCTGCCGGAGCAGCTGGGTTTGAAGCTGCTCGAGCCCCTGCGCGAGCTGTTCAAGGACGAGGTGCGCGAGCTGGGCGTGGCCCTGGGCCTGCCGCCCGAGATGGTCTACCGCCATCCTTTCCCGGGCCCGGGCCTGGGGGTTCGCATCCTGGGTGAAGTGAAGAAGGAATACGCCGACCTGTTGCGCCGCGCCGATGCCATCTTCATCGAGGAGCTGCGCAACACGATCGATCCGGCCACGGGCAAGAGCTGGTACGACCTGACCTCGCAAGCCTTCACCGTGTTCCTGCCGGTCAAGAGCGTGGGCGTGATGGGCGATGGCCGCACTTACGACTACGTGGTCGCGTTGCGCGCCGTGCAAACGTCGGACTTCATGACGGCCGATTGGGCCGAGCTGCCTTACAGCATGCTCAAGCGCACGTCGGGCCGCATCATCAACGAGGTGCGTGGCATCAACCGCGTGACCTACGACGTGTCGAGCAAGCCGCCAGCCACGATCGAGTGGGAGTGATCTTGAGGCGCTGAACGGCGCTTCGGCTCCTTCCCCTGTGCTCTCAAGCCCTTGGTTTCCAAGGGCTTTTTTTATTGGTGGCGCCTCGTTGGCTTCCCGGGGTGAGCGTCCTCAGGTGCTTGTGCGTGGCTCCACGTGCATCGGTGCGCCCATCCGTGCCGACAGCCGGTCGGCCAAGGCGCGGATGTCGCGCCCGATCTGATCTACCTTGTCAGGCCGATCCAGGTCGACCTTGAGGAAGCTCACGGCCAGGCCCGCCACCGCGCGCTGCTGGTTGCTGGCATCGAACACGGCCGCGCCGAAGCAGTGCATGCCGTCGCGCACTTGCGCATCGTCGATCGAAAAGCCGCTTAGGCGGCATTGGGCCAACTCGGGCATGAGCGCATCCAGGCTGGCCACGCTGTGCCGCGTGAGCGGTGAGGGCCAGGGGGCGCCCTCGAGCAGCGCGCGGACCTCGTCATCGGGCAGCGTGCTCAGCATGGCCTTGCCCGTGGCGGTGTAAGGCGCGGGCAGGCGCATGCCGTTGCGGAAGGTGAGGTCCAGCGGGCGGTTGCCGTTCTGGCAGGCGATGTAGACGACATCGCGCCCGTCGAGCACCGATAACGTGATGGTCTCCATGGTGAAAAGACCGCTCTCTTGCCAGGCCACGTGGAACTCCTGAAGGATGTTGGTGTGCGCCAGGAAGGCGTTGGCCCAGGTCATCACGTGTGGGCCCATGGCGAGCGAGCCATTGCCCATGCGCTGCAGCAGGCGCAACTGGATCAGCGTTTCACACAAGCCGTGCAGGGAGCTCTTGGGCAAGCCTGTGTCGCGCGCCAGTTCACTTGCGGTCAGCGGCCGAGCACTGCGGGCCACCAGGTCGAGGATGCGGACCGCGCGGCCCACGGCGGGTGAGGTGCTCTTGGGCTCGTCGGCAGTTGCCGCAGAGAGGGGCTGTGTTTTGGGCATGGTGAAAAAGAACGGGCTCAGGGCAGGGCGTTCGACCAAATCCGGGGGCAAACCCCAGTCGATCCACGCGAATGCGGGGGCTACGATTGATTCCGTTAGTTGAACACGGTTCAACCTATTGAACAAGTGGCGCGAGTCAGGACAAACCCGAAAACGCATCACCCACCTGGACACCGCATGAAGCTCCTCGATCCCACCCTGCTCAAGCAGCACGCTTACCTCGATGGCCAATGGGCTGCCGCCGACACCGGCGCCACACTCGATGTGCTGGACCCGGCCACCGGCGAGCGCGTGGCCACCGTCCCCGACCTGGGCGCCCTTGAGACCGAGCGAGCCATCCGCATCGCCGAGGCAGGGCAGAAGGCCTGGGCCAAGCTCTCAGGCAAGGAGCGCGCCGCGCCGCTGCGCCGTTGGTTCGACCTGATGGTGCAGAACGCCGACGACCTCGCGATGATCATGACCCGCGAGCAGGGCAAGCCACTGGCCGAAGCCAAGGGCGAGGTGCTGTACGCTGCCAGCTTCCTGGAGTGGTTCGCGGAAGAAGCCAAGCGCGTGTCCGGCGAGGTGCTGGCCCACCCGCAGGCCGACAAGCGCATCGCCGTGCTGCGCCAGCCCGTGGGCGTGTGCGCGGCCATCACGCCGTGGAACTTTCCGGCGGCCATGATCACCCGCAAGGTCGGTCCGGCCTTGGCGGCTGGCTGCGCCATGATCGTCAAGCCCGCCGAGCAGACGCCGCTGTCGGCGCTGGCGCTGGCCGAGCTGGCCCAGCGCGCTGGCATCCCCGGTTCGGTGTTCCAGGTGCTGACCACGTCGGATGCCCGCACGATGGGTGGTGTGCTCACGGCCAGTCCCATCGTGCGCAAGCTGTCCTTCACCGGCTCGACCGAAGTCGGTCGCATCCTGATGGCGCAGTCCGCGCCCACCGTCAAGCGCCTGTCGCTGGAGCTGGGCGGCAACGCGCCCTTCATCGTGTTCGATGATGCCGATGTGGACGCCGCCGTCGAAGGCGCGATGATCTCCAAGTACCGCAACGCCGGCCAGACCTGTGTGTGCGCCAACCGCTTTTACGTGCAGGCCGGCATCTATGACCGCTTCGCCGAGAAGCTGGCCGCCAAGGCCGCCGCGCTGGCGGTGGGCAACGGCCTGGAGCCCGTCGCCCTGGGCCCGCTGATCGACCAACCCGCACTCGACAAGGTGCACGAGCTGGTGGCCGATGCCGTGGGCAAGGGGGCCCGCGTGGTGACCGGTGGCCAGGACCACGCCCTGGGCGGCACCTTCTACCAGCCCACCGTGCTGGCCGACACCACGCATGACATGCGCGTGGCCCGTGAAGAGATCTTTGGCCCCGTGGCCCCGTTGTTCCGATTCGAGCGCGATGAAGACGCCGTCGCGCTGGCCAACGCCACCGAGTTCGGCCTGGCCGCCTACCTGTATTCGCAGAACCTGTCACGCGCCTGGCGCACCGCCGAGGCATTGGAGGTCGGCATGGTCGGCATCAACACCGGCCTGATCTCCAACGAGGTCGGCCCCTTCGGGGGCGTCAAGCAATCGGGTCTGGGGCGCGAAGGCTCGCACCTGGGCATCGACGAATACCTCGAAGTGAAGTACCTGGCGTTCCAAGTCTGACGCCAGTTCCGATCCCCCGGGCCACGAGCCCGGGGTGATCACCCGCGCCGGTACACCGGCTATCCCAGCAGTTCCACAACAGGAGATGTGATGAGCACCATCCTCGCCCCCCGCACCCTCGTCTCGGCCGCATGTTCCGTGGCATTGGCCCTGAGCGCCGGCAGCGCCATGGCCCAGACCAAGCCCCTGAAGATCGGCATCGTGACCTTCATGTCCGGCGCCGCCGCTGGCCCCTTCGGCGTGCCCGCCAAGAATGCCGCCGAACTCACGGCCGAGCAGCTCAACGCCGGCAAGGTGCCTGCACCGTATGCCACCAAGGGCTTCGGCGGCGCACCGCTGGAACTGGTCTACATCGACGAAGCCGGTGCCACCAGCAAGCAGGTCAGCGAGTACCGCAATCTGATCAACCAGGGCGTGGATTTCGTGGTGGGCTATACCTCTTCGGGCAACTGCCTGGCCATCGCGCCAGTGGCCGAGCAACTGGGCAAGCTGACCGCCTTCTTCGACTGCGGCACGCCTCGCGTGTTCGAAGATGCCAGCTACAAGTACGTGTTCCGCCCGGTGCCTCACGCCACGATGGACAACGTGGGCGCGGCCCGCTATGTGGCCGAGTTCAAGAAGGACCTCAAGACCTACGCCGGCATCAACCAGAACTACGCCTGGGGCCAGGACGCCTGGGCCGACTTCGAAGGCACGCTGAAGGTGCTCAAGCCCACGGCCGAAGCCAAAGCCTCGCAGATGCCCAAGCTGGGCGCAGGCCAGTACAACGCCGAGATCTCCAGCCTGCTGGCTGCCAAGCCCGACGTGCTGCACTCCAGCTTCTGGGGCGGTGACCTCGAAGGCCTGGTGGTGCAAGCCGGCCCGCGCAACCTGTTCAAGCGTTCGGTGACGGTGCTGACCGCTGGTGAAACCGCCACGCACGGCAAGGTGCGCCTGCCCGATGGCGTGATCCTGGGCGCCCGTGGTCCGTATGGTGTGTTCGCGCCGGCCAGCCCCATCAACACGTGGCTGCGTGGCGCCTACCAGGCCAAGTTCAGCAGCGACCCCAGCTACCCCTCGTACAAGATGACCCAGGCCCTGCTGGGCCTGAAGGCGGCTTATGAGAAGGCACTGCAGGCCAACGGCGGCAAGGCCCCGAGCACCGACCAGGTGGTCGCTGCCTTCGAAGGCCTGACTTTCACCGGCCCTGGTGGCGAAGTGAAGATGGCCCTGGGCAAGGGGCACCAGGCGGTGCAGGGCACGGCCTTCGGTGTGGTCAAGAACGTGGGCGGCAAGATCACGATGACCAACGTCAAGCGCTACGCCCCGGAAGATGTGAACCCGCCTGAAGGCGTGAAGTCCATCGACTGGATCAAGGGCGGCCTCAAGAAGTAATCGCAAGCACTGGGCGGCGCGGCGAACCCGCGTCGCCACCCTTGCAGGAGAACGCGCATGTCGCTTTTTTATGCCGTCCTCGTTGACGGCGCCATGTACGCTGCCTGGTTGTTCCTGGCGGCGCTAGGTCTCACGCTGATCTACGGCGTGCAGAAGATCCTCAACATGGCCCACGGCAGCCTGTACGCGATCGGCGCTTATGCCGGCGTGTGGGTGGTGGGCCCCTGGATCGCCGATGGGCACTCGATGTACGGCAGCTATGCGCTGCTCGTGATCGCGGCCCTGGTGGCTGGCGCCCTGGTGGGCGGCCTGGCCGAATGGTTGTTGCTGCGGCGCTTTTACGGGCAGGACCCGATCGTGCTGCTGCTGGTGACCTACGCCTTGTTCATGATCCTGGAGGACGGGATCAAGTTGGTGTGGGGCGTGGATCCGTACACCGTTTCCGAGCCCTATGGCTTCCTGGGCGATTTCGAGGTGGGTGATCTTTCATACCCCAACTACAACTTCGTCATCGTCGGCTTCGCCATCCTGGCGGGTGCCGTGCTCACGGCCTTCCTGAAGTACACGCGCACCGGCCGCCTGCTGCGTGCGGTGATCCATGACCGCGAAGTGAGCCAGACGCTGGGCATCAATGTGAGCCGCTACTTTGCCGCCACCTTCATGGTGGGCTCGGTGCTGGCCGCGGTGGGCGGTGCCTTGACGGCGCCCACCATCTCGGTGGCGCCCGGCATGGGCGTGGAGCTGATCGTGCCGACCTTCGCGGTGGTGGTGATCGGTGGCCTGGGCTCGCTGCCTGGTGCGGCGCTGGGTGCCTGCCTGGTGGGCCTGGTGCGGGCGATGTCCGTGCACTACTGGCCGCAAGGCGAACTCTTCGTGATCTACATCGTGATGGCCCTGGTGCTGGCCTTCAGGCCCAAGGGCCTCTTCGCGCCGGTGGAGGCGAGAAAAATATGAGCAAGCAATCCTTCGGGCCCGGAACCTGGGCCCTGCTGGCGGGCGTTGTCGCCCTCGGCGTGATCGGTGTGAGCGTGCAGTCGTGGCAGTTCATGCTCACGGTGGCGCTTGGCAAGGGCGTGGTCGCCATCGGCGTGGCCCTGCTGCTGCGCAGCGGTCTGGCCTCGTTCGGGCAGGCGCTGTACTACGCGGTGGGCGCGTACACGATCGGCCTGGCCACCAACCTCATGGGCTGGCACGAGCTGGCCCTGCTGTTGCCGGCTGCGGCTGCAGCGGGTGGCGTGCTGGCCTTTGTGCTGGGCTTCCTGCTCTCGCGTTACCGCGACATCTTCTTCGCCATGCTCACGCTGGCGCTGTCGATGATCGTCTACGGCCTGCTGATGAACACGGTGGAACTGGGCGGCAGCGATGGTTTCAACGTGCACGGCCTGACCCTGCTGGGCCTGGGTGCGTCGATCGATGGCAGCGAAGCCAACCTGGCGGGCTCGACCCTGTTCGGTGTGGTGTTCGCGGTGTCGCTGGTCTGCGTGGCGCTGGTGTCGTGGTTCATGCGCTCGCGCCCCGGTCGCCTGGGCCCCGCGATCCGTGACAACGAGATCCGTGTGGAATACCTGGGCACCTCGGCGCGCAACAACATCCACCTGACCTACGTGATCGCCGGTGCATTGGGTGGCCTGGGCGGCGCGCTGTCGTCGTTCACCGTGGGCCACATCGACCCGGACATGGCCTTCTGGACGACCTCGGGCGACTTCATCTTCATCGCGGTGCTGAGTGGCACGGGCTACGCGTTCGCGCCTTTCATCGGTGCGATCCTGCTGGAGGTGGTTCGTTCGATGGCCTATCAATATGCCCCGAACAGCTGGCACTTGGTGATGGGCGTGATCATGCTGGCGATCATCGCGTTCCTGCCCACAGGGCTGACCAGCCTGAAGCTGTTCCGCAAAAAGGCCGAAGAGGCCGGTGCGCCGCAGGCCTCCGTCAAGCAGCAGAACCTGAAAGGGGTGAAGGCATGAACCAAGCCAACACCATCATCCGCGCCGAGGGCCTCAACAAGTCTTTCGGCAGCGTGAAGCCGGCGCGCGACGTCACGGTGCACATCGCCGAGCGCAGCGTCATCGGCCTGATCGGCACGAACGGTGCAGGCAAGACCACCTTCGTCAACATGCTGACGGGCTACATCAAGCCCGACAGCGGCCGCATCCACTTCCGCGACCGCGACATCACGGGGCTGGAGCCTCGCAAGATCACCCGCCTGGGCATGGCTCGCTCGTTCCAGATCCCGCAGCTGTTCACCTCGCTGACCGCGCGCGAGAACATCGAGATCGCGCTGAGCGTGGCTGGCATGCCGCTCGATCAGGCTGATGCGGGCCTGGCGCGCCTGGGTGTGCTGGAGTTTGCCGACATGAACGTGGGCCTGCTGCCCGAGGGCGTGCGCAAGCTGCTGGACATCGCCTTGGCGATGGTCGGCAAGCCCGAGGTGCTGCTGCTGGACGAGCCGACCAGCGGTGTTGCATCCGAGGAAAAGTTCGACGTGATGGACCGCGTGCTGCACGCCGCCCGCGAGATGGGCGTGACGGTGCTGTTCGTGGAGCACGACATGGAGATCGTGCGCCGCTACAGCGACCGCGTGCTGGCCTTCTACGACGGCACCGTCCTGGCCGACGGCGCGCCTGATTTGGTGCTGGCCGATGTCAAGGTGCGTGAACTCATCATCGGCGAAGAGGTGGCCCACCATGCTTGAAATCCAGAACTTGCACGTGAACCTGGGCACCACCCAGATCCTGCGCGGCGTGAGCCTGTCGGTGCCCAAGGGCGCCATCGTCGGCCTGATCGGTCGCAACGGCGCTGGCAAGACGACCACGCTGCGCGCCATCATGGGCCTGGTCAAGGCTCGCGAAGGCATGCTCAGCCTGGAAGGCACCGACCTGACGCGCACGCCGGCCCATGGCCGCACGCGCTTGGGCATCGGCTATGCCCCCGAAGACCGTCGCCTGATCCCTGACCTGAGCGTGGAGGAAAACCTCTGCGTGCCGGCCTGGGCCATGGGCATCAAAGACGTCCAGCCCCGCCTGGAGCACGTCTACCGCATCATCCCGGAGGCTCGCGAGTTCGGTCCGCGCCGTGCACTGCAACTCTCGGGTGGTCAGCAGAAGCTGGTGGCTGTGGGCCGCGCGCTGATGAGCGGCACGCGCCTCTTGATGCTGGACGAGCCCTTCGAAGGCGTGGCGCCGGCGCTGTCCAAACGCATCGCCGAGGTGATCGGCCAATTGCGCGCCGAAGGCTTGTCGGTCATCCTCTCAGGCGCTGATTTGCAGCACGCCGGAGCGGTGCTCGACGAGGTCTACCGCATCGACCGTGGACAGATGTTGAATTGAGAGGTCAAACCATGAACCCCTTCAAGTTCCAGACCGTTCCCTCGCTGGTGGTCGAGTTCGGCGCGGCGCGCCGCATCGGCGCCATCCTGCGTGAGCGCCACACCCAGACCCGCCTGTGCCTGGTCACCGACGGCTTCCTGCACAAGAGCGGCCTGCTCAATCCTGCGCTGGCCAGCCTGGCCGAGCACGGATGGCAGGTCACCGTGATCGACGACGTGGTGGCCGACCCGCCCGAGCACATCGTGCTGGAGGCCACCGAGCGCGCCCGCCGCGCCGAGGCCGAGGTGGTGCTGGGCCTGGGCGGCGGCTCATCGATGGACGTGGCCAAGCTGATCGCCGCGCTGCTGCCCACCGATCAGCCGCTGAAAGACATGTACGGCATCGGCAAGATCTCAGGCCGCCGCCTGCCGCTGATCCAGGTGCCGACCACGGCTGGCACGGGCTCGGAAGTGACGGCGGTGTCCATCGTCACCACCGGCGAGACGACCAAGATGGGCGTGGTCTCGCCCCAGCTCTACGCCGACCTGGCCATCCTGGATGCCGAGCTCACGATTGGCCTGCCCAGTGCCATCACCGCGGCCACCGGCATCGACGCGATGGTGCACGCCATCGAGGCCTACACCACGGCGCACCTGAAGAACCCGGTGTCGGACATGCTGGCCGTGAAGGCGTTGGAGCTGCTCTCTCGCCACCTGCTGCGCGCCTGCAAGGACGGCACCGACCGCGAAGCGCGTGAAGCCATGCTGGTGGGCGCCATGTTCGCGGGCCAGGCCTTCGCCAACGCCCCTGTGGCGGCGGTGCACGCGCTGGCCTATCCGGTGGGCGGGATCTTCCATGTCGCGCACGGTCTGTCGAACTCACTGGTGTTGCCGCACGTCCTGCGTTTCAACGCGCCGGCCGCCTCGGTGCTCTACGCCGAAATCGCCGATGTGATGGTACCGGGCGTGACGGGCAGTGCCGAAGCCAAAACGCATGCGCTGATCTCGGCGCTGGAAGGCATCGCACAAGCGACCGGCATCCCGCGTACCCTGCGTGAGGTCGGTGTGAAGGACAGTGATCTGGCCCGCATGGCTGCGGACGCCATGCTGCAAACGCGCCTGCTGGGCAACAACCCGAGGCCGGTCACCGAGGCGGACGCGCTGGCGATCTACACCGCAGCGTTCTGACGGGCAGGGCAGCTCGTTGCGGCAGCACAGAGGCGGCTTGGTCCGCCTCGACAGTGTCGGCCTCGGGCCCTTTGTTCAAAGCAGGTGATACGCCACGTAGCAGATCATCACGCTGACCAGCACGTTGCTGGTGCCGAACACCAGCGCCCGGTGCCCCACGTGGTTGTAGGTGAAGTAGATGCCGCTGTGCACGAAGCGCAGCGCCACGTAGGCCCAGGCCAGGCCCACCGTCACGTCGTTGACCAGGCCGGTCAGGTAGGCCATGAAGACCATGGCATAGAAGAGCACCGGCACCTCCACGAGGTTCATGAAGATGCGATTGGGCAGTGCCACATCGGGCGGTACCCGGGCCGATTCACCGTGGCTGAAATCCTGCGGTGTGATGCGCTTTTGCATGACCGCCTTCACCCGCCGAATGGGCACCACGAGCAGCACGGTCAGTGTCCAGAACATCAGCAGCAGCGCTGGCAGGAAGATGGCGGTGGATTGCATGGTCGCTCCTGACGATGAATGATTATCTGTACTTTATGGTACAGATAATTGGTGGCCAAATGGCACCTTCGCTCAGGTTCAGCGGGCCTGGGCCTTTGCTGGCAGGATGCTGTCGACGGCGATGGGCCAGGTGCTCTGAGGCATTTGCGTGAGCGTTTCCCGCATCTGTGCCAGCTCGGCTTCGGTCCATGTGCTGATGGGCTTCTTGGGCTTGCTGAACGAAATGCTGCGGTAGGGGATGGAGCGGGCGATGTCGCCGGGCAGCCCTTCCTGTGTCCGGGCAACCAAGCGGATGGCCAGGGGTTGACCGGTCTGGCAATCGAGCAGCGCCAGCGTGGTCACCGTGTGCAGGTAGCTTCGGGTCGGGCCGGCCCCGCCTCGAGAGAACAGGCCGATGCCGTTGAAAGATTGGTTGGTGCCGGCAAAGATGTCCCCGCTCCAGCTTCGGTTCAGGACGAACAAGGCGTCCAGCGAGTTCGCGGCGCAATGGTCGCGAGTTGCCGATTCGATGTCCTTCCAGGCGTACCCGCCGTCCCATCCGCGGTTGACCTCGTTGGCCTTGACGAACTGTTCGCGCTGGTATGGGGAGCGAGTCACGGTGATGTCGCGTCCAGCCGTGATGACGGCGGTGAGCTGGTCTTCGTAGGCCTTGTCGATGCCCCAGTCCGCGATGGGCAGGGTTTCCTTGTCGTTGTTGAAGACGGTCAGCCCCACGTAGGTGCGATTGAATTCGCCCGCGGCCACGGAAATGACATCGACCCGTTTGATTTTGGCGGCGGCCCCCGATTCAAGGGGTTTGGGCGCGGTCACGCAACCCGCCAGGGCGGCGGTGATGGCCAAGGCGCCAAGGGGACGAGCGAGTGATTGGAGTGCTTGCATGGGGTGCTTGTCTCGAAAGTCGGTTGTGCTGAAGGTTCAAGGCCTTGACGAGGTGATCAGGGCCGCCATGGTCGGGTTCGTCGATGGCCCGGGTTCGCTCAGGGCCGATGCAACGCTGGCGCGGTTGCATTCTGGCTGGTTCTGGCTCACCTTCCACTTGCCCCGCATGCGCCGGATGTCAAAGCGCACGCCCACGATGTGATCCAGCAGCTTGTGCGTGAAGTCGGCCGGGGCGTCGTCCACCTGCCATGGGTGCGGTTGCGTGGCCTCGTGCTGCTGGGTCAGCCGTTTGAGGATGCCCAGCACCGCCTCGGCCTCATGCAAGGGCGTCAACGTGGCGTGTGCATGCACCACCGCGTAGTTCCAGGTGGGCACGACCTTGCCGGCTTCGGCCTTGGTGGCGTACCAGTTGGGCGAGATGTAGGTTTGCGGGCCCTGGAACACCAGCAGCAGCTCTTCGTCGGGCTGCACCTGCCACAAGGGGTTGGCGCGCGCGACGTGGCCGATCAGGTGCCCGGAGCCACCCTCGCTGTCAGCAGGCACATGCAGCACAGGCACGTGTTCTGCCACGAGGCCATCTTGGTCCAGCCGAACGATGGTGGCCAGAGGGTGCTCGGCGATGAGTTGCCGCAGCACCTCGGGGCGCTGTTCTTCGAATTGAGCGGGGCAGTACATGGAAAGGGGCGATGAAGGTGCGATGTCGATGGGAGCTCAAAGCGCCAGGGCCAGGTGGTGGCTGCTCAGCACGAAGCCCTTGTTGAGGTAGAGCCGGTGCGCGGCATGGCGGTGGTGGCCGGAATCGAGGTGGACGGCGTTGCAGCCTTGTTCACGCGCCTGGTTGATCAGCCAGTCGAGCAAGGCGCTGCCGTGGCCTTGGCCTCGGGCGGATTCGAGCGTGGTGAGGTCGTCAAGGTAGAGCACCTTGCCCCATGCCAGGAACTCGGCGAAGCGATAGCCGGCCGCGCTGGGCACCTGCTCTGCGGCACGCACGGCGACGATGCGGTAGCCCTGTGTGGCCTGCCTTCGAACCTGCTGGATGAAAGCGTCCTGGCTCAGGTGAGGGCGCAGCGCATGAAAGGCCGGGAAGCAGGCGGCCAGCTCTGCGTCGGAATCAGGGTGGAAGAGTTCGCAGGCTGCGCTCATGGTGTCGATTTGCCCTTTTTCTTGCTGCCTGATGCGTTCAATGCCGCGGCCGATGTGATGAGTGCCTTGAACGCCGCCTCGTCGATGTCTTCACCTTCGCCAATGTCGATGGCCCGCCTCGCGTTGCCGTCGAGGCTGCTGTTGAACAGGCCGCTGGGGTCGGTCAGCGAGGCCCCTTTTGGAAAAGTCAGCTTCACCTTTGCCTTGTAGGTCTCGCCTGTGCAGAGGATGCCGCCAAGCGACCAGACGGGCGTGCCCATCCACTTGAGTTCTTCGACGACGCCTGGGGCGGCTTCGTGGATCAGGGCGCGGATTCGGCGCAGCGTGTCGCCACGCCAACCTCCGATTTCGGCGAGCTTCAGGTCGAACAGCGCTGAGGCAGCGTGCACATCATCGGGGTGGGGCTGTTTCATGGGTGCAGGTGGATGGCGAGCCACATGGCTCCTTGTGAAACCTCGGTGACGGTGTGCGGCGTGCGCGCAGGCAGGAACACGTGATCACCAGCCTTGAGCTGGGTTGCCTGGCCATCGATCTCGAGGGTGGCCGTGCCTTGAACCAGCAACACCCATTCGTCCTGCTCCTGAACGCACTCGGTCGGCTGGATGTCGCGTGAGCTGACGATGCGCTCGACATGCAGGTTGCGATGCCGAAGCAGCGTGTCGAAACGCTCACCCGTGGTGGGGGCGCTTGCGTTGTCATGGAGGTTGCCGTGGTTCATGGTGAGCTTCATTGGAGCATGTGGGCGGTGAACCACCCAGCGATGGCCAGCCACGCCAGCGCCACGAAGAAGGCCACCATCAGCCTCAGGGGCGAGAACCCGCGAGAAGAGATCGCCAGGCCGTGCCGCTGGGACAGCGCCCAGCTGCCAACCCCTTCAAGCAAACCGAATGCAGGCGGGCCGAAGGCCAGGATCAGGGCGGCTTCCTGCCAGCCTTCAGGCACCCAGGGCCAGAGCTGAAGCAGGATCAATGTGCCAGCCAGCAGCCAAAGCACCAGAGCAGCAATGAGCGTGCGCGTCGTGAACCAGGCTGGCATGGTGGGCGCTCGATCATCGTTGCCGCAGAACGCTGCCGTGGGCGCGCATCACGCCCCCTGCCATGCGCTGGAGCCCTGGCCCGCTTCGAAGCGAGGCGCGTCGTCGCAGATGGGCCACCAGTTGGCTTTCGATCCGGCGTAGAAATGCGCCATCAGCGGCGCATCGACGCGCTCATTGATGAGCCCGATGCGGATGCGCACGATGCCTGGCAAGGTGTTGAGCCGGCTGTAGATCGGTGAGCCGCATTGCTTGCAGAACACCCGCTGCTTGCCCGGGGTGGACTCGAACGAGGTGAGCAGGTCGCTGCCTTGTTCCAGCGTGAAGTCGTCGGTGCGCACGGGCACGTTGGTCGCCAGGGCCGTGCCTTGTGCCTTGCGGCACTGAACGCAATGGCAGACCTGGATGGGGCCGATCTCGCCCAGGATGCTGAATTTCACGCCTCCGCAGAGGCAACTGCCCGTGTGCCGCTTCATGGTCCGTTTCCCTCTTTGACCCTGCCGTCGGGCGGCAGTGAGGTTGCCATTGCAGCACAAGCCGCGCACCCCTTGCAATCCTGGCATGGGTGTGGGCTGTCGCATTCGGTGTGTGTGGTGCAGGGCGTGGCGCGCACGCGCCTGCACCGCGTCCGCCTCTCAGGCGGCCGTCGTCATCACTTGGTCTCGGCCAGCTTGCTTTCGTTGACGCCCGCCTTGCCGGTGTTCGCGTCGACCAGTTGCAGCTTGGAGCGAGCCGACATGATGCCCATCTTCACTTCCTGCCAGACGTAGTACAGGGTGCCGGCTTTGGCGTCCACTTCCAGGGTGGAGTCGTTTTCAGCCTTGGAGGTGATGGTGTGCTTGCCTGCGGGCACTTCTTTGTACAGGTAGGTCTTGGCAACGGTCTGGCCGATCGGCTTGCCGTCCACGTCGACGTCCATCTTCACGGCCGAACCCATCGACTCGTTGCGATAGATGTAGATGCCCGCCTTGTCGGTGGGCGCGGTGAACTGCTTGGCCGCGGCATCGGCCTGCGGGGTGCCCATGTTGACGGATGCGCAGCCAACCAGGTTGACGGCGATGGCGGCGGCAACGAAAAACTTCTTCATTCAAAAAACTCCCTGTGGGGCAAACGAGGTGGGTGGAGTAAGCCGGCACATGACCTCGGAGCACCTTGCCAGCTGGGTGACTTGCTCAGTTCGAGAATTGGTAGGCCTTGCCCACTTTGCGCGGGCCCAGGAGCACAAAGTCCGGGAACAACTTGCCGCGCACGAACCACGTGAAGGCGATCCAGGCGAGGCCGAGGACCAGTGCGAACACGCTGCTCGCCGGTTCGGTGGAGACGTCGTTCAGTGCCTTGGGCAGGTTGATGATCGACAGCACGATCGATGCGTTGTAGGCCCAGGCCCGGTTGCGCTGAAACCCCCAAACGAAGAGGTAGGCAAAACCACCGATGAATGCGGTGGCCACCAAGCCAATGCCTGAGCCCATCTTCAGGGTCAGGCTCAAGCCGATCAGCACACCCAGCACCAGTTGCAACCAGGCAACGACGACCATGCCCTTGATGTAGCGAGCGTGCTGCGTGACAAGCGCCGGGTCTGCGTGGGACGCGATGAGGTTGGCCAGGGTGCCGTCGCTGACGCCTTGCCCTTGCAGGGTCTGGAAGATGCTGGATTTGCCTTCACCCAGTGCGATGCGACGCTCAATGTCTGCGCGAATGTCTTGCTTGTTCATGTGCCTTCTGCTGGGGCATCAGGCATCGCTCAACGCGTTTGCAAGCACCCCTCCCTTGTGTTTTTGTTACATCGTATCAGGGCGTTTCGTGCGTGCATTCGCATATTCACCCCGATTCACCCCAGCGTTCGTTCGTAACGGATGAAGCCGGTGTGTGCCGCGACCTGGTCGTAGAGCTTGCGAGCGGTCTCATTGCCTGCCTGGGTGAGCCAGTAAAGCCGCGGTGAGCCTTTGAGCCGGGCTTGCTCGGTCACGGCCTCGATCAGCGCCCGGCCCAGCCCCCGACCCCGGTGCTCGGGACTGACGAACAGGTCCTGCAGGTAGCAGACATCGTTGCTCCAGCAACTGGGGTGGTAGAGGTAATGCACGATGCCGACGAGCTGGCCATCGACATGGGCTCCCAATCCGTGCAACTCACGGCCTTCCTGCAGGCGAAGCCAGAGCCGCTCGAAGTCGCTGTCAGGACGGCTGGTTTGGTAGAAGGCGAGGTAAGCCTGAGCGAGGGGAAGCCAGGCCGCCTTGTTGTGGGCCTGCAAAGATTGGATCTGGGGCATGTTCCTGGAGTTTTGATGGGGGGCGAGCCAGCCCCGGCCAGTGGTCACTCTGCCTGGTGGCACACCGCTTCGATGTTGTTGCCTTCCGGGTCGATGACGAAGGCACCGTAGTAGTTCGGGTGGTACTCGGGGCGCAGGCCCGGAGCGCCATTGTCCTTGCCGCCAGCCTTGATGGCCTCTCGGTAGAAGGCATCCACCTGGGCGCGGTTCTCGGCTCGCCAGGCCAGGTGGCAGCCGCTGGTCGCGGCTGGCCCGCCGTAGGGTGAGGGGCCATCGACGAACCACACGTCGGCCTTCCTGCCATCGGGCTCGGATGGCTCAGGGTAGGAAAAGCCAAGGATGTTCACGCCATGGCGGCCTTCGTAGGCCACTGCGTAGCCGAGCGGGGCCAGGGCCGCGCTGTAGAACGCCTTGGCGCGGCCGATGTCGGTCACGCGGAAGGTCATGTGGTCAAGCATGTGGGGGCTCCTGAGGTTTTTGAGAAGAGCGCATCGCGCCATGACACTGTATTTGCATACAGTGTTCTTGGCAAGGGCAGGTGCTGCCTCACCCCCGCCCAGCAAGCGCCATGGCGTAAATGCCGTATGGCACGCCATGGATCGGGGGGGCTTCTCGTTCGAGTTGGAAACCCATCCTCAGGTACATCGGCAGAGCGACTGCCATGATCGGGCTGGTGTGCAGGCCGATCACGCGGGCACCGTCGCGTTGTGCCCGTTGAATGCAGGCTTCGGCGAGCGCTCTCCCGGCGCCCCGACCCCGTGCGCTAGGCGAGACCACGAGCATGCGCATGATGGCCCACTCGGGCGGGAAGAAAGAGCTCTTGGGCTTGTGTGGGCCGATGTACGCGACGGCTCCGATCACGTGCTCACCATCGCGCGCAACGATGATCTCGCCAGCCGCGGCCAGCGATGACATGGCAGCGATCTTGGCCCTGAAACCCGGCCAGTCTTCATACATGGTCGAAAACTGCTCGAACGCAGCGATGCCCAAGGCGTCAACGGCCAAGGCATCGGCTGGGGCGAAGTCACAGAGCTGCATGCGGCTCATGGTGCCCAGGGCTCATGCCAGGCACACCGCTTCTCGCTCGGTGCGCTCATGCAGGTGTCACGCGGCGGTTGTAAGCCAGGAAGACATCGTCGCGCACCCAGCCCATGGAGCCGTAGAGCGACTGCGCAGGCAAATTGGTGCGTGCGGTGGTGAGGTCAATGCGCGCCATGCCGTCGCTTGCAGCTCTGGCTTCGGAGGCTTGCAGCAGCAGCCGCCCTGCGCCTGCCTTGCGTGCCGCCGGCAGCACGAAGAGGTCAGAGAGCACATGGATGGGCTGTGCCTCGACAGAGCAGAACGTCGGGTAGAGCTGACAAAAGCCGAGCAGGCCTGCCTGCTCTGACTCGGCAACGAGGATCACGGACTCGCCACGGGTCATGCGTTCGCTGATGAACCGCTGTGCCAGAGACAGGTCGGGCCGTTGCTCATAGAACTGGCGATAGAGGTCAAACAGCTCGGCGACAGCCGGGATGTCAGCCAAAGTGGCTTGCCTGATGGTGATGGTCATGGCTGTGAGAAATCGTGAGTGCCAGGGGTCAGAGCTTGACGCCTTGCTGCTTCAACTTGGCGCCAATCCGCTGCCTGATCTTGGGCGAGAGCGATTGGCCCCAGCGTTGGCCGATGAGCATGCTCTCTTGCAGAAGCACAGGCATGGTCCTGATGGCCTTTTGTCCCAGATCGGTCGAGTAAAAGCCGATCAGGCCTTTGATCTCTGCCGCGCTGAAATGCCGGTGATACAACGGGATCATCTCGTCCTTGAGCGAGTCCATGTTTTCTTCAAACGTGGCCATCACTTCGCCGGGCAGCAGCTCCAGCACCTTGTCAGGGATGTCCGGGCGGGTCTGCTTGAGGTTCTGCGCCAGGTTGGCCGTGATGGCCGATGCCATCTGCTTGCCCAGCGACAGCGAGCCGGTCATGGTCAGAAGACGTTCGATGTCGGCGCGCTTCTCGCGTGTCAGGTCTTCAGCATTGGCAGCGGTGCAGCTGACGCAAAGCGCCAGGAACATCAGGAAAAACTTGTGCAGGCTCATGGCGCTCATTCGATGTGGTCCGGGTGATTTGATGCAGAGGACGGGCTTCATTGATTCGTTTTTGCGATCGGTGCCAGCGTTTCGCGACTCCTGCCGAGTGCGCAACATCAAAGCATGTGCGGCTTCAATCCTCGGCGGCAGTGTCGGCAGCAACGTGCTGGATCAAGCGAAAGAGCAGGTGTCGGCCTTTGGGCTCCTTGCAAAGCCTGGTGGTGCGCCTGGCCCCGTGTGGGTTCGAATGTGCACCGCACTCACCTGTTAGCGAGAGGAGCCAGTTGCTGCGAGCAGTTGTTTTGCGAAAACAGCATGCCGGGCGATCGGTGCAGGGGTCTTCAGCGAACGCCTTGATCGGAACCATGGCCAGCGCCGCGACAACGGTGCAGATTTTCTGCATGGCCCTCCTTTTTATCCTGGGGGCGGTGGCCTGATGAAGTCAGGCCATCCCAACCCCCTGGCTCATCCTAGTCCACACAGCCGTGTCGGCTGGCATCCGGGCCTCACTCATCCGCGGCCCCAGCACGCCCAGGTAAACTTTCACGTCACCACCGATCCTCGCCAATGACCACGATCCCTCCGTCATCCCAAGACGAGCACGCCATGCGCCTGGCCCTCGACCAGGCCCACAACGCCTGGCTGGCTGGCGAGGTGCCCGTGGGGGCGGTCATCATGCGGGCGGGGCAGGTCATCGCCACGGGCTACAACCGGCCGATCACCACGCACGACCCGACCGCGCATGCCGAGATCGTGGCCTTGCGCCATGCCGCACAGCTGCTCGAGAACTATCGCCTGCCCGAGTGCGAACTCTACGTCACGCTCGAGCCCTGCGCCATGTGCGCCATGGCGCTGATGCACGCGCGCTTCAAGCGCGTGGTGTTCGCCGCGCCTGATCCCAAAACCGGCGTTGCAGGCTCGGTGACCGACCTGTTTGCACTGCCGCAACTCAACCACCACACGCAGATCGTGGGCGGTGTGCTGGCCGAGCCTGCCAGCCAGTTGCTCAAGCAGTTTTTTGCGGAGCGTCGCGCGCAGATCAAGGCCGAGCGAGATGCCAGGCAGGCCGCGGCTTCGCGCCAGGCGCTCAACGGGCTGGAGGTCATCGAGCCCGATCCGGAGCACGAGCCTTTGCCACTGCCCCAAGTCATCGACGGCGAACCGGGCGACTCCTCGCCGGTCTGATCACATCGCAGCCATTCGCCGCACCTCTGCCAGCCAGCGCGCGCGCTGTTCTGGTTTCGACGTGGCGACGGGTGCGAAGGTGGTGGTGCTCAGCAGCTTCATGCCGCAGAACTGCAAGATGGTGTGCTTCATCTGCCGCCAGGCGGGGCGCCCGTAGACCAGGCGGTCGTACCAGCCGGGCGTGTCCAGCGTGACGACGATGCGCGCGTTGCGGCCCTTGAGCAGCTTGTCCCAGCTGCGGTGGCCCTTGCGGAACTTGTAGGCAAAGCCTGGCAGCAAGGTGCGATCCAGGAAGCCCTTGAGCAAAGCCGGCAAGCCGCCCCACCACACGGGGTAGACCCAGACGATTTCTTCGGCCCAGAGGATGTCGGCCTGCGCGGCCTGCAGGTCAGGCTCCAGCGGTTGCGTCCCCCGGTAGGCGCCGTGCAGGATGGGGTCGAAGTTCAGTGTGTGCAGGTCGAGTCGGCGCAGCTCGCGCCCAGCCTGGCTGGCGGCTTCGGCATAGGCATCGGCCAGGGCGGCGTTGAAGCTGTCGGGGCTGGGGTGCCCGAGGATGAGCAGGGTGCGGGTGGTCATGCGGCTTCCATCTGATGTTTGGATGAGATGGCCGCATGCTGAACCTTGCCCCTGGGGGCAAGGTCAAGCCCTGGCGAGTTCCGTCGTCAACGTGACACAGTCGGGTTCGGTGGCGATCAGGCCAGGCAGGGTCGCTTGCAGGGCGGCCAGTTCTGCGTCGAGTGCCTGTAGGCGCTTGATTTCGTCGGCCAACGTTTCGCGCTTGTGGCTCAGCGCCTGCACGAAGCGAGGCCAGTCGGGCGTGCAGTCGTCGGTGCCGAGCTGGCGCAACTCGGCCAGGGTGAAGCCCAGCGACTGCGCCTTGCGGATCAGGCGGATGGCGTCGATGTGCTCGGCCTGATAGAGGCGGTAGCTGCCGCGCCTGGGCACAGCCGGCATGAGCCCGAGCGACTCGTAGTGGCGGATGGCCTTGGCGCTCACGCCGCTTTGGCGCGAGGCCTGCCCGATGGTGAAGTGGCTGGGTAGGCGGTCGGCGTGCATGGCGGCAAGCATAGGCCAGGCACCGGGCGCCTGCCACCACCCGAAGGCAGGGCTTGGGTTCAGCCGCGCCGCCGGGCCTTGGGGTGCGGTGTCTGAACAGGCTTGGGCGGCAGCCCCAGCGCTTGTCGGGCCAGCGCGTCGGCTTGCGCGTTGCGGTGGCGAGGCACCCATTGCACCGTCAAGCGAGTCAAGCCCGTGGCCAGTGCGCGAGCTTCATCCACCCAGGTTTGCAGGGCGGGGGGCAGGGTGGGCCCACCAGGCTGGCTCAGGTGGTCGCGCACCTGGGTGCTGTCGGTGTGCAACTGCAGGTTGCGTGCGCCGTGCTGGAGTGCGAATCGCAACACGGCCAAGGTGGCGCGCCATTCGGCTTCGTTGTTGCAGCCGCTGCCGCTCAGGCGTTGCGAGAGGTGGTGCACCTCCCCGGTGGGCGAGGCGAGCACGGCGCCCAGGGCCATGGTGCCGGGGTTGGGCCAGGCGCCGCCGTCGCAGTGGGCAACCCATGTCTGGCCATCGGTGTGGCCAACAAAAAAGGAGCCCGAAGGCTCCTCTTGGCGCGCAGGCATCACATGCCGGCGTAGTTCGGGCCGCCACCGCCTTCGGGCGTGATCCAGACGATGTTCTGGGTCGGGTCCTTGATGTCGCAGGTCTTGCAGTGCACGCAGTTCTGGGCGTTGATCTGCAGGCGCTCCTTGCCGGCGTTGGCTTCGTCCGGCACGAATTCGTACACGCCGGCCGGGCAGTAGCGCGACTCGGGGCCGGCGAACTTGCTCAGGTTGATGCTCACGGGCACCGAAGCGTCCTTGAGCGTCAGGTGAGCGGGCTGGTGCTCGTTGTGGTTGGTGTTGGAGACGAACACCGAGCTCAGGCGATCGAAGGTGATCTTGCCGTCCGGCTTCGGGTAGTCGATCTTGGGGCACTGGGCGGCGGGCTTGAGGCGGGTGTGATCGGCCTCGGTGCGGTGGATGGTCCACGGCGCTTCCTTGATGC
>JACCDV010837947.1_pt1 | contig 20277 bp, 19 predicted proteins | sample 7446131 | NCBI WGS metagenome assembly JACCDV01 (sample SAMN15323448, study PRJNA562643) | freshwater metagenome | isolation source: river surface water | place: USA:Blue River Watershed | collected 2017-08-17 | reverse complement strand
GTTCGTTCAACGCAGTAATCGCATCAACAACATCTGATGGAAATCCACGGCACAACTTGCCAAGTCTACGTTTGTCACGATTAGTAAAATATAGCATCTTTTTAGCATCAAACTCACTCAACGCCGGCATCATAGCACCAATGAAGTCACACGCCATCATTTTCTGCATAAAGGATAAAAAAAATCATTTTTTTTCCTGTTGCACATCAATTATTGCAATTAATACAATTATCGCAATTAACACAATTTTTTATCTCCAAAATAATATATTTCACAAATTATAATATTTCACAAATTATAACATGTTGGAGTATATAAGTTTGTTGATCGCAGTAATTATTATCATTTATTTAAACCGGAAGAATTCTGCAGAAAAATATGAAATAACACATGATATACCACGTACTGCAAAAATACCGATTGCGGTGGATCAACCGCCTGGATATAGAAGATCCACAGAAGTCGTATCTGACGATTCGATTCACCGCGCAAAATTCCAGCGCCAAGATGCAGCACCCGGGCCATCAAAAATTGGTATTCGCGACAAATCTGTGTTCAAAGATACTGAATATTTAGTGTTCGATCACAAAATCGAAATGGGTTAGTTGCAATTGACTCAACTGACTCAACTAACTCAACTAACTCAATTGGATCAATCGGCTCAACTAACTTACATAATTGGCACATGCGATAATAGTTTTTTATGTTTTTTGATAAATGCACGATATAATTCATCCCATAGTGGGTCTGCCTTATATCTTCTCCCGCTCATATTAACCACATAATTACTACTGCTTATATATGGCTTGCGCATAGATAACCCACCATCCGCCCATAATCCCATGGAATAAACATTTCCCACCATAACCCAATCATAACTGTCAATTGAGTATTCCATAAACCATTTATAAACATCATGCGGATTTATTTCACATAAATTCATAACATTACATATTATCATTAAACGTTGAATGTGATGCAGATATCCTGTATTCCAAGCTTGTTTAATTGCATCATCAACGGCGGTAATTTGAGTAGTTCCATTATACCATGCCTTTGTTAATTTATTTTCATTTCCAAAATAATTGGAGTTTCTAATTTGATTCCCGAAATATATGTATAAATATCGTTGATACTCGCGCCATCCAATTATCTGTCTTACAAATGCCTCCACATTTCGAATATGTATATTTGTTTTTCTATATATTTCTAATGTTTTTTTGATGACCGTATTTGGTGTTATTAAACCAACATTTAGTAACGGCGACAACAATGAGTGAAATAAAATTACACTTTGATTATTTGCTGAATTTGCTGAATTTGCTGAATTTGCTGAATTATTTACTATCGCATCTTGGTATGTTCCGAACGCATTTAATTTATTTAATATAAAATCATTAAACCATTTTTTCGCATCTTTGCGATTGATTGGATATAAAAATTCGTTAATATGTCCTGGATTATTAGGAAATAATTTGTCACACCATCTCGCCGCATCATGAATATGTGCATTAGTATATATCTTATTTTTTGGTATAGTAACATCGCGTGGTAATGGATTTCTATTTTCGGCGTCATAGGATTTGTCGAAATCTTTAATGTTATGAATATGTAACTGATTCTTATAAAAAACTGAATGGCTTTGGCGTTTTTTATCTTTTTGCGTTTCCCAAAATTCTCTTAATTGCTCAAGCGAATTCATGAAAGCAGGTGATTGCAAAATAACCAAATTGGCGCCGATTTTCTGGCAAATTTTATTAAGTTCGGCTTCAAGTTGAACATCGCAGATTTCGAATACGTGTATTTCCGACCCGCTAATAAAACTCCATTTGTTCTTGAGAAAGTCTTCGTAAGTGATATAATGAAATTCTCGCGCCGATTTTTTACCAATCCATTCGCCAATTTCGGCACAATATGCTTGGCATGTCGCGCGATGAAATATGATTTTCTTTTTATTGAACTTCATTTTCACATGCCGAAATCCATAAAAAATCGGGTGTTCAACGAGAATTATTTTGTTGAATCGTGTTAGTAATTTTGGCTCAAATAATTGATGCGGAAATAACAAAAGCGTGCTCGCCACCATTTTTTATGTCGTATAGGCTGCTGTTATATGAATGGAATGCTGTTATATGAATGGAATGATGTCGTATGAATAAAATGCGAGATATATTATATTTCAATAAAAAAGTAATTTCAACTCGCAAACAATTTATTGTGGTTCGCGGGATAATGCTCATTGACGTAATCCACCATATTTGTAGTCCGCATATCATTGTTACATTGGGCGCAGATGGGTCGCATATTTTCGATTGTATCATCTCCCCCGTTTGCTCGCGCATGAACATGACCAATTTGGAAATCAAAAGGTGTAATTTTGTTAAAGTCACAGCACGGACATTTTGTTGAAAATACATCACCATTATATTTTTCCCACACTTGTTGTCGTTTGATTTTTGGAATTAATGGCGTGGCCGACGTTTTAAGCAGTTTTGGAACCCATGCGTAATGATAGTCACATGTCTGCGGTGCAGCTGCATACAACGGCAAAATAAATTTATTTTCGATACATGCATTTAATTTTGGTGTGATTTTAAGTCCGAATTTCCTGCACAAATTAGTCGGCATCTCATTTGAAAACTCTTCATATAATTCATTGATTTTTTTAAACATTGATTCTTCGTCATTAATATTTAATTTTGTCATCACATATGCTAAGTCCTCGATGAACATTGTTAAGTCCATATATGGTCGCCGAATAATTGTTTTACCCTTATATCTGATTAATTTATAATCATCGAATAACTTAGTATAATAACTACTAACACTCTGAGCCAATAACAATTTATGTTTGCATTTATCATCAACATTTGGTAGCGGCGTTTGATTATTTAAATCCATCATAAGATTTTGGATGTCGCCTGCCCCACTTACTGTAGCAACACTAACCCACACATTCAATGAGCTTCCAAACGCTTGGTATTCATTATAAAATCTTTTTATGGCATTATATCGATGCTGACCATCATAAATAAAATATGTATCATTTATTTTCGCAAGCATAATCAAACCATGAATGAAGAATACATTGTTTTCAATATACATATTCTTTAATCGGTTATAAATTTGTGTAACTTTGTCGTTATCGAGCGGTCGCTGAATGTCAGGAACCATTAAATTAACATCGAGCAAATATTGCACCTCCCACAATTCGCATTCATACTCGGTCAGACCCATCGTTGTATTGTGTAATTATGAATTCAATTTTTCTATCTAAATAATTATTTAATACTAGTATATAACTTTTTTGCGAATAGTTAAAATCCTATCATGGCTATGATGGAGTTAAAGTTGCGTTTTGAATCACAAAGTTTCGATAATTGCCCAAAGTTATTTAACGAATTTTCGTCAGTGTCCGGAATTATCGATCCAACGAATCCCGATAAAAATCGCATTTACTTTAAATGCGACATAGAAAAACCGGTTCGTTGGTTCGTATTTACTAGTAATTCACCGACATACAAATATATTACATGTAATATATTCATCCACGGGATGCACATCGTCGCTGTGCCAATCGCCACCACGCCGATTTGTGAAGCACTCGAAAGTAAGCATATTGATATAACTAAGAAAAAAAAAGTGACCACCGACGCATATATTGTCAATCAAGAATTCCCTAAAAATGAACAACCTATCATACTAGAATTTATTATTTGCAAATATGCGAATGGAACATATTATGTCGAGGCTGTGCAATTTTATTTAGATAAACTTAAAGTGGTGAATGAAGAATTTATTGAGGTTGAAAAAAACACGGAGATGACACCCGTTAATGAAAACGAGAGCTAATGTAAAGATGGCATTTGCAATCAACCAGGTGTGGCGGCACATCCACTCCCTCTCCACACTCGCATTCCAAAAGTTGGATGAGTGTTGGATCACTCTCAGATGTCTGATCGCCGAAAGTGTAAGAATGATAGATTGAACGTATCTTCCGACTGTAGTTATTAACCATAATATCGCGTACTATGTGCCCGTACGTCTTCTCAACACGCACAAAATTGTCAACATAAATATCAGCAACGATGACGCCATTGGATTGCACCTTTCTAAAGTATTGTCTAATAATTTTATAAAATGCCGGGGTCGGAGCTTTAAGCGCAAAATATATGAATAAAACATCCGTGAATGCACATATTCTATTCCAATCTTTAATGGCAAATTGTTTTAATCTGTTATTGAAAAATGAATATCCCTTGTGAAGCAACATATCACGAATTAAGTGGGGTTGTGCATTTACCAACTTATCCCATTCAGTAGTGATGTGGCAATCATACACAATATTTTGGATCTCTTCGAATATTGAACATACTTTTTTTATGTGAATTAGGGTAATTCTATCAAATATTCTTAAATCATATGGCATATCATACATATCAATTTTAAATGATGATTCATAGAGAAGATCTATGCGGCGAGACTGAAGATATAAGAGATTTGGTATGTTAATAGACATGCACTTAATGATAGATATTATTTTCTTGCTATCACCATAACTTAAGGAATCAATAGTGTGTTGCCACCATGAATCCGCATTATTGTTAATATGTTTGTCAATAAATTGATTAAATGCGGTTCCATTGCATTCAGGTGACTCAATATGAGAATCAATCATGACCGCCGATTGGTAAATATATGTAACAAACCAAATAAATGCTTTTTGATTACTTTCAAATGTGTTAAGATAATTAGAGATCGTAAACGGCACAACACTGAAATAATCGGTTTCATCAACATAATAATCGATTAAAATTTTTGGTAAATCATCCACTATCTCTGTCGGTAATTCGCTCAAATACGGAACTAAATAATCCCAATGATGTTTAGTTGGTTTGTTGTAATAGTTCCATAACAAGCGGTCTGGATGCATCGTTAGATTAATCCTATTAAGCGAAGCGACATGGATATCGCACTTACAGACAATTTTTTCGGTTGGTATTTTTTCACCCGAACCACACCGACACATTCCAATAACAAATACCGCACAATTGACATATGAGTAATACCCATTGTAATCGTATCCGATTTTATTCCTTTGTATTTCAATAGAATCAGCGAGTATCGAAAATACTATTGAATAATGTTGTAAATTCGCTCGCCTGAGACGCATAATAATATTCTGATATATTTGCTTAAATATTTGCACATAAAACTTAGAAATAATTGGATCTTCAATTCGAAAACTAACATATTTGTAGAATAACGGAGTTGGATTGTATAGCAACAAATATGACGCCATCCACCTAATTGATGATTCCCATTTTTGAAAATTGTGCACGACATACTCGACTTCTTTCATGTCATATTTCATTCGGGACGCAATATCTTCTAAGTTATATACGTAATTTTCCATATTTTTTCCAAACAGATAATCTCTCATCATCGCGGTATAATCTAACGCGATTTGTTGATCTCGATCGGCAAATTTAGAACGCCGCGCTACAGTATTCAAAGTAGCATATTCAAATCTATCTGTAATAATGCTCATCTGTAATAAATCAAATATTGATGATGTTTGAATACTTTTATGCTTATGCAACTTACGTGCATATTTGTCTCTTGAGTGGTATGATATTTCATATTCCGTAGTTTTAACTAAATTAACTAAGATTTTCATCTCACTAGAAGACATTTCAAGCAAACTAGCATACCACGGCGTTGCCCTCAATTCATCTAAAAGAGAATGTTGTGACTGAAGCAATTCAGAAAATTCATCGAATGTGATGTCCGAAACTGCTATGTCTGATTCAAATAAACACTTACAATAATTATAATAAATCAATAGATATCCAAATGTTTTTATGTCACTGCGCTGTTTTCCCATCAGTATCGATATCTTTGTTGGGAAACTATCAAAATGATCCACATCACTATGATAAATGAAGGGTTCTAATAACTGATGTGCATATATCACACCTACAACAGGTGTGTGTATGTCGTATGTTTCCATTACTTCAGCATGCGGCTTCACCAACGGCCAGAAATCGAAAGAAACTCTCATGGTTACATCAACATGAAAAAAAAAATCAATTTTGCTCGATTGATAATGCAAAAAATACCGAGTCTATTCATCACATTTCAAATTTGGAATGCACATGAATATAACACTTGCAGTCGACTAAATGAGGCGGTGTGCCAATTCCATCACCACACTCACATTCCAAGAGCTGGATAAGTGATGTATCGAAGTGAGACACTTCGTAATGCGTTGAAAAATATCGATAAATACCACCGAATTCTAAGAAGCCAGGCTCCCTCAATTCGCCTCGCACAACACTACCACATACTTCCTCAATAGCCACAAAGTTCTGTATGTACAGATCGGCGATCGCAATTCCATTTGATCGCGCATTTTTGAAACATTTTCTAATCATTTTATAGAATGCGGGAGTTGGAGCTTTTAATGTGAGATACGTAAATAGGAAGTCAGTGATAACACCTAATTTATCACCGACTTCAATAGAGTATTGCTTCAACCCACCGCCGAAAGTATGATCACCAATTTCTTTGATCACGAAATACAAACGCTCTGTATGTAATCGATTCCAATCAATTTTATTTTTAATACCATATAACATGTTATGAATGTCTTCAATGATATTACATACTGATACCCGCCATTGATCCATAATCCTTGAACGAATTTCCCAAGCGTCAATCAAGTTAACATTCTTGTATTTGATAATGCTATCTAGGGTGTTTTCGAATTGTTCTACATCCGATTTCCCCCAATATTCATTGTGTTGATTTTGAGTTACTAATTCGGATGATTTTTTCATAGCCCGCATGAGTATCATAACTTTTCTTAGAATATTTTGTTCATCTGTGTCTAAGAATTCAAATTTGTTTTTCAAACTATGGGTATTTTTTTTGTTGCTTATCATTCTATATGCAAAACGTCGAAAATCTTTTCCGCTACAACTGGATACATCGATTCCATAATAGAATAACCATACGCATTGATAAATATATGCTATGTATAAGATATATGCCTGCTGATTACTTTTCAACGATTCAATGTATTTCATAATAATAAACGACATATTGCAAAACATGTCTTCATCGTCAATATACCAATCAACTAAAATCATTGGTAAGTCATCAACAAGTTCGGCTGGTAAATTGTTGAGATGTGGCTTCAAATAAGCCCAACCCGTCTTAGGTGTTTGTTGATAATACCAACGTAATATCCGAAAAGGTTTTAAATACGGGTTCTTTTTAGTGAGTCGAGAAATTGTGTTATCATAAATAATACAATTACAAGTAGTTTTGCTAATTGGTGTTCCCGCGCTTGATTTGCATTTACACATTGCGATAACATATAACGCAATATTATCTGAATGATCTTCAGGACATATGTAAAAGTCTGGATCATCATCTTCTCTTTTCCTTAACTTACGAACGATATCGTAGTGAATACCACAATAATGATCCAATTTACGCATTTGTAATCGCAGGACGAAATTATGATATGTATCTTCGAAAAGAGGTAAGTAGAATTTACAAATAATTTCATCGGTAATGCACTGGGAAATAAATTTGTAAAATAAAGGTGTCGGTTCATAATTGAACAGATAAGTTAAAATTAACTTAATCTGGGGTATCCAATTTTTGAAATTGCCAATTACATAATCAACCTCCGATAGATCATACCCATTTTTAATTGCTATTGCTGTTAGATTATTTCTATATACACTCGGAACTTTCGCAAATAGAAGTTTTCTAAGTGCTACATAATACTGATCCGCAATAACGCCATGTTTTTCTTTGCTGTATTTTTCTTCTGGTTTTGGTGTTGGATATCTACACTTTCTTTCTTTGATTAAACTTTCCAGCATTAAATCGTAAATAGATGGTAGTCGCTCAAACTTCAGTTGTCTATCTTCGACATGCTCAGTAATAATTTTCGTCAGATTATCTGCAATCTCACCGATAGTCACTAATGATTCTATTTCGGAATAAGGAATTTTAAGTAAATTAAGATACCATGATGATTTCTTTACTTTTTCAAGTAATAAACATTGAGAATTAACCATATTAACAAATTCATCAAATGGTAATTCTGTCGCTGCAATGTTTGATACATACAGACACTTACATTGTCTGTAGTATGCCAACATGTATCCTAACATCTCTGTTTCTGGACACATATCGGCAAACTCCGATCCTATTCTCACAGGAAAATGTTCAAATCGAGTTATGTAGGCACGTGTTGCTCCAGGTAGTGACTGCCATGGCGAGTACAAAACACCAATCTTTGGTGTAATGATGCCATATTCCCTCTTCACTTGGTTAGCATAATCGTTAACCAGCTCCCAACACGCGAAAGAAACTCTCATGTTTACACCAGCATGGAAAAAAAATCAATTTTATTATTAGTTCGTCACAGCTTCACGATGACGGCAGGCATTGTAGATTCTATCCACAATGCGTCGATGATCTGGGTTCAATGATGCATACCACATGGATGGATCGGATTGCTCGGATGAACTCTGAGCAATCGGCCTAATTAGAAATGTGTCCAGAATATATCCAAGTTGCCGTGAAGACATTTCGTAAAAGTGCTGGGTATGATTCCAATGTATGTGCGCGAATATCCAACTATAGACGTGCGCAACATACATTGGCATCATGTCGCTAAACAATTCATAAAACTGCGGAGGTACATCAATATGATGGGTTTGCATATTTAGAATTATAAGCAATTCAAGCATGAATTTCAGGAAGGGTCTGTCCGTCTGATGACGGCATTTGATGACATTCATGATTTCATCAGAAGGATTCATGAATTGCCGAACATACCGCTCATAATGCTCAAAATGCTCAAAATGCTCAAAATGCTCAAAATGCTCAAAACTACCATCGTCTCCATTAATGACACCATACACAGACCGTATAATTTCGAAATAATCAGTAAGTCTCCACTCTTCAAAATCAAAGTTGATCGCTTCGTTGTATTTTCGTTCGATCGCATCATAATCCGTCCGATCATTCGATGTGAATTGTCTGTATCGCAGATAGAGGTTGAGTGCGCCGCAGTCATCAATGCTAGAAGCTAAAACACCACAAGCCGCGTATAGGCGATCTCGAGTGCGTGCACACAACCACGCGATCTTGCTGATGTCATATTCATCCAACAAACACATCATACCATCCCACCATTTCAATGATCTATCACTAATTTGTTTGTATTCAACATCTCGTCGCTGCATAAATTCCTCCTCAGTGTAGTTTGTGGTTATCGTTTTTGTTCGCAGTATTATACTGCGAAACATATCATAAACGATTGTCCATACAGATGCGTGGATTACAGCGTTTTCATATCGCAATACAATTGCGATATCATGCGCAATATCACAAACCTTACGCCAAATATGGGTAAAACAACAACCACTAATAACAGGCGTGGTAATCTCCGGCTCTGGTACATACCAAAGTAGTAGTGGAGTTTCACACTGAAATGATGTTCCGTTGAACAAGATACCATGCCTCGTAAGCATGCACCAAAAGATATCGTCTAAACTTTCTCTTGGGTTGACGGCGTTCGACATGTTTGTGCTCTTTGCATCTTTGGATAAAAAAATCAATATTTTTTATCGGCGTTGCGATCCATATAGAATGCCACAGATCCATATAGAATGCCACAATTTTATGTGACGCGGAGAATAATCGATGGATATTTCTCAATAAAATCGATGAATTTCCTCTGACCAGTCAGGTTTGTAAAAACATAATTCTCGAAATACTTACCAGCGATTTTACACTTATTCATTCTACTATCAATGATTTTAAATATTGTAGTGTAGTGTCGCGCAATTATCTTGTCAGATACTGAATTTTTTAACATTGTATATAAAGTATCGGTGGGTTCAGTAAACACAACAATATTGAATAAAATATCTATGATGGGATATTTAGATTTGTTAGTTAATAAGTAAATGGCATCATCGTCATTGCATACGCTGTATTTTTTCATATAATGAACAAAATGACCAACATCTTTATATCCCATCAAGCACTTTATTACATTGATTTGATAGTTTAGAAACATCATCATCTTACTTATGTCTGTTCTAATATCATGATCGATAATTTCAACAATAGCATCAAATTCATTAACACTATCATGATGGTTGTCAATGTGATTTTCTAATCGCTTCACTCGATATAACTCATACAAAGCAATCTCGGCATGTGGTCGCCCACGAAAACTCCCTTTATGTGGCGGATCGTATAAGATAGTAAATTCACGTTCAGCATATTTCATGACCGCAATATATCGTTGCAATAATTCTATTGGCATGTCTCTCAAGTTTTCATATACGTATGTAGGTCTGCTATTGTTGAACGTAATATTCCATTCGGCAAGTTGTTGGTTGGTAAAAACTCTAACATTCTCATTCGTAAAGTTGCGTGACTGATATTCGGTGGTGTAAAACATCATGCAACAGATATCATAACATAATATCCAAAATACTCTTTGCTGATCGTAAGTAAATTGTTTAATGATATTCCTAAGTTGATTAATTAAGAGATAACATTTACTATTTTTGTTCTGAATATCATCATCAATCTGTTTTATCAAGACCACGCATGTGCGCGAATCATGCCACCGTGTATCTTTTCCATCATGTGGAAAACCCAATGTATCGACACTCAGCTTATACATCATGATAAGATGTGGCAATTCGACAAAAGATCGATCACGCATCGCCATGCGGAACAATTGGTGTGAAACGATTATGTGTGTGACAGTCTGTGTGTTCTGTGCAACCATAAAAAATATTTCATTTTTTTTATGATCGTATATACTACGCAAACCATATGGCATATACCATATGGTATATACCGTATATCATATACCATATGATATATGGTATATCATACCGGCTGCACGATCGATGATTGACGCATGTGCGATATAATATAAAATCCTAAACTTGTGAGGATCGCGGTCAGCAATATTATAACAAATAATAGAACTAAAAATGAATGATTTGGCGGTTCATGCACCTTGGCAGCAACTGCATTCCGCGAGTTCATATCACTACTTATTTTGTTGTTTTGTGTCGTTAATGGCATTCTAGTTAATGGGTTTCGCGCATATTGTCTGCTTTTTTCTATACGTGGCAGTGTATTGCCGACTGCTAAATCCGGTTGCGGACTCGGTGGTCCATAATGCGGATTATTACGCAATGTTGGTGGATCATCCACAGAAAAAAGTCTAATGGATGATACTTTATCCGTAAATGAAAACTGCGATAAATCACCAACTTGCGCGGGCCCTTCTATATATACTGAATTCTGGTCTGTTTCGAAATTAGGTCCATCATATAATATCAATAATGAATTAGGTCCAACTGTTAATGACTTAACTTCACCATCGGCCAATCCGCTAACATCGTCTTCCCTAGCAGCTAACCTGGATGCGCTATAATCACCGGCCCGTAGATTTTTGAATTTGCCGGAAAAGTTATAGTTAGAAAAAACGGATGCGGAAGCAGATGCACCCCAATTGTCCTCACGAAATCGACGCACTTTAAAGCTGTTAGTTTTATCATTAAATAAAATTGTAGATAAATCACTTATCTCTTGCGGGCCAATTATAACTCGATTGTTGCCACTTCCAACAGGCGATGACGACGTAGAAAGCATCACTAGTGTATTACGGTGAACTTTGATGGATGATATGTTCGTTTCAAAATTACCATGGTAAATATCTCTTAAATATTGGCGATCATAATTTCCTGGATCAACCACATGAGATTCGCCGCCGAACCCAATATCGGTGTATATAATCGCGGACATATATTGTTATTTGATGTCACAAATATTGTGATAATATATTAGAAATTAAAAATTAAAAATAAGTTAAAAACTTTTATATCTACATTATAGTTATGGGTATCGAAGCTGTGATTGATAATCTTCCCAGAACAAAAGTTCTATTTGGGATTGTAATAGTTGGTGTAATAATTCTTATAATTGACATGATAATAAATGGATTTCGTGGAACATCGATCAATACGTCACTGACGCAAATATTTGGATTAATGTTGATTATTGGAGGATCATTTTTGGCGACATACCTTAAAGCAACATGCAAAGAATAGAATAATTAATAGTTTTTTTGTTTTTATAACAATATATAAAAACAATGCATCTAGACAAACTTGATTTAGCATATGGTCTCATTATAATCGGAATTATTGTATTATTGATTGATTTATCAACTGGTAATCCACTTGGGTTAACAATTAAAATGCGTGGTGCTCAATGGGCTGGAGTTGGTATTATGGCAATTGGTTTGTCGGGCTTACTGATCGGCACCTGCAAGGATACAAATTAAAAAAATATATGTTTCGCAAATCATTCGATTTGCGCAAATTTCATGATTTATCGACCAGTTGATCCAAAACCACCAGTGCGTCTGGGTAAAATTCTTCTTGGTAAATTCTGTCTTAGAGGAATTTTAACAACATTCTGTTCGACAGATTCAGCAGACCCATCCGACTCATCCGACTCATCCGACTCGACTGAATCTGATGCATCAGATGCATCATGTAACTCTTCGTTATTTTTTGTGCTTTTCTTTGAATGCTCCGAATGCTCTGAATGCTCCGAATGCTCTGAATGCTCTGAGCCATCTGACACATATTCGATGATTTTATCGTCTTCATCTTTAGGTAAGTAGTTATCGATGGTATGATTGCTTTCTGCTTGTTCCTCCCTATCCAAGCCATTTTTTTCATCCTTTTCACTATCTTCATTTAGATCATCTTCACCATCTTCACCATCTTCACCATCTTCACCAAATTCACTATCTGTATTCTCAATATCTTCAGTTTGAACACTCTTATTATCCTCTTCGTCCTTAGGTCTAATTACTTCAATAGGGGGATCCAAACATCCTAACAATGTATTGAGAATATTGTATTTTCTATCCTCATCATCTTCACTATCGTTTTTATCTTGTTCCGAATTCTTCGAATTCTCGGAATTCTTCGAATTCTCGGAATTCTTCGAATTCTCGGAATTCTTCGAATTCTCCGATTTTTCTGATCTGTCTGATTTTTCTTCACGACATTTGCCGGATTCAGAATCAGATTCTTCATCAGAAGAATCGCTTAATTTTTTGGTTGAATCCATCTTGTTAGCCAAATTAGACAAAATCCCAGCAAGTTCTCCTTCCATTAATTGTGGAAATAACTCAATAACGTAACTCCGAAGTACATCTTTCGGAATAAATTGTTTAATATTTTCAGCAAAGTATTCCGGTGTAATTTCGGGCCTGAAATCATGGGGGATTACAATCATTTGCGCGATACGATCGCCTTTTTTGTAATCATAATGCTGCCCAGAATTACTCAATAAGACATGAATATATCCAGGGTAATCTGCATCAATAACTCCAGCCCGGACACTAATACAATGCTTCACAGCCAAACTTGACCTGGCCTCGATTTTCGCGTAATAACCAGGTTTCATTGTGCATTTAATATACAGATTAATTAATGCCTGATCATTAGATGGCACCCTGCCATCTTTGGGAGCATACAAATCGTAACCAGCCGAAAATTCAGTCGCTTTAGTTGGCATAACGCCACCATTGATTTCATCGACAAAGAACTCGATAGCACCCTCCATCTTTCTTAATGCAACAGTTATACAAATTAAAAATCAATTTTTTAATATGAAATTAATAGATGAAATCGGTGAATAAATCCTCATTATGTGCTTCTGGCGGGTATTTTGGCGATATTGAGCGTTCGTCTGCAGGCATTGCATTTCGGAAATGCGGCACATCATTAACATCTAGCTCAGCAAATTCGCTGTCACTAACTAACCGATGCGCTCCCATAGGCGGTTTGTATGGGTATGGTTGATCCGTGTAAATAACATTATTGCGCACAGTAAATGGATACGGCCGTTCTCTGCGCATTACAGCCTCAACTTGAGCAGGTGAATAATAATGTTCACTTACGTAAAAGAAGTACATCACCAATAAAAGCACAACAACAAGCAATCCAACTTGCAACGGTGTCATTTTTTCACGCTAATCAATGCGATGTTTTATACCAATCAATATAAAGTTTTTAATAATTTATAAAAATAAATCCTCAAATATTTATTTTAATCAAAAAAAATATAACTTATGAACTACAGTTCATATGACGTATGAGCTACGCACTTAGTGTTCCACGATCGAATCCTAATTGAAAATCGACAGATCGGTGCTAAATTCTTTGTCCGCATTTGAGTGTCCAAATTCCGGATCCACATAATTCGTGGGTTCAACTTCAAAGAAACTCGCGAATGTTTGCACAGAAATATTTTCCATCCATTCCAATGGTTGTTTTTTAATGTTGAAGATCGGCAAGCAATATCCCTCAATACATGGAATCATTTGCAACCATCTATCGGCAATGTATTTAACATAATCCATCATCGTGTCTTTGTTAATACCTAATAAATCCACAGGCAATGCCTCATCAATAAATGATTTTTCAATCGTAACGGCTTCTTGCATCATTTCTTGAATAACCCTCATTGGTAATTTGTTATTTACATATTTAAGCTGCTCAATCGCAAATTCACAATGCATTTTTTCGTCGCGCGATATAAATTCATTTGCCTTAATCATTCCAGGCAATGTGGTGCCGCGTTGTTTTAGCCAAAAGAATGCGCAAAATAATGAACTGAAGAATACACCTTCAATGATGGCAAATGCGATGAGTCTTTGTCCGAATGAAGCATCTGAATTTGTCCATTTTTTAATCCATTTAATTTTAGCGTCAATCGACGGAATATTAACATCTGGATTTATCAACCGTTCTAATTCTTCTCTGTCCAAAATCACAGCAGTTAGCATATTTCCATATGTTCTTCTATGAACATCTTCCATATATGCTTGAAATAGATAGAAGCGTCTTGATGATGGATCTGTTACTTCCTGTAGAAATCTATCCAAAATATTGCAATTAACTAAATGATCGCTCACGATTGAAAATGATAAAACGTGCTTAATAAAAAGCTGAGTTTTACTATCAAGATCATTCCATTTAGCCGTATCTTCAGTTAATACAATTTCCTCGCTGGTCCATCTACTTTTTTCTTGAATAATACAACATTCTTCTAATTTTTCAAACCGAATTCCGGAGAAAAATTGAAACTTAGACGGAGTTAAAAGTGGCTCAACACTCATGTTCATCATGGTCATCGTGGTCATCGTAGTCGTTTTGTATTCTTATATACATATATTCAATTTTTTTAAAAAAAAATTACCAAACTTTGTATTGTGATTTGGAATATTCCAAATGTTCAATATGTTTAATATGCTCAATCACACGTTTGAGCGCATAATTCGCAACTCCTGCGCTGATAAGACCAGGCACTGAATCGCAAGGAATTTTCAACGCTTTGATGACTTCTTTTTTATCGCGCGCAGCAATTTTGTTGGCGTCAATTTGTTCATTCGAAATGTAAAATTGGATACCTCCAATCATACATGAATCAATATATGAAGTAAATTCGATGCCGGTCTCTTCATATGTTTCGCGAACTGCGCACTCCCATAAAGTTTTATCAGTCCATTCTTTATGGCCTTTCGGTAAACCAATGAGTGGAATTTCAGAGTTCGAAATAATAACCAAAATTAATCCATCCGGGTCCACGTGAATAATTCCTGCCTTTTGGCGCTTTTCTGGCGGTTTAAACTGACAAAAATTCTTCGCCGTTTTTCTGGTCGGGTAGTATGTGCATTTGGTCGTGTGGCGCTTCGACATGCTGCTCAGTTTCAGTTCCGGTTCCGGTTCGATCTTCGATTGCATGTGTCTTCGAAAAGTCTTCGAAAAAGCTCGTTACAATGGCATTACAAAAATCAATTTTTTCCTTGATTTTTTCAATGTTCATTGGTTTGGCACACAATTTTTTTAATTCTGGATATTTTGTAATCAGTTCTTCCGCGGAAGATTTGGGCAAAACCGAAACGTTTTTGCCCAAATATAATGCATCAACGAAAACGCTATATGATGCGCAAACAACGATGTCTGCGATTTGCATTAAATTATAGTAATCATCAACATCCTCTCCGAACACGTAATAATTCTTTTTTGAACTATGTGCAATTGGTGCGAATCTATACATCTCATACGGCCCATCAATGCAGAATAATTGCACAATTGTGTTTTCGGCGTCCATATTTTCGACGTCTGATTTATATGTCATAACTTCATCAACAGTAAGCGGACAAAGTATGATTTTGTCCGTTATTTCTGCGGTTTTCTCGCATTTTGGTGCATTTACTGATATTTCGGTAATTCCCAAATATTCGATACATTCAGCGATATTTGGGAGTTGGGATGGTTCTTTAGTTGCAATATAAAATTGCGTTAGCCCCAATTGGGCATTTGCTAAAAACATTGACCAAATGTTGTTGTTTGTGTAAAATACATATCTATAACGGCGATTAATTACATTTTTTGCAAAATGATTATTGAATTGTGGGTTCAAATATATACAATCATAAAATGTATTCACATATACACGCGGATCTATTTGGCTGCTACTATGAAATAATGTAAGACGATACCTGCGCTTAAACATTTGTTGAATGTAGATATAAATTTTGCGCATATCCTCGCTAAAATTTATAGCATTTTCAACTACGAATGCGACGTCATCGGCGTATGCATCATTTTCACATGTACCTATATCATCAAGAAATGAATAAATCTTGTCAGGGTATCGTGTATATTTGGAATATTCTGATACAATTAATGGATTTGTTTCAATGCATTTTGCTAATTCTTTGTCGATTTTCTTGTTATATTCCAGTCTTAGGCACGAAAGTTTTACATACGTTACTAATGGCGAATTAAAATTCTCCAATAAATGAAGATTTCCTAAAAATGGCGATACCATCATTAATTTAGAGAGCACATTTGGAAATTTTGTATAAAACGACATAAGTTTCATATATTCCTCAGTGCCCAAACCCATGATTTCTTCGTGAAAAATAGTATGTATATTGCTCATACTTGAGACCTCAGGAATCTCAAACTCTTTATATTTCGCGAGCATGATTAAAATATTATAAAACATTTTACCACGCATTTCGGCAGAATGCCGGCCATGCGTAAGACTTTTATGTAAATGCGTAACATTTATGATAAAATTTGCGTGTCGTAAATTGCGGATGCCACCAATTATTTTGTTGTAAAAAGAAATGGCTTCGGTGTTATCAGATTCCATGATATTTTAAATTATTATGCAAAAATTATTTAATATAAAAACGATAAAAAAATTTGTATTAAATAGCGAGAAATTTTCATTCAAATATAATTCGAATTATATTTGAATAATATTCGAACAATCTATTAAAGATACAACCGACATAAAATATGTCATGGAAAGAAGTAATTGCTAACGAATGGCGCAATCGCACAAACACAGATGAAAAGCTGTTGCCGCTTGTCGATAAAACCCTTAAAGCTGATGATGTCATTAACGCCGTTGATGTGATGTTATCTGGGCAATTGTCAATGGGTCCAAAAGTAGCGGAATTTGAACGAAAATTTGCAGAATATGTTGGCAGTAATTACGCGGTTATGGTTAATTCGGGCAGCTCTGCGAATTTATTGGCATTTTATACATTAATCGAGGATGGTGTAATTCCAAAGGGTAGTGAAATCTTAGTACCATCTATTTGTTGGTCAACAACAGTCGCACCAATTATTCAATGCAATTGTAGACCTGTTTTCGTCGATATAGATCCAATGAATCTAAATGTGGATTTAAATGATCTTGTAGAAAAAATTACTGACCGAACTGCGGCATTATTTTTAGTCCATGTTTTGGGATTATGCTGCGATATGAATAAATTGATGGCGATTCTCCATGAAAAATGTATATTATTAATTGAAGATACCTGCGAAAGTTTGGGATCAAGATATAATTATAAAGGATTGGGTACTTTTGGAATAATGGGAACTTACTCATTCTTTTATTCGCACCACATCACTACCGGCGAAGGAGGTATGATTGTGACGAATGATGAGAATTTATATACTTCACTTTTATGTATGAGAGCGCATGGTTGGACACGTAATTTACCAAATAGGGATGCAATAAATGCTCTATATCCTAACATTGACTCGCGGTTTTTATTTATAAAACCAGGATTTAATTTCCGGCCGATGGAAATCAGTGGAGCGCTTGGTATTTCACAGCTTTCTAAAATTGAAACATTGAATACAAACAGAAATCGCAATTATGTATTTTTGAGGCATTGTATCGAAAGTAACGTGAATTATAGAAATCAATGGAAATTCACAGACCATGATTTAAACATTCATGCGGCGCGATTCGGATTTGTTGTCATCATGGAAAACGATAGAAATGCGTTCATGCAATATTTGGAAAGTCATGGCATTGAAACTCGCCCAATCGTGAGTGGTGATTTTACAAAACAACCAGTTATGATAGGAATTGATGGCATTGATGGAGTTCACGAACATTGCCCAAATGCGTCAAAAATTGGTGATTGTGGTTTCTTTATTGGGTTGCATTCAACCATTTGGACATACGATAAAGTAAAGAAAATTGTAGAAATATTCTATAATTTTTATTTATTATGAACGATGCATTATGAACGATGCATTATGAACGATGCATTATGAACGATGCATTATGAACGATGCATTATGAACGATGCATTATGAACGATACATTATGAACGATACATTATGAACGATACATTGTGCATGAAATAATGCATGAAATAATGCATGAAATAATACATGAATCGGACACATAAAAAAAACTGATTTTTTTCAAACCACATGTAGTTGTCAATCAACCACGATGACGCACATCAATCAAGGAGAGAAGATGACGAACGAGGAGATGAAGGACGAGGAGATGAAGGACGAAACGGACGACGACACCTCATTCGGAACGCCTCAGTCGCAACACGAACTCCCCATCGTGTTACGAAGTGCGATCATTCTCAACGTGTTGGCGGCATTCGCCCATAATTTGCTCGACAATTTGTGGAGCGGATTTACACGTCCAGTGACTGCACTGATTCTTGCCAATCCAGATCGCTTTCCGGCTGCGATTCCTGCATTCCACGTCGCCGTTTGGAACCTCTTGCTCGGGGTCGTCGAAACATCCGGCATCATTTCAGGCAGTGAGTTCAAACAAATTCAGCCCAAAGTGATGGAGATCATTCGGAAGTTGATGATCGTGCGCACTCAGCGAAACTCCGAAAACTTGCTTTGTTGGAAACGTGAGGTTTTCCAGCGTCTTGACATTTTCAGCATGAAAACTTCAGCTTCAAAAGAGAGTTGTGTGATGTCAACCACATGGGAAGCATATAACATCTGCTTTGTCGTTTTCATTGTCGAAATCATTGACTTGATTTTCACCACGTTTTACGAGAGCAACATTCGGATCGCGGTGAAATTGACGAAGATTGACCTTGCCAGGTGTGTTTACACCTGGCAAGTGTGTCTGCTCCAGTGAAATGAGTCTGCTTCAGTGAAACGAGTCTGCTTCAGTGAAACGAGTTGGTATCACTTGGACGAAAATGGGTTTCTTTTTTATCAATCAAAATTTTTAAAAAAGAAATGATTTTTTTAAAAATTGAATTTTTTTTTGATGGCTGATTGTGGTTAACCGTCGCGTGAACAACAGCTGACAACCGTGACAACCGTGACGACCATGACAACCATGCCGACCACGATGACCATGATGACCGTGATGACACATGACCCAAATACACCTCTTGGTGCTATGTTTAAGGACGAACCCTTGACTAAGGTTGAGAAAGTGGACCCGAAAGTGTTCACGAAAAATGCATTAGCCATTAGTGCGTTATTAAACGTGTTTAGGAAATATCCAAACATGGAAGAATTCTTTAGTGTATTAATGGATTCGTTGATAGAAGTCCCGTTCAGTTATGTGCAGGAATCACATACATATAAGAAAAAAATACCAGTTCCTGTCATGGTTTCCGTTGTTGATGATTACATCTCTGAGTTATTGGAATTACCTTCAGTGGTGGAACATGTAACGTATTACCAGCTACGATGGAAAGAGGTAATGAAAGAAAAACGATATGATGATAATGTTATAGCGGACATGAAAAACATTTTAATTGCATTTTATGAATGTTATCGTGTCATCGGTGACCCTGCTCACAAAATGTAC
>JACCDV011103455.1_pt1 | contig 20280 bp, 19 predicted proteins | sample 7446131 | NCBI WGS metagenome assembly JACCDV01 (sample SAMN15323448, study PRJNA562643) | freshwater metagenome | isolation source: river surface water | place: USA:Blue River Watershed | collected 2017-08-17 | reverse complement strand
TGGTCGTCAATGATGTACATACTCATTTTTATTACTCCTGAATCAATATTAGTAGTTTAGCCCCATTGCAGATCGAACATCCTGCATGGTTTCCCGCGCTGTTTGGCGTGCTTTTTCAGTACCTGCATCGACAATCTCACGAACAATTTTGGGGTTGGTGATGTAGGGCTCCGCGCGCTCAAGCATGGGTTGTTGCTCTTGCACAATGGCGTCAATGATGGGTTGCTTGCATTCTAAGCAGCCAATGCCTGCGGTTTTGCAGCCTTGGGCCACCCATTGACGTTGGCTTTCGCTGCTGTAGACCAAGTGGAATTGCCAGACGGGGCATTTGTCTGGGTTGCCTACGTCGCTGCGTTTTTGGCGCGCGGGGTCAGTGGGCATGCGCTTGACCTTGTGCTCAATGGTGGCGCGGTCTTCACGAATGGCAATGGCGTTGTTGTAACTTTTGCTCATCTTCGCGCCGTCTAGGCCTGGCAGCTTGCTGGCTTCGGTCAGCAGCGCTTGCGGCTCGGGCAAGATGACTTTGCCGGTGCCTTTGAAATAGCCGTTCAAGCGTTCGCGATCTTGCTCGTTCAATTCTGGTGCTGAGGCGATGTAGCCCAGTGCGCCTTCCATGGCCTTGGCATCACCGGTTTCTTGGTAGGCCTTGCGCGATTTTTCAAAACGCTTGACGCTGTCTTTGGGTAGTTTGGCCAAGGAGGCTTGCGCTTTTTCTTCGGCGTTGGTTTCACGACCGTACAAGTGGTTGAAGCGGCGTGCGGCTTCGCGCGTCAACTCCACATGGCTGGCTTGGTCTTCGCCCACAGGCACATGCTTGGCTTTGTAAATCAAGATGTCAGCAGCTTGCAACAAGGGGTAGCCCAAGAAGCCGTAGGTGGATAAGTCTTTGTCTTTCAACTTCTCCTGTTGGTCTTTGTAGGTGGGCACGCGTTCCAACCAGCCCAGCGGTGTGCCCATGGCCAACAGGGTGAACAACTCGGCGTGTTCAGGAATGCGACTTTGCAAGAAGATGGTACAAGCGTTGGGGTCGAGGCCCGCCGCGAGCCAGTCGATCACCATCTCGTACACATTCTTCTCGATCACTTCGCGGTTTTCGTAGTGCGTTGTGAGGGCATGCCAGTCGGCCACGAAGTAATAACAATCCATCTCGGATTGCAAACGCACCCAGTTTTTCAAAGCGCCGTGGTAGTGGCCCAAGTGCAAAGCGCCCGTGGGGCGCATGCCAGAGAGAACGCGTTCTTTCATATCGTGCTTACTTATAAAAATCAGGGATTCAATAAAAATTCAAAAGGGCTGAGCAGGAGTGACAACACAAAGACAGTCCACTGCATAAACGGGGTCATCCAGAGGTTGTCGAGTTGTTTGAAGATCACCAAGCCCAAGATGATGTACATGCCATAGGGCTCAACTTTGGAGAGCCACACGGCGGCACGCCAAGGCAGCAATCCCACCAGCACACGGCCACCATCGAGCGGAGGAAGGGGAAACAGGTTGAAGACGAACATAGACACATTGACCATCACGCCTGCCAAACTCATCTTCAGAAAATAGGTTTCGGTCACGCCCAAGCCCTTCATCACGTAGAACGCCAGCAGCCAAGCAAGGGCTTGTACAAAATTAATGGCAGGGCCGGCTAGGGCGACCCAAATCATGTCGCGCTTGGGATGGTGCAAGTTGCCAAAGCGCACAGGCACAGGTCTGGCGTAACCAAATAAGAAATTGCCGCCTGAGGCGAGGTACAGCAGTGCTGGCACGGCAATGGTGCCAAGTGGGTCGATGTGCGGCACAGGGTTCAAAGTGACGCGTCCCAACATCAAAGCCGTGTTGTCACCCAGTTTGTGCGCGACATAGCCGTGCGCCGCCTCGTGCATCGTGATGGCAAACACCACGGGCAGGGCGTAAATCAGAATGGTTTGAATGAGCTCAGGGAAATTCACAGCGTGATTGTCTCATTCCATCGTCGCGTTCAATCCTTTGAGCCTAAGCGTGTCGAAGTTCACAGCCCCAAAGTGCTCAGCGGACCGCGTCCAGCGCGGATGAGCTCGGGGTCGCCGCCGCCGTCCATGGGTGTGAGGTCGACCACGGTGGTGGGTTCGAGCGGGCAGGCGCCAGCGTCAATCACAGCAGCAAGGTCGTGCTCGAAGCGTTCGCGAATGTCTTCGGCATCGTTCATTGGGTCGCTCTCGCCGGGGGCGATGAGGGTGGTGGCCAAAAGGGGGGCGCCGTGGAGTTCGAGCAAGTCGAGCAAGGTTTTGTTGAGGGGCACGCGCAGGCCGATGGTTTTACGCTGCGGGTGGCTGACACGACGCGGTACTTCTTTGGTGGCTTCCAAAATGAAAGTATAGGCACCGGGTGTGGCCGCTTTGAGTAAGCGGTATTGGCGGTTGTCCACGCGGGCGTAGTTGGCCAGCTCAGACAAATCGCGGCACATCAACGTGAGGTGGTGTTTGTCGTCCACTTGGCGAATGCGGCGCATGTGTTCGACGGCGGATTTGTCGTCGAGGTGGCACACCAAGGCGTAGCTCGAGTCGGTGGGTACAGCCACGATACCGCCGCGCTCCAGCAGTTGCACGGCTTGTTTGAGCAAACGGGGTTGGGGGTTGTCGGGGTGAACTTGTAAAAACTGAGCCATTACTGAATTCGGTCCGCAAGCACTTCCCACACGGGCGTGAGCTGGCCGGGGAGCCAAGGCAGAGTGCCTAGGTCGATACGGCTTTCGTCGGGGCTGTGGAAATCGCTACCGCGTGAGGCGAAGAGGCCAAACTCTTGGGCCATGTCGGCATAGGTCACATACTCGGCGGGTGTATGACTGCCCGTGACCACTTCGACGCCTTGACCGCCGTGGCTTTTGAATTCGGTGAAGAGTGCAAACTCTTCGTTGGGTGTGAAGTCATATCGCGCGGGGTGGGCAATGATGGCCATGCCGCCGGCTTGTGCAATCCATTGCACCGCGTCTTTGAGTGTGGCCCAGCGGTGAGGCACAAAGCCGGGGTTGCCTTCGGTGAGGAAACGGCGAAATACCTCATTGGTGTCTTGGCAGGCGCCGGTCTCTACGAGGAAGCGAGCAAAGTGGGTGCGTGAAATCAGCTCTGGGTTGCCTACGTATTTGAGCGCGCCTTCATACGCGCCATGAATACCGACTTTGGCGAGACCTTCTGACATTTCCTGGGCACGTTCGCCACGGCCACCACGTGTTTGACGCAGGCCGTTCACCAGTTGCGCGTTGTGTGCGTCAAATCCCAAACCCACGATGTGCACGGTTTTGTTGGCAAAGGTGATGGAGATTTCAACACCCGTGAGGTACTTCAAACCGTTGGCTTTGGCTGCGGCCATGGCGCGGTCTTGACCACCTACTTCGTCGTGATCAGTCAAGGCCCACAGTTCAACGCCATTCGCTTTCGCGCGCGCAGCCAGTTGCTCTGGCGTGAGCGTGCCATCCGAGACAACGGAGTGGCAATGCAGGTCGGCGTTGAGGATGCTTGAGGTCACGCCTTCATTGTAGGCGTGGCAAAGCTTCGCGTGCATTCGCGCAGGTGGCTTGGGCCAGTGCCTCTATGGATATACCCCGCAGATCGGCCAGCACTTGCGCGATGCGCGCAAGCTCTGCGGGCTCGTTGCGGCCTTGGGGTTGGCCTGCGGCGCGTTGCTCGGCAGTGGTGTAGAGCCAATGCGGGGGAATGTCAGGCGCGTCGGTTTCGAGCACGATGGCAGAGAGTGGCAGCTCGGTGGCCAATCGGCGCAGTTGCAAAGCGCGGTCATAGGTGAGTGCGCCGCCAAAGCCAAGCTTGAACCCCAAAGCGATGAAGGCCTGCGCTTGCTGCAAGCTGCCATTGAACGCGTGCGTAATGCTGCCCACCACAGGGGTGTCGCGCAAGCTTTTTAACAGCAGGTCGGCACTGCGGCGCACATGCAAGATGACGGGCAATTGGTGTTGTTGGGCGAGCTTGAGTTGGGCTGTGTAAAAAAGTTGTTGCTTGGCTAAAGCATCGGGGGTGTTGAGCTTGGGTACAAACCCATCTAGGCCAATTTCACCCACGGCCACGAGGTGTGGGTCGGCGCGGTGGGTTCGAAGCGCGTCATCAAGTTGCGCCAAGTCTGCTGCTGTGGCTTGGGGTGTGTAGAGGGGGTGAATGCCCAGCGCATACGCATCTCGTTGCGCATGGGCCAATGCGCGAACCGTGTCAAAGTTAGCGGCTTCAACAGCTGGAATCACACAGTTGACCACACCTGCGGCGCGCGCACGTTGGTGCACGCTTGTGCGGTCAGCGTCAAATTCGCTGGCGTCTAAATGTGCGTGGGTGTCGATGAGGCATGTCATGTGGAGGCGCTGTGAAGCGTTCGCTACTTGCGCCATGCACAAGACGAAGCGTCTTGATTACCCCTGACTTGCCAGTGTGCCGCCCAAGGCAAACACAGAGTTGGGGGCGTTGGTTTTGATCGAGGCTTTGGGTTTTTGTGCGAACACGCCTCGCTTGGGCGAGCTGACCATGGGGGCATGGCCTGCTTTGGCTTGTTGCTCAGCGATGAGGCTATGCAGACTGATGGTGCGCATGTGGTCTTCCATTTTTTGGTTCAGTTGCGACCAAAGGGCTTCGGTAGACACATAGCCGTTTTGTGCGGCATCCGCTGGGACATGTTCTTTTTCGTCGGGGCTGTTCACAGCATCAATGATGTCGGCCACGCTGATGTGATGGGCGTCTCGGTTCAGGGTGTAGCCGCCGCCAGGGCCGCGTGTGCTTTCCACCAAACCGTGCTGGCGCATTTTGCTAAAAAGCTGTTCAAGGTAAGAAATGGAGATGTGCTGGCGTTGGCTGATGGCGGCCAGTGACACAGGGCCTTGGTGCTGACGCAAGCCCATGTCAATCATGGCGGTGACGGCAAAACGGCTTTTGGTGCTCAAACGCATGATGTGCTCCTTTCAGTTAATTCTGAGAATTTTCAGAATGTGAAGACTGTAAGCAAGAAATTACTTCGTGTAAATTCGTATTTATTGATTTTTTTGTTCGATTAATTCGAAGTTAAATGGTCCTATGAATTTCAAACATCTTTACTATTTTTGGGTCACAGCACGCGCTGGCGGAATTATGCGCGCAGGTGAGCAGTTACACACAACGCCGCAAACCCTGTCGGGTCAGATTAAACTGCTCGAAGAAAGCTTGGGACGCAAGCTCTTTCGCAAAAACGGCCGTCAGCTGGAGTTGACCGAAGACGGGCGCAAAGCCCTGAGCTATGCAGACGACATCTTTGCGCTGGGCTCTGAGCTCAAGGCGGCCCTGCGTAGCCCGCAAGTGGGTGTTCGCATCCTAGAGTTTCGGGTGGGGGTGGCTGACTCGGTGGCTAAGTCTGTGGCCTATCGGTTGTTGCAACCGGCTTTATCTATTGCTGAGCCGGTGCGCCTGATTGGCAGCGAGGGAAAGTTTCCTGACTTGCTGGCTCAGCTGGCTTTGCATCGGCTGGACTTGGTCATTGCGGACGAGCCGCTGTCTAAGCGCATCAGTGTCAAAGCCTTCAACCACGCCTTGGGTACCACGCCCATGAGCTTTTTTTGCACGCCAGAGCTTAAAAGTAGATTGAAAGGCCAGTTTCCCCAATGCTTGCATGAAGCGCCAATGTTGATTCAAGGCTCGGCCTCGTCGGTGCGGCAGCAGCTGGATGGGTGGCTGGTGCGCCACAAAATTCAACCGCGCGTCGTGGGCGAGTTTGATGACGGGGCGTTGATGACGGCGTTTGGCCGTGAAGGGCGTGGTGTGTTTATGTCCCCCGGCATCTTGGAAAAGGAAACCGTTGCGCACTATGGCGTTGAAGTGATTGGCCGCAGTGAGGAGTTGGTGGAGGAGTTTTTCGCGGTATCGGTGGAACGCCGGATTTCACATCCGTGTGTCGCTGCTATCACGCAAAACGCGCGTGGGCGTTTGTTCAGCGGTTGAGCGTTGGCAAGCGATCAGTCCAGCAACTCAGGCTAGTTTTCCAGCGTTCAGGCGCAGCTGTCTGTCGCAACGCGACGCCAAAGCGTTGTCATGCGTCACCAGCACAAACGCGGTGTGGTGTTCACGGGCGAGTTCCATCATCAACGCAAACACATGGTCAGCTGTGTTGCGGTCGAGGTTGCCCGTGGGTTCGTCGGCCAGCACACATGCAGGCCGTGTGACCAAAGCACGGGCAATTGCGACACGCTGACGCTCGCCCCCTGACAACTCGGCAGGCCGATGGTGCATGCGGGAGCCAAGGCCCACAGCTGCGAGCATGGCGTGTGCTTGGGCACTGGCGGCGGCGTGGTCCATGCGTCGAATCCACAGGGGCATGGCCACGTTGTCGAGTGCGCTGAACTCGGGCAGCAGGTGGTGGAATTGATACACGAAGCCCAAGTGCTGGTTGCGCAAATTTCCCAAGGCGCTTGCACTCAGGCCTGCCAAGGGTTGGCCCATCAACGACACAGTGCCTGTGGTTGGCTCGTCCAAGCCACCCAACACATGCAGCAAGGTGCTTTTGCCTGAGCCCGATGAGCCGACGATGGCCAAGGTTTCGCCGGCATTCACCGACAGGTCAACGTTTTGCAGCACAGTCACATCCAGCGGTCCTTCATGGAAGCGACGGCTGATGTTGTTGGCAATGAGAACAGGTGTGTGTGTCATGTCTTGCCTCATTCGTAGCGCAAGGCCTGAGCAGGGTTGACGCGGCTGGCGCGCCAACTGGGGTAGATGGTGGCTAGGAAAGCCAATACCAACGAGATGATGGTGATGGGCCAAATATCCGCAGCTTGCGGATCGCTTGGCATGCGGCTGATGAGGTAGATGTCACGCGGCAAGAAGCTGGCGCCCAGCAGGTTCTCAATGGCAGGCACGATCACATCAATGTGGAAGGCCACGGACAAACCGAGTAACAAGCCGCTCAGCGTACCCAGCACGCCCACGGTCGCACCTTGCACCACAAAGATGGCCATGATGCTTTTGGGGCTCGCGCCCAGTGTGCGCAAAATTGCAATGTCGGCGCGCTTGTCAGTCACCGTCATCACGAGCGTGGTGACGAGGTTGAAAGCAGCCACTGCCACGATCAGGGTGAGGATGATGAACATCATGCGTTTTTCCACTTGCACCGCGGCAAACCAAGTGCGGTTTTGGCGGGTCCAGTCGCGCACGATCACATCGGGGCCGAGGTGTGCCGCCAAGTCGTAGGCCACGCTGCGGGCTTGTTGGCTATCTTTGATCTTTAAACGCACGCCCGTGGGTGCTTCGAGGCGGAAGATGCGTTGCGCATCGGCTATGTCCAAGAGCGCCAATGAGGCGTCGTATTCGTAGTGGCCCGAATCAAAAATGCCCGACACATGCAATTGCTTCAAGCGCGGCATCACACCTGCAGGTGTGACTTGTCCACCGGGCGCGATGAGGGTGATCTGGTCACCCACACGCACACCCATCGACATGGCCAATTCGCCGCCGAGGACCACATTGAAGCTGCCAGACTGCAAGGTGGCACGTACGTCAGTTGGAATTTGTAAGGTGAAGTCGCTCACCTGTGTTTCGAGTTCAGGCTCGACGCCACGCACCATCGCACCGCGCATGTCTTCGCCACGGGCCATCAAGGCTTGTTGCGCTACAAAAGGTGCTGCCGCCACCACTTCGCTGTTTTGTTTGGCTTGGGTCATCAAGGTATTGACATCGGCAAAGCCTTCGCCGTTCGGGGCGAGCAGTTCGATGTGGGACACGACGGCCAACATGCGGTCGCGCACCTCTTTTTGAAAACCATTCATCACACTGAGCACAATGATGAGTGCTGCCACGCCTAGCGCAATGCCCAGCATGGACACGCCCGAGATGAACGAAATAAAGCCATTGCGCCCCGAGACGCGGCCCGCGCGGGTGTAACGCCAGCCAATCAGTAGTTCGTAGGGAAGTTTGGACAAGGTGTTTTGCATGTGAGCTGGATTATCCCGTAGCGCATCACAGACAATCGGTGACTATGAATTCTGTGCTGAGCGCTATGCCGTCCGTTGCGGGACGTGTCACCACCTTGATTCCTTTTGCGTTGTGGACCCGACAGGGCCCTGAGGCCACAGCATTGGCCCGAGCTGAATTGCCGCATCTGCGCGACTGGCTCCAACATGCCACGCGTGTCGCGGTGGAATCAGAGGCTGGGCAACCCCCATTGTTGGCCAGCTTGACACCGCCACACGAACGCGCGTGGGCGCAAAGTCTGGGCTGGCGTGTGGCCGATGGCTGTGTGCCAAGTGCCGCATCTGCGGCACTGGCACGTGGCCTGTGCACGCCGGGGGATGCGGCATCGCCGAACGCTTGGGCGTTCATCAGTCTTTGCAATTGGCATGTGAGCAACGGCCAAGTGATCTTGGGTGACCCCGCGCATTTACACATTGATGGGGCGACAGACGCCATATTGTTTCAAGCGATGCAAAGTTTTTTTGCCGAAGATGGCATTGCGCTACACCCTTATCAGCCGGGCCAGTGGCTGGCACAGTCGACCTTGTTTGCGGATTTACCAACGGCCTCTCTCGACCGCGTGATTGGTCGCAACCTTGACCCTTGGTTGGTTGGCAGCCACACCGCGGCGCCCCTGAGTCCTGCGGCCCAGTTGCTGCGTCGTTTGCAAAACGAAATGCAAATGTTGCTTTACACGCACCCCGTCAACGAGGGCCGTCGTCTGACCATCAACTCATTTTGGGTGCATGGCACGGGGGCCTTGCCTGCAGCGCAGCCCACACATTCAGAGCCGAAGGTGGACAACACCTTACGCGACAGTGCTATGCAGCAAGACCTGATCGGTTGGTTAGACGCTTGGCAACACGTCGATGCACACACCATGGCGCCCCTGTTGGCGCGTGCGGCGGTGGGCGAGCCCCAGCGCTTGGTGCTGTGCGGTGAGCATGAATTTCATGTGTACGACACTGCCAAGCCCTCGCTGTGGCAGCGCTTGCGCACACGCCTGGCGCCCACTTCTCTTGACTCAGTGTTGGCCGTTGAGCCTTTGAAAGATTAAGTTCATGCAATTCATCCCACGCGACATGCCACCGCGCAGCATTTGGGCGCTGGAGCAAGCGGGTGTGCATCCGCTGCTGGCGCGTTTGTATGCGGCACGTGGCATTCAAGACGCCGCCACGCTCGACGCCTCGCTGGCGCAACTGTTGCCGCCGAAGGGCCTCAAAGGCATTGAGGCCGCCGCGGTGTTGTTAGCCGATGCCATGGCTGCCAACAAAAAACTCTGCATCGTGGCCGACTATGACTGCGACGGTGCCACTGCTTGTGCGGTGGCTCTGCGTGGCTTGCGTTTGCTGGGTGCCCAGCATGTGAGCTACATCGTGCCCGACCGTGTGGTGGATGGCTATGGCCTCACGCCGCCCATTGCCGAGCGTGTCAAAGCCAGTGGCGCGGATGTGCTGATTACCGTGGACAACGGCATCGCCAGCGTCGAAGGCGTGGCCACGGCTCGTAAGTTAGGTTTGCAAGTGCTGGTCACTGATCACCATCTGCCTGCGGCAGTGTTACCCGAGGCGGATGCCATCGTGAACCCCAACCAACCCGGCTGCACGTTTGAGAGCAAAGCACTCGCCGGTGTGGGTGTGATGTTTTATGTGTTGCTCGTCTTGCGTGCCGAGTTGCGCAAGCGTGGGATATTCACAGCTGAACAACAGCCCAAGCTCGACACACTTTTGCCCTTGGTGGCCTTGGGTACAGTGGCTGACGTGGTGAAGCTCGATGCCAACAACCGCCGTTTGGTGGCCCAAGGTTTGGCGCGTGTGCGTAAAGGGCAAATGCCTGCGGGCATGGTCGCTTTGTTTGCGGCGGCTGGTCGCACCAGTGAGAAATGCACCTCACAAGATTTTGGTTTTGCAGTGGGCCCTCGCATCAACGCCGCTGGCCGCTTGTCCGACATGACCTTGGGCATTGAATGCCTCACCACCGACGATGTGGGTCGTGCCACCGAGTTGGCCACGCAACTTGACCGCATCAACCGCGAGCGCCGTGACATTGAAAGTGACATGCGCGAGCAAGCGCTAGAGCTGGCGCAAGAAATGTTTGACCCCGAAGAAGAACCGCCGTCTGCCTTATGCGTGTACGACCCTGATTTTCATGAAGGCGTGGTGGGTATCGTGGCTGCCAAACTCAAAGACTTGCACCACCGTCCCACCTTTGTGTTCGCGCCCAGCCAAGCGGCGGGCAAAGGGCATGAGCTCAAAGGTTCGGGGCGCTCCATCCCAGGCTTTCATTTGCGCGATGCACTTGATCTTGTGGCCAAACGTCACCCCGGTGTGTTGCTCCGCTTTGGCGGTCACGCCATGGCGGCAGGTTGTACCTTGGAAGAAGACAACCTCGCCACCTTTGAAGAAGCCTTGCAAGAAGTGGCGCAAGAGTGGCTCGACGAAGCCACTTTGCAACGCCGCTTAGAAACCGACGGCCCGCTGCTGCCCGAATACCGCCGTCCCGAGCTGGCCGATACCTTGGCTGCCGAAGTGTGGGGACAGGGCTTTGCGCCGCCCACGTTCAGCGAAGAGGTGGAGGTGTTGGGCCAGCGTTTGGTGGGTGAAAAACATTTGGCGCTCAAACTGCGTCACCACGGCCAGTCAGTGGATGGCATTTGGTTTGGCCGCATCGACCCGCTGCCACCTAAAGCGCATTTGGCCTTTCGCTTAGAGGCCGATGAATGGCAAGGCAATAAGCGCGTGTGCTTTGTGGTCGAAGACATGGCCGGATAAATCACGAATACAACCCCATGGCAAACAAGAAACAACCACTCCCTGAAGTCAATTTCTCTGACTACGGCGACACCCGCTACCTGCACTTGGGGACACCGTGGGTGCAAGGCTCGATGAACATAGAAAAACCTTTCGACATCGACCTTGAATACGTGCAACGCATGATGGCTTGGCTGTTGTTTGTCGACATCGACCAAGTGGGCAAGCTGCATGCCATGCAACTGGGTTTGGGCGCTGCAGCGCTTACCAAGTTCTGTTTCAAACATCTGCGCATGAAAACCACGGCCATTGAGCTCAACCCGCAAGTGGTGGCGGCCTGTCGTTTGTGGTTCAAGCTACCCGCTGACAGTGCCAAATTGCAAGTCGTCTTGGGCGACGCTGCAGAGGTGGCTAAGCACGACCATTGGCGCGGACAGATTGACGCCTTGCAAGTCGATTTGTATGACCACGAAGCAGCCTCGCCCGTGCTCGACAGCGCAGAGTTTTATGGCCATTGCCGACAGTTGCTGACCGACGATGGGTGCATGACCGTTAATTTGTTTGGCCGCAGCTCTAGTTTTGCGCAAAGCGTGGAGAAGATGACCGCTGCGTTTGGTGCAGACGCCCTGTGGGCTTTCAAGCCCACGCGTGAAGGCAACACGGTGGTGCTCGCGCAGCGCACACCCAACCATCCCAAACGTGCAGAGCTGATGGCCCGCGCTGAGGCCATTCAAGCGCGCTGGCCGCTACCGGCCACCAAGTGGTTACGTGTTTTCAAGCCACTCAAAGACGTGTAAATCAAGGGTTTACCCGAAATTTCTCCCTTTCAAAAATAGGTGTAACCCACATCGGGTGGGGTTGGGTGCGACCACCATAATTCACGCCATATTTGATTCTGGGTAGAGGTAACAAATGATCAAAAGTCAAAAAGACTTTTTCTCGGGCCTGATGTTCACTCTGGTGGGCGTAGGGTTTGCGTGGGGCGCCACCCACTACAACATCGGTACAGGTGCGCGCATGGGGCCTGGCTACTTCCCGCTGTTGTTGGGTATTTTCTTAGCGGTGCTGGGTGCGTTCATCACGTTTTATTCCTTGGTGGAGCACACCGAAGATGGCGAGCATGTCGGCAAATTAGCATTGAAGCCCATCATCTTCATCTTGGGAGCGAACCTGAGTTTTGGCGTGTGCTTGGGCGGCTTGCCCAGCATTGGTTTGCCACCCATGGGGCTGATCGTTGGTATTTACGCGCTGACCTTTGTCGCCAGTAACGCTGGTGAGAGCTTTCATTTCAAAGAGACATTGGTGTTGTCCACCATCTTGGCGATTGGTAGCTACTTGGCATTCATCATGGCTTTGAAACTGCAAATGCCAGTTTGGCCTGCGTTCATCACAGGCTAATTAGGGAGATATAAAAAATGGATTTGATTGACAACCTCTCTCTCGGCTTTGGTGTCGCGTTCACCTCGGTGAACCTGATGTACGCCTTGGCTGGCTGTATCTTGGGCACGCTCATTGGCGTGTTGCCAGGTATTGGCCCTGTGGCCACCATTGCCATGTTGTTGCCTGCGACCTATGCATTGCCCCCTGTGTCGGCACTCATCATGTTCGCTGGTATTTATTACGGCGCGCAGTATGGTGGCTCGACCACTGCGATTTTGGTCAACTTGCCAGGCGAGTCATCGTCTGTCGTGACCACCATTGACGGGTACCAAATGGCGCGCAAAGGCCGTGCAGGCCCTGCATTGGCGGCAGCGGGCTTGGGCTCGTTCTTTGCAGGCTCTGTGGGTACTTTGATCTTGGCGGCTTTTGCGCCACCCTTGACCGAGTTGGCATTTAAGTTTGGCCCGGCCGAGTACTTCTCGCTCATGATTTTGGGTTTGATTGGTGCGGTTGTTTTGGCTTCTGGCTCGTTGCTCAAAGCGATTGCGATGATTGTGTTGGGCTTGCTGATGGGTTTGGTCGGCACGGACGTGAACTCTGGTGTTGCACGTTACAGCTTTGACATTCCGGAGCTCACTGATGGTTTGGGTTTTGTCACCATTGCCATGGGGGTGTTTGGCTACGGGGAGATCATCTCCAACTTATCTCAGCCTGAGGATGACCGCGAAGTGTTCACCGCCAAGGTGGAGGGTTTGTTCCCGACGGCTGAAGATTTCAAGAACATGATGCCTGCCGTGATTCGCGGTACTTCGCTGGGCTCATTGCTGGGCGTGCTGCCTGGTGGCGGTGCTTTGTTGGCTGCATTTGCGGCCTACACCATCGAGAAGAAGACAGCATTGAAAGAAGGTGAAGTACCGTTTGGCCAAGGCAATATCCGTGGCGTGGCAGCACCTGAAGCGGCAAATAATGCCGGAGCGCAAACCTCGTTCATTCCACTGCTCACTTTGGGTATTCCTCCCAACGCGGTGATGGCCTTGATGGTGGGTGCGATGACCATTCACAACATCCAGCCTGGTCCACAAGTGATGACCAGCAATCCCGAGTTGTTCTGGGGTCTGATTGCCTCGATGTGGATTGGCAATTTGATGCTTGTGATTTTGAATCTGCCCTTGATTGGTGTCTGGATCAAGTTGTTGTCTGTGCCTTACCGTTTCTTGTTCCCTGCCATCGTGTTGTTCTGCGCGATTGGCGTGTACTCGACCAACAACAATACTTTTGACATTTGGATGGTGGCCGCCTTTGGTTTCATCGGGTACTTGTTTGTCAAGCTCGGTGTGGAGCCTGCGCCATTGCTGTTGGGCTTTATTTTGGGCCCCATGATGGAAGAGAACTTGCGTCGTGCCCTGTTGCTGTCACGCGGCGACTGGTCCGTGTTCGTGACACGCCCTCTGTCAGCGGGTTTGTTGGCTGCAGCAGCTATGCTCTTGGTCATTGTGCTGTTGCCGTCGATCAAATCCAAGCGCGAAGAAGCTTTCGTCGAGGATTGAGTCGGTCGAGATGAATCAAAAACGGCACCTTTGGGTGCCGTTTTTTTATGTATTTTTGAGAGGCTGTGTGATGACCCATTTCAAACGTCTGAGCATGCTGTTGACCGTGCCGATGTGTGTCGTGGCATGTACCACTTGGCCCCATGCTGCCGATACATCTCTGCTGCAACCTGAAATCGCCACTGGCTTCACCCGTAAAGCCGATGTGGTGACGCACAAGTTTGCGGTGGCTGCCGCCAACCCATTGGCCACGCAAGCGGGGTTCGAAGTGTTGAAAGCAGGTGGTTCGGCCATAGATGCCGCCATTGCTGTGCAAATGGTGTTGGGTTTGGTCGAGCCACAGTCCAGTGGTATTGGTGGGGGTGCGTTTTTGTTGCACAGCGCAGCGGGTGGGGGCGCGGACAAAGTGCAAGCTTTCGATGGTCGTGAAACTGCGCCTGCGGCTGCCACAGAAGACATGCTGCTCAACGCCGATGGCAAGCCCCTTGCGTTTCATGCGGCTGTGGTGGGTGGCCGTTCAGTGGGTACCCCCGGCGTGTTGCGCATGTTGGCGCAAGCGCATGCACAGCACGGTAAATTGGCTTGGGCAAAGTTGTTTGAACCTGCCATTGCCATAGCCACCCAAGGTTTTGCCATCAGTCCGCGCTTGCATGCGCAACTCAAAGCAGATGCATATTTGCGCCTAGACCCAACGGCACGCGCTTACTTTTACCAAGCCAATGGCGAGCCACACCCGGTGGGGCATGTGTTGCGTAACCCAGAACTTGCCGCGGTGTTGCATCGCATTGCCAGCGAAGGCGTGCAAGCGTTCTACCGCGGTGAGGTGGCCGAGGCCGTGGTGCGCAAAGTGCAGCAGCATCCCAGCAACCCCGGCCGCTTGGCGTTGAGTGACTTGGCCAACTACCAAGCCAAAGAACGCACGCCTGTATGCTTTGACCATGCAGCGGCCAGCCGTGTGTACCGCGTGTGTGGTTTTCCCCCACCCAGCTCCGGCGCCATTGCCATGGGCCAAATATTGGGTATGTTGCAGCACACGCCTGCATCGTTGATGGCGTCACCCACAGCGTCGGTGGATGGCACACCTGACCCACGCTGGTTGCATCTCTACACCGAGGCCTCGCGCCTCGCGTTTGCTGATCGCGCGCAATATTTGGCGGATCCCGACTTTGCACCTGCACCCAGTGGCGAATGGCACAGCCTGTTAGCACCGAGCTACCTGCGTGAGCGTGCCAAACTCATTCGACCCACCGCCATGTTGCAAGCCTTGCCGGGCGTGCCTGTGCGTGCACAGCGCAGCAGCTTTGCGCCGATGGGTGATCAACCCGAGTACGGCACGTCGCACATCAGCATCGTCGATGCGCAGGGCAATGCGCTGGCCATGACGACGACCATCGAAGATGCGTTTGGTGCGCGTCAAATGGTCAAGGGTTTTTTACTTAACAACGAGCTGACCGATTTCAGTTTTGCGCCGCGCGATGCGCAAGGCCGTCTAGTGGCCAACCGTGTGCAGCCCAATAAGCGGCCGCGCTCGTCCATGTCACCCACTTTGGTGTTTGACAAAGCCACGGGCCAGTTGGTGATGAGTGTGGGCAGCCCGGGGGGCGCCATGATCATTCACTTCACCGCCAAGACTTTGTACGGCGTGTTGAACTGGGGCCTGAGCCCGCAACAAGCCATTGCACTGCCCAATTTTGGCAGTGTGGGCGGACCGCTGGTGCTCGAGGGTGGCCGCTTTGCACCTGCTACGCTTGCGGCCTTGCGTGAACGCGGCCATGCGGTGAATGAGCTGGCTTTGACCAGCGGCTTGCAAGCCGTCGTTCGACAAAACAAACAGGACAAGAACAGATGGGTGAGCGGCGCTGATCCACGTCGTGAAGGAGAGGTGAGAGGTGAGTAATTTTTGGAAATGTCTGATGCGTGCAAGTCGTGCCCATGTGCTGCTGGGCTTGCTGATTGCTGGCTTGGTTTGTTCGTCTGTTGCACACGCACGTTCGGCCATTGATTTGCCACATGTGATAGGTGCTGATTTCAATCGTCGCACAGGCTTGCCAACGGGAGGTCACACCTTGTTGGGTGGTGATGTGCGCATCATTCCCGGCAGCGAGAGCGCGCCTGACGCCACCGGCGTGTATCGCGCGCATGTGGAGATGGCCGACCCCGATCGTCCCGGGCGTTGGGTCACCAAAACCGACCGCAACGGCAAACCCATGCTCAACACCATGTTTCCCAAAGCATGGACGGCTGAACGCGTGAGCGGAGAGTTGGATGCCGCTTGGAACAGCCCTCACAAAACGGTGCGTGGTGACAAGTGGAGTGCATTGACCCCCAGTGGTGTGCGCGTCGAGGGCTATACCGCACCGCGTGTCACGGCCTACCCTGTGTACAGCAAATGAACATCATGAACTTGCATTTTTTTCAACGACAAGAGCAAGCCATGCCGGGTTCGTTGGCTCAGTCAATCACCTATCCTGCCTGTGAGTGGCGTTTGCCACAGGGCGAGGTGGACTTCGCGCATCCCTTGAATCGCTTTGTGTGCAGTTGGTTGACCAGCGATATGGCCGACGTCACGCGCTGTGAGGAGGTCTTAGATGCGATGGGGCAACTCGAGTCAGGTGCACTTGCCAAGTGGTATGCCGATGGCGATCTGTTTTGTGTCGATTTCCAACCCAGTGAGGTTCAGTTCAACCAAAGCAATGTGGGGCCAGAAGATACCGATTGGTGGAACTTGCCAGAAGCGCGCTTTGACTTGCCAGTCGTCAAAGCAGCTTTGCAAGCTTGGCGTGACTACTTAAGTCGCTTGGCTGTCGCCTAAATCTTCTTTGTGCTTGAGCGCATCGCGCATCAACGCATAGCGTGTCATACGCTGGCCTTGCACCAGCCGAATCACGCGTTTCAAAGGAATGCCAATGTGGGCCAAGGTTTGGCTCGCGAGCATGAGGCTACCCTCAATCACTTCGGGCACCACTTCGGCAGCGCCTGCGGCGCGTAGCACTTCAAGGTCACGGTCATCGTGGGTGCGCACGATCACGGGTACATGTGGGGCGTGTTCTTTGACCCATGCGAGTACTTTGAGTGCGGAGGCAGTTTCGGGGTAGGTCACCGCCACCGCAGCGGCGCGCACCAAACCTGCAGACATCAGGCTGGCCAGTTTGGTGGCATCACCCAGTTCGACGCGGTGGCCTTCCTCTTTGCCCGCTTGCACACGGTCGGGGTCGGAGTCGAGTGCCACATAGGCGGTGTTTTCGAGCACCAAGAAGTCCACCAAGTTGTGGCCACTTCGGCCATAGCCGCACACAATGACGTGGTTATCGATGTTGAGGTTGCGCTGCGCCATATTGGTCAAGGCCAGCGACTGCAGCAACCAATCGTTGCTGATGAGGCGGTTGACGATGGCATCAGCCTTCATGATCAATAACGGTGTCGCAATCATTGACAGCACCATCGACGCCAGCATGGGGCTGACCCATGCATGTGGAATCAAACCATTTTGCGAACCCAGCGTCAGCAGCACAAAACCAAATTCACCCGCTTGCGCCAAGTACAAGCCGGTGCGCAGGCTCACACCCGCAGGCGTGCCCGAGAGTCGGGCTAAACCAAAAATCAGCCCTGCTTTGATCAAGATGGGCACAGTGGCTAACAGCAGCACCCAGGCCCAGCTGTCAAACAGCACTTCCCAATCCAGCTTCATGCCAATGGTGATGAAGAACAAGCCCAGCAACACGTCGTGGAAGGGGCGAATGTCTTCCTCCACGCGGTGTTTGAAAGGAGTTTCAGCAATCAACATGCCTGCCAGAAACGCACCCATGGCCAAAGACAAACCGGCCAGTTCAGTCAGCCAAGACAGGCCCAATGTCATGAGCAAGAGGTTGAGCATGAACAGTTCGTCGCTTTTACGACGTGCCACCATGCGCAACCATTTGTGCATCAGGCGCTTGCCGCCCCACAACAAGAGACTGACCAACACCGTGGCTTTGATGAAGGCCAGTCCTAGGGTTTGCCAAATATTGTGCTCACGCATATCGGCCAGTGCAGGGATGAGCACCAGCAGCGGCACCACGGCCAAATCTTGAAACAGCAAAACACCCATGACGCGTTGACCATGAGGTGATTCGAGTTCGACGCGATCGGCCATGAGCTTGACCACAATGGCCGTACTCGACATGGTCATGGCGGCGCCCAGCGCCGTGGCAGCTTGCCAACTCAGGCCCCACTTGTAGCCTAGGCTTTGCAGCGCCCAGCCAATGCCGGCATTGAACAGCACGACGCTCAACAGGGTCAATACCACTTGGCCCATGCCCAAACCAAACACCAGTTTGCGCATGCGCATGAGCTTGGGTAGGTTGAATTCCAAGCCAATGACGAACATCAAAAACACCACGCCGAATTCGGCCAAGTGTTGAATGGCTGCAGAGTCGTTGGCCAAGGCTAAGGCGTTGGGCCCAATTACCAGACCAGCAAACAAATAGCCCAGCATCGCGGGCAGTTGCAGCAGTCGACACCCCACCACGCTGACCACGGCAGCGCACAAATACAAAAGGGTGAGTTCAAGCGACGACATACCCCTAATGGTACTGAGCGTTGGTGACACTCTTGTATTCAGGGCTCACATAAAGTCCAAATTGGGTGGCCTTGAGCCACAGACGCCGCGAAGTGAGTGCGCCAACTACTTGCGCGACGACACCACGATGCCGCCAATGATGAGCGCAAACGCTGCGGCGTGATAGAGCTGCGGCATTTCGCCCAACACCAAAGCCGACAAGGTGGCGGTGAACACGGGAATCAGGTTGACAAAAAAGCCAGCGATGTTGGGCCCTACGTTTTGGACACCCAAGCCCCAAAAGCGATAGGCCAATACAGCAGGGCCAACCGCCACATACACCAAGGCGGCTACCAGTGGCCAGCTCCAGCTGATGTGAGCATCGGCAATTCCCGTCAGGCCCGACCACTCCGCCCCGCTGAATGCCGCACACCAGAACAAGCCAAACACCATTTGTGACATGAGAAAGTTGGCCCAGTTGCTACGTGCCTCGACGGGCTCTTGGGTGCCAGACAACAACCAGCTATACCAAGACCACGCCGCTGTGGCCAAAAGCACAAACACATCCCCAATCACAAGATGCACATTGGCCAGTGCTTGCCAGTCACCACGGCACAGTACCACCAACACGCCGAGGATGGAGAGCAACGCGCCTGCCATTTGGCGTTTGCGCACGGTTTGCTTGAAAAACAGCGCCCCTACCAAGAGCATGAACACAGGCATGCTGGACCCGACCAACGTCACGTTGATGGGTGTGGAAGTTTGCAGCGCCAAATATAAAAAACTGTTGTAGCAACCCACGCCCAATAAGCCTAGCAAGGTGTAGTGCTTCCAGTGTGCCCACAAGGGGCTGTTGCGGCGCAGCATGCCGTGCGCCAATGGCAGCAACAAAACAAATGCCATTGCCCAGCGAAAAAGGTTGAGCGTGATGGGCGGAATTTGGTCCGCAATCATGCGACCTATCACGGCATTGCCTGCCCACAGAAGGGGAGGTACCAATAAAAGTGCCGCATTGCGCGGCGTGAGGGCGTGAGGAACAACAGACATTGGGGACAGACTTTACCCGAGTGACCCGATAACCTGCGCGACACTGCAGACACTGGTTTCGTGGCAGGATTCAGCGTCTGAAAAATTTCACCCATCTCTGGAGCATCATCCCATGACCAAAGCAGTCATCATCGAAAAAAACGGCGGCCCTGAAGAGCTCAAGCTCGTTGACGTGACCGTGGGCCAACCCGGCCCTGGCGAGATTCGTATTCGCCACAAAGCCATTGGTTTGAATTTCATTGATGTGTACCAACGCAGCGGTTTGTACCAACTGCCTATGCCTTTGCATTTGGGTATGGAAGCTTCCGGCATCATCGAAGCCGTGGGCGAGGGTGTGACCCACCTTAAAGCGGGCGACCGCGCAGCTTATGCCAGCCAGCCCCCCGGCAGCTATTGCGAAGAGCGTGTGATGCCCGCCAAGTGCGTGTGCAAATTGCCTGATGCCATTTCGTTTGAAACCGGCGCGGCCATGATGCTCAAAGGCTTGACCGCGCAATATTTGCTCAAGCGAACCTTGCCACAAGGCGGCTTGCACAAAGGTGACTTCATCTTGTTTCACGCAGCCGCTGGCGGTGTGGGCTTGATTGCGAGCCAATGGGCCAACGCTTTGGGCTACCAACTCATCGGCACAGCCGGCAGCGATGCCAAGTGCGCCTTGGCTAAAGCCAACGGTGCAGCGCACGTCATCAACTACAAAACCGAAGACTTCTTGGCTCGTGTGAAAGACATCACTGGCGGCAAAGGCGTGAAAGTGGTGTACGACTCGGTGGGTAAAGACACATGGGACAAGTCGCTCGACTGCTTGGCTCCATTTGGTTTGATGGCCAGCTTTGGCAATGCTTCAGGTCCTGTCGATCCGTTCTCGCCTGGCATCCTGGGCCCCAAGGGTTCCATCTATGTGACACGCCAAACTTTGTTCAGCCACATCGTCACGCGTGAAAGTACGCAAGCGATGGCGGATGATTTGTTTGAAGCCGTGACCAGCGGCAAGGTGAAGATCCACATCGACCAAACTTACCCCTTGGCCGACATTGCCCAAGCGCACCGCGACTTGGAAGCCCGCAAGACCACGGGTTGCACCATCATCA
>JACCDV010421820.1_pt1 | contig 20294 bp, 21 predicted proteins | sample 7446131 | NCBI WGS metagenome assembly JACCDV01 (sample SAMN15323448, study PRJNA562643) | freshwater metagenome | isolation source: river surface water | place: USA:Blue River Watershed | collected 2017-08-17 | reverse complement strand
CGGTGGGTACCGGGGTTCGAATCCCCGTGGGGACGCCAAGTTTTTTGGAGCGGTAGTTCAGTTGGTTAGAATACCGGCCTGTCACGCCGGGGGTCGCGGGTTCGAGTCCCGTCCGCTCCGCCAACATAAAACCTCAGAGGTGCCTATAAAAAAGGGTCTCTGGGGTTTTTTATTTTCTAAATATACTTGGTACCCATGTAGGTACCCGTTTTAAATCTGGTTAGCCTGTATGTTGCCCTTGATTATTTGAAGGTGCCCCCCCTCTTTTTTTTACAGGATAGCTTTCTAGACCCCCACCACCTAAAAAGGCCCCGTCAAAGGAACTGATTCATATATACACAGAGTTTTGCGCAGTCAAAGTCAATTTTTAGCTAAGCGTAAAAATCTTACATAGAAATATTTTTTTGTGCGTTTCAATAAGTCGTGTTCATTTTATAAACTAAGACTGGTAAAGTTTAATGAACAGGAGGTCATATGGGGATGCTAAGCGCATTAATTGAAAATTGTTTTGATGGAATGTCATTGGATGGTTACAAAGGAAGTCTTCAATTAAGAGATGCTCTCATTGAGTTAGGCCATAAACATGGCTATCAAATAGTCACTTATAGAGGTAGAGAGAACGACATTCGAAGAGGCTTAGGTCTGACTCATAGTGATGATATTGATAATGCCAGGAGCATAGTTCAAGAAGTAAATGCGGCTAAGAAAATTAAAACAATCCATATAATTTATGGCTACACGGATGGCCCATATTACAAAGCACTTCAGTCTGGTGAAATCTTAGAGTCTGAATGTAAAAACTATTTCAATTTTATATGGACAGCAAAACCGTCTTCACGAACAACAGCTTTTGAACATCTTGAAAGTTTATTGGCGGCGGAAAAGAGGATGCTATATGCACAGAAAGACGATTGTTAAGTGATTGGCAACTTAAATATTGCTATCAAAGAGGGAGTAGTAATATGCAATTAATCCTAAATCCGGTACTCAACTTTTTCCTTATAACGATACGTTTATTTCCGGCTTTTTATTTTTTAAGCCTAGGAGTTGCGGCTCTCGCAGAAATCATAACCGAAGCTATATTTGGAATATATGCAATTACCTTTAGACCTTTTGTGTATTCCTTGCTTATGTTTTGTCTACTCTGGATTCTTAGCTTGGATAAGCTGAATTGGTTTAATAAATACTTTTGGTATTGGGTTCGAGGGGATAGGCCATACCGAATCATTTACTTATGGTTAAGTATGATTGTTGGAGTATTCGGCATTGCCTGCCTCGCTTCAGGATTAGCTACCGTTTTTATAGGCCCTGACAGCCAATTTAGTATGTTTAACATCAGAGATGATATTTTCTTTCCTGCAGTAGCTGCATTTTTGATTAGTCCAATCTTTATTGCTCTGCACCTTCATATAAAAAGCGGCCAAGGTTTTTCTGACAAAACCAAACAGAATACTTTGTGAGCAAGAGGATGATTAACCTTTATTTTGATAAGCCAAACGGAAATAGCCTTTTAGCTGACGATATTGAAGCAGTTGCAATTAACTGGGAAATTAGTCATGAGGCGGCGCTTATCAAATGCTTTGAGGTGCTCGTGAACTCTTTGGGTAGTCACAATAGCGGTGGCTCGACCTACTTTGATTTGCTGATGTGTGATTGTTTTCAAAAAAGAATGACTGGACAAGAAATTGCGTTTGGTACACACGGCAGTAATGTCAAATTACCTATGCTAGTTATTAAGAACGATTGGGCTTTACATGAGCCAACCGGCCGAAGATTGCTAATAACAAACAAAATGCTTAATCGATTCGGACAAATGTTTTCTGAAGAGTTTGAGATTGAGTATTTGGGCTTTGAAAGGATTGGGCCTAGTTCACCCCCAATTAAACAAGAATCATTTATAAGCCCGAAGGACACCATTTATTTTATTGACGATAGACCTCATTACTATGATGGGGAAAAATTCCTCCCGATTATGGTTGAACCTATCTTATCGCTTGTCTAAAAAATATTTTTATGAAAAATTTAGTATTTTCAATATTGTTGTTGCCGACATTAGCATTTTCAAAAAAACATAAAGTGAAAATTACGTCCTGTGAGAAGAACTCAAACCGGACAATATGTTACGAAGAATCAGTAGGCAAAGAGGTATGCAAATGACTATAAGTTACAAACTTATCTTCTCTCTCGCAATAATTATGGCTTTTCTCTCGCTTTTGGGTGGTAGCCGGTCTGGATTGGGGGTAATTGTTTGGGGTTATACAGCTTGGCTAATGTATAAAAAAGACAACAAAATGTTGGTGGAGCTCTATAAAACTCTAATATGGATAACTGCCGGTTTGGGTTTAATTGGGCTTTTAGCAATTATTTTTTTCGATGGCGTTGACCGAACGATTGGTTTATCGGCAAGCGGTTATATTTTCATAATAATTGTTATGCTGGCGATTGATTTTTTTCTATATCGATACTTTAAGAAATGCCTAGTAATAAATAACTCACCAAGTGAGTTATCTCAGTCTACCGTTAAGGGTCATCGATTAACCCAAGAAAATGATGAATTAATTTGGGGAAAAGTTCTCAGTGAATTTGAATCCGAAGAGAGGAATTCTGGCCTATGGGCAAAATGCTTTGCTCACGCAAACGGTGATGAAGCTCAAGCTAAAGCTGCGTATTTAAAGGAACGTTTTTTGGCGTTGACCAATGTATCTGAAGTAAAACAAATAAAAATAGATGATGCTCTAGAGGTAAATGAACAGAAGGTAGAAATTCAAAATAAAAATAAAAAAACGTCCACATACAAAATACTTGGCTTAGATTTGTTTTTAGGTATAGCACTAATTGCTTTGTTAGCCTTCAGTCTTGCAATGTTCTTGAATAAAGGGGAGAGCAAGAGGAACATTTATGAGGCTAAACCAATTCTAAATGGAGAATATAAATCCGACTGGAAAGAGAGGGTTAATTTTCTCAGGAAGGAGATAGTAGCAGGTAGGATGGACGTGAATATCGCGTCTGCAACAACGGGAAACAGTGTGAATGATATTAAAAAAAGACCATGGAATACTTACAGAAAAGCACTGCCCAGTAGCGAGGTCAGTACCGTAGAAAAAAGTAATACTTGGTGGTTTGAAAAACCTAACAATCTTTTTATACGTCTATCCAATACAACGCCAGATGATTTCTTAGGTGTTATTGTTGAAATGTCATCAGGCTCATGCTCTGGTAGTAAGTCCAACATCAAATATGTTGAATTGAATTTTGAAAAACCTTTCTTAAGCTATTCTGATGCAATCTTCAAAACAGATTTACCGTTTCCTTATATGGATGTCTACGGTAAAGGTACGCAATGTTTAGATGTTGTAGCAGTATTTAGTAAATAAGGGACTAGGGGTAATAATGATTTCGATGATGACTGAGCACTCCTTCATTGACGATGAGGGAAGAATCAATATCCATTTGTTTGAGTCAATGACTGCATTTAGCTCCAAATTAATCATTACAGAAACAACTTCAGCTAGTGGCTTGGAAAATCACTTTGAGGCAAAAAATATATTAATTAACAATAAAAATTCTCTCTTACATACGTTTAATATTTACGTCGAGCCCAAGACTTTTTCAGATTTTCGCATCATGTTTTTAATGGGATTAGTATGGAAAATTGACATTGAGTTAGCGAATGATTTAACGGCATCAGATTTGATGAGTATTAAACAAGAGGGAAAGTTTGAGGTTAAAGAGTATTCTTTATCCTATCAGTCCACCAATAAAACATTAAAAAGTATAAGCAATGATTTATACAGTTTAAAAGATGGTGTCTCTAGACTTAACGACCAAATTAGCTCTATTAAAAATTTAATTTATATAGTGCTCGCACTAAGCATCGGAGTCGCTTTATCTTTTTAACCGAACCCGCAGGCTGACCATGGTACTCGTGCCATATCTAGCTTTTTGCTGTCTTAATTAAGCTAATTACCAGATTTTCCTAAAAAAAATTACAAAGTAGTGTAAATTTACTAGTAAAGATTGTAAGAGAATATATGACGGAAATTACTCACCTTATTAGAAATTGCTCATGGAAGAAGAAGTGCTCTCGCTCATGGGATTCCTTGGAGCCAGCACAGTACTATCGATTTGATTTAATACGTCATTGCCCAGACTGTAATGAGAAGGTCCATCTGGTTGCTGATGAGGCAGATTTACTTCAAGCTATTGAGAGTAATTACTGCGTTGCAATACCTTTTGACATTACTAATTTAAAAAAACAAATTGATAGACCTTTGTTGGGCGCAGTCAAAATTGACAAGTCTAAATTTTGAATAACTTTTTATGTCAATAAGTGCCCCATTTTATTTTTGCCATGGAAATATTACATTCCAAGGTTCATTAATCGAGGCTAGGTTCTATGGGGAAGGATTAAGAGATTTGATAGCTTGTTATGAGGATTTGCATGGAAAGGTTGAAACTTTAAATAAATTTAAAAACGAAATCGAATTTTTAGAGCATCTTTTTAATAAGCTTTGGGAATATCCTGATTTATGGGTACTAACTTAAATTGAATTCAACATTATTTAAAGACCTTTCTAGCCTTGACCTAAAAACTGATTACAGAACTGGTCGTGATAATGCTATCGATTCTTTTTATGCCCCTTGTTTAGAGTCATCTAAGAATTATTTTCGGGCTGTAGGATATTTTCGCTCTTCAATTTTTATCTTAACTGGTGAGTATGTAATCAATTTTGTTAAAAGTGGTGGTGTAATACATTTAATCTGTTCTCCATCATTAACTTCTGAAGACGTAAGAGCTATTGAGGAAGGGCATGCTGATTTCACTAATCTAGTTATTAGTAATTTGCAAAAAGAGATTGATGAAATTTTTATTAAGGGTGGCAGCGATTATTCAGTGAAGGTTTTAGCTACCTTAATTAAAGTTGGGGCCCTTAAAATTAAAATAGCTCTTAGGCATCAGGCATCAGGTATCTACCATGAAAAATTGGGGATTTTTGAGGATGAAATTGGTAACGCAGTTTCTTTTATAGGTTCCTCTAATGAAACATTTAATGCTTGGCATGAGCAGGGTAATTTTGAGTCAATAGAAGTCTTCTGCTCTTGGAATGGAATTAGAGAGTCTGAGCGGGTTCAGCGGCATCAAGAAGATTTTCAATCTTTGTGGGACGATAGGTCTAAGGGGGTTAGGACTGTTGATTTTCCAACTGCATTAAGTAATCAATTGATTGCTGTTGCAGAAAATAGCCTTGATGATTTGCCTGATGGTGGAAGAATATCTATTGGGGGGAAAACGCCTTCAAGTAAAAAAACTAAATTAGATAATCTTTTGCCTCATCAATCAAGCGCTGTTGAAAATTGGAAATTAAATGGTTATAGAGGGATTTTTGAGCATGCAACCGGTAGTGGGAAAACCGTTACAGCGTTGTCGGCAATTAATCAACACATATCAATGGGATACCCAGCGCTTGTTTTAGTTCCAAGTAAGTTACTTTTGAGCCAATGGCTTAGAGAAGTTGAGCAAGAAATTCCTGATGCAGTCTGCATTCCTTGTGGTGCAGGTAATGTTGGCTGGAAAAAAAATGAGCGCCTGAGAAATTTTTTATATGGAGTTACACCCAAAGATAAAAGGGTGGTGATTTCAACAATGCAAACAGGAGCAAATCAGGAATTTTTGGCCCAATTAAAAGGTTTGGGGTCAAATCTTCTTTTAGTGGCTGACGAGTGCCATCAAATTGGAAGCCCTCAAAATTCTCAAGCATTAACAATTGATGCTTCAAAAAGATTAGGCCTCTCTGCAACTCCGGAAAGATATGGGGATGTTGATGGTACTGCAAAAATCATTCAGTATTTTAGTGGGGTTATTGCTCCTGTAATCACTTTATATGATGCAATTAAAGCAGGTAGATTGGTTGACTATGAATATTTTCCGAAGGTTGTCAACTTGTCTGCTGTTGAAGCTGAAGCATGGGCTGAAAAATCCAGAGAGATTAAGAGAGAAATTGCGCGAGCCAGTTCCGGTGAGGATAAGATTGTTCTATCAAATAGAGCGAAAATGCTACTGATTGAAAGGTCAAGAATTGCAAAGAAATCAATTACAAAGTTAAATTTAGCATTCAACATTATTTCTGAAAATTATCAATCTGGGGAAAGTTGGTTGGTCTATTGCGAGGACCAGTCACAACTCAAAGCAGTATCAGCCGGCCTTAGAGAAAGGGGTTTTAGCCCCTTGGAATATTATTCATCTATGGATGGTAGTTCTGTAGAAACTTTAAAATTATTTCAGATGCAAGGTGGAATACTGGTATCTATTCGATGTTTAGATGAAGGGGTCGATATTCCAGCAATATCACACGCATTGATACTTGCGTCTAGTCAGAATCCCAGACAATTTATTCAAAGAAGGGGGCGAGTTTTGAGGAAGCACTCTTCCAAAGTTTTTGCAAAAATTTATGACTCAATTGTTGTTCCGGTGTCACTTGAAGACGAGCCAGAGCAATTTTCATTGCTAAAAAGTGAGTTAACACGAGCATTAGAGTTTTCACGTCATTCAACAAATATTTCGGCTGGAGAAGAGTTGAGATTGACAGCCTCACGGCTTGGCCTAGAACTTAATGAGATAGTTAATGATGGATTTGAAGAGGATATAGACAATGAAGAATGATGATATTGCTTTAGAAGTTTTTCTCGAAAGAGCTCAAGTTTATGCGCCTGATATTTCTAAGGAGCTACTATTAAGTGTTTATGAGTCTCAAAAGAGACATCAGTTTGATGATGAAAAAAATAGAAATGCTTCGGTTTCAGAGATTGAAAAATTAGTTGAAGCCTACCTGGACGAAAATAATAAAGGTGTGCAATGAAATTTTTAAAATTATCGGTTAAGAATTTTATGCCCTATAAAGGGGTGCAAGAAATAATTTTTCCAAGTGACTCGGTAAGAAATGTATTGGTTGTTTTTGGCGACAACATGCGTGGCAAAACCAGTCTTCTTAATGCTATACGTTGGGGGATGTATGGTAAGGCTTATAGTCGTCACAAGGCTTTAATTGGGCTTGAAAAAATATTTAATATTGAAGCAGTGAATGAGGGCGATACGGAATTTTCTGTTGAAATCTCGTTTGAGGCAGGCGGTAATACTTATGAGTTAACTAGAATTGCAAAAAAGCATCAATTCATTGCCAAACCAGAGCGAGATAGCGATTTTGACGTACATGTATTTTTGAAAAAAAATGGGGATGCGTTACCTGGATATCAAATTGAATCTGAGATAAATTTATACGCACCTGAGCAGGTTTCTAGGTTCTTCTTATTCGATGGTGAGCTTCTTCAAGAGTATGAGATGTTGCTGGATGAGGGAAATAGTAAAGGCCAAGAAATTAAAGATTCAATCGAGCAAGTCTTGGGAGTACCAGCTTTAATCAATGGAAAGCATGAGTGCTTAACTCTTCAAAGGCAGGCCGAAAAACTTCAGAATAAAGAGATTTCTAAAATTGAAAATATGAATCGACTTGCTGAAAATCAGAGAATTCTGCAAGAAAGATATGACGTTAAGCATCGAGATTTAGAGGCATCTAAGCAGCAATTAACTAATATCCGTCAAGAAAAAAACTTACTTGATGATGAAATTGAGGCCTTAAATAAATTATCTGTTACTGCAGCTGAATTAAGTGAAAAGAAGAATAGGCAGAAGAGTTTAAGTGCTCAGCAATCTGATTTAAGAGTTGAAATTCTTCAGCTGGCGTCGGGCTCTTGGAAGGATTTGTTAAAGCCAAAATTAATTGAGATTGAAGCTCGTCTTAATGATGAAATTTTGGTAAGCACAAATAAAATTAGGAAGTCTGGTGCGATAAGCCAAGAAGTTAGTCAAATTGAGAGCTTGCTTTCGGAGTCTGTTTGTCCAACATGTACTCAGAAAATTGATAATGCTCATAAGGAAACGTTTAGTAAAAAATTAGCTGAAGTTAAGGGTAGGCTACAAGAATTGGATGAAAACCAACATCGCATATCTGAAACAACAGCTCAGTTAACGGCAATCAGACGTTTGTTGATGTCAAATGTTTCAGAGAGATTAAAAGATAAAAGTAACCAAATTAGGAATAATGAGGTCGAGCTTACTAGGTTAGAGAATGCCATTGAGAAACTTTATAGAGATTTAGAAGGTAAAAATGCTGACGATGTAATCAAAAAGCGCAAAAGACATGACGAGCTTATTAAAAGTGAGCAAACTCTATTGAATAATATTGATTTAATTGATTCTGATTTGTTGAAAATTCGAAAGCAAATTGATGATATTAGCAAGCAAATTATCAATGCAAATCCTGCAACAATGAAATCTAGGTCAACGATGCTTGTAAATATTTATAGGCAGTTGGAGGAGACATTTAGGAATAGCATTGACACATTAAGAGAGCGGCTTAAGAGTGAGGTTGAAAGTAAGGCATCCGAGGCCTTTAGAGAGCTGACAACGCAAAAAAAATACCAAGGTTTAAGTATTAACTCAAATTATGGGCTATCAATACTCGATGAGTCCGGTTCCAATGTTCCATTGCGAAGTGCTGGCGCAGAACAAATAGTTGCCCTATCTTTGATTGATGGTTTGAGTAGAACTGGTCGTGCATCCGGGCCTGTTGTGATGGATACCCCTTTTGGCCGCCTGGACCCTCTGCATAGAGAAAATATTCTGAGGTATTTACCGGAAAATGCAAGTCAGTTAATTTTATTGGTTCATGATGGTGAAATTAATCGTGATGAAGATTTAGAAATAATTGCTCACCGATTGGGGGCTGCTTATGAAATTAAGGAGCAATCCATGTTCTATTCTAAATTGGAGGTTCAGTCATGATTCGACCCGAGGTAGTCGAGCCCGTTAATCTTGGAATAGGTGAGGGCAATCATTTTTGGCTAAAGAATTTTAAAGAGCAAAATATCTTTTCTGAAATGAGGGATGCTTATAGATTTGCTGCGGCATATGCTATTAGTAAAGGTATCGAACCCAAGGAGATTTCTGATAAAAAGGAAACAGTATTTAGTTTGGCCACAATTGACCCTGAAAGAGAAATTTATTTTTTAATTTCAGCAATGTATCCAAATACTGATGTGCCAAGATACCAAATATTAGAAAGATTTGCAGATGCCGGAATGAGCGAGCTAGTTAAATTGCATAAAGATGGTCAGTTGAATTTAACAAGACTGGTTGAAGAGATTGGCGGGAGTTAGTTTTGGCTGAAAGAATTCAGTTAAGTGCAAATGCGGAAAATATCAGTGGATTTGTTCAGCATTCTTATGAAAATGTTTTTGATTTTCTGACTTTTTTTTTGGATTTTATTAATCTAAAAAATCCTAAGGCTTACATATGTTTTTCTAATGAAGTCAGTGGAAAGCTCTTTGTTGAAAATCTCCTAGCTGATTCAGGGGTGCAGTTTTTGTTTGATGCCTCGGCACATAAAGTGCTAAAAGATTATATTTATATGACACCTGTGGCACCTAATGTCATTCCTTGGGGTAGTTTTTACGAGTCAAATATTCAATCCTTACAGCAAGCCTCAGAAAAACTATCATCCTTTGAATCAATTTATAAACATGAAGAGGACCTTGGTTCTTCGCACAAGAAACATAAGAATGAACTTCCAAATCCTGCAGTCGTTCATGAAGATGATTATTTTGTTATAAAAGGTAATTCAAAAACTTGGCTCAAGGATTTCATAATCAATCACCCGGATTATGAGAGTGAGTTGCTAAGCTTCAATATAGTTGATGATGTTCAGTATCAGGTGAATGAAGCAAAACTATCAAATGAATTAAGAGTTTCATTGGCAAACCATAGATTTAAGTTTTTGTTTGATGTTATTAAGCTATCCGATTCAAAGGACTATGTCAGATTATTTCCACCTTGGGTAAATAAGTCTCTAATTGATAGATTAAATTTAACGGTACGCTCGAATAACTGCCTAGTGAGTGCTGGATACAAATATATTGCAGACCTCAGAAGAAAAGATGATAAGCAGCTTCTTCAAATTGAAAATTTTGGGAAGGGGACTTTAAAAAATGTTACTGAAGCACTAAAGGAGGTTTGTAAAACATATGACTCTGATGTGGGGTTGGTAAATCAATCATTTCGTTGGGAGATTTTGAGTAATGCGCCTGAAGAAATTATTGACGATACAAATAATGTCCAAGATTCAAACATTACCTTTGAAGGCTTGGGTTTAATCGACTCTATATCCTTAACCATACAAGCTATTGATAATGAACAAGCCAGAAAAGTTATTAGTTTGAGGATGGGTATTGGAGGGGAAACTGAGACCCTTCAACAAATTTCTGAAAAAATTGGAGTTACGAGGGAGCGAGTCCGTCAAATTGAAACTAAGGCAAAAAGAATTTTCTTAAATAGATTTCCTATTGATATGGAATTAGAAAATAGACTTAATTTCATCAGAGATGGGATGTTTCTTCCTTTAACTGTTCAGGGTTTATCAACTTATGACGATTGGTTTAAAGGTATTGAAGAGAAGCCATGGTTAATTGATGCTTTGCTAAACATGTTCTCAGTCGGCAACTATAAGGTGCATGAGTTTCAGGGTCAAAAAATAGTGGCGCCAGGTGATAGGGGTTTTATTGATGACAGCCTGAAGCTTGTTAAAGACTATGTTAAGGGTGGAATCGAAAAGAGAATTACAAAATCAGATTTATTAAAGATTGTTCAAGACTTTGTCGGGGTTGTAACCCCTGAACTTGTGGATTTGGTTTTTTATGAAATATGTCATAACTGTATTTTCACTAAAGAATTAGATGACGAAAGATTGGTTGCATATGGGTCTGGAGTCTCATCTCATATTTTGGCAATCCTTGAAGAGTCTGATAGCCCACTAAAGGTAGATGATTTGCAAGTAATTTGTAATCAAAATTTTTCGCTAGATGTTGAACTTCCATATATTAGGGGGCGTGCTGCAGAGGTTGCTTATCTCTTTGCCCCAAGTACTTTTGGAACGATAAAGCATTTAAATTTGCTTCCTGACGAAATTAATCAAATTAATTCTGAAGTTTTAGAGGTTATGCTTACCCAAGCGCCAGGTAGGCAGTGGCATTGCGATGAACTGCTTGATTTATTGCAGGATGATTTGCCTGACTTACTTTCTAAGCTTGATAAATATAAGCTTGCGATTTGCTTGAGCTTATCAAATAAGTTTCAAAACCTTGGTCGCATGGTTTTTGCACTACCCTCTGAGGGTGGTGGTGTGATTGCAAGGCGAATAGATTTTTATAAATTCGTAGAGGCTGTGCTTGAACGCTCAAAAGGTCCTATGCACAGAGATGAAATCATGGGGGTAATTAAGCAAGAACGTGGGTTAAGTGAATTTTCTCAGATATTTAATACCGGAAGGTTGATATCTGTTGATACTGCTACTTGGGCTCTTCAAGATAAGCATCTTGGAATTACCGACGAAAAGTTTAAACAAATTTCCGAGGAAATAAAAAATATTCTAATTGGTCAAGGCGCAGGTTTGAGTCAAGATGAGCTTGTCGCTAAGATTGATAATGAAATGCTTGCTAATGAGTTTAAAAATAATCCGCATCTCCTATTCTCTATAGCAGCAAAGTCAAAACTTTGTAAAAAAATCGATATTTTTATTTATTTATCCGAGTGGGGTGGCTGTCGTCGGGTCACAATGAAGCAAGCAATATTTGATGCATTAATTGAGTCGTCTCAAAGGGGGAGTTTTACAGCCAGGGAGATTTGGGAATTGGCTGAGCAGAAGTATCAAAATAAAATACCTAGACTGTTCATAAATAAAGAAATTACAGATGCTGGGGCTATCTATGACAAAGAAAACAATTATTGGACCTATAAACAGTGAGAAATAAAATTAAAAAAAACAATCAAAATCAACTTGATGAGCTACTTAAGATTTTTGATAAAAGTGGCTACAAGGATATTGATTTATTTTTAAGTGATTTCAAGAAGCACTATAGAAATACTCATCCATCACGTTATCATTTTAATGGGGCACATCAAGAGCCTCTTAAAGAGATTTTTAAAACTAAGCGAGGGCAGATACTTAATGGTAATTCTTTGCTTTGGTTACTTAATCCAAAAAATAAGAATAAGGTCGACCTTATTGTCACCTCTCCACCATTCGGGTTGGTAAAAAAGAAAGCTTATGGAAATGAGAGTGCTGACCAGTATTGTGAATGGTTTCGTAACTATGCTGAGGGCTTTGCTAACGTTTTAAAAGACGAGGGCAGTTTGGTTATTGATATCGCGGGCGCATGGGAGCGAGGTAATCCTGTTAAATCTCTTTATCAGTATGAGATGTTACTAATGCTTTGTAATGATTATGGGTTTAATTTATGCCAGGAGCACTTTTGGTGGAACCCAAGTAAGCTTCCTTCCCCAGCGCAATGGGTAAACATTGAGAGAAGTAGAGTTAAGGATTCTGTTAACTGTATTTGGTGGCTCTCTAAATCAAAAAATCCTAAAGCCTCTAACGTCAATGTATTGGGCCCATATTCAAAAAGTATGAAGCGTGTTCTCAAGAATGGTATCTATACCGGAGTTAGGCCCTCTGGTCACCAAGTAACTGATAAATTTTTACAAAATAATGGTGGTTCTATTCCACCTAATTTACTAGCAATTGCTAATTCCGAATCAAGGGGATATTACTTTGATTTTTGTAAAAAGATGGATATTCCCGTTCATCCAGCAAGATTCCCCAATGCATTACCTGAATACTTTATAAGATTTTTAACTGATAAGAACGATTTAGTAGTTGACCCATTTGGGGGTTCGTGTGTAACAGGCTATGTAGCTGAAAATTTGGGACGTAAGTGGAAGAGTATCGAATTAAGGCATGATTATGCTCTGGGTGGTGCAGGACGTTTTCTTGATACCGAGCCCTATAAGTCTTTCGTCGGTAAGTATGAAATTTCCTCACCTTTTCAAGCGGTTCCCGGTGTTAAGTAAAAAATATGGGCTCAAAATATAAAACAACATGCAATAACTGCAATCATCAATTTACCCTTATTAAAGGCGGTGGTTGGACTTGGTATCAAAAAGTCTGTGATACCTGTGGTTCTTGTATGTCAATTCCAAGGCAGGGACCGGTTGATTTCGTGGACGGTCAACGAATGACTTACTTGGATATGATTAAACACCTTGCCGATAGCTCTAATTGGTCACGAAAAGGCGGTAAATTTGATGTTGATGAATCAAAGTTGCTTGCTGAAATTACTTCGGTTTGTTCGTGTGGTGGGAGGCTAGTTCCAGAGTGGGATAAGGCAGTTAAATATCGGTGCTCTAAATGCAAAAGCCCAGATTTAGAGCTTGGGGATGAAATCTTGTTTGACTAATCAAAATTTTGGTGAAAACGGTTTACAAAAACCACTGATATCTAAATCAGACGTATACAGGCTCGGTACTACTGGTGATATTGATGAACTTTGTTTGAAAGTAGCTTTGCCATCCATTCTATTTATACGCCAGCTTGTTTGGCGGATAGATGAATAACTAGGTGTATCTAAATAAGCATCAAAGTCACTTTTACTGTAATAAGTAGCAACGAAAGAATTTCCTTCCCATCGAGCAGTTGAGTTTGATTTAAATCTACTATTGTTATCTTTTTCGTCGATGTCACCTATATCGCTTGGGTTGGAAGCTACGTTCCATGATATTTTTCTATCGCTGATAGAGACATAGTACTTGCGTTTAATTTTTTCCTTTACCCCATCGGCTGACTCTTCTTTTTGAATTTTGTTGCCTTTGTACTGAATATATTTACCCTCTAAGTCGCACTGCAATGTAACTGTTTGTGCTAGTAACGGATAGCTTGAGACTAGGGCCACCCCTAGAACGATATATTTTATTTTTATCACTTTTACGTCTCCAATTTATTGCTGAAGTATTCACTAATTTTGGCACATTCTGCTAAGCGTCTTTCATATTTTTTTTGGGGGGATTTCCAAGTGATAGTTCTATTGCTTTTAATAATTGGTCAGGTTCATGAAGATTCTTGAGTTCGTAGGGGTAACCGATTGGTTTCCTTCCTCTGAATTTGGTGCTGCCCTCCGCAAATAATCCTATATGCCAGCCTAACTTCTCAAGCATTAAGAACTGTAGACTTTTCTGTGAACGAAGAGCTTGTTGTTCTTTGGTGTACTTGCCGCTTTTATATTGTGGGTGGTATATCCCTTGTAAAGCATTACGTGAACGTCTAGCGCCATGATACCGGCAAGTCGCGCATCCGAAAGCAGCTGGATTTTTGCAAGGCTCTTTGGTAGATTTTTTCTTTGCTATACATCTTTTGGCACCATACTTTTCTACACTCGGTAATGGCATATAAAATCCTTTTTACATAGGGTGTAGGGGGTCAAGGAAGGGCCTTAAAAATATTTTTTTACTGGACCTCATCGAAACCCTTCCTATTAATACGCTCTTCAATCTCGGCTATTGTGGCGACAACGTCACAAATACAGGGTTCCAACCTTTTTTTAATGAATTCAGATAGGTCTTCACCTCTTTTTAGAAGCAGGGAGTGAATCGCAAAGTTATCTAATCTAAATGAAAGTCTATGTAATATTAGGTGGCAGTCATAATTTGTCTGGTCATCACAGTATCTATTTATTGCGGGTGTAAGCCATGCCAATAAATACGTTAATTCTTTCAGCTGTTCATGAATTTGTGTCTTGGTCCTCGGTTGATTTATAAATATTTTCTGAATTGTCTGGTTTGTTAGCCTGATTCTTGAAGATGCAGAAAGGCCTTCCTGGTACCTAGAAACTTTCTTTTTAAAGTATTTATATCTTTGGCTTGGCGCTTTCATTTACCCTCCGCATGAGTTGCATGAACTACATGAACCTTTTCATCGGATTTGGTGACATTACCGTCTGGTTTTGGCAAGAAAATACCTGCATTACCTGCATTACCTGTTGGCATGCATCGCCACACGTGTCCGCCTGACCTGCTATCTTTTTTGCATACAAGCTTCATTCCGTTGGCTATCCTGTCTTTCCTGTTTATTAGCCATGAACCGAGCTTTCGCGAAGTTAACTTACCGCCCATATCATCATTTATTGAATCCAGGGCATCCAATAGTTCTGCGCCATTTCGAGTTGAAGACGACCTAAAAAAATGAATCGCATAGATTTCCTTTGGTGTCTTATATTCCGGGCCAAACTCTTTCAAAAGTCCTGACAGAAATAGTTCAATAGTGGCCGACTCGGGGTCGTAGGTCTCACCATTAATAATGTTGCTAATTGGGTCGTCTAATTCAAGATTATTAATGCTATTGGAAGCAAGGAGCGCGCAAATTTTTAAGATTGGCTGTCTTACTAACTTATCCCAATCATTAAAGCTTCCAAGTGGAGCTTTTAAGTTAACGGCTGGGTCAAATGTTCCGCTAATTATTGTTAAAGCGTATTCAACAAGCTTTAGGCGGTTTGCTCGAACGTAACCGAGTGGGCAAAAGCTAAATTCCCTCGTATAGGGTCTTTCATTACCTGTATCCAATCTACAAATTAAAACTCTTCTAGTTAAGTCTTTGTGTATGCGTATATTGTTTCCGGTCATCATTAAGATTGCCTGATTTGGAACTGTAATGGTTTCAGAGAGACCCAAAATTCGACCCTTAAAGGTCTCTGCAGTTATGAAGTGATTTATGGCAGCCCCATCTAGAGCTCCAATAACGTTATCCAAAATGATATTGCTGGCACCATCCCTGAGTTCAGAGGTAAATATTTTCCTAAGCTCTGCATCCTCATCTACCGCTGGGTGAGTTGAACCGTCACCTCCTGCAATGATTGATATACAACTTGCTAGCAATGTTTTTCCTGAGCCAGCAGAAGGAGCGTCAAACGCAAAAGCCGGCCTTGTTTTTATACTGGCCCTGACGGCGGCAGTTAGGATGGCTGCTAATAGAACACTTTTAGATGTTGCCGAATCAAAACAAAATCCATTGAAAGGCTCAAGCAGCTTTTCTGTAGCATGCAATATATCTTTATCACTCAAGTTACTGGATATTTTCTTGTACTGTGCGCTGTTGATGTGTAAATACAAACCTGATTTTTCATCGTAACCAGGCGTATCAATTACTTCGCCATTGATGCTGATGGTTGGAGCAGTAATTAAGCCCTTTAGAACGGGTAACTTTCTTTCGCCGTTTAAAGCCAGTAAGCGAGTGACCAATCCTGTTGGGACATCACATGGTGAAAGAAATCCATTTGAGAGCTGTTTTTTATATCTGGCATGACGTTCTAAGTGGCTACAGATGTAAGCTGCATCTCTGTTTCCTATTGAATAAATTTTTCCTTCAGATATCCTGGCTAAGCCTTTATCACCAAAATCAAAGACCCTGCCTACTTTACGAATTACCTCAAGGGATTCATCCAATGCATTTTCTAGCTGTCCAGGAGAAATCTTAATTGTGGTTTGGGTTGGCGTTAAAGTAAAAGAGTGCAGCCCTCTGGCGTGCGAGTGAATTTTTACAACTCCTGCAGAATTAACTGAACAAATAGCTATTCGCTCATCATTGTTATAGTCAGGCTCTAGCGGGTCAGCAAATCTCTTTCCATGCCATTGATTGGATGAGCTGAGTATTTCTCGAACGGTGATAGCTTTTCCCTGTTGAGGGTAAAGAATAAAATCAGGACCTAAGTCATGATTACTTAGTGCATTTTTGATAATTGCCTTAGCATCTTCAAGTTTAATTTTTTGAGATTTTGCTAGTAATGATGCTTTTGTGTCGATGTAGTTTTTTTGAACTTTTTCTTGCTCCGGTTTGGCTTTGTTTTTTAAGTTTGAAACAATCTGACTATATGAAGTCAATTCTTCCGGAGACAAATCCTTGATGAGATATGTATTTAAGAGTGGGTTGTCAATATTGGATGTTATAAATTTAGTTGGCTTTTGCTCAACAGGGGATAAGCAAGCCGCTTTTGCCCCAAAATCTAATCGTTCAGGTTGAAAAACTGCGCCGTCGATAATTGTGCGTAGCAGCATTTGCCCCGATGAAGAAAGCCGAATCTTTCCATAGCCAAGTATGACTAATCTTTTGAAAATTAACTCACCCACTCGTGGAATGTCTCGAGCATCTTTAATCCCAAAATAAAAGCGTTGTCCTTTTAACTGGCTGTAAATCTCACCTGTTTGCTTGTTTCTAATGTGACTCGACGATGAGGCACAATGAACCATTGGGGCTGATGATAGTTCTGGGCAGGCTTTTTTAATCAAGTCATCTAGTACCGACACCTCATTTGGCAAACCAGGCTCGTCGTCGCAGTCCAACATTAAGACTCCAGGACCACATGCAAATGTAAAGTGGTCGTTATCCCTGGCGATTGCTTCTGGATATGATGATAAATTCTTTTGACTCTTTATTGTGAATACATCATTGACTTTGCTATCCTCAGGTATTCCATAGCTTAGAGCTTCCTTGTCTGTTAAATTCGACAGGACGATGCAAAGCTCATCAAATTTTGTCAGAGCTAAAACATGAACTTTTCCACTGTTCAACGATGCTACTGTTTTTTTAGATAACTTTTTACTTTTATCTAGAAAGTATCTTTTTCCCAATAGTTCATCATCTGTTTTGAATAGCGAAATCAAAATATCTGATTGTGTTTTTGGCACTTTATTCATGGGTTCCATCCTCTTGTGCAGCCGCTTTGGCTTCTTCAATAGACTCATATTTATCAGGCAAGAAATCGTCACCCACTCGAACCCAATATTTTTTCGAGCTAGAGCCGCCTACAATGAGTACTGTGCCGTTGAGTTTTCTCCAATGATTGCCCTTTGCAGATTTTGACCAGGGGGTGTTGTCGTCAAAGAAGCTCATTTGCTTGCCTCCATGCGCATTTGAAGCCAGTTATCAACAGCTTCACTTGACCAAGCAGTGCTTCGCTTAGTCAGTCGTATGCCTTTGGGAAAATCTTTGTTTCTTATAAGCTTATAAATCGTGCTTGGCTTTAGACCAGTGATTTCGCATACTTGGCGAATCCGGTACATGACAATCGTGTGCATGTTATCTCCATATCAAGTTTGGTAAAGCACTATTGCGTTACCTGCATGGAGATACTATTTCGCGGTTTGTCGCCTCAACCGGTAAGGCGAATTTTTTATATTTTTTTCTTGATGTTGTAGAAGCGGTCTTTTAACCCTGAGATGGTGTGTGTGTAACCATCAACTGTGGTTATTTCATTGGCATCTTTATTAACGCTAACAATTACACCTTTACCTTCTTGACTAAGTACAGTTTTTTCGAAAATATTTTTTCGTAGGTTTGGATTTTTACGAATGATATCTTCTAAGAGCTCACTGAATTTTTCATCATGCTTTCTATTTAATCTGTTTTCGGATTGAATTTGACTTACTATTTGTTGTTGTTGTTCAACAATTTTGTTTAATATATCAATAGCTTTTTTGATGTCGCCTTTCAGTAAGGCTTTAATTGCTGCCTGAACACGCTTCGTGAATGGGTCTAAGTTGATAAATTGCGCTATGTCATTTGCAATTGATGCGTTTGCTTTTGCCACTGATAATTTATCTTGCGGATATTCATAACGAACTGCTCTAAGTAAATCAATGTATAGAGAAACAAGGAGGCGTATTTTCCTTTCAGGATATGGTGTTGATTGAGCGCTCCTCTCAAGCCTTAAGAGGTATTTCTCAAGCCTAATTGCTCGCTCATTGATTAAGTTAATCACGCAGCACCTCTAAGTTTGACGATATTATTGGGCCTTTCAGTGTCACTTACTTTGGCATCACACCAGTCCGCAAACCATTGCATCATCTGCTTTCTTTTCTCCATAAAATCACTTCTTAGGTATGCTCGACGTACTTTGTTGCCCTCTACATGGTCAAGTTGTCTTTCGATTGCATCTGGGTGAAATTCATTTTCATTCAGAACATCTGTAATGAGAGAGCGAAGCCCGTGAAGCGTAGTGTTTAACCCCATACGTTTTAGTGCGCGGCATAGAGTGTTTTCAGACATGTAACCAGTCTTTCCTGCACCTTTAAAAATATACTCATTAGCGTGACCGCTTGATATACCCTGAAGCTCTTTTAATGCGGCAATTGCTTGGGTTGGTAGTGGGACTCTGTGTTCCCGACGGCTCTTCATCCTAGAAGCAGGTACGACCCATATTGCTTTATCCCACTGAATTTCTTCCCATTTGGCGCCTCTGATAGATGAGTCTCTTAAACCTGTTAGTAGGGCAAGCAAAAGAGCGCATTGAGTTGTCACATCTAGTTTTTGGGCTTCACCTTTTTTACTTAGTTCCCTCACAAGCTTGCTAACCTCATTTTGAGGCAGGGCTTTGAAGTGTTTAACCGGGGGTTTTTTAAGGTAAGGATTGTCTGCTAGTTCCTTTGCCGGGTTAAAAGTTGCCCTATGAGTTAATTTTGCAAATGTGAAAATTTGCCCAGCTATTACGCGAGCTCTTCTTGCAGATTCTTTTTGACCTTTGTCGTAAGTTGTTTTTAAGACCTTCAGCAAAAGAGTTTCGGTTATAGAGTCTATTGGCAGTTTTCCAAGCTCAGGATTGAGATACCGTCTTAACAATCCCTCATTGCGCTCATAGTGGTGAGAGCTCCAATCATTCTTTGAATGCTTCAACCATTCCTTTGCTAATAACTCGAATGTAGTAGCGTCCTTATTAATTTGGTCTGCTTTAGTGATGCGTCTAGAGGTCGATACATTTTTACCTTCTAGTGCCACTTCTTTTGCTTGAAATGCTTTTGAGCGTGCAGTTTGTAGTGTTACTTGCGGGTACGAACCAAGACCATGTGACATATCCTTGCCGTTCAGGCTGTATCTGAATATCCAAGTTCTGCTTCCGTCTGGCCTAACTCTTAACCTTAGTCCAGCACCATCATTTAGGTAGTAAACCTTGTCTTTCGGTTTTGCATTTTTACATGCAATTTCACTTAATAATTTTTGAGCCATGTTTTCTCCCGGTACCCGTAATAGTACCCATTTATAGTGTAGATTTCAATAAAGTTTAGTGAAGTGAAGTAAAGATAAAGTACCCGTATTTATTGGGTTTTAAGCTTGTTTTTGGATATTGGTAAACTTTGATAAAGTTAGGTTTGCCGGACGTCCGCTCCGCCAACAAAAAGCCCTTGTTTTTAAACAAGGGCTTTTTTATTTCTTCTCACGGGTAACTTCTCTTGCCTTCCTGCTCTTCTCAAACCATTTACTTGCTACCGCTACTTCTTCTGGCAAATTGACCTGGTTTTTGAGTATTCATTTTGCGATGAGTTTTCTTAGGGGTTGTGATGGTTGAGTCTGATGATTTGACTTGACCAT
>JACCDV010004950.1_pt1 | contig 20319 bp, 16 predicted proteins | sample 7446131 | NCBI WGS metagenome assembly JACCDV01 (sample SAMN15323448, study PRJNA562643) | freshwater metagenome | isolation source: river surface water | place: USA:Blue River Watershed | collected 2017-08-17 | reverse complement strand
TGAATCGACCCGGAACCCGTAGACACCTTCGAGCCTCAAACCTGAGGCCTAATAGGAGGTGCCATGAATCAAAAGCGATTTCCAGAAGAATTCAAGATCGAAGCGGTCCGCCAGATTGTTGAGCGGGGTCACCCGGTAGCCGAGGTGTCTGCCAGGCTTGGGGTCAGCACCCACAGCCTGTACAAGTGGATGAAGGAGCGGCAACTGCCCCCGGGTCAGCGGCAGGAGCAACTGTCACAGACCGAGGAGTTGCGACGCCTGAAGTCTGAACTCAAGCGAGTGACCGAGGAGCGCGACATCTTAAAAAAGGCCGCAGCGTACTTTGCCAAGCAGTCCGGGTGAGGTACGCGTTCATTGAGCGCCATGAGAAAGCCCATGGTGTTCGGCGGCTGTGCACGGTCATGGACGTGCATCCCAGTGGTTACTACGCCTGGAAGAAACAACCGATCAGCGACAAGGTGCACGATGACCAGCGGCTGCTGGGCTTGCTCAAGCAAGCTTGGCTGGAAAGCGGCTGCGTCTATGGCTACCGCAAGCTGACACTGGACATGCGTGATCTGGGAGAGCGTTGCGGTAAACACCGCGTGGCCAGACTGCTGCGCCGCGAGGGCATCCGCTCACAAACGGGCTATCGCCGCCGTGCCGGTGGCCGGGGAGGCAAGCCCGCAGTGGTAGCCCCCAACCATTTGAACCGACAGTTCACGCCCGATGGGATCAACCAGTCGTGGGTCACAGACATCACCTACATCCGCACCCATGAGGGGTGGTTGTACCTGGCGGTGGTGCTTGACCTGTTCTCGCGCCAGGTCATTGGCTGGTCCATGGGCAGCCGCATCGACACTGATCTGGTGCTCAATGCTTTGCTGATGGCGCTGTGGCGCAGGCAACCCAAAGATACGGTGCTGGTGCATTCCGACCAGGGCTGTCAATTTACGGGTCATGACTGGCAGGGTTTCTTGCGGGACCACAACCTGGTCAGCAGTATGAGCAGGCGTGGCAATTGCCATGACAACGCGGTGGCTGAAAGCTTCTTCCAGTTGCTCAAGCGCGAGCGGATTCGCCGCCAGATTTACCTGACCCGGCAAGATGCCCGTGCAGATGTCTTCAATTACATTGAGATGTTCTACAACCCCAAGCGCCGCCACAACACGTCTGGTGGCGTTTCTCCGGTAGAGTTCGAAAAACGTCAATCCCAACGGCTCGGAAGTGTCTAGTAGATCCGGGTCGATTCATTGTGCCTGAGCTTGGTCGATACATGATCAGTTCACAAGTTCATCAGTGCAATCCACCACTGAGCTGGTCAGGGTCGGCGGGTGAGCCGACCCAGGCCCGGGATCATTTGCCGAACAATTTCAGCAGGTGTTGCCACATGCGCACCACAAAGCCCGAGCGTTCCACATCGGCTTGCGCCACGAGTGCTGCTTCGCCCACGGCCTTGCCGTTGGCCGTGGCGATCACTTTGCCGATCACAGCGCCTTTGGCCACCGGTGCCTCCAGGCCCGGCTTGAGCTCCACGGCGGTTTGCACTTGCAGGCCGCGTGGCACGGTCAAATTCCAGGGCGCTGCGAGCACCGCGGCCACGGTGTCGGCCTTGCCAAAGCTGACCTTGGCCGATGAGACCACAGCACCTGGCTGGATGGGGGTGTTTTTCTCGAAGCTGCTGTAGCCCCAACCGAGCAGGGTGCGCGAGTGGTCTGCACGGGCCTGCGCGCTGTGGGTGTTGAGGATGACCGAGATCAGGCGCATGTCGTTGCGCTTGGCCGAGGTGACCAGGCAGTAGCCGGCGTCTGCGGTGTAGCCGGTTTTGAGGCCGTCGACAGTGGGGTCGGTGTAGAGCAAGGCGTTGCGGTTGCCTTGCTTGATGCCGTTGTACTTGAACTCGCGCTCGGCGTAGATGGGGTAGTACTCGGCACCGTCGCGGATGATGGCGCGCGCCAGGATGGCCAGGTCGCGTGCAGACGATTTGTGCGCTGGGTCGGGCAGGCCCGTGGGGTTCACAAAAGTCGTGTGCGTCATGCCCAAGCGCTGTGCCTCGGCGTTCATCAGTTTGGCAAAGCCCGTTTCGGAGCCGGCCATGTGCTCGGCAATCGCCTTGGAGGCGTCGTTGCCCGACTGGATGATGATGCCGCGCAGGATGTCGATGACGGTGGCCTGGCTATTCAGGGGCAGGTACATGCACGACTCGGCGCTGGTGCCCCGGCACCAGGCGTTCTCACTGACCGAGACCAGGTCGGTGGGCTTGAGTTTGCCCGAGCGCAGCGCCTGCTCGACGATGTAGCTGGTCATCATTTTGGTGAGCGAGGCGGGCGGCAGTGCTTCGTCGGCGTTGGCCGAGGCGAGCACCTGGCCGGAGTCGAAGTCCATCAGCAGCCAGGCCTTGGCGGGCAGCGCAGGCGGGTTGTCCGCCAAAGCGGCATCGGCCGCCAGAGGGGGCAGCGCGTTCGCGCTGGATGCGGCATTTGAATGAGGCGCGGCTTTTTTGGCCGGTGCAGCCTTCTTGGCAGATGCCGCCTTGCTGGCTGGGTGACCTGCAGCAAAGGATGCGGCCGTGGGTGCCAAGGTGCCTGCCGTGATGGCGGCGATGGTGACAAAGATGTTGGCGAAGAGGGGCCGGAGGGAGGAAGTCTTGTTTTGCATGGTGTTGACGGGCAGAGTCTCGATTGTCGCCGATCGGCGTTGGTGTTCACCAAGTCTCACCTGTCTTTGCGGGGGGAGGGGGAGGGCTGGTCTTGGTCATCACGTCGCTTTCCAGCGGCGTCTGCTGGTTCGCAAAAGGTTGTTGTCGCGGTAGGCCGCCGGTTGCTGCCCGGTCAGTTTGAGGAACTGGCGCCGAAAGGTCCCAGCATCTTTGTAGCCACAAGCTTGCGCAACTTGGTCGACAGCGAGGTAAGTCGTCTCCAGCATGACACGTGCTTTGGCCAGTCGAAGGGTGTGCAGGTATTGGTGTGGGCTTTGACCGTGTTCGATCTGAAAGTGCCGAAGCAAGGTTCGGGGGCTGCTGGCTGCCGCAGCAGCCAACTGAGTCAGGCAATAGGGCTCAGTCATGTTCGCTTGCAGCCAACGGCGAGCACGTTCGACGCTGCCTGACGAGAGGGGGCGGTGGAGGGTTTCCTTGACGATGAGGGGGGCCACCGATTGGCGCTCGGGGGCATGCAGCAGCACATGTGCTGCGGATGCGGCCAGCGCATGGGCTGTCGTGTGACCCAAGGCATCCAGAAAGATCTCTGTGGTGTGCACGGGCGAGGAGCAAGTCCACAGGTGGTCGCTGGCGGTCCAGGCGCGATCGGTCAGCAGTTGTGCATCGGGTGCCAGACGCAGCAAGGATGAAACAAAGGCCCACGGTGCCACGGCTGGCCGCCCTGTGAGCCAGCCTGCCGCAGCGGCCAGCGTGATGCCATTGCTGGCAGCGACGACGCGACGAGAGGCTTTGATGTGTGCGGCGATGGCAACCGACTGCTTGACCAGCGCATCCAGATGCGGCCCGCTGTGCGCTTGCCAGCCAGGAAGCACCATCAGATCTGCTGAGCCCTTGAAAGCCTGGTGCGTCAAGTCAGAGGCTGGTCTTGGCGGTGCACGCATGCCCGCAAGCGTCACCCAGCGCCACACAACAGGCGGCTTGCTGCGAGGCTGGCGCATCTGGGCCAGTGCTTGGATGCTGTGTATGGCATCGACGACAGACAGTGCAGGCCCCATCAGCCCTTGAGGGTGCCAAAAAATCGCCACACGAACTGGATTTTTCATGGCATCGGATGAAGCATGTTTGGCATTGTTTGAACTTTACCGCAACGGCCTGGGTCTTCTAGTATGGGCACTGGTCAGTTCCATTCAGAGGTGCTCATGTCGATTGCAAAGAAGTTGTTCCGGTGGACATGGCTTGGGGGTGTCGCTCCTTGGTTGATGGTTTTGGGTGCACACGGACAAACCTGGCCCACTCGGCCACTCAGTCTCATCGTGCCTTACACGGCTGGGGGCGCATCAGACGTGGGTGCGCGCATGCTGGCTGCTGAGCTTGGCAAGTCGCTGGGCCAGCCGGTGGTGATCGATAACGTGGCGGGTGCTGGCGGCGCGATCGGCGTGCAAAAACTGATGCGTGCTGTGCCCGATGGGCATACCCTGATCTACGGTGGCTTGAGCGAGTCCATGCTGGTGCCGCTGATCAACAAGACAGTCAATTACCGGCCTGAGGATCTTTTGCCTGTGGCCTTGGTGGGCTCTGTTCCCGTGGTGCTGGCCACGCGTGCTGATTTTCCGGCGCGCAATGTGGATGAGCTGCTGGACTTGTTGCGCAAGAAGCCGGGCCAATACAGTTATGGCAGTGCGGGCATCGGCTCATTTGGTCATGTGATGACCGAAGCGATCAAGGACCGTACGGGCGCCTTTGTGGTTCACATTCCTTATCGGGGGTCCTCTCAAATCCTGTCGGATCTTGTCAGCGGGCAAATCGATGTCGCGGTGACCACCGTGACCAGCGCGGTGCCCATGCTTGCAGCGGGTCGCTTGAAGATCCTGGGCGTTTCATCCCGTGAACGCGTGCCCATGATCAAGGATGTGCCGACGTTTTCTGAGACGGCTTCGCTCAAGGGGCTCGAGATGAATGTGTGGGCGGTGCTGTTTGCACCACCGGGCACACCCGATGCCGTGGTCCAAAAGCTCAATGGGCTTGTTGGCCATGTCCTGACGCAGCCCACGATGAAGGCCATGACCATCAAGCTGGGTGCCGAAGTGCCTCCCGTTCTTGGCCCGGGGCAGACACGGGAATTCCTTGCTGCGCAGCGCAAACTGTACGAGCACGCCATTGGGCGCATTCAAGCCGAATGAAAACGATCCGCGTTGGCCTGCTGGGGTTTTTTCTGGAGAGCAATCGTTGGGCTCCAGTGACCACTTCAGAAAATTTCGCAGCCACATGTGATTTTGCTGCTGAAGATCTGGCGGCGGCCTGGCGTTCCTCTCCGGCGCGCGTGTTGCCAGATACCCAAGGCTTTGTGCGTGCGATGGACGAGGCCGGGCCATGGCAGCCCGTGCCTTTGCGCATGGCGGGAGCACAACCGGGCGGCCCGGCCGATCATGGCTGGTTTCTTGGGTTTCTTGAAGATGTGCGGCAACGGCTTTGCCAGGCTGGGCCACTGGATGCCGTGTTCGTTTCCATGCATGGCGCAGCACTGACCACGCAAAGCGATGATCCGGATGGCGATCTTTTGCAGATGCTGCGCGAGTTGCTTGGACCGGGGGTGCCGGTGGTTGCGGTACTGGACCTGCACACCAATGTCTCTGTCCGCATGACGCAAGCTTTGTCAGGGTTTGTGGCCTACAGAACCAATCCGCACCATGACCTGGCCGAGCGCGGGGCCGAGGCGGCTGCACTGCTGTTGGGCATGTTGCGCGATGGCCCAGGTGAGGTAGAAAAAATCACCTTGCCCCTGCTGGCTGCCGCCACAGCGCAGTTGATCGGACCTGAAACGGTCTATGGCCAGTTGATGGCGCGTGCCCAAGTCCATGTGCAAGGCGACATCCTGAATGTTTCTCTGTGTGGGGGCTTTGCGCTGGCCGACTCGCCCAAGTGCGGGTTTTCGGTGGTGGTGACGGCGCGACACGGCCAGCGTTCGCTGGCTGCGCAGACTGCGCAAACGCTGGCTCGCATGGTCTGGTCCGAGCGGGCACGTTTTGTCAGCCATCTCACACCCTTGTCCGCGGCCATTGCTTTGGCTCAAGGGGCTGGACGTGACGGCCAGGGCAAGTTGATTTTGGCGGATGTGGGTGACAACCCTGGTGGCGGCGGCGGCGGCAACACCACGGTGGTGTTGCAGGCCTTGCTGCAGGCCGGTGCGCAGGATGTTTTGCTGGGCGTGTTCACCGATGCGGCATTGGCGCAAGAAGCGCATGCGCTGGGCGTGGGGGCCCGGTTTGAAGCACGATTTAACCGAGACGCCTCAGGTTCAAGTCCAGGTGTGCATGCATTTTCATGGTCGGCCCAGGTGCTGGCATTGTCATGCGGGGCGTTCACGGGTCGGCGTGGACTGACCAAGGGCACGGCGGGTCACATGGGCCGGTCGGCCTTGTTGTCGCTCGGCGGTGTCCGTGTGGCGGTGATCAGTCGACGCCAACAGTTGCTCGACCCTGCTCAACTGGATGCCTTGGGCATCGATCTGGCGTCTGTTCAGACTTTGGTGGTCAAAAGCCGTGGGCACTTTCGAGCGGCTTTTGATGCGTTCACGGCGGCAGACCGAATTTTTGAAGTCGATGCCCCTGGGCTGACCACGCCGAATCTCTCCACCTTGTTGTGGACGCGTTTGCCCCGGCCCATTTATCCCCTCGATGAGGGCACCCTCTGGCCGCTTTGATGCGGACGGAAATGTTCATTGCATCAACCAGGACACTTGTATGGATCTCTCTCGTTTTCCCCGTCGTCGCTACACAGAACACGCCACCCCTTTGGAGTTGGCCACGCGCTTTTCGGCAGCGTTGGCCGCCACTTGCCCTGGGGGTGCGGGCCCGCGCATCTGGATCAAGCGCGACGACATGTTGGGTTTGTTTCCGGGGGGCAACAAGACTCGCAAGCTCGAGTTTTTGGTGGCCGATGCGCTGGCTCAAGGTGCGGACACCTTGATCACCTGTGGTGCGCCTCAATCCAACCATTGCCGCATCACCCTCGCCGCGGCGGTCAAAGAGGGGCTGCGCTGCCGTTTCGTGATCGAAGAGCGTGTGCCCGGCAGCTTCAGCGAAACCGCTTCGGGCAACAACTTCATGTTCCGGCTGATGGGTGTCGATGCCATCACCGTGGTGCCCGGTGGCTCGAACATGATGGAGGCCATGCTCAAAGTCCAGGCTGATGTGAGTGCGCAGGGTGGCAAGGGTTACATCATCCCCGGCGGTGGCTCCAACGCCCTGGGGGGCTTGGGTTATGTGGCTTGCGCGCAGGAGTTGCAGCAACAATTTTTTGAAATGGGCGTGTCCATGGACCGGCTGGTCGTGGGGTCCGGAAGTTCTGGCACACACGCGGGTTTGCTGGCGGGCTTTCTGGGCAACCGCATCCAGATTCCGATTGTGGGCATTGGGGTGAGCCGTGACTCCGTCGATCAGGAGCCGGTTGTGTACAAATCCGCGCAGGCGGTGGCTGACTTGCTGTACATTGGCCTTGTCGTGCCCCGTGAGTCTGTGGTGAGTGTGGGGGGCTATTGGCAACCCAAATATTCCATCCCGAATTTCGCCATGGTGGAGGCCGTGCAAATGTTGGCGCGAACAGAAGGCATTTTGCTCGACCCTGTCTATACCGGCAAGGTCATGGCTGGGCTGATCGGCTTGGCGCGTCAGGGCTACTTCAAACCTGATGAAAACGTCTTGTTTCTGCACACTGGGGGTTTGCCTTCCTTGCACGCTTATGAAGATGTTTTGCTGGGGCGCGTGCCCGCCGGTGTTTGATGCCGCCACCGATTGGCTTCATGGCTTGACCTGGGGCATCCGCGCAGGGCAAGCAGATTCAGGTCCGCAGAGGAGGTGATAATTCTAGAAACTACACCCAATGCGACTTGTCATGAAAAAAATCATTGTTTCCTTGTGCGCGTCTGCGCTGGCCATGGCGGCTCAGGCCCAGACGGCCGCCAGCGTGCCTTACACACCCAGTTGGGCGGCACGCCACCATTTGCAGTGGTTGGCTGACCATGCGGATCTGGCCCTGACCAGCAGCCACTGGCCGCTGCCTGCGGCGGCGGTGCAGGAGGCTTTGGAGCGCTTGTCGCCCCGTGCTGCGCAAGAAAATCCCCAAGTGCAGGTGGCACGCGATTTTGTGCTCAAGGAGCTGCAGGCGGCGCGCGCGCAAGGGCGCATTCAGTTGCACCTGCGTTCGGAGTCGGAGGCCTTGAACGGGTATGGCGAGAACTACACCCCGGGCACGGCGGCGCACGTCTCGACCGCCGAGGGGCGCCGCATGGTGGGTGATGTTTCGGTGGCTGGACGTTTGGGGGCTCGGCTGGAGGCCAGTCCCAATTCGCTTCAGACGCAGTTCAGTGGCATGGGCACCGAAGGCCAATACCAGCTGCGTCCCGATGGCAGCTCGGCCGTGCTGGCTTGGGGCGGCTGGAACGTGCAGGCGTTTTCTCGCCAGAACTGGTGGGGGCCTGGCTGGCAAAGCAGCCTGGTCAACGGGCACAACAGCCCGGCTTGGTTGGGTGCAGGCATTCAGCGTGGCAGTGCAGCGCCATCTGACAGCGCGTGGCTCAGCTGGATGGGGCCTTGGAACCTGGATGTGTTTGTGGCCAAGGCGCAAGACCCGATCGTGGTGCCCAACCAGCCCAGCGGATTTTTGTTTTCTGGCATGCGTTTGACCCTGAAGCCCAAGCCCTGGCTGGAGGTGGGCTTGAGCCGTGGCCTGCAAACGGGTGGGGCCGGGCGTCCCGGTGGTGCGAGCAATTTTGTGAAGGCGTTTTTCGGGCAAGAGGTCAACCAAAACCCTGGCGATCCGGTGGACAGCAGCGGTCAGATCGCGGGCTACGACGTGCGTGTGACCTGCCCTGCCGCATGGGGCACTTGCGCGGCCTACACGCAGTGGATGGGTGAAGACGCTGCGGGCAGCACCATTCCGTTGCCCTTCAAGTTCATGAGCCTGTGGGGTGTCGACAAGACCTACGACAACGGCCGCTACCGGGTGTTTGCCGAGTGGGTCGATTCGAACGCCTACAGCTTGCCCTGGGACAGCAAACCGAGCTTTCCGGGTTTTGTGAATGGCGTTTACAACCAGGGCTACACGCAAGGGGCGCGCTGGGTGGGCCCGGCGCAAGGCTCGGGCTCGCGTGTGTTGACGCTGGGCTGGATGGACGCTGAGCAGCAAAGGCAAGTCAAGCTGCATGCGGGCACGGTCTTGACGAGCATCGGCGCTTACAGCCCGGCCCTGAATGCACCGCACGGTCGCATCTGGGGTGTGAGCGCCAGCCAAACCCTGCGCTGGATGGGCATGGCCCTGACGCCTGAGCTGGCCTATACGCATTTGGCCGAAGGCCAGGATCAAGGTGCCAACAAGCGCCGCAATTTGCGTGTGGGCTTGATGATGGCCGTGCCGTTTTGAGGGCTGAGGCATTTGACACCCTGTAGGTCGGCGGCTTCAGCCCCGACAGGCATGGGCGTTCAGCGCAACACCGGCCAGGTGGTGGTGAATTTGGCCCGCTTGGTGGCGAAGAAGGCTTTGACGTTGCGCACGTTGGCGTCTTGTGTGAACAGGGTCTGGCTGATGCTCAGGTAGTGCGGCATGTCGGCCGCTTGCACCACCAGCATGAAGTCGGGTCCGGGTGAGACGCGCCAGCATTGCTGCACGGCGTCGTGCGCCACGGCTCGGGCTTCAAACGCCTCCAGATGTTCGCTGCCTTGCTGGTCGAGTGAGACCTCGACCAAAGCGGTCAGGCCGTGACCGAGCGCGGCACCCAGCTGGTCGCTGCTCAGCACGGCGACTTGCCGCTCGATCCAGCCGCCGTCGACCAGACGCTTGACGCGGCGCAGGCAGGTGGGGGGCGAGACGTTGACTTTTTCAGCCAGGGCCACGTTGCTCAGGCTGACGTCGCGCTGCAGGCTGTCCAGCAGCTGCAGATCGATCGAATCGAGTTCATTTAATTCCATTTGTTGAATTTTAGTGAAATTAAATTTCATGCGCCAATCAATTTGAAATAATTGTCAATTTATCTGCATGAATTTGATCTGAAATTTCTTGTTGTGCGGCCTACCATCGCACCAGTTTTTATAAAAACACCCTCATCAGGAGCTTCAACATGTGTGGCATCGTCGGCGCCGTTTCTCATCGCAACATCGTTCCCGTGCTGGTGCAGGGCCTGCAGCGGCTCGAATACCGGGGTTATGACTCCTGCGGCGTGGCCGTGCATGCGGCCAGCCTGAATGGCGGCACGGGCGGTCTGCAGCGTGCGCGCAGCACATCGCGTGTGGCCGAGCTGATGGACCAGGTGAGTGCCGACAAGATTGAAGGCGGCACCGGCATTGCGCACACCCGCTGGGCCACGCATGGCGCACCTGCTGTGCACAACGCACACCCGCACTTCAGCCACGGCACGGGCGCAGCAGACGCCAAACCGGGCAAGGTGGCCCTGGTGCACAACGGCATCATCGAAAATCACGAAGCCTTGCGTGCCGCTTTGCAAGTCAAGGGCTATGTGTTTTTGAGCCAGACCGATATCGAGGTCATCTCGCACCTGGTGGACAGCGTGTACGACGGCGATCTGTTTGAAGCCGTCAAGACCGCCATCCGCCAGCTGCAAGGTGCCTATGCGATTGCCGTCTTCCACAAGGATGAGCCGCATCGCGTGATTGGCGCGCGCGCGGGCTCGCCATTGATCTTGGGTGTGGGCCAGGGCGAAACATTTTTGGCCAGCGATGCCATGGCCTTGGCTGGCGTGACCGACCAGATCGTCTATCTGGAAGAGGGTGATGTGGTCGATATCCAACTGGGCAAATATTGGATCGTGGACCGCGATCACAAGGCCGTGACCCGCACCGTGAAAACCGTGCACGCCCACAGTGGCGCGGCCGATCTGGGCCCGTACCGCCACTACATGCAAAAGGAAATCTTCGAGCAGCCGCGCGCCATTGCCGACACGCTCGAAGGTGTGGAGGGCATCACGCCCGAGCTGTTTGGCGACGGTGCTTACAGCACCTTCAAGGCCATCGACAAGGTGTTGATCCTGGCCTGCGGCACCAGCTACTACAGCGGCTGCGTGGCCAAATACTGGATCGAGGCCATCGCCAAAGTGCCCTGCCAGGTCGAGATCGCCAGCGAATACCGCTACCGCGAATCGGTGCCAGACCCGAAGACACTGATCGTTACCATCACCCAAAGCGGCGAGACCGCCGACACGCTGGCTGCGCTGCGCCACGCGCAAAGCCAGGGCATGACGCAGACCTTGACGATTTGCAACGTGTCCACCAGCGCCATGGTGCGCGAATGCAAGCACGCGTATGTGACCCGCGCCGGGGCCGAGATCGGTGTGGCCTCGACCAAGGCCTTCACCACCCAGCTGGCGGGCTTGTTCCTGCTCACGTTGGCGCTGGCGCAGACCAAAGGCCACTTGAGTGATGCCGAAGAAGCCCAGCACATCAAAGACATGCGCCACCTGCCCGCAGCGCTGCAAGCTGTGCTGGCGTTGGAGCCGCAGGTCATTGCCTGGGCACAGGAATTTGCAAGCAAGGAAAACGCACTCTTTTTGGGCCGTGGCACGCATTACCCCATTGCGCTCGAAGGCGCGCTCAAGCTCAAAGAGATCACCTACATCCACGCCGAAGCCTATGCCGCCGGTGAACTCAAGCACGGCCCGCTGGCCCTGGTCACCAGCGCCATGCCGGTGGTCACCGTGGCGCCCAACGACCAGCTGCTCGAAAAGCTCAAGAGCAACATGCAGGAAGTGCGGGCCCGTGGCGGCGTGCTCTATGTGCTGGCCGACGGCGACACGAAGATCGAAAGCAGCGAAGGCGTCAACGTGATCCGCATGCCAGAGCACTACGGCGTGCTCTCACCTATCTTGCATGTGGTGCCGCTGCAGTTGCTGAGCTACCACACGGCCTGTGCGCGGGGCACGGACGTGGACAAACCGCGTAACCTGGCGAAGTCGGTGACTGTTGAATAACCGGTCGATTTTGACCGCCCATCCAGTCCAAAACCGCCCCGCCAAAGCGCTGTAAGGCTGACTGTCATAAAAACATGTCAAAATCGCGCCGTTCAACTTATTAGGAGAAAAGACATGAACAAAGCAGAACTGATCGAAGCCTTGGCCAAAGAGACTGACATGTCCAAAGCCGCCGCCGGCCGTGCCGTGGCCGCATTGGTGGACATCATCACCAAGACCGTTGCCAAGAAGCAAGACGTTCAGCTGATCGGTTTCGGCACCTTCAAGGCCGCCAAGCGCGCCGCACGCAAGGGCAAGAACCCACGCACTGGCGAAGCTCTGAAGATCGCAGCCGCCACACTGCCCAAGTTCACTGCCGGTGCTGCTTTCAAAGCTGCCGTGAACAAGAAGAAGTGATCGCTTGCCAAGCGTTCAAACAAACGGCCCATCAGGGCCGTTTTTTTATGTCCAATCCCCCCAATAGGTCACCGCATTCATGGCCACGGTGAATGAATCCGGCATCGAGGTGCAGTCTTCGCGCGTGCACGGCAAGGGTGTGTTTGCCACGCGCCACATGGCCGCAGGCGAGACCGTGATCGAGTACGTGGGTGAAATCATCTCGATGGCCGAGGCGCTGGCCCGCCATCCGCACGATCCGAAAGACCCTGATCACACGTTTTACTTTCAATTGGCCGATGGCCGGGTGATCGATGGCTTGCACGGTGGCAACGCTTCGCGCTGGATCAACCATTCGTGCCGTCCCAATTGCGTGCCCGACGAGGTCCGGGGTCGGGTGTTCATCAAAACGCGCAGGCCGGTGTTCAGGGGCGAGGAGCTGACTTTTGACTACGACCTGGTCAGCGACGAGCCGATGAGCGACGCGCTCAAGGCCCGTTACGCTTGCCGTTGCGGTGCTAAAAAATGCCGGGGCACGATGTTGGCTTGATGCACATCAAGCAGCCCCGGTGGCAAAGGCCTCAATCTGATGCCTTGTTTGGCCAGGTCTGCAGGAAACGCCGTGACACGTTGGTTCCCCTTTTTTCCGTCGGAGGTTTTTCGGCACAGTGCCGCCTGAGGCTGTTGCGGCCGAATGGACAGTGCCATATTGGCACCAGGCGGTGGCCGATGTGCAGCACCAGCTGTCCACGGGGCCAGACGGTTTGTCGTCGGCACAAGCTGCTTTGCGCCTGGTGCGAGATGGGCACCATGGTCTGGACACGCAGCCGCGCACATCGGGCTGGGGCTTGCTGCTCAGCCAGTTCAAAAGTCCTTTGGTCATCATCTTGATTGTGGCGGCCATCATCTCGGTAGTGGCGGGTGAGTGGATCGACGCCAGCGTGGTGCTGGCGATTGTGTTGGGCAGCACCTTGCTGGGTTTTGCCCAAGAGTTCATTGCAGGCCATGCCATCGACAAGCTGCGCTCGCAAGTGATGATCCATTCAAATGTGTTGCGCGATGGGCGGGTGTGTGTGCTGACGTCCGATGCGGTGGTGCGCGGCGATGTGGTTTTGCTGTCCGCAGGCAGCCTGATTCCGGCCGATGGGGTGGTGCTTTGGGCCAAAGACTTTTTCATCAACCAGGCGGTGTTGACGGGCGAGACCTTTCCGGTGGAAAAAAAGCCCGGCGAGGTCAGTGCCGACGCCAGCTTGAGCGAGCGCAGCAATTGCGTGTTCATGGGCACCAGCGTGAGCAGTGGCACGGCCCTCATGCTGGTGGTGCAAACAGTTCAGGCCACCGTGTTCGGGCAGATCGCGCGCCGGCTGGCGCTTCGCCCGCCCATGACCGAGTTTGAACGGGGTGTGAACCGCTTTGGCTATTTGCTCACCCGCATCATGCTGGTGATGGTGGTGATCGTCTTGGCCATCAACATGCTGATGCACAAGCCGCCAATGGACTCGCTGTTGTTTGCGTTGGCGCTGGCGGTGGGGCTGACCCCCGAGTTGTTGCCGGCGATCGTGAGCATCACCTTGTCGCACGGGGCCAAGCGCATGGCCAGGCTGGGGGTGATCGTGCGCAAGCTCAACGCTATTGAAAACCTGGGCGGCATGGATGTGCTGTGCACCGACAAGACCGGCACCCTGACCCTGGGGGTGGTGCAGCTGGACGGTGCGCTGGACACGCAAGGCCAGCCATCGGCCGAGGTGTTGAGACGGGCTGCGCTCAATGCGCAGTTCCAGTCGGGCCTGGCCAACCCGCTGGACGAGGCGGTTCTGGCTGCGGCCACGCGCGCGGGCAGCGATCTGTCGGCCGAGCGCAAGGTCGATGAGATTCCCTACGACTTTGTGCGAAAGTGTTTGTCGGTGGTGACCGCCGATCCGGCAGGCGCATGCACCTTGATCACCAAAGGGGCGCTGGACAAAGTCCTGGCGCGATGTGTCAGTTGGGGGCAGGCGCGCAGATCTTTGGACGCCGCAGAACGTGGGCGCATGGAGGCCCTGTTTGACGCTTGGAGCGGTCAGGGTTATCGGGTGCTGGGCGTGGCGTCCCGGTCCATCGATGAGCGCCAAACGCCTTACAGCCGCAGCGATGAGGCGGGGTTGAATTTTGACGGTTTCCTGTTGTTCATGGACCCACCCAAGGCCGATGTGCAACAGACGATTTCGGATCTGGCGCAGCGGGGCGTGCAACTCAAAATCATCACCGGTGACAACCACAAGGTGGCCCGCCACGTGGCCGAATCGGTGGGCCTGGTCACTGCACGCGTGGTGACGGGGCGCGAGCTCAACGACATGGGCGATGAAGCCTTGATGCATGTGGCCAGGCAAGCCAGCGTGTTTGCCGAGGTGGACCCCAACCAGAAAGAGCGCATCATTTTGGCGCTGCAAAAAACCGGTCATGTGGTGGGCTACATGGGCGATGGCATCAATGATGCACTGGCCTTGCGTGCGGCCGATGTGGGTATATCGGTCGATACCGCAGTCGATGTGGCCAAGGACGCGGCCGACTTCGTGTTGTTGAGCAAGGACCTGGGCATCCTGGGGCAGGGCATCGATGAGGGGCGGGTGACTTTTGCCAACACCTTGAAGTACATCCTGACCACGATCAGTGCCAATTTTGGCAACATGTTCAGCATGGCGGCGGCATCGGTTTTCTTGCCTTTCTTGCCACTGTTGGCTTCGCAGGTTCTGCTCAACAATTTCTTGTCAGACATCCCGGCCACCACGATTGCCAGTGATCGTGTGGACCCGGAGTGGGTGGCCAAGCCGCGTCATTGGGACACCTTGTTCATCCGCAATTACATGGTGGTGTTTGGCCTGATCAGTTCGCTCTTTGACTTTTTGACTTTTGGTGTGTTGCTGTGGATCTTCCAGGCGGGGCCAGATGAATTTCGCACCGGATGGTTCATCGAGTCATTGATGACCGAGTTGGTGATCGCCTTGGTGGTGCGCACACGCAGACCGTTTTACCGAAGCCGCCCCGGACGGTGGCTGTGGGGCAGCACGCTGGTGGTGCTGTGCACGGCCTTGATCTTGCCGTATTTTCCGGGCGTGGCGTTGTTTGGTTTTGTGCCTTTGCCTGCACCGCTGATGCTGGGCATGATCGGTCTGACCCTGGCGTATGTGGCGGTGGTGGAGGTGGCCAAGCAACGGTTTTACGCACATGCAGAAGCTGCCGGTGCTTGATTGGGGCATTCAGCCTTGGGCGCTTCTTTTTTGCTCGCGCAGCATGAACAGGTACAGGCTTTCCACCTTGTCGCGGGCCCAGGGCGTGCGGCGCAAGAATTTCAGGCTGGAGCCCACGCTGGGTTCATGGGTGAAGCAGCGGATCGGGATCAAGGTACCCAGCTCATGCCAGCCGTAATGGTCCGCCAGTTGCGTCACGATCATCTCCAGTGTCAAGCCGTGCAGGGGGTTGCGCGGTTGTGCGGGTTTTTCAGGCGTATTCATGCCATGATTGTCCATGCATCGGTGCCTCATGTGTCGATGCGGTGTTTGGATCGTCACGCGGCAGCTGGTTCAGTGGGGCGGTCACATGTTGCAAGGAGTCATCACCCATGCCGATCTTGGAACTCCATCCTGGCGATTTGCGCTTGCATGTCGATGCCACAGCCTTGGGCTTTGCCGACACTTCAGAGCTGATCCATTTGCCTTTGCCCTGGATCGGGCAGGCGCGGGCCGAAGCCGCTGCGCGCTTTGGCATGGAGATGACGCAGCCCGACTACAACCTGTTTGTGCTGGGCGAAGTGGGCAGTGGCCGCACCACGCTGCTGAGCCAGATGATGTGCGCGCAGGCGGCGCGCAAGCCGGTGCCGCCCGATCTTTGTTATTTGCACAACTTTGAAGAAGCCGAGCATCCCCGCGCTTTGCGCATGCCTGCGGGGCAAGGCCGGCAGCTGCGCCAGTTGATGAGCCAGCTGGCCAAGCGCTTGCAGGCGGAAATCCCCAAGCGGCTGGCGCAAGACGATTTCAAGGCTGAGAGCCAACGCATCCGCGAGGCCTGCACACTCGAAAAAGACCGCGGCTATACCGCACTCAGTGCCTACGCCGAGGCGCACAGCTTCGGCCTGATGCGCGATGAGGGTCACATGGTGTTCACCCTCAAAGATGAAAAGGGTGAGCCGGTGACGGCCGGCCAGGCCCTGGCGCGCACCCCGCAGCAACGTGTGGAGATGGAAAAAGCCGAAGAGGCTTTGCGCGGCGAGATCAGCCGCTATCTGGAAAAAACGCAATCGATGGAGCGGGTGATGAACGAGGGCCTGGCCGCTTTGCGCAGGCAAACCATCAAGCCATTGCTGGAGCACGAGTTGCAGCTGATCCGCAATGGCTTGCAAGTGGGGGTACGTGACGATGCCAAACTGGCCCAATTTCTGGAGCAGGTGCACAACGCGGTGCTGGAAGGCCTGGAGCTGTTTCAGCCCGCAGATGATGAGGCGACGCGGCTGGAAGCGTTGGAAGCGGTGCTCCTGTTGTTTCGCGTCAATGTGGTGGTCGACAACCATGCGCTGCAAGGTGCGCCAGTGATCCTGGAGGACAACCCGCTGTTTCGCAGCCTGTTTGGCAGCATCGAATATGGCTCCGATGGCAATGAGTTGGTGACCGATTTCTCGCACATCCGGGCAGGCAGTTTGCTCAAGGCGCATGGCGGATTTTTGATGCTGCACCTGCGTGATTTGCTGGCCGATGAGCCGGTATGGGAAAAGCTGCGCCGTTTCATGCGCAGCGGTCGCTTGCAGATCGAAGAGCCTGGCATGATGCACGCGCCAATCGCCGCCGTCTCATTGACGCCCGAGGCGGTGGACGTGCAAGTCAAGATCGTGTTGGTGGCTTCGGTGGAGGAGTATTACGCGGTGCAGTCCGCAGACCCTGAGTTTGCGCGGCGCTTTCGGTGCAAAGTGGACTTTGCGGAGAGTTTCGTGGCCACGGCAGATTCTGCAAAGGCCACGGCGATTTTTGTGGCCCACACCTGCCAACGCCATGCCTTGTTGCATTTTTCGGCCGAGGCGGTGGCGGCTTTGATTGAAGAAACCCACCGCGAGGCCCAGGACCAGTCGCGTCAGAGCGCCATCTTTGCCTTGTCGGAAGCCCTGGTCATGGAAAGCGCCGATTTGGCCCAACGCCGATCGGTACCCACGGTGCAAGCGCAGGATGTGCGCGCTGCGCGCGAGGCGCGGGTTCACCGGCTCAGTTATCCCGAGCAGCGTTTACAGGAAACGATCATCGATGGTGAGCGTTTGCTGGAGGTGCGTGGTGAGCGCGTGGCCCAGGTCAATGGCCTGACGGTGGTGGATTTGGGCGACTACTGTTTTGGATTTCCGGTGCGGGTGACGGCGCGCACCTATGCCGGCGAAGACGGCTTGCTCAACATCGAGCGCGAGGTCGAGTTGTCCGGTCCGATCCATGACAAGGGGGTGTTGATTTTGCACAGCCACTTGTCGGCCTTGTTTGCGCACATTGCACCACTGGCCCTGAATGCGGCGGTGGTGTTCGAGCAGGAGTACAGCGGGGTCGAAGGCGACTCGGCTTCGTGCGCCGAGTTCTATGCCTTGTTGTCCAGCTTGACGGGTTTGCCGATTCGCCAGGGCATCGCGGTGACCGGTGCGATCAACCAGCACGGCGAGGTGCAGCCCGTGGGAGGCATCAATGAAAAGATCGAAGGCTACTTTCGCAGTTGCGAGCAGCTGGGGCTGGATGGCCAGCAAGGGGTGTTGATCCCCAGGCGCAATGCGCGCCATCTGATGCTCGATGCCAAGGTGGTGGCGGCAGTGGCGCAAGGGCGCTTTCACATCTACACGGCCGATGAGGTGGGCGAAGGCATGACGCTGTTGACGGGCGTGGCGTTTGGTGACAAGGGGGTTGGCCCTTATGCCGTGGACTCTGTGCTGGGTCGTGCACAGAAAACACTGCAACGTTTTCGCCGCGCTTGCGCCGCTTCAGCGGCGCAACAGGGCGCTGAGCACCGTCATGGACATCGCTCGAAAAATTGAGTGTTGCTGTCGCCTTGACACCAGGGTCAGGCGCAGCATTGCCGAGCCACGGCCTCAGCCACTTTGATGCCGTCAACGCCTGCCGACAGGATGCCACCTGCGTAGCTGGCACCTTCGCCCGCCGGGTACAGGCCTCGCGTGTTGAGGCTTTGGAAGTCATCGCCGCGTGGAATTTTCAGTGGCGAGGAGGTTCGGGTCTCCACACCGGTCATGACCGCATCGGCCATGTCGTAGCCCTTGATCTTGCGACCGAACGCCGGCAAGGCTTCGCGCATGGCGGTGATGGCGTAGGCCGGCAGCACATCGGCCAGGTCGCTGAGTTTCACGCCGGGTTTGTAGGACGGTTGCACACTGCCCCAGCGGGTCGATGGGCGCTGCGCCAGAAAGTCGCCGACCAGTTGGCCCGGGGCTTCGTAATTCGCACCGCCCACTTCGAAGGCTCGTGCTTCCAGTTGACGCTGCAGCACGATGCCTGCCAGGGGGTGGGGCACCGGCGGTTGTTGCTGGGCCAGCGCGTGGGCTTCTTGTGCCAGCAGCGTGCCATCGACCTCGCCAAAGGCGACTTGCCAGGCGGCGGTGTCCAGCGGGTAGTCGGGCGGATCGATGCCCACCACCATGCCCGCATTGGCATTGCGTTCGTTGCGCGAGTATTGGCTCATGCCATTGGTCACCACACGGCCGGGCTCGCTGGTGGCGGCCACCACCGTGCCGCCAGGGCACATGCAAAAGCTGTAGACGGCCCGGCCGTTTTGCGCGTGGTGCACCAGTTTGTAATCGGCCGCGCCCAGCAGCGGGTGCCCCGCGTGGCGGCCCCAGCGGGCCTGGTCGATCACGCTTTGCGGGTGCTCGATGCGCACGCCAATCGAAAACGCCTTGGCCTGCAAGGCCACGCCGCGCTTGTGCAGCACCACAAAGGTGTCGCGTGCGCTGTGGCCCAGGGCCAGCACCACATGGCGTGTGGCCAGCGTGTGGGTTTGGCCGGTTTTCTGGTCCAGCACTTGCAAGCCAGTGATCTGCTGGCCATGGCCTGTGGGCGAGAGCAGCACATCGGTCACGCGTTGTTCAAAACGGATTTCACCGCCCAGCGCGGTGATCTGTTCGCGGATGTTTTCTACCACCTTGACCAGCTTGAAGGTGCCGATGTGGGGGTGCGCCGCAAACAGGATGTCGGCAGGCGCGCCGGCTTGGACGAACTCATCCATGACCTTGCGGCCCAGATGGCGCGGGTCTTTGATCTGGCTGTAGAGCTTGCCGTCGCTGAAGGTGCCGGCACCGCCTTCGCCAAACTGCACATTGCTTTCGGGGTTGAGCGTTTTCTTGCGCCACAGGCCCCAGGTGTCCTTGGTGCGTTCGCGCACGGTTTTGCCGCGCTCCAGCACGATGGGCTTGAAACCCATCTGCGCCAGGCTCAGCGCCGCGAACATGCCGCAAGGGCCAAAGCCCACGACCACGGGGCGTTCGCCTTCTTGGGCACCAAAGCCTGCAGGTGCGTGGCAGGGCGGGTGCCAGCTCATGTCGGGCGTGGGCTGGATGTGCGGGTTCTTTTCGAACTGTTGCAGCAGTGCGGTTTCTGTGGCCGCATTGTTCAGCGTGATGTCCACGATGAACACCGCCAGCAGCTCCGCCTTGCGCGCGTCAAAGCTGCGTTTGAACACGTGCAAGGTGGCGATGTCTGATTCCCCGATGCCCAGCGCCTTGGCGGCCAGCTGGCGCAAAGCGGCTTCAGGATGGGGCGGCGGGATGCGGTCTTCGTCGGTTTCAGAAGGCGCATCGGCGGCGCGGCGCACCTCGACGGGAAGAGCCGAGAGGGGGAGTTTGAGTTCGGAAATTCGGATCATGGTCGTGGCTTGTGGTTATCAAGCAAGAAGCCGTGATTATCTCAGGGCGGATTTCGCCGAAGCGATCTGCCCTGAGCGGTCGACGCTCAAGCTGGCAAAAAGCCTTCGATCGACAGGTAGCGTTCGCCTGTGTCGTAGTTGAAGCCCAGCACGGTGGCGCCTGCGGACAGCTCGGGCAGTTTCTGGGCGATCGCGGCCAGCGTGGCACCGGACGAAATACCCACCAGCAGGCCCTCTTCTCGGGCCGAGCGGCGGGCGTATTCGCGCGCGGCTTCGGCATCGACCTGGATCACGCCATCGAGCACGCTGGTGTCCAGGTTCTTGGGGATGAAGCCCGCGCCAATGCCCTGGATGGGGTGGGGCGCTGGGGCGCCGCCCGAGATCACGGGCGAGGCCTTGGGTTCGACCGCGAACACCTTGAGCTGGGGCCACTGGGCCTTGAGCACCTTGGCCACGCCGGTGATGT
>JACCDV010071004.1_pt1 | contig 20323 bp, 25 predicted proteins | sample 7446131 | NCBI WGS metagenome assembly JACCDV01 (sample SAMN15323448, study PRJNA562643) | freshwater metagenome | isolation source: river surface water | place: USA:Blue River Watershed | collected 2017-08-17 | reverse complement strand
GTCTCGCTGTTGAAACGATGACCGACTCGTTATTTGAATACCTCAGGAGGGGAATCGTACCGCATAGAAAGTTCGGGTAGTGCTACGAATCCGAATTATTTGTTTTACTCCTTCAAAACATGAATATACGTATGTATGTTGCTATTGTCGCAATCGCGGCACTGGCACCAGCTGTCGCATTTGGAGATCACTCGGAAGAAGCTTCCGTGGCTGATGCTCCAAAGGCTACTTGTGTGTTAACAAGAACACTTACGATTGGCAGTAGAGGTGTCGATGTGGGATGTGTGCAGGAACACTTAATGCAGGCGGGTATATTGCCGCTCAAAGCCGCAACTGACTACTACGGACCGATCACGAAAGCTGCTGTATCAACGTGGCAGAAGCGAAACGGTGTCGCGGTGACTGGTGTCTTTGGACCCGTCTCACGTGCTCGGCTTGAATCGCGCGCTGCGGTTCCAGTAAGCAGTGTCACGACGACCGCTCAGGTTGGTCCGAGTGTGGTTCACCCACCGATCGACATTGCGGATTGGCAACAGCCCGTCAATGTGACCATTACACTTCACCCTGACTCAATGAATGGGTATAACCTTGAGATCGTACCAACGCACTTCAGGTTTGCACCTGAGCATGTGAATGGTCAGGTTGTTGCAAACGAGGGGCATGCCCATCTCATGATAAACGGGACAAAGATCGCGCGTGTATATGGTGCGTGGATGCATCTTGATAAGGCGCTGTTCAAGTCGGGCGATAATGTGGTGATGGTCACGCTGAATGCGAACGACCACAGCGACCTCTCGCTCGGCGGGGTGCGCGTGCAGGCAACAACAACAGTTACTATTAACTAAATTTCATCCAATAAATCATGAAAAAACAAATTATTGCATCGACGGTGCTTGGTGCATTGCTTCTTGCTCCAATCGTTGCGAGCGCGCACGAGCGCCAGGTGTTCGAAATTAAAGGGAAGCAGTACCAAGTAGTGATTGGCTCACTTGGGGAGCCGCTGATTGTGGACGACAAGTCCGGAGTGGACTTCCGAGTTTCGACACTCCCAAACAATAAGCCTGTGGAGGGTTTGCAAGACACATTGAAGGTGGAGTTGATTGCGGGCGACAAGAAGAAGACGCTGGATCTCGATACGGTGTACAACACGCCTGGCTCGTACAAAGCAGTGTTCTTCCCAACAGTTGCGACCACACTCTCATACCGCATCTTCGGTACGATCGCAGATACTCCATTCAATGTGACATTCACATGTCAGGCGGGAGGCCACGCTGAAGCGACTGAAGATAAAACTCGCACAGAAGTGTCTACTGGAGTCGTGCGCGTTTTGAAGACGGGAGGCTTTGGCTGCCCTGAGCCGAAGGTTGACATGGGCTTTCCGGAGTCTTCTGCCGACCTCCGGTCGGTAAGTACAAATGCCTCGGGTGGCGGCAACGGTCTTGCGACCGCTGCGCTTGCGCTCTCTGTAGTGGCATTTGCTGTAGCATCAATGCGCCGACGACAGTAATTTTCTATCCCAGAGGGAGCGTGCGCTCCCTCTGGGACTCGGCTATGAAAAAAATTCTTTTCCCATTCGTTGCATGTGTTGTCGCCCTCACGCCGATGAGTGTTTTTGCTCATGCAACACCAATCAATCCGCAACCACATTCAGGTGCGATCCTGCAGGAGGCTCCAACTGAAGTGTCGATCACCTTTAGCGAACGGCTCGAATCTGGTTCGAGCTTAATCCGCGTGATCGATGAATCGGGTGCACGAGTTGAGCGTGGTGAAGCGGTTGTGGGGGGTGAAGGACGAACGCTCGCGGTGCCGATCAGCGTCGCAGATGGTATTTATATTGTGCAATGGAGTGTGGTATCGAAAGACGACGGGCACTTTACGCGTGGCTCATACGCATTTTCAGTAGGGAATCGCATACCGCCTTCATCGAGTAATGAAGAAGTTGTGCAGATCGCAACTACCAAGGAAGCAACGCTGCTTTTTATAGAATTTGTAGGCAATAGTATTTTGTGGGGACTCCTCGCGCTGTTTCTGATCGCGCGTGAATCAAGGCTCAGAAAAACTTTTTCTATCCTTTCGCTCCTTGCTGTGTGCGCGGCGCTTATTGGCGCGGGCGGACAGCTCTACCTCAAGTCGCATGAGCTCGCAGGGCTCCATGGTGTGAATCTGTTTGAGGGGCTGCATTTGTACTGGCACACGAGTGCTGGATTCGCTACCGCTCTGCGTGCAATCGCACTCACTGTTGGTGGTCTGCTTGGTGCGCTCTACGGTTTCCGGAAAGTGAGCACCACCCTTGTGGTGCTCGGCATACCACTGCTCGTGTTTGCGTACTTCCGCGCAATCATCAGTCATGCAACGGCAAATCCGTTTTACCCACAGTTTTCAGTTGCCGTGAATTTTGTACACGTGATCGAAAAAGACTTGTGGTTTGGCGCACTCGCCGTTTTATGCGTGTTGCTGATTGTGCGCACGCGAGAGTCAATTGTGCAGTCACTCGTTCCCAGAACAATCGCGATGCTTTCTATGAACCTTGCGATCTTAGCGGCGAGCGCTGGCTATATCGTGTGGCTGCATCTCAAGGGATTCGAAAACATCATGGGTAGTAATTGGGGGAGCGCATTTCTTCCGCTTTCTGTATGTGCGGCAACACTCATTATGATCCACTCAGTGGTGGTGTTTGTACTCCGATCAAGCGCTACAAATATCAAACGATATATTGTGCCGCTTATTGGAGTGGAGGTTGCTGCTGCGATGCTCGTGGTGTTCTTCTCGTCGGTAGTGATAATTACGTCGCCTCCGCCACATAGCTCTATTTCAGTATTTTCTGAACGAGATGCTGCGACGGTTCTGCAGCTTTCGCGTTCGCCATTTGAGGATGGCATGGTGCTGCTCACTACAGGAAATACGCGTGGCGAGCCAACGGTGATCATTGGTGCACGAGATGGTGGCTTGCAACCCTCGCTCATACAGCGATTTGAAAACGGGTATGTATTTCCGTCATCGCTTATCGGCATGGAGGAGACCAGCGTGCACGTGATCGTGCCACGAGATGGATCGTATGACGCACAAGCAACGTTTCGTGTGAGCGCTCATGATTTTGATTCCTCACATGCACACGGTCGCACCCTCGATCTGTTCACTGTCGTCGCGATCGTGCTGGTGCTCCTTGGCGTTTGTTACTCCGTATGGCTACGTGCAAATGCTCGCATTGAAGCCGTTCCGCTTGATCTCAAATTCGTGGGATCGCGCATATTCGCGGCAGGGCTTCTTGCATGCGTGGTTATGTTTGCGGCCGCGGGGACTGCAACTCGTGTGTTTAACAATCCGTTTAAGGAAGCGTGCGAGAACGACGGCAATATGTGGCACATCATGCAACCAACGAAAGCTGGAGTGCCCGTATCTTCCGAAGCTCGTGAGGGTTGCATGTGGGGCATGGGCCAGTACTCGTATCAGTTTTCTGATGGTCGCGAATACGAGTACCTGAATCATCTCGGCCCCGCAACCGTGACTATGGAATCCATTCCAGAGACTGCTCGTGTTGGTCAACCTACGGCGATGACATTCACGCTCACGAACGCAGATGGTAGACCCGCAACACTGCTTGTTGATATGGAGAAATACATGCACGTGGTGATCGTGAGTAAAGATCAATCAGTGTTTGCGCATATTCATCCGGATGACAAACGACCGCTCAGGCCTGAGGAGATTGAAAGATCTACGTTTACGGTAGAGTACGCGTTCCCGAAAGCTGGTGAGTACCTTATCTCGGTAGACTATGCACACGGAACACAACTTGAATCAAAGCAATTCACAGTGCGCGTGGCGGGGTCGCCGCAGCAGAGCGGTGAGGTGCTGACGTACCAATCACCCGGTACATTTGGCGGGTATCAAGTGACGATGGATTCGAACGGAGCATCAGCCGAAAAAGTAACGACGCTCAAATTTAAAGTTACGAAGGATGGCGGTGATGTAACCACACTACAGCCGTATCTCGCTGCGGTGTCGCATATTTCAGTTGTGAAAAACGACTTCAGTGCATTCATTCACACACACGGCGAATATCATGCGCCTGGCACTGTTGTTCCACCTGTGCTGGTTAAGAATGGAAAGATCGTGCACTCAATGGCGGCCATGACTGCGCCAGTGCAGTTTGGCCCAACCTTTGATGCACACGTGTTGTTCCCATTAAGTGGTCGCTACACGGTGTGGGCGCAATTCAACGATGGTGTACAGGTCATTCCTGCGAGCTTTACCGTCGACGTCGAATGAAATAGGTGAGTGCGCCGAGGGCGGCTATTGTGAGCGCTCCGCCTCCAAACCCAGCCCAGAAATTCTTATCAATCTCGATCGGATCTTCGAGCGGGGGAAGCACAGTAAACGGAAGTGTGGCTTCCGCAAGATCGTCGTCGATCTCGCTTCCTTTTTTGGCGTAGCGCGTGGTGATGGTGTACTCGCCCGGCTCCGTAAGATTTAATGTGACGCCAGTGGAGCCGAATGCAGGCTGCGCAATCCACCCATTGAAAACAGTGTCGTAGATCTCGGTCTGTTTGGTGATGTTGCGCTTTCCGATGCGAACCCACACCTCGGAGAAATCGATCGGCACTTTTCGGTCCTCATCTTTAAACAAACGAAGGGTGAATCTGCCTGGTTCGCCCGCAACCACGTCGAATGTGTCGTAATCGATATCGATGTAACCGTTTGATGTAGTAGCGGTAAGTGTGAGGCCGGTGAGGTGTGCATAGAGCGGACGAGGTGCAAAGAAAATGAGGAGCGCGAATGCAATGACCGCGAGTATGACCGAAAGTATGAGCCTGCGAGGCATGGTGGGAAGTATATAGTCTCGCTCAAATATTGAAAAAGACGGCTTGAGGCCGTCTTGTTTCAACACGTGCGGAGAGAGAGGGATTTGAACCCTCGAGACCGTTACCAGTCTGCCGGTTTTCGAAACCGGTGCCTTCGACCACTCAGCCATCTCTCCTTTGGGCGGGAAAAATCCCGCCGCTGTACCGATAAACATTGAAGATATCGGGGTGGTTTCTGAAAAAGTTCAAAAACCGAACGATCTGGCCGTTCCCTAAACTACCACACTTTCGTTTCACCATAAAATAGGCTATATTCCTAGCCAAGGCATAGCCTGTAGGGCCCCATCGTCTAACGGTTAGGACGCCGGCTTTTCAAGCCGTTAATCGGAGTTCGATTCTCCGTGGGGTCACAAAAGACGAAAAACCATGCTCTGCAGCATGGTTTTTCGCTTTTGTGACGGGCACAGCGATGTGAGGCCAGTAGGCCGAACCGCGAGCCGGGGCCGGCGACCAAATTTTTGCGACGGCAAAAATTTGAGTTGTGGGCCAAAAAACGACCCGGGGCTGGAAAATTTCTGAGCGTCGTCTGACGACCCAGGACAGGAAATTATTGTGGCTCACAAACTTCCATGCAGAAGGGTATACTTTCTATATGAAAAAAGTACTTATTGGATTCATCGGTGCAGGGCTTGTTATCGTGTGCGGTCTTTATGTACTGAACTCCTACATTTACAACGAGAAGCAGACGGTCTCTGCTGCTGACTACAAGAATGCAGAGTATTTCATTGATGGCCAGCGGGTTCAGCTTACGAATGGTGTTGCGGAAGTGGAGGCGGCACCCGGATCTGCATCAAAAATAACGACACGTTATTTTGGTAACGACCTCACGAGCGACCTCGATGGGGATGGGCGTGAAGATGTTGCGTTCATTCTCACACAGGAAACCGGGGGATCGGGAACGTTTTATTACGCGGTGGCGGCGCTGAATACAGAACGCGGATACGTGGGAACCGAAGGTTATCTTCTGGGCGACAGGATCGCTCCGCAGAGCACGACAATGAGTCCGAATCCGAGACATGTGCATGTGGTCGTATTTAATTTTGCAGAACGAAAAGCGGGAGAGCCGATGACCGCACAGCCATCTGTTGGTAAAAGTGTGTATCTTAAGATCGACCCGGCGTCGTTGCGATGGGCGATCGTCGAGCCGGACTTCGAAGGTGAGTCTCGGTAACAAAATACCGCGCCTACTCAGAGGCGCGGTTTCTAGAAACAAGGACTCGAATGGTGTGCGCGAATGATCGTATATTTTTCTGTTCGCGCAGAGAAAAGATAACCTTTTGCTCGCTTGAATGCTCAAGCCCGAATCGTGACGGCCACTCATTCTCAAGCTCCAATACGGGTCCCGGTTTTCCGCGATACGTTACTTCGAACAGTTCAGCACATTCTCTGCCCCTGCGCTGCACAGCGTACGTGATGTAGCTTCGCAAGAGACAGATTCTGTAACATTCGTCTGCGTTGCGCACGAGCGCCAGATCTGGGCGGTATTCCACCGCGCCCTCGGGCTCGTCGCTAAAGAGCGAGGGAAGATCGTCGACTGTGAGTCTAACTCGGCTATGGAGCATTATAATCGCGAGCACGATACCGAGGATCATCGGCACGAGTGTGTACATGGAGGCCTCCCGTGAGCAGTCAGTACTATGTCATATGCACGTAGCGGTGCAATGCATACTATTGAAATTGCTATACTGAGATCAATGCTCGACTATCTCTTTTCATCCAGGCCGATGTACTTGTGGCTGGCGGTCGTGTTGCCAGTTTTTTCTGCCATCTACCTTATGAATCAGATCGATGACTTTAGTTCACATTTTTCGAGCGTTGATATTGCGGGGAGAGGAGTGACGGTAATAGTTGATCCAAACGGACTGTAATCGAGATATACTGCACACATGTACTCCGCAATTCTTATCGTACATATTTTTGGAGCAATCCTGACTGGTGTGGTCGGTCTCGCTTCCGTTGCGGCAATGGTCGCCGGTCGATCTCAGTGGTATGGAATGCTTTCCAAAACACTTGCGTACCTCGCCACATTTGAGGTTCTCTCTGGTACCGCTCTAGCGATACTTTCTATCGAAATTTCAGTTGCATCAGTATGTGGCAATGTTGCGATCTATCTCGCATTTGTTGCAAGTATCGAGGCGCTGTTGTTCATGCGCATGAGGCAGGCTGCTATTCGTTTTCCGTTTACAAAAACACTCTCACCGGTGAGCGTGAGTCTGGTGGCGCTCCTTGCCGGACTTGTGCTTGGTTTCTAGCGCGGCATTGACTCCCGGAGCGCTGCATGGCTGAATATCGCAGGATAGATAATCCTGAGGAGGTATTCCATGCAAATCGTTTTGTGCCTCGCGCTCGCGCTTTCGCTTATAGCTGGCGGGGCATATGGGCAGGGTCTAACAAAGGGCACTGTTCTAAAGCTTCCCGTTGGTATCGACCTGACGGTCGTCGATGAGGAGGTGAAAGACAAGACGCATACGTATAAGGCGGGTGAGCAGTGCAAAAGCTCACGAAACACTGATTCCGTCGAGTATGTGCGTGGTACGACCAACTCTGTGACAGGTATATTCAAGCGCGGTGGCACGCCTAATCCGGGCGATAAGGTGTGTCCGAGCGGTACGATGGTAATGTTCCATCGCGTGCTCCTCGACCGCATCATCCGAGAGGCCGATGAGAAATTCTCGAGGGATATGTTCCTCGATAAAAAGTAGGAGTAAAAGGACGCACGATGTGCGTCCTTGTCTTTTTACATGGCAGCGTATATTCCGCCTCGCTTTTTCATGAAAAAGTGGGGCAGGGTATACTGTCGCGATGAATTGGTATCGATGGTGTCTGTTGGCGCTCTTCGCGATTACGTGGGTTCTCGCAGCAATTAATCCTGTTGATTTCAATACGTGGCTCGTAGAGAATATTCTTGTGGTGCTCTTTGCCATCGTGCTTGTACTCCTAGCGCGCTATTTCAAACTTTCTGATGTTTCCTACACGTTCATTACAATTTTTTTGATCCTTCACCTGATCGGTGCCCACTACACATATTCGCAGGTTCCGTTTGGATACTATCTGCAAGATCTGATCGATTCACCACGCAACATGTATGACCGCGTGGTGCACTTTAGTTTCGGTCTCATGATGGTGTACCCGATCCGTGAAGTATTTGTGCGTGTAACGGGTGCGAAGGGATTGTGGGGCTATTATTTTCCACTCGATGTCGTGCTCTCATTCTCTGCGATCTACGAGATCATGGAATGGCTGACTGCGCTTATTGCAGATCCGAACACCGGAATGTCGTTCCTTGGATCGCAGGGAGATATTTGGGATACACAAAAAGACATGGCTGCAGCGGGCGTGGGTGCGGTTATTGCGGTCTTGATCGTATTCACGATCAATTACATGTACAACCGCAAGCTTGGCGCGGAAATCCGCGAGAGTTTGCGCATCAAAGACCCAAATCCGCACGGCGAGGAGAGTTTTTGGAGCAGATCACCGTTTGTATAAGGGCATTTCACGAACCCTCCATGTGAGGGGTATACTTTGGCCCTATGTCGGATTCAATCATTGAGATCAAAGACCTTACAAAAAAGTACGGGGATTTTACTGCCGTAGACGGCATCTCGCTCAGTGTGAGGCGAGGCGAAACGCTTGGCATCCTCGGGCCAAACGGCGCGGGCAAAACGACCACGCTTGAGATGATAGAAGGTCTGAAAACGATCACATCTGGCACCATCCACCTCGATGGAAAAGATGTTGCGAAAGAAACCGACAAGGTAAAGGGCGAGATCGGAGTGCAGCTTCAGTCGGCTCAATTCTTCGAGAACCTCTCACTCGTTGAGCTTATAGAGACATTCGGTGCGCTCTATGGCAACAAAGTTGATGCCATGGCGGCACTTGAAGATGTGGAGCTGACCGACAAAGCGAAGAATCAGGCAAAAGAGCTCTCTGGTGGACAGAGACAGCGTCTCTCGGTCGCTATTGCGCTGGTACATGATCCGAAGGTACTTTTTCTTGATGAGCCAACAACCGGTCTTGATCCGCAGGCGCGACGCCACCTCTGGGATCTCGTGAAAAAAATTAAGGCACGGGGGAAGACCATTATTTTGACTACGCACTACATGGATGAGGCAGAAGTGCTCTGTGATCGCATTGCGATCATGGATCATGGAAAGATCATTGCGCTCGATACGCCGGAGAACCTGATCGGCACGCTCTTGAAGACTGGCTTTAAGAAAGAAGCTATACCACAGCCAGCAAACCTCGAAGACGTATTCCTACACTTTACTGGCCATGCCTTGCGCGAATAGCGCTGCATAATCGGAGCGACTATATGTACACATTCATAAAACTCATTCAGGTTGAACTCAAAATGTTCCTGCGTAATCGACAGGCGCTTTTTTTCACGCTGTTCATGCCGCTCTTTATCATGCTCATTTTCGGGTACATCGGATTCGATCGACCGCAAAAGATCGACGTGGGACTTGTGGTACATACGCCAAACGAACAAACAGCACAGTTTGTGGAGGCGATTCGACAGTTTCCGACATTCACCGTCCACGAAGGTACGCTCGAGGCTGAACGATCAGAGCTCGACGAAGGCAATCGAGCTGCTGTGATCGATGTGCAGGATGATCTGTTGGTACAGGGACAAAAGACCCCGAAAGAACTAATGGTTTACACAAATGCGAGCAAGGCCGGGGAGGCGCAGGCGGTGATCAGTATCCTGAATCAGTCGATCTACCAAATGACCATCGCCGCGAGTGGCCAGCAACCGATAGTGACGGTAGCGACAGAAGAGGTGAACGCCCACGATCTACGGTATATCGAATTTCTTCTGCCTGGCTTGATCGCACTTTCGATCATGCAAATGGCGGTATTTTCTGTGGCATTCGTATTTACGCAATACAAAGAGAAGGGTGTGCTCAAGCGACTGCTCGCAACGCCCATGAAGCCGATGCATTTCGTACTCTCAAACGCGATCGTGCGGCTTATGATCTCGGTCGTACAGGCAACGATATTTATTGTGCTTGGGCTTGTGCTGTTCAAGGTGCAGGTGGTTGGCTCGTTCTTCTTGCTTGCGCTCTCGGTGATCCTCGGTGCATTTATGTTTTTGGGACTTGGCTTCACGATCTCTGGTCTTGCCAAGACCATCGATACAGTACCGGTATTTGCAAACATTGTTGTGTTTCCAATGATGTTCTTGGGCGGCACATTTTTTGCAGTGGAGAACATGCCGGGCTGGCTGCAGGTGATAGCCAATGTCCTCCCGCTTACGTATTTCTCAGATGCGGTACGTGAAATTATGACAAAAGGCACCGGCTTTGTCGGACTCTGGCCAGACTTCATGGGTATGCTCGTGTGGACTGCGATCTTGTACACCCTCGCCACCTTTACCTTCCGGATGCAGGAGCGCGATAGCGCCTAAGCCAAAGGGGTATACTGCCTCAATGAAACAGGCCACGCTTTGCTACTGCGTTCGCGATAACCAGATCCTGCTTGGGTTCAAAAAGGTGCGCTTTGGGGCGGGTAAGTGGAATGGCTACGGCGGAAAAGTGGATGCCGGGGAGACAATCGAGGAGGCGACTGCCCGTGAACTTTTTGAGGAATCGGGGATTGCGACCGACCATCGCCTGCTCAAAAAGATCGCACACGTACAGTTTTACTTTGCGGGGAAGCCGGTATTTGAGTGCCATGCATATGTAGCGCACGAATGGGACGGAGAGCCGGTAGAGAGTGAGGAAATGAAACCGCAATGGTTTCCGATCGATGCAATGCCGCTTGATTCGATGTGGGTTTCGGACGTGGCGTGGTTGCCGGGAGCGCTCGCGGGAAATCATGTGCGTGGCGTGGTGAATTTCAACGAAGATGGATCTCTTGTTGAGGAAATGAAATTTGAGCCCGCGCAATTTGTATGAACATAGCACTGATAGGAATGTCGGGCTCGGGAAAGTCCTACGTTGGAAAGGGTGTGGCAGATGTGCTCGGACTTACGTTCGTTGATATTGATGCGCTGATAGAAAAGCATGCAGATAAAGCACTCCCGGAGATCATCGCGGAAATTGGCGAGGAGGCGTTCATGCGAATAGAAGCGGCGGCCACTGAAAAAGCATGTGATAGCGATGCCCAACTCATTTCCACTGGCGGTAGTGTGGTGTATTCAGAATCCGCAATGGAGCGCTTGAAAGAAGTTTCTCGCGTGATCTATCTCCGGCTCGGAAAGCTTGAGCTCATGGATAGAATTTCTGGCAACGCCGATCGCGAGCGTCGGATCGTTGGCCTTAAAACAAGGGGATTGTCTGCGCTTATTGATGAGCGGATCCCGCTCTATGAAAAGTATGCGCATGTAGTGATCGATCTTGAGGGTGCAGAACTTGACGAGGCAGTGGCTCGTGTCGTGAGTGCTGCACGAGGATAACGCGTGCTACGATTTCCCCGATGACACGAAACTTCCGCGCACTGATCGACAGCCAGTGGGCAATGAGTAAGTTTCTGTGTGTGGGTCTCGACCCCGACTTCGATAAACTACCCACGCAACTAAAAGGGCTCGGCGTTCGCGAAGGGCTTCTCGCATTCAACCGAGGCATCATTGATGCGACCGCGGGCATTGCGGGCTCGTATAAGCCAAATACCGCCTTTTATGAGGCGCATGGAGCAGAGGGTTGGGATGTGCTCAAAGAGACGATCCGCTACATCAATGAAAAAGCTCCGCTTGCACCTGTTATCGCTGACGCAAAGCGCGGAGATATTGGCAATACTAATAATGGATATGTGAGTGCTCTCTTTGGTGATCTGAATGCCGATGCGGTCACTGTGCATCCGTATCTTGGTTCTGAAGCCCTGAAGCCATTTCTTGATCAGAAAGATAAAGGTGTGTTTGTGCTTTGTCGTACGTCGAACGCTGGCGGTGGTGAACTGCAAGATCTCGATGTGAGCGGTGCGCCGTTATATAGCCACATCGCACGAATCGTCGCCGACTCATGGAACGTGAATGGGAATTGCGGATTGGTGATCGGTGCTACATATCCAGAAGAGTTAGCGAGCGTGCGATCTATTACGCCATCGATTCCATTGCTGATCCCTGGTATTGGAGCACAGGGTGGCGATCTTGTGGCGACGGTTCGTGCGGCAAGGGGCCATATGCTCATTTCATCGTCTCGATCGATCATGTACGCATCGTCTGGAGAAGATTTCGCCGAGGCAGCGTCGCGCTCTGCACAGGAGCTTCATAACGCGATTATCAACGCGGCAGTACAATAGTCTGAATTGATCACGTATATGGACGAAGAAGCGGTACTCGATATTTTGCAAAAAGTGGGAGCGTTTCGCGCCGGACACTTTGTATTGGTTTCTGGTGCTCACGCCGATACCTACGTGAACAAAAACGCGATGTACCCGTACACGCGAGAAATGTCCGAACTCTGCAAAGGTATCGCGAAACAGTTTGCAGGAAAGAATATAGAGGTGGTCATTGGTCCCGCAACTGGCGGGATCATTTTGTCTCAATGGGTTGCGTACCATCTCTCGGAGATAGAGGGTCGCGAAGTATATGGAGCGTACGCCGATAAAGACGGGGATGGTTTTGTGATCAAGCGAGGCTACAACGAGCTCATCAAAGGAAAGAGTGTGCTCGTAGTAGAAGACCTCGTAACGACCGGAGGATCGCTAAGAAAAGTCATCGACGCTGTGCGCACGGAAGGCGGTACTGTGGCAGGTGCTGTGGCGGTCTGTAATCGTGGCGATGTGACTGCTGAGATGATCGGGCAGCCGCCAGAGTTTGTATCGCTCCTCACGGTGGAATTGGGGCAGTGGTCTGAGGCGGACTGCGAGCTTTGTCAGCGCGGTATCCCGATCAATACGGATGTGGGTCACGGCAAAGAGTACGTGGCAAAAAAATCAAACATATGAGCCAGCGCGGATGGACAATCGTGAGTATCGTGGTCTTGAGTACCTTTCTGTATATTGGAATGCGACTGTTTTAGGCCTCTTTTCGCTCACGACCGCTTCATGAACCGTGGTGCTATACTTGTTCGGGTACTGTTACAAATAAAGTAATTATCTATGCGAAATCTTTTGTGGATCGTTATTGCGATCGTTATTGTGGGAGGAGGCTACTGGTGGTGGAGCACTTCGAGTAGCTCAACTATGACAAATACTGAAACTCCAACAGGTGAGGTAACAACAGTAAACGAAGGCGAATCTTCAGCGGCTCCGACAGGCTCAGGTGCTGCAGGAACAGTCTTGGAGGGCTCTGGTGAGATCACAGCACCGGGAGTTGGTGGCGACACTGCAGCTGAAGTAACGACTCCAACTGCACCGATGTCGGTAACCGTTACGTACGATGGAAAAAGCTACTCTCCTCAGAACGTAACGATCAAGAAAGGAGGCACTGTTACGTGGAAGAATACGAGCTCGGGCAACATGTGGGTCGCATCTGCTCAGCACCCAACGCACACGGTGTACGATGGCACATCGCGCTCAGCGCACTGCGCAGCTGGCTACACGGGCGCCACTCCGTTTGACCAGTGTAAGGGTGAAGCAAAGGGAGTTGATTACAGCTTCAAGTTCGACAAGGTGGGCGACAATGGCTACCACGACCACATCAATGCGTCGGCATTCGGTAAGGTAACAGTTACTGAGTAAATCTATGAACCGGGACAGCATTGCTGACCTTGTTCTTCGGATAGGGCTCGCGTTTGCGTTCCTGTATCCGCCGCTCAACGCGCTTGGCGACCCGAATGCGTGGATCGGTTACTTTCCGCAGTTCACACGAGGGATCATTGATGACACGCTACTGCTCCATCTGTTTGGGCTCGTAGAGGTGGTCATTGCAGCATGGCTTCTGTGGGGGAAACACCTCTTTTGGCCATCTGCTGCGGCTTTCCTGATGCTTGCGGGGATCGTCGTGTTCAACATCCCTGAATTCCAGGTGGTGTTCCGAGATCTCTCAATTGCTGCGATCGCGCTGTATCTGTGCGTGAAGCACTATCCAGGTCGAGCGTAAACGACGAATTAAAAAAGAAAAGCCGGGTGCGACCCGGCTTTTCTTTTGGGAGGGGCTAGTGAGTCGCAGCTACGCCACGATTCACGTACATGTAGATATCCTCAAGCGCTTTCACAGCGTCGCCAGCGGCGATGTTGTTTTGATGATACACGCCGTCGGTGATGTCGCCCGCAGCCCACACCCGCGGGTGTGAGGTGCGTTGTGTACGTGGATCCACTTTGATCTGCTTGATCTCGTTCATGGCGACACTCTCGCCGATCCATGCAGTGTTTGGAATAAGGCCGATCTCCACAAATATGCCGGCAACCGGAAGCAGTGATTCTGCACCTGCAGTATCTTTGTACTTGATGCCAGTTACGAAGCCTTCGCCAACAACCTCGCTGGGAGTGACGTTGGTGATGATCTTGAAATTTGGTTTTGCCTTTGCTGCTGCCACGGTGATCTCGTCGGCACGGAAGGTCTCGGTGCGATTCAGAAGGGTGACCGACTTGCAGTACGCGATGAGCTGAAGTGCGGTTTCAAATGCCGCGTTTCCACCGCCAACCACGACCACGTCCATTCCGCCAAAGAGCGGACCATCGCATGTGGCACAGTAGGTGAGACCCTTGTTGTCGAATTCTGCTGCACCTGGCACGTCGAGCTTGCGACGGTTTGCTCCTGCTGCGATGAGCAGTGTTTTGCCTGAGTACACAGTGCCGTTGTCTACCGTGACCTCCACATGATCATCGAAGGTTTTGAGCGACGTGGCGAGCGCTGGAGAAACGACTTCCAGGAAGTCGCCTTTATAGGCTTCGACGTGCTGCTTGAGTGCTTCTGCGAGCTCGGCGCCAGCAATTGCTTTGGTGCCGATCCAGTTCTGGATCTCGTTTGATACAACGCTCTGCCCACCCCACTCAGATGTAATCTGGACGGTTTTAAGCTGTTTGCGGGCGGCATAAATGGCGGCAGAAGCTCCTGCGGGGCCGCCTCCGATGATGATGAGATCGTGCATATGTTCTGTTTAGTCAGAGCAGAATAACACACAGCCCGCGAAGGCGGGCTGTGGAAAGTAAAGTGATTATTTGCGGCGAAGGAAGGATGGAAGCCCGCCCCAGCTGTCGTCTTCGTCGGACGACGGCGATTCAATAGAAGTGTCCTGAATGCGAACCTCTGGCTTCTTCTCCTCACGCATCGCAGGCTTTTCGGCAGCGAGTGAGTCGATGATCTTCTTTGGTTCTGGACGAGGAATAGTTTGAATCGGTGGCACATCGCTGTCCTTGCTTCGTGATGGGATGACACGCGTGGCAAACGTAGCACCTGCTGGTCGTGGAGCCTGCTCTGGGAAACCAGTAGCGATAACGGTAACGCGCACCTGGCCCTTCTTGAGCGATTCGTCGGTGATGGCGCCAAAGATAACCTTTGCGTCTGGATCGATCGCTTCCGTAATGACGTTGGCTGCGTCCTGTACTTCGAGCATTCCGAGGTCGTCGCCACCTGCGATGGAGAAGAGTACGCCCTTTGCACCAGTGATAGATACTTCCAAGAGTGGGGAATTGATCGCGGCGCGAGCTGCGTTTTCTGCACGCTTCTCGCCGATCGCTGTACCAATACCCATAAGTGCGCTGCCAGCGTTTGCCATGATCGCGCGCACGTCAGCGAAGTCGACGTTGATGATTCCTGTTTGCGTGATGAGGTCTGAGATTCCTTCAACAGCCTGCTTCAAAATATCGTCGCACATCGCAAACGCGTTCTTGATACCCGTTTCTCTCGAGACGATCGCGAGGAGCTTGTCGTTTGGAATGGTGATGGTGGCATCAACCGCTTTGCGAAGTTCGGTAAGACCCGCTTCGGCCAGGCGAATGCGCTGCTGACCTTCAAATGCAAATGGGCGAGTGACAACGCCGATCGTGAGTGCGCCGAGTTCGCGTGCGATCTTTGCAACAACTGGTGCGGCACCCGTGCCTGTGCCACCACCCATGCCGCAGGTAACGAAGACCATATCCGAACCCTTGATAGCATCCTGAATTTCTTCTCGTGTTTCCTCTGCGGCCTGCTTACCCATGTCTGGGTTCATGCCAGTGCCAAGACCGCGTGTGAGCGTCTTGCCAATGTGGATCTTGTGCTTAGCTTTTGACTTGTGGAGGTCCTGTGCGTCGGTGTTAACCGCAATAAAATCAACACCCTGAACGCCTGAGGCGACCATGTGATTGACCGTATTTCCACCCGACCCGCCGACACCGATAACTCGTATTCGCGCGAAAGATTCAACTTCGGGCTTCACTTGCTTTGACATAGTGGGGACATCATAGCATTTCAGCGTAAAGGGCAACGTTGACTCCCGCTGCCCCGCGTGTCTGAATTGCGCTCGAAAAACGCTTATATTTCAGGCTAAAACAGCATTATGAAAATCGCGTTCCTTGGGCGCGATTTACGGAAGTAGCGAACGAAAACTTTGCTTCAATGAATTCCACGAAGAAGAAAGCACTTCGCCAAGCGTGGAGCCCTTGTCTGACGCGTCTTCAGCGAAAGCCCAACGGCACAATCCGTATGCAACAGCCCATGTGGCGTCGGTTGATGCGGTGCGCGCCACATTTGCCATTTGTCCGACTTGCGACGGGAGTTTCAATACAGCTTTTGCAATTTCGGCAGCGGATGTAGAACCAGAACCGCCACCAGTGATCACGATGCCCGCTGGCAGCAGTTTCTGACGATTGATTGTCTTGAGGTGCGCGTTGATGAGCGTGAACATGTCTTTCAATCGCGCAGTGACGATCGTGTCGGCTTTTTTCTGCGGGATATCTGCGCCAGTTACGCCACCGCGCTTCATTTGTTCTGCTTCGGAAAGTGGAATCTGGAAATTGAGTGCGATGGTATTCGTGATATCTCCGGAGCCAACGGGAAATACTTTGATCGACATTGGCGTGTCGTTGTCGAAGACGATAATAGAAAGCGTTTCGGAACCAATATTTGCAAGGCATACGCCGGCCATCTTCTGCGCCTTCGTGAGCGACACGAGCGATGCCGCGAGTGGGGAAGCCATCACGCTCTCTACCTCAACCCCAGCTGCCTCAACGGCCTCAATGAGATCGTCGTGGTGCTGCGAGAGGAGTGTGATGAGGAGGGTATCGATGGAGAGTTTGGTGCCTTGCAAACCTGCTGGCTTCCCGAATACTTTCGTTCCGTCTACGCGGTACTCGAGCGGGATAGTGTGAATGACAACGCGGTTCACAAGCTTTGGGGTGGCGCGCTTTTCGCTATCTTGCATCGCTCGCTCGATATCGCGCTCTGCTACAACTCCGCCGCTTTGTGTGAGTGTCACGTCGCCGGTGGAGCGGATGTCGTCGAGGCCCACGCCACCAAGCGCGAGGCGGGCACTTTTGACCGTGACCTTTGCTGCCGTTTGTGCGCGCATGAGCGCTTCGCGAATCGAGCGCGTAGCTTCGTTCTTGTCTACGATATAGCCGTGGCGCATGCCTTTGGAAACGGCAGTGCCGGTCCCAATAATTTGCATAGGAGCTTCGGGATTCTCGGCCGGCGCCGCGATCACGACCTTCACATTGAAAGTTCCGATGTCGATACCGGTGTAAAAAGTCCGCATTGCTCGGCCATTATAGCGCGATAACCCTTCATTTACAGCGGACTTTTATGTGGGTAGTGGCTCCGCGAGAGTATATTTTTCGGGTCGGTCTTTTTACTGATGAAAAAAGACCTTAGTTGGCGCCCCGTCGGTCGCCAAATTCCCGAAAAACATACTCTGCGCTTCGCTGAGAGTGCTGACGGGCTCCGAACCCTCCAAAATCACACACATTTCCTCACTAAGTTGGATCGTCCGGCTTCGAATTCTCCAAAAAGCACACTGCATCTCGCTTTGGGGGCAGGAGGTTAGGCGAGGTGGAATTTTTTGAGGATGCGCTGTTCCTCTGCTTCCATGTGATCGGAATGATCGAGGCCTTTCAAGTGAAAGAGGCCGTGCACATACAGGAGTGCGAGGCGCTTTTGGAGCGATATACCGCCGCGCTTTGCTTCACGTGCTGCACAGCGCACGTTGAGGAATATCTCGCCCTCATGTTTTGAATACGGAAATGAAAGCACATTTGGCTTGTAGCTTTTTTTGCGGTGCTCGATATTCATACGGCGTGCCAGCGTATCGCCACAGATCACAAGCGAGAGCTCATAGTTTTTGCCGAGTACGGCCTGCGCTAGGGCTTCAAACGAAATCCGCGGTACAGGGCCGCGCGTGGTTACCTTAATATCTATTTTTGATTCTGACATAGGGCGTTTTCAAGAATGGCCAGATGCTAGGCGCGGAGAAAGTGGCTCACGAGTCGTATAGATATACGGTGAGTGAGACACAGAGGCTCCGCAACAACGCAGATGGCCATTATTGGAAATCGCCCGCTGCTAGCGAGCAATAGGGGTTGATTCGCCAAAGCGTGCTGGTGCTGCGTTTTCTGCTGCCTTGTTCGCTTGTGCCTGGCTCTGGTTTGCGTCGCGATTGAAACCGCGGCGAGTAGGAGCTTCTGCTACCTTTCCTTCCTTGATGAGCTGCTTGAAGTCTGCCTTGCGCTTGAGCATCTTGAGAGCGCGCTTTTTCTGAACGGTCTTAGAAGCATTTCGTTCGTAGTAACGAGTCTTGCGGGCATTCTTGATAAGACCCGTACCCTGAACACGGCGGCTGAACTTACGGATGACCGCAAGCGGGGACTCATTGCCTACCTTTGTGACTTCTGCGTTGATTGACATGTGGGCCACAGACTACCATAGAGCCCCATAAATGGGAAGGGGTATGGTTGGCGGGTACTTGACGAGATCGTGCATTATGGCATTATCTCGCCCGGTGCTTCACAGCGAAGTGCTCTGCAAAGGGACTCCTTGAATGAGACGTGGACGACCGGTCTGTGTGCGCACTGCACAACAGCTCGTAGATGAACTGGACGACCTCGACACGAAGATCGAATCGATGTTTCGTCTCGAGGGCGACCTCCTCACCAGTCTAGAAGTATTGGATGAACTGCGCGCTCAGATTCCAGCTGAGCTGCTGCAGCTCCACTAGTATTCGGTGTGAAGTTTTGCGTCTCCGAAGAGGCCCCTGGGTTTTCCCAGGGGCCTCATTTCTTTTCTCTATTTATTTTTCTTTACAAGCTCGGTGAGAGTGACTTCCACGTACCCATGCGACGACGTCGGAGATAGTTGGCAAGTTCATCCACTGGCACTGCGTCTTGTGAGTTGGTTGCCACTTCGCGCACAAGGATCGTATTCTCCATGGCCTCCTTGTATCCCATGATCAAGATGTACGGCACAGCGAGCTCCTTGGCACGAGTCATCTGTTCGCCGATCTTGTCGTACAGAAGCGATTGGTGCACTGGAATTTCTGCTCGTCGAAGGTTTTCGAGCACCATGAGTGCGCGACGGCGCGCCTCGGGCCCCAGATGGGCAAAATAAATCGATGGCATTGCGCGGTTTTCCTTCTTGAAGGTGGTCTTGCCGCGTACTTCACATGAGATTGAGATCATAGCTGCTGGAATGTGTCGTGCCGCAAAGCGTGTTGCGAGTGGGTCGTAGCGACCACCGAGCGCAAACCCAACGCGCTGACCCGACTCCTCGTCTGTTGAAGAAATTTCATACATGGAATGTGCCCAGCAATCGCGCGAACCAAGCACGTGTGGCGAGAGTTCGTATGGAAGCCCGAACACTTCGAGGTACTCAAGCAAGTCCCAGAACTTGCGTCGCTCATCTTCGGTGAGGTACTCCATTGATTGTGGAGCGCGCGGTGCCGCCGGGTGACCCTTTTCGATCAACTGCACGAGTGTGCCGAGTGGATCGGTTGCTGCGCGCGGACGAAGCGTTGGAGAGATCGATTCGATGTGTTTGCGGAGGTACGAACCTATGTCGCGCACAAAACGATTGGAGGATTCGTGCGAACCGATGTTGTTGATCGCGAGCGATCGCTCTTTGATGCCACTCTCAGCGGCGATCGTGTTTGCGACAACAAGGAGGATCGCTTCAGCGATCGCGCTTTGTGAACCAAGTACGTGCAGTTCAAGCGACACCATTGGTCGCTCGCCCTGGCCCTGTGCGGTTCGCCACGCAAGGAGGGTGCCTTGCTGTGCGCGCGCTACAGAAACAGCGCGACGCGCCACGGAAGCGAGTGATCGCTCGTCGCGGCGAGCGAAGTTCAGCTCCGTCTCACTCTTTTGCTGCTGCACTTTACGTGCGGCTTCATCTTTTTCTTTTGTTTGGCCCTTCATGTCGTCGAGTGGCACAAACCCATAGTATTCCGCGATCCGAATCGCATTCTGCAGGAACTCCGCTGTATTGGCGTGCCCTGTATCTTTCAGCCGTATCATAGTACCTCGCTATGAATTATCGTTTGTAAAGGAAGAGTCGTCGTAACGCACCGTGCCCGGAAGAATTCCTATTTGATCGAAGGGGAAGAGTCGCAAGAATGCGCGACCCACAATGTCTTCTCGAGGAAGCACGCCCCATGAACGAGAGTCAGCGG
>JACCDV010364638.1_pt1 | contig 20326 bp, 17 predicted proteins | sample 7446131 | NCBI WGS metagenome assembly JACCDV01 (sample SAMN15323448, study PRJNA562643) | freshwater metagenome | isolation source: river surface water | place: USA:Blue River Watershed | collected 2017-08-17 | reverse complement strand
GTATTGCAGACCCAAATCTTAACTTACGAGCCCGCAATTTCCTAAATCACGCTTATAGGGCGGCAATCGCCGCCTTGTAATCAGCGTTTTCACGCGCAGCCCAGCCATTCTTAACTTCCCAGCGAAGGATTCCCTCTTTATCAATCAGGAAGCTTCCACGAAGTGCGCAACCCTTTGACTCTTCAAAGACACCGTAAGCAGATGCGACTGCGCCATGTGGCCAGAAATCTGAAAGAACTGGAAACTCATACTTTTCTTGCTCAGCAAAAACACGTTGTGTAAATGGTGAATCGCAAGAGATTGCAAGCAGTTGAAGATCATCATTTTGAAAAGATGAAAGATCATCGCGTAGCGCACATAGCTCGCCAGTGCATGTTCCGGTAAATGAGAATGGATAGAACATCAACAAGACATTCTTCTTCCCTTTAAATGAAGAGAGTGAAACCTTTTCTCCATGCTGATTTGGGATTTCAAAATCTGGTGCGGCTTGGCCAATTGATAATGTCATGCCGCAAACTTACCTCTTGCCCGCCTTACGTGCCACTAATCGAGTTGCAGTCCAATCCTTTGCGAGCGCGATTGTGGATGTAACGCTAAGTCCTGCAATCGGTGCTGCATCTTGAATATCACTAGGTTCAACATGGCCATCTCGACCAACCTTTGGTGTGAATACCCAAATGGGTCCGGTTTCAGATAAGTAAGTAAGTGCATCCATCAACTCATCAACTAAGTCTCCATCACCCTCACGCCACCAAATGATGACCGCGTCGACAACTTCAGATGTTGATCCTTCTAGGAATGCGGTCCCTGTGATCGCCATGAGCTGATCTCGAAGTGTGGAATCACAGTCGCTATCGCGGCCAACCTCCAAAACGAGGTCATCCTTGGCCAATCCCATACGTGTAGGCACAGGCTAAGTCCACACTTTGGAGGCCCTGAGCGCAAGAGGAAGACAGGCTCAATTTCACACCCCTTCAATTTCCACTTAGGGGCTGGAAGGGCGAGAATACGCCCATGAGCGAAATCTTTGATGCGTCAGAAGTCAATATTGAACAGCTTGTAGATACCGACCCAACGGAGTCAGCTGAATGGAGAGCCTCCTTTGATGCCGCTCTCAAAGCTGCAGGTCCGGTGCGCGCTCGCTACTTGATGCTCAACCTTCTCGACCATGCCAGAGAGCGAAATGTAGGAATTTCTTCACTTCGTACCACCGATTACATCAACACCATTCCGCCAGAGCATGAAGCAAAGTTTCCTGGTGATGAAGATCTGGAAAGAAAGATTCGCCGTATCAACCGCTGGAATGCAGCGATGTTGGTTCACCGTGCACAGCGTCCAGGTGTAGGCGTTGGTGGACACATTTCGACTTATGCATCATCTGCGGCCTTGTATGAAGTTGGTTTCAACCACTTCTTCCGCGGACAGGATCACCCAGGCGGTGGAGATCAAATTTTCTTCCAGGGACATGCAAGCCCAGGAATGTATGCACGTGCATTTCTAGAAGGTCGTTTAACTGAAAACCAACTCGATGGTTTCCGCCAAGAACTTTCACATCAAGGTGGCGGACTTTCTTCTTATCCTCATCCACGTTTGATGCCAGATTTCTGGCAGTTCCCAACTGTGTCCATGGGTATCGGACCGTTGAATGCAATTTACCAAGCACGTTACAACCGTTACTTACATAACCGTGGAATTAAAGACACAAGTGATCAAAATGTTTGGGCATTCCTTGGCGATGGTGAAGTAGATGAGGTAGATACATTAGGTGCAATTGGTCTTGCTACTCGCGAGAAGTTAGACAACCTAACCTTTGTTGTTAACTGTAACTTGCAGCGTCTTGATGGTCCGGTTCGTGGAAATGGAAAGATTATCCAAGAGCTAGAATCAATTTTTGGTGGCGCTGGGTGGAATGTAATTAAGGTTGTTTGGGGCCGCGGTTGGGACCCACTTCTGGCTCAAGATCGCGAAGGCGCACTTGTAAAGATTATGAATGAAACCCTTGATGGTGATTATCAAACATTCAAGGCTGAATCTGGAAAGTATGTGCGCGATAACTTCTTTGGTCGCGATCCACGCACAGCTGCAATGGTTGCAAATTGGTCAGATGATCAAATCTGGAACCTCAAGCGTGGTGGACATGATTACCAGAAGCTATTTGCTGCATACACAGCAGCGACACAAAAGAATGGTCGACCAACAGTTATTTTGGCTAAGACTGTTAAGGGTTGGACCCTTGGTTCTCACTTCGAGGGTCGTAACTCAACCCACCAGATGAAGAAGATGACGCTGGAAGATATTCAGAAGTTCCGCGACACCTTGCACTTGGATATTCCAGATGAGAAATTAGATAAGTATCTACCTCCTTATTACAAGCCTGCAGCTGATTCGCCAGAGGCTAAGTACTTGGCTGAACGTCGCGCAGAGCTTGGTGGATCAATTCCTCGCCGTCGAGCAAAGTCTCGTCCATTAACAATGCCAGCTGATTCTGTTTACGAATCAGTCAAGCGCGGTTCTGGACAACAAGAGATTGCAACAACAATGGCATTTGTTCGCATGCTGAAGGATCTTGTTAAGGATCCAGGTTTGGGCAACCGAATTGTTCCGATCATTCCTGATGAGGCACGTACCTTCGGTATGGATTCATTGTTCCCAACGATGAAGATCTACTCTCCACATGGTCAGCAGTACACAGCTGTAGACCGTGAATTGATGTTGTCATACAAGGAATCAACAGCTGGTGTAATCCTTCATGAAGGTATTAATGAGGCAGGATCTGTCGCTTCATTTACCGCAGTTGGATCTTCATACTCAACTCATGATGAGCCAATGATTCCTATGTACATCTTCTATTCGATGTTTGGTTTCCAGCGCACTGGAGATGCTTTTTGGGCAGCTGCAGATCAATTAGTGCGTGGATTTGTAATTGGAGCAACTGCAGGTCGCACAACACTCAACGGTGAAGGTTTGCAGCATGAAGATGGTCATTCACATCTTCTGGCAGCAACAAACCCTGCGGTGGTTTCTTACGATCCTGCATTTGCTTACGAACTTGGACATATTGTTAAAGATGGTCTTCGCCGTATGTATGGAGAAAACAGCGAGAATGTTTTCTACTATCTCACCGTTTACAACGAGCCATACGTCCATCCAGCAGAGCCTGAAAATCTAGATGTTGATGGATTGCTCAAGGGTATTTACTTGTACTCGCCTGCTAAGGCTTCACGAAAGAAGAATGCGCAGATCTTGGCATCTGGCGTTGGAGTGAACTGGGCGATGAAGGCTCAACAACTACTTGCAGATGATTGGGGCGTTAATGCCTCGGTGTGGTCTGTAACTTCTTGGAATGAGCTACGTCGTGATGGCCTAGAAACAGATCGCCACAACCTGCTTAACCCAACAGATCGTCGCAGCGCTTACATCACCAAGAAGTTAGCCCACACAAAGGGTCCAGTAGTTGCGGTCAGCGATTTCATGCGTGCTGTGCAGGATCAGGTCGCTCCTTGGGTTGATCGTCCGTTCTACTCACTTGGAACTGATGGCTTTGGTCTCTCTGATACTCGTGGTGCACTTCGCCGTCACTTCAAGGTTGATGGAGAATCAATCGCTATCGCCGTGTTGCAGCAACTCTGTAACCAAGGTGAAATCAAGCAAAGCATTGTCACGCAGGCAATGGATAAGTATCGTATCCACGATGTCTCAGCTGCAGATGCTGGCAATACAGAAGGATCGGGTTGATCTCTAGAATTCCAATCACAGATATCTCCCCCGCGGTTTACTTCGGGGGAGAATTTGTTGCGGTAAAGGCAATTGCAAAAGAGAGCATCTCGGTTTCAGCAACAATCATTATTGAGGGCCACGAAACACTGACGGCCGAAGTTTGTCTGTACAACGCAAAAGAGAAGATGGTTGATTGTCAGCCATTGATTGAACGTTGGCCCGGAACCGATCGATATGAAGGCCAATTCACGGTTCCAGCTGAAGGTGATTTTTACTTTGTCATCAAAGCATCCAGTACATCGCAGTACCGAACCGTTACGGGTGATTCTGAAAAGTACCCGGTTCGGGCAGATCGAGATCGCGCATTAGTGGGATCTTGGTACGAGTTCTTTCCGCGCAGCGAAGGTGCTGTGCGCAACCCCGATGGCTCAGTTGTAAGCGGAACCTTTGCAACGGCAATAAAACGTCTAGCAGGGGTTGCAGCTATGGGCTTTGATGTTTTATATCTTCCTCCTGTTCATCCAATTGGTGTTGCGCACCGCAAAGGTAAGAACAACACATTAGATGCCAAGGCAGATGATTGTGGAGTTCCATGGGCGATCGGTAACTCTGATGGTGGCCATGATGCGATTAATCCAGCACTTGGAACAATGAAGGATTTTGAAGATTTTGTTAAGGCTGCCGGCAAGCATGGACTTGAAATTGCAATGGATCTAGCCCTGCAAACATCGCCTGATCATCCTTGGGTAAAAAGCAATCCAGAATGGTTCAACAAGCGTGCCGATGGAACCATTGCATACGCTGAAAATCCTCCCAAGAAGTATCAAGATATTTATCCCATTAACTTTGATGATGATTACGAAGGAATCCGTAATGAGGTTTTACGGGTTATTCGTTTATGGGTTTCAAAGGGTGTAAAGATTTTCCGTGTAGATAATCCACACACAAAGCCGGTTCACTTTTGGCAGGATTTACTAGCAATTGTGCATAAAGAAAGCCCAGAAGTAGTTTTCTTAGCTGAAGCCTTTACCCGTCCAGCCATGATGCACGCATTGGGCAAGGTAGGATTCCACCAGTCTTATACCTACTTCACCTGGCGCACTAGCAAGTGGGAGCTTACGGATTATGGCCGCGAAGTAGCGCAAGGAACTAGTGCATTCTTTAGACCTAACTTTTGGGTAAATACTCCAGATATCAACCCTTTCCATTTACAAAGTGGAAACCCTGCAATGTTTGCATTGCGTGCAGTTTTAGCTTCGACATTGACTCCTTCGTGGGGAATGTATGCCGGCTACGAGTTATATGAACACCGCGCCTTCAAAGAAGGTGGCGAAGAGTATATGGATTCAGAAAAGTACGAGATCAAAGTTCGCGACTGGGATGGAGCAGCAAAGAAGGGATTAACCCTTGCTCCCTTTATCGCCCAGTTAAATGCAATTCGTAAGGCACATCCAGCCCTACAGAGACTACGTAACTTGACCTTCCATGACACCGATTCAGATGCCATCATCGCCTATTCAAAGCGCGAAGGTAATGACTTAATCCTTGTGGTTGTAAATCTTGACCCTAGCTTTGCCCAAGGCACAACGGTTCATTGGAATATGGATGCACTTGGCTTTAACGCAAATGAGTTTGAGGTTGAGGATTTATTGGATGGAACCTCATTAACTTGGAACCCACATACTTTTGTATCACTCAATCCAACTAGACCAGTTGGAAAAGTTGCCCACATTGTTTCGGTAAAGATTTAAAGTGGGCCGTTTCTCAAAGTTTTTCAAGGGTCAGGATGACAATAACCTTCAGCCTGTCTCTTACCTCAATCCACATTCATCACTGGGCGAGCTTGATCTGTATTTGATTGCTGAAGGTCGCCATGAACAGTTGTGGAAAGCACTAGGTGCGCAGGTAAAAAGAGATAACACGGGAACATTACTGGGCACTGCTTTTTCAGTATGGGCACCTAACGCTCAAGCTGTTTCTTTGATTGGCGATCATAATTTCTGGGATCGCAACTCTCATCAGATGCATCGCATTGGATCCTCGGGTATTTGGGAGATCTTTGTCGCCGATATTGGTGCTGGAACCAAGTACAAGTTCGCAGTTTGCAGTGTTGAAGGTCGATGGGTTGACCATGCCGATCCAATGGCCAGAGCAACTGAGATTCCCCCACTGACCGCATCAGTTGTTGAAGAGTCCAACTATCTTTGGAATGACAGCTCGTGGATAGAAGAGCGAGCCCAGTTTCAACCATGGCGATCTGCAGTATCTGTATATGAAGTCCACCTTGGATCCTGGAAGGTTGGCTTAAGCTATAAAGAGCTAGCAACAGAGCTAGTTGGGTACATTCAAGATCAAGGATTTACCCATGTTGAGTTCTTGCCGGTAACTGAACACCCATATGGACCTTCGTGGGGATATCAAGTCACCTCCTTCTTTGCTCCAACATCACGCTTTGGTTCACCTGATGAGTTTAAGTTCTTGGTTGACGCCCTTCACCAGGCAGGCATCGGAGTTATCCTGGATTGGGTCCCTGCGCACTTTCCGAAGGATGAGTGGGCGTTAGCAAAGTTTGATGGAACAGCATTATATGAACATGCAGATCCTCGATTAGGAGAGCACCCTGATTGGGGAACTCTTATCTTTAACTTCGGGCGCAACGAGGTGCGAAACTTTTTAGTTGCAAGTGCCTTGTACTGGTTAACGGAGTTTCATATCGATGGCTTACGTGTTGATGCTGTCGCATCGATGTTGTACTTGGATTATTCGCGCGAAGAAGGCGAATGGTTGCCAAACAAGCATGGTGGTCGCGAAAATCTAGAAGCGGTTCAACTGCTTCAGGAGGCCACATCTACAGCCTATAAAACCCACCCCGGCATCATGATGATCGCCGAGGAATCAACAGCTTGGTCTGGTGTTACAGCAGATACATCGGGGGGTGGGCTTGGTTTTGGCTTCAAATGGAATATGGGCTGGATGCATGACACTTTGCAGTACCTGTCTCATGAACCAATCCATCGTGTCTACCACCACAATGAAATTACTTTTTCGATCTTGTATGCATGGAGTGAAAACTTCATGCTTCCTTTGTCACATGATGAAGTAGTGCATGGCAAGGGTCAGTTAGTAAATAAGTTCCCGGGAGATCGCTGGCAAAAGCTTGCGACCTTAAGAGCTTTGTATGGATTTATGTGGGCCCACCCAGGCAAAAAGTTGTTGTTCATGGGTAGCGAGTTTGCGCAAAATGATGAGTGGAATGAAAGCGCTGGCCTGCAGTGGTACTTAACTGAGTATGCAGAGCATCAAGGGGTGCAGAAAACTGTTGCTGAGCTCAATGGAATTTACCGATCAACTCCGGCGCTGTGGGAGAAAGATACAAACCCTGAAGGTTTTACCTGGCTTGTCGGCAATGATGGAGCAGCAAATGTTGTGGCCTTTGCCCGGTGGGATGAGAACGCATCCTCACTCGTAAGCGTTACAAACTTTTCGCCTGTCCCCCATGAGAATTACCAACTTCCTTTTCCAAATGCAGGAATCTGGCGTGAGGTTATGAATACCGATGATTTAGCTTATGGCGGTAGTGGAATTAGTAATGAGCAGTTAGTTGTCGGTGCATCTCAAATCGCTTCTGTGAGAATTCCACCGCTAGCAACGGTTTGGTTTAAGCGTTCTTAAAGATTTTTGCAAAGTAAGGAACGGTTAACAACATAACCGCTGGAATGAGTAAGGCGATAGTCAATGAGGTCGCTTGAGCGGTCCAAGCAACCACCCATCGGACAACAAAAACCAAGGTGATATTGATGACGCCAATTTGGCCGATAACCACACTAGATGGAAACTTTGAGCGTGTATTTGCCGCATTCATCACCGATGGACCCAAAAAGGATGAACCTAAACCTGCGACAGTAAAGCTAATCGACAGAATGAGAATTACAAGAGTCTGATTAGCGGTGCCGACAATGGTGACAGCAATAATTCCGGCAATAAATGACAACCCTGATAACAGAGATGCTCTCACAACTAGGAACTCAATTGTGTATCGAGGCAAAAGATTGTGAAGATTTAAGCGACCAATAATCATTGCTAAGGTGAAAAGGATGTAAGGAAGGGTATGGATTCCTCCAACAATCTTCATATCCTCTTTCACATAGATTGCTGCCCAATCACTGACTGCATACTCAAGCATGATCACCAATAACAAAGCCGCTGAAACTTGTTTATCGATTTTAAAGCCCTTAAACATGTCACGTGCACGATGGTCTGAATCTGGATTCAGATCCGCTTTAACAAGGTTTGGAGATAACTTGTGAATAATGTAAGACATCGCCACAAAACAAAAGGCTGACAAGTAGTTGGTATAGGTTCCTAGTTCAACTCGATCAACGAGCAGACCGGCAATAATTGAGGTGATTAGAGCCCCGCTACTCCAAAACCCGCTGAGCAATGTAATGATCTGCTTCTTTGTTCTATCTTGGAAAAAGAAACCTTGCGAGTTAATTGAGATATGGAATGCTGAGATTGCCCCACCTTGAAGGATGATGAAAATCAAAAAGAGCAGACTCGAGGTGCTGTGAGTTAGAAAGATTAAACTCGTTGCGAGCATAAATGCTCCGAAATGAAGTATCCAACGAGCTCCATATTTGTGTACCAAGTGGCCTACTGTCAGTAGTGCAACCAGGTTTCCAATCGCTCCCATGCTCACAAGTGATCCAAACTCACCATTTGTAAGTTGGAGATTTGCCTTTACCTCTGGGAAGCGAGGCACCCAGGACATAATGAGTAAGCCAAAGAGAAAGAAAAGCGCCTTAATAAGGTTGAGTTCCTGCTCAACATTGATGATCTTTTTCAAAATAGCGCACTAGCAAGCTCTTTACGAGCCGCCACCAATCGAGGGTCGCTTTGATCAACTAGAGCAAAAAGATTGAGTAGGTGATCCTTGACCTTGGCACGGTCATCACCTGTTGTTGCCCGAATCGCATGAAGCAAACGAGTAAATGCGGCCTCTACCCCACCATTTACTATTTCAACATCTGCAGCCTTTAACTGTAAATCAATATCACTTGGGTTTTGTGTAGATTGCTCAATAACAGCGTTGAGATCCAATGCTTCGGTGCGGATCAATAACTGGGTCTGGGCTAATCCAAGCTTTGCTAGATTTTCTGCGGGTTTGCGAGCCAACCATTTCTTGTATGCAGCCTCTGCTGCAACAAGGTTGCCAGCCTCTAGGGCATCCATCGCCTCAATCTCTTCCGGCTCCATTTGCTCAATAGGAGCTTGTCCAACTCCTTGTTCAGATGCAAGAGTCAAAACTTTATCAAGCACCATGCGAACCTGTGCTTCTGGATATGGCTGTTCAAAGAGTGGAACCATTTGTTCAGCGATGATTGCAACCGCATATGGGATGGATTTAGTTTGAAATGCCTGCGCAACTTGAGGATGGGTTTCGATATCAACTCGTGCAAGTACAAATACCTCTTTGTAATCACCTTCCAATTTACCTAATAGCTTGACCATCTCAACAGATTCAACTGAACGTGGCGACCACATTAAAACTATGACTGGACGAACAAGAGATAGTGGGAGAATATCGCTGCTTAAGTTTTCAACCGATACCTCAATACCCGGCATCGGTACTGAAGGATCAACCTTTGGTTTGGTTAATGAACTTAGGTCAAAGGCTTGACCGAAGTTAGGAGGCAAACTCATGTTGCCATCCTATCTATTCAACAACTAAGTCAACGCCTGAGTCGCGGCGAAGTGGCAAAATTTCAGCACAGTAGTTGTCAGTTGCTGCTTCTAACCCAACGTCATAACCTGCTTTTTCACTTAAATACCAGCGATTTTCAAGGATTTCATGGAACATCTGGGCCCGCTCTACACGGCCCCTCATGTGATCAGGAACTCTATTAATCACTGGTTCAAAGACTTCGAAGATCCACTTTTTAGCCATCTCTTGGATTGGAATTCCAATCTTATTTTCACGGGCGTTATATCGATCAAAGGATGCCAGCAATCGCTTTGCTTGCAATTCTTCTGCATCTAATCCAACTAATTCACGCAAACGTTGAGAGTGATAACCCGCAGCAACAAGCTTAGGTTGGAAAGAGATCATCTGAGTATCGCCATCAATCGTGACCGCTACCTCTTCAACTGCAAAACCAAGATCATGTAGCTGACGCATTGCGCGTTCAACGGCATGACGATCCTTGGGATCTAGCAACTGTCTCTCTTTAAGTGCTGACCAGATTCTGCGATAACGACGAATCACCGCTTCAGATGCACGAACTGGATCCATTCCTGGGTACAAGACACCAGAGAGCGCTAAATCCTCAAGCTCTGCAGCGACATTGAAGTGAACAATCTCTAGGTCATGCTCTCGTTGTCCATCGCTCAAAGTTTTTTGGAACTCACCAGTTTCGGCATCAACAAGATATGCAGCAAAACCTTCTGCATCTCTACGGAATAAGGTATTTGAAAGAGAGCAATCTCCCCACCAAAAACCAAGCAGGTGCAATCGAACCAATAGCAAGGCTAAAGCGCTTGCCATAGTCGTAATCTCATGTGGAGTTACAGCGCCAGATAAGAGCACGCGATAAGGAAGTGAGTATGGAAGAAAGCGAGTAACGATTGCGCATGGCAACTCTTCACCATTTGCATCAACTCTGCCTTCAACAACTGCTACCTGTTCTACGCATGGTGCGTTGAGGTGAGAAAGCTCGCGAAGTATTTTGTACTCGCGGTTGGCAAACTCTGAAACCGTCTCTTTGACCGCATAGACCTCTGCATCTGGGTCATTACTTGCCCTGACCAAACGCACAATATGGCGGGAAATTCCGCGCTTTTCTGCAAGGGCAGGGTCCTCAGGCCACTGCTCAAGCGGAAGGTGCCAGGGCAGGCCGGTAACAGATGCGATCTCCTCGCCTAAGCCTGTTATGCGCAACGCCATGGTTCATATTCTCTCGTATAAATGTGTCAGGAACATGAACACCACGTCTCTATAAGAGTGATCTATGCACTTTAGAATGTCCATATGGCTATTTCAGAGCGAATTAAGAAGGCAGCAGTTCGACCAGCAAAGGCGAAAGAGGCACCCGCTAATTACGGCACTTTGGGGGCACCAATAAACCGCTCTCACCCTTTTTACTTTGGTTTCATTGCAACCTTAGGCGCTCTGACAGCGATCGTATTAATGCGTGCCTTGGCAAGTGTGAGTCAAATTTTAGTTTTGATCTTGATCTCTTTGTTCCTTGCAACTGGTTTAAATCCAGCGGTTGAAGCGCTTCGTAAGCGTAACTTGTCCCGGACCACTGCAGTAACCGTGATTTTCTCTTCTGTTGTTTTGTTTGTAATCTTCTTCGCTCTAGTAGTAATACCACCAGTAATTAGTCAGGGAACAAATCTCATTGAATCCGCACCACAGTTGCTTCAGGACTTAATGAAAAATGAAACGATTAATCAGCTTAATACGCAATATGGATTAATTGACACCTTGCAGGAGAGATTGCGCTCAGTCACATCTGATGGAACTTTATTGATCTCAACCTTTGGTGGGGTTATCGGAGTTGGAAAATCTGTACTTTCTGGTTTTTTTACCGCACTTACTATTCTTGTTCTGACCTTGTACTTCATCACCTCATTGCCACAGGCGGTTGAGCTTGGGCTTTCACTGGTGCCTGCTAGCCGTCGTGATCGTGTTGGTTTACTTACCAACGCAGTAATCGCGCGAGTTGGATCCTTTGTTGGTAGCCAGATTCTGATCGCTGCGATGGCAGCGGTATTTGTCACGATTTTGGGAACCATCTTGGGGCTTCCATCGCCGATCGCAATCGGAATGTTTGTACTTGTAGCCGCCCTTATTCCTTTGATTGGACACTTTATCGGCGCGGGTATCTTTACCTTGATTGCGCTTTCACAATCATTAGCTATCGGAGTAATTGCTTTTGTGGCCTACGTTGTTTATGTTCAGATTGAGAATTACGTAGTTACACCACGCATCATGAAGCGAACTTTGGCTGTCCCGGGTGCGGTCACCATTATTGCTGCCCTGATTGGCTCATCACTTTTAGGTTTGGTTGGTGGATTACTGGCAGTGCCAATCGCAGCTTCCATTATTTTGATTTTGGATGAAGTTGTGATTCCTCGAGCAAATAACGCTTAAAACTCCAAAGGAAGCGTTGTAGCAACACCTGTCACAATCGAGACAATCTCTGACAAGACTCGATGTACTGCAGGCTCTCCTACCCATAAATGCTTGGCATCATCGACAGCAACAATCTTTATTGAAGGCGCTATCGCAAACCTTTGTCTAGCTGCATCTGGCTGTAAGTAATCATCTAGCTCTGGCACTAGCGCTGTAATTGGTCGCGAATCTGAGTTCCAATATTGCAACTGTTCATTGGTTGTGGTTCGCAGAGGTGGGCTAAGGAGAATCAAACCTTTGTGGCGAGGATCTTTTGCATGTTGCAAGGCCAGATCTGTTCCAAAGGACCAACCGGTAACCCAAACATTCTCTAGCTTTAAAGTTTCAAAGCAGTAACGCAGCATCGCTTCTACATCAAAATGTTCTGATTTTCCATTATCAAACTCTCCGGTGCTACTGCCGGCCTCGCTGCTTGTTCCACGTGTATTAAAACGAACAACTGTTATTCCTGCCATCGCTGGCAAGCGATTTGCTGCTTTTTTGTAAACATGGCTATCCATCATTCCGCCTGCGGTAGGCAGCGGGTGCAAGCATAAAATTGCACCTTTTGATTGACCTAGTGGAGCTGCAACCTCGCCGATCAGATCCACACCATCTTCTGTAATGACGTGAAAAAGAGTACGTGTTGCATCAAAGACACTACTAGGACGTACCGTCTGGCTCATACTTCAAATCCTATCGATACACGGCTAGGCTTCATGACATGGCAAAAACATTTAACTCATTCAATCCCTCAAATGGCGAGGTCGTTGGGCGTTATCCAATCTTGAGCGCTAAAGAGGTTGCGGCAGTCGTAGCGCAAGCACGTGCGGCTTCACATGATTGGGTTGGACTTGGGTTTGCTGGCCGAAAGAAAACCTTGCTCGCATGGAGCACATACATCATTAACAATATTGAGCAGATTGCAGAGTTAATCTCGCTAGAAACTGGCAAACCGCTGAGTGATTCGCGTTTAGAGGTTTCTAACGCAGTTAACCACATTGGTTGGGCTGCCCGCCATGCCGAAGAGATTATGCGTACCTCGCACCGCGCTCCAGGGGCGTTAATGGCCAATATGTCAGCAATTGTTGAGCGATCTCCATTAGGTGTTGTTGGAGTCATTGGACCTTGGAACTACCCCATCTTTACTCCGATAGGTTCAATCGCCTATGCACTAGCTGCCGGAAATACAGTTGTCTTTAAACCAAGTGAGTACACACCAGGTGTGGGAATGTGGATTGATCAAAGCTTTAACGCGGTAGCTCCATTTGCCGGTGTGTTTGCAACAATTACTGGATTAGCAGAAACGGGTAACGCCTTGTGTACCTCTGCTATCGACAAACTGTCATTTACTGGATCTACAAGAACTGCAAAATTAGTTGCTGCAGCTTGTGCAACGCAAATGACACCTGTTGTTCTTGAATGTGGTGGCAAGGATCCTGTGATCGTTGCATCAGATGCCAATATTGATCGCGCTGTTGATGCAACTATTTGGTCTGCGATGGCTAACGCTGGCCAATCCTGCATTGGAGCAGAGCGTGTTTATGTGGATGAAACAGTTGCAGATGTATTCATTGAGAAATCAATCGCTCTTGCATCTTCTTTGACCGCCGCATCTGTCGGAGAAGGCAATTACGGCGCTTCAACTATGCCATCGCAAATTGGCGTTATTACATCCCACCTAAAGGCTGCGATCAAAGATGGTGGCAAGTTTGCCTATGGCAGCATGAAATCGGTTCAGGATCCATTTGTTCAACCAGTTATCTTGGTCGATGTTCCTGAAAACTCAACTGCGGTTCGTGAAGAGACCTTTGGTCCCATCATCATTATTAATCGAGTCAAGTCGATGAAGGAAGCGATAGAGCTTTCCAATAATTCACGATATGGATTAGGTGCAAATATCTGGTCTAAGCGACAGGGTAAGAAAATCGCATCGCAGCTGCACTGTGGAATGGTTGCAATTAATTCAACCTTCTCATTTGCCGCGATCTCTTCGGTTCCATTTGGTGGAGTCAAAGAGAGTGGATATGGCCGAATTCATGGCCCAGAGGGTTTGCTCGAATACACCTATGCGCGCACAGTTGTTAGAACTCGATTTAATCTTCCATTAAGAATCTTGAGCTTTAAGCGAACCCCGGCAACTGATCGATTAATCGTTAGAGCTTCACGGTTGCTAAAGGGGCGCTTAGGTTAAAAAGAGTTGCCGCGTTGATTAAAAGCGCGGCGCGTTTCTAGTGCGCTCTGTATTTGGTCGGCGCTTATCCTTCTTTGACCAACATGCTGTGTGCCAATGACGACGACCATCTTCGTCATACTCTTTCCAAGCAACAACATGTGGAGTAGCTAAGGGAATTAATTGATCACAACCTGGGCATCGATATGGTTTTGTTGAACCCGAACCAGTCAAGCGTCGAACGATGTAAATACCATCGCTGTGCTCTTCTACGCTCTCACCTGTAGAGGCGATGTTGATTTCACGCGGCTCTTCAGGCTTTTGGCGCTTCTTTGGGTAGTTTCTACGGGGGCTCACAGGTGTATTTTCGCATAGTAAAGTTCTCACATGAGCCTCATCGAAGTAAAAGGCCTCACTAAAAGTTACGGCAATGTCCATGCTGTGCGCGGTGTTGATCTCTCAATTGAACAAGGCGAGATCTTTTCGATTTTAGGCCCAAACGGTGCAGGCAAGACTACGACCGTCGAAATCCTAGAAGGCTTTAGAACACGGGATGCTGGTTCAGTTTCCGTCCTGGGTTTTGATCCCAACACCAAGGGACACCAATCTCGTGAATGGCGCAACCGAATTGGAATCGTTTTACAAAGCTCTTCAGATGCCGGTGATCTGACAGTTTTTGAAACCATCAATCACTTCAGCGGGTACTACTCAAATCCGCGTGATGTAGAAGAGGTCATTAACTCAGTTGGTTTGAAGGAGAAAGAAAGCGCATTAATTCGCAACCTTTCCGGCGGACAGCGCAGAAGATTAGATGTTGCCTTAGGAATTATTGGCAACCCTGAACTAATCTTTTTAGATGAGCCAACAACGGGGTTTGATCCCGAGGCCCGTCGAGCCTTCTGGGCGCTGATTAAGAAGTTGCGGGGCGATGGGGCAACAATCCTGCTTACTACCCATTACTTAGATGAGGCAGAGGCACTTGCCGACCGAGTAGCTGTCATCAATAAGGGTGTCATTGTTGAGGTATCTACTCCGGCAGAGCTTGGTGGCAGAGCAACCTCGCAGGCAACGGTCCAATGGCGAGATAGCGATCAGATTAAATCTGAAAAGACAGATAACCCAACCGCATTAGTTGCCTCCCTTGCCGCCAGATTTAATGGCGAAGTTCCTGAATTAATTGTTACCCGACCATCTCTTGAGGATATTTACCTTGAAATGATTGGTGGCGTTGATGAATAAGATTCCAAGCGCCTTGCAATTAGGTATCCGACGTGGCGGTCTGGAGATCAGACAGTTTGCACGACAGCGCGAATCTGTTGTCTTTACCTTGTTGTTTCCAGTTATCTTGCTGGCGATCTTTGGCTCTGTCTTTAAGGAAACAATTGCGCCTGGAGTTACCTTTTCTCAGTACTTTGTCGCAGGAATGATCGCTTCAGGTCTTGTAAATACAGGTTTTCAAGCTCTAGCGATCACAATTCCGATGGAGCGTGATTTTGGTGCGCTCAAGCGCCTGCGTGGAACGCCGATGCCAGCTTCAAGCTACTTCATTGGTAAAGCAATTTTGATCTTTGTCAGTATGGTGATTCAGATTCTTTTGCTATTAGGTTTTGGAGTTGCCTTCTTTGGTTTGAATATGCCAACAGATGCCAGCAAATGGCTCACTTTCACTTGGTTAGTATTGCTCGGAAGTGCATGTTCGACCGCACTTGGAATTGCATTTTCAATTGTTCCCAAGAGTGGGCGCGGAGCATCAGCTGTGGTTTCACCGATTGTGATTATTTTGCAGTTCTTCAGCGGTGTCTTCTTTGTCTTCACCCAGCTTCCAACCTGGATGCAGCAAGTAGCGGCGATCTTTCCTCTGAAATGGCTGACCCAAGGAATGCGATCAGTCTTCCTTCCTGAATCATTTGCTTCTCAAGAGGTTGCAAAGTCATGGGAGCTTCAGACAACCTTTGTAGTTTTGATGATCTGGCTCGCAATTGGAATCTTCTTTAGTGTTCGCAAGTTCAAGTGGGATCGCGATTAAGAGAGTTGTTGCCCTTGTTCTGGCCCTATTTTTACTAGCGCCAGCAGCTGGTGCTGCCCAAAGCGCTGAACTGGCGGCAACTAAGAAGAAGACAACAAAGGTCACTCCATCACCTTCACCTGTTTGGCCCCCTAAGGGCTTTGTGAAAAGTAAGGATGGCAACACCTTTGCCAAGATTCCAACAGCTAAAGAGTTGGTCGGGCTGGCATCAAATGACAAGGCGTTGACTCGTGCTTTAGCACGGCAGGTAGATGGTATTCCCGTGTGTGAGAAATTCTCATGCGGCGCAGTTCAGGTGGCTTCTCTAACGGGATGTACCTGGTGGGTTGTAACCGCTAACGTCAGAGGCGCAACTTCGGCCGAAGATCCAACAAAGAAAACTTTTGGAACTGTGCGAACAACTATTGGTGAAACCGGTCCGAAGAAGTACGCCACAATCTTGATTATTAGCCAAGAGCCAATTGAGTTAGAACACTCAGTTGCAAGCATTAAAGCATCATGCCGAAAGGATGTTCCCCAGGAGAAAGTTCCGGGAACTACCTACACAGTTACACCTTAGCGATTAGCTCCTGGTACCCATAGCTGATCGCCGATCTCCTTATTTGCAAATCGTGCAAGAACAAAGAGTAGATCCGAGCAACGGTTCAGGTACTTAGCGGTTAATGGGTTTACTCCCCCACCGAATGCATGGATTGCAGCCCAGGTGCACCGTTCTGCACGACGCACAACGGTACGTGCAACATGAAGATGTGCTGCAGCTGGTGTTCCTGAAGGCAGAACAAAGGAGCGCAGTGATTCTAAATCTGCGTTGTACTTATCAATCTGTTCTTCTAGATAGGTAACCTGTGATTCAAGAACACGTAAAGGCTCGAAAGCGGGTGAATCGACTACTGGAGTACAAAGATCTGCACCAACATCGAAGAGATCATTTTGAATTCGCACCAATAGCGTACGGACATCATCGGTGAGTCCATCAGTTGAAAGAACTACACCGATAGTTGAGTTAGCCTCATCGACGGTTGCATACGCTTCAAGACGTGGGTCATTCTTGGAGGTACGGCTCATGTCTCCTAGAGATGTTGTTCCATCATCGCCAGTCTTTGTATAAATGCGCGTTAAATTCACCATGGGCTTACCTTATAAGTAGACTGCACCTATGGCATCCCACGATCGCTTCCGCATTGTCGGTGGCACCTCATTACGTGGTGAGGTCTCTGTAGCGGGGGCTAAAAACTCTGTTTTAAAGCTGATGGCGGCCTCTTTACTGGCTCCGGGCAGCACCATTATTCGAAATGTTCCAGATATCGCAGATGTCGACATCATGGCCGATCTACTCACCAGACTTGGCTGCACAGTTGAAAGAGGCGCAGACACAGTCACCATCAATGTCCCTGAGGTGCCAGCACATCGAGCTGATTACGATTTAGTCAGAAAGATGCGTGCATCCATCAATGTCTTGGGTCCTTTGGTTGCACGTGTTGGACAGGCAGATGTTGCACTTCCTGGTGGAGATGCAATCGGATCACGTGGTTTAGATTTTCACATTAAAGGTTTAGAGGCGTTAGGCGCAAAGGCGCATATTGAACATGGGTATGTTATTGCCGAAGCACCCAACGGCTTAACAGGTGCGCCAGTTGAATTAGATTTTCCAAGTGTTGGTGCAACTGAAAACATTATGACCGCCGCAGTTTTGGCTAAGGGTGTAACAACGATTGATAACGCTGCACGCGAACCAGATATCGTGGATCTAGGTGAGTTTCTCATTTCAATGGGTGCAAAGATTGATGGCCTTGGAACACCGCTAATTACGATTACTGGTGTTGAAAAGCTTTCGCCAACAGATCACACAACGATTACAGATCGAATCATAACCGGTACTTGGGCATTTGCTGCGGCGATGACTCGTGGAGATATTACTATCCATGGAGCAGTTGCGGAGCATCTTGAGCTGCCATTAGAAAAGTTAGCTTCTGCTGGCGCAATCATCACAACAACTTCCGATGGAATCCGCGTAAAGATGGATGTAAGACCACAGGCAATTGATGTAGCAACACTTCCCTACCCAGGATTTCCAACGGATTTATTGCCAATGGTGATCGCCCTAAACGCGATCGCTGAAGGTCATTCATTAGTAACAGAGAATGTTTTTGAATCCCGATTTATGTTTGTTAATGAGCTCAGCCGTTTAGGTGCTCAAGTAAGCGTAGATGGCCACCATGCATCAATTAATGGCGTAGAAGAGCTATCTGGAGCACCGGTTGAAGCCCACGACATCCGAGCAGGTGCAGGCTTAATTCTGGCGGCGCTAGTAGCCGATGGAGAAACTACTGTAGATCAGGCTTTTCACGTCGATCGCGGCTACCCCAACTTCGCCGAACAGTTGCAAAGCCTCGGGGCACAAGTCACCCGCGAATAGCATTACCTTCAACGCAAAAACGAGTTAATTTATAGCGGAGAATAGTGTGTAGTTGCTTCTGCGATTCAAAGAGCAATTTCTAGTGGAAAAAAGTGTGTAGTTGCTTCTTCATCTTTTTGGAACTAGAAAATTGCTCGCTTTAGTTAACAGACTCCGTAAGGATTGATACTCGATTGTTTGCAACTGAGAGGAATCCACCACTGACACCAAACTCGGTGGTGGTTCCATCAGTTCCTTTAATGCTTACCTGACCGTCAACAAGTACTCCAAACAAAGGTGTGTGGCCGGTCAAAATACCGATGTCACCTTCGATGGTGCGAGCAGAAACTGACGTAGCTTCTCCCGACCATACGCGTGCTGTTGGAGATACGAGTTCGACCTTGAGTGTCATGATCTATTACTTCGCCAAGCTTGCTGCTAGTTCAGCTGCATTGCGCTCAACATCTGCAAGACCACCGCACATGAAGAATGCCTGCTCTGGAATGTGATCGTACTTTCCATCTGCAAGTGCTTCAAATGCTTCGATCGTCTCTGATAGAGGAACGAATGATCCGTCGATTCCTGTAAACACCTTCGCTACGAATGTGTTCTGCGACAAGAAGCGCTGAATACGACGTGCGCGGCCTACCAATACGCGGTCATCTTCTGACAATTCATCGATACCGAGAATTGCAATGATGTCCTGTAGATCCTTGTAACGCTGCAAGATCTGCTTGATGCGGTTAGCAACACGGAAGTGGTGCTCGCCAATGTAGCGTGGATCCAAGATGCGTGATGTTGAGTCAAGTGGATCCACAGCTGGGTAGATACCAAGCTCTGAAATCGGACGAGACAACACTGTTGTTGCATCTAAGTGCGCGAAAGTAGTGTGTGGAGCTGGGTCGGTAATATCGTCAGCAGGGACGTAAATCGCCTGCATTGATGTAATTGAGTGACCACGTGTTGATGTGATGCGCTCCTGTAGCTGACCCATCTCATCAGCCAAAGTTGGCTGGTAACCCACAGCAGATGGCATACGGCCTAGAAGTGTTGAAACCTCAGAACCTGCCTGTGTGAAACGGAAGATGTTATCGATGAACAGAAGTACATCCTGCTTTTGAACATCGCGGAAGTACTCAGCCATTGTTAGTGCTGACAAAGCAACACGAAGACGCGTTCCAGGTGGTTCATCCATCTGACCGAACACTAACGCGGTCTTATTGATAACACCGGTCTCGGTCATCTCTAGGAACAAGTCATTACCTTCACGAGTACGCTCACCAACACCGGCGAATACAGATACACCACCGAAGTTTTCAGCTACACGGTAAATCATTTCCTGGATCAAAACTGTCTTACCTACACCCGCACCACCGAATAGACCGATCTTTCCACCCTTTACGTAAGGTGTTAGAAGATCGATAACCTTAATTCCGGTTTCGAACATCTCTGTCTTTGACTCAAGCTGATCAAAAGCTGGTGCATCACGGTGAATTGGCCAACGCTCTTTGATGTCGAGTGAAGAGGTTGGAACATCTAGTGATTCGCCAAGCGTGTTGAACACGTGACCCTTTGTTACATCACCAACAGGTACTGAGATCGGTGTACCTGTATCTGAAACTTCTGCGCCACGGACCATACCGTCGGTTGGCTGCATTGAGATTGCGCGCACGAGGTTATCGCCAATGTGCTGAGCAACCTCAAGTGTCAAGGTACGAGTAGTACCTGACATGGTTGTCTCTACATGTAGCGCATTAAAGATCGCTGGCATTGAATCAGCGGGGAATTCAATATCCACCACCGGTCCGATAACGCGAGCTACGCGGCCCTTTTTTGAGT
>JACCDV010958216.1_pt1 | contig 20334 bp, 9 predicted proteins | sample 7446131 | NCBI WGS metagenome assembly JACCDV01 (sample SAMN15323448, study PRJNA562643) | freshwater metagenome | isolation source: river surface water | place: USA:Blue River Watershed | collected 2017-08-17 | reverse complement strand
CCAACCCCAACCCCTACTTTTTTTATTCAAATGAATTGATATAACCAAATGGAAAAATATAATGGATTATAATTTTACCTTTATTCTTGATGAAAGATAAAGATAAAGATAAAAGAAAAATAAATGCTTTAGAATGAATATTATTATGATAAAATTTAAGAAGTTGGTAAGAGTATTTAAAACATATATAAATATAAATAGCAAACAATTGACAAGCTTTCATGTATTTTATTGATTGTTCGTTCATCATTATTTCCAAGCTTCGTATTTTATTTGTTTATTTGCCACATTTTTGGTCCAGTTTTATGTCTTTGTTTCGAAATTAGGGTCAAGAATTATTTACAGACCAATGCCTCTACTAGCCAAATATGATCCAAAACTCATTTGTTTATTTGTAGACAAGAGGTAAAATCTATTTATTAATACTGTTTTACCTCCCATAAATTATGAGATTTTTCAAATTCTTAAACCTTTAGATGGAAGACCTCAAAGAATCAACTAAAATTAATAAATATTTACACTTAGTTATAATAATTTTACCTCTTAGTAATGTGTTCATTTACCCTAACCTCAAAAAATAAATACCACTATACTAATATTATAATTACTCTTGATAGGATTATTCTTACATCTAAAGCGGTGATAGAATCTATCTTTTTCCCTTTCGGATCCGTTGCTACTCTAAAGAAATTATTACATGGAGCTATATCTTCCCCCGTTCTTTTTAAGATTAATGTTTGGAATTTCTCAATATTAAGCATGCTACCCACTTAATTACTAATCTAGACAAAGTCTACCTTACTAATTGTGACTGTCGAGTGCTCATCCTTGGCCGATGTTGTATTAATAATTATTTGCATTTTACCTTGAACGTCTTTGATTACCTTGGGATCAAGAGATTGAAGAAAGATGGATCTGGACATTGTATTTGGCGATCTCAAAATCTTCAATAAAGAGATATATCTTGTGTTCTTACTAACAACTTTCCAAAAGATATTTTTTGTCGCTACTACTTCTTTCCATTGAGCATAATTTTGGACTGCAGGATAGGACGAAGTATGAGCTTTCATTGTATAAGAAGTTGCCAGCTGCTAAGCTGTCTTTTTCTCTCCTGAGCTACTATCCATGTTGAAACTTGCTCTTCCAGCTGCTGAACCTCCTTGAAACACTCCTCCAGCTTAGATACAGGCGCTTAAAGCTGACCGAGCGATGTTCTTGGATTCAAACAGGGTTTGTAGACTGTGGAATGTCAGTTATAAATTGGTTGTAAAAGTATTTCCAAGATAATATGACCCTATTTATACAGTATCTCCGTGCCTTAAGAAAAATTATTAAGCTCTCGCATTGAATTCTTAATCCTCTGCCAAACAGGCTTATACTAATTTCTAGTATTCCTTAATCACATATTGCTTGAGTTAAATATTATCTTAGATAAGGACAATTCCTGTTCCAATATAGAGTGAAATAAAGTTTTTATAAACAGTTCTTGTCTATTGTTTTGAGTAATCTTCACTTTCAGCTGAACTATCTTGGTCATATGATGCACCAGCCTTTACAAAGAAGAATGGGTTTCCTCCTTATGCGGAAAAAGAACCTCCAATTAATCTTGATTAGATCTGTCTTAAATGTAAGGATTGAGCTTTTTATGAACTATAATCGAAATCGTTTGAGGTGAGTTTATTACAATTGAAGTCTTCTTAGAATTTAGAAAGTCCAAAGTCAATAATATTTGATAGAGCAGGTCTTCCGAAACGAGATCCAATACCGATCGAATTGAAGAATTTAGAGGCCAAAACATTAATGGAAGTCAAATTTTAAGTATCTAACAAGAGGCTAATTAACCTTTCATTTTATAATTCTTTTTTCTTGAGTTATTGAACAATCAAGCTAATATCAGTATCTGGCTTGAAAGAAAATGAAACATTCATTTGATCTAATTGATTTGATAGCTCTTTTAGCTTTTATTTTTTGGCTTTATTCTTTTGCTAACCCTCCTATGTAAATTTTTTTTAGAAATCTTAAAGCTATTTTATCATCTGATTCACCTTGGCTTTAGTTTCCTCAGCTTTTTATAATTTCTTTTTAGATTAATTGGATTTAATCTACGATTGGCTTGGTAATTTTGAATTCTTTTTGAACCTGATTTTAATAGGTTTTATAGCTGATATTTTTGTGTTAGCTTATGAGCCTAGACTTATTTCAATACGATTCTTCAAAAAGACAAAAGATTAATACTCACTTGGAATTGTAATATGGCTCCTTACTTCCGATATAGAGGCATTTTTGTCAATCATCACAAGGGTCTAGAAACTTGATCCATCATCTTGAATAATAAACTCCTCTATTGAGCTAGGCGGTTAAGTATCTGATACCTAATCTGAAGGGAATCTTACCTAAAAGTCTCCTAGTTTTGATTGCTTTTAAACTTATTTTGAGACTGGCTTGCTAGTGGTTTTATCATAAAAGGAAAAATTTTTAAGATATTTTTCAATAGGAGGTCTGACTTCGAAAAGTGTTGTTTTCTTAGAGATTTAAGCTTAAATATGAGCATTTTGAATGCCTTTGATAGAAAATTCTAAAGAGGAACTAATTGGCTTTTATTTGCTGTCATCATTAGGGCTAGGTGGGTTAGGAGAAGGAATCTTTGACATTTATTTATTATAGATAAAAATAAAAAACTATCAAAAGTATTTATACCTTTATTAATAATCATTACAAAACTCAATCATTATGAAAGATTATACTTTGCATCATCCTTTTTTGCAATAATAGACCGCTGATCGACAAAATAACGATCTTTGTTTGCATTCGTATAATGCCCTGTAAGCAGGTATGAATCCAAATCATTTGAAAGATAAACCATATATTTTATGAGGAAGTCACTCATTCCATCCATTAGAAGGCACTGAGGTTTATTTATATGATTAGAAGAATTGATCTCAGATTTTATGCGTAAATATCCTAATTATTGATAGCCCACAATAATAAATACGAGGAGATCAATCATTAAAACGATTTAATTTTATAAAAGTTTGCATCTACCCACATCTCGCATATTGATCTATCGAAATATCTAAGAGCTTTTCTTCCCTGCTAAAATGCTGTTCTATTCTTTTAAAGATAATTATTGATAGATAGACCATTTTAGATAAAAATATGGACCCTAAATTAACCAATCTTCTACAGAAATACAATATGAATACCCCTTAGATGTTTGAGAAGGTAATAGCGATCAAACGTTCAAAGACAGGATGGGAATAATTCATAGATTTGCATGTCGATGATTCCAAAAAGTATTAGTTTGCGAAAGATCTGAAAAATATTGTCGAGTTGGCATAGGATATTGACAAAAAAGTGCAATTCGTCGAAGTTCTCAAAACAATAACATCTAAAAAAATAAAAATCTTCTAAGTCGCAAAAGATTTAATTATGAGAAAAGATTAAACAGATATTTCTTAATGGATAAGAAGACATATTTAAAAAAATCTGAAGTAATCAAACAGTTTTAACGATTTTCTTACAAAATAAATAAATTTTATTTTCGATATTTTACAAAGGAGATGTAGTCTAGTACTTTATTATAATTATTTACAATCATTATCTCAAGCAAATGCTCATCTCAAGGAAACAATAGAAAATATAAATTTCATGGACTTTGTCATCTTGCTTTTAAATTCAGTTTAGCAAAGAGAAGAATTGTATTTTTTACTTACGTAGCAGGATATAGTGTTGCCTTTTTGCCTCAAAATTATAGACAAAATTGTCTTTACCTTTGGAATTCATAATATTTCTAATTCGTAACCATCCTTTTTGATTGTTAATTTGGGAATCGGAGAAGTAATACGCTACAATACAGCAAAACCTTTGAGTAACTTATTGTAAATCCCTGAAAAAGCCTCCTTCAAAAGTCGCAATAAAAACATCTTGAGTTTCTTTTCCAAAAAAAGCACATAGTTGTTTCCAAGTAAATAAGTTAGATTCATTGACTATAGTGAAGATCCTTTTAATAACAAATAAATGTCCTCTCAAATCAACAAAATACTCTCGCAAAGTTCTTTAATTATTGTTCATGTTACTTAAAGAGATATCTTTAATAATATTTTCTAGCGGAATGAGATTATCAACAGTTTTAAAGAATCCTAGCTTGTCATTATTTTGGTCTGGAGAGCCTCATAGGACTCAACTTTATTTAAGATAAAAAGACAAATCTAAAAAGTAATTAAAGAAAAAGTTATGGTAACTTTTATCTCAAGCAATTTATAAGATTTAAAATAAGTAATTTTAGCTGGGGTCAATAATTTAAAAAACGCAAAGTTTTCTTTATCTAAAATCAATCCCAAACAACAATCAAAGTAAGTATAATAAATTTTCAATCATCCTTCACTTTCCAAAATACTCTCAACTTAATAATACAGAAAATCTGAGCTATTACCGAACTTAGCTTTAAGAGAGAGACTAAGTAAGGGCAAATAAAAGGTTAGAGATTCTCAAAATCCCAAGGATTATTTTGATTTTCAGTCACTAGAGTCATAAATATAGACTAAGCTCAAAACGCCAGTTCTGACTTAATTCGTAAAAAACATCCAGGCTTTGATGGGCTACAACGATATTTCTGAGTTTATTGCCAAATTGTCTGCAATACGATAAAAAAAGACAGAAGTATACTTTAAAAGCCTATCATAGCTTTACAAAAATATGTATACACCATCTGCTTAATAGAGACAGAAGATCAAAGCAAAGATCGCATAAGCAAAACAGACTATGAAGTAACATTACTTAACTCTTGATAATATTATCTTGTAGTTTAGTATTTATCATGATAAAAAACAACAAATCAACTTCATCTCCAATATTCTCAATTTCTATTCCAATTCCTTATTACCCATCAACTTGTTAGACGCATAATCACTTGAATTGGGATCATCTGTTTTGGAGCTTTTCTTCAATAAGCTGGACTAAAGGTATAAAAATAAAAAGGTGTTTATTGTTTCAGCTATTGGGGCATCATCTTCAGGTAAAACTACAATATTAAACTATCTATTCCGTTATAACTTCTTCTTAGAAAGGAATCAGCTGGCCAAAGGGCTAGAATTTGGGATTTGCTAGCTTGATAATACAGTACTTGTTATATTTTAAGCCCAAGGAATACTTAGCTTATAAGAAATCGATAAATTTGACAATGATGAATTGACAAGTAAGGCCATATTTGATAATCAGATTATGGGTTTAGTCATGAAAATTTCAGATTTAGTCGTGATCTCAAGTATTGATCAAGGAAAAAAATCTCAAACAACTGCAGAAATGGTGGCTCAAAGAGTAGATATCGCAAACCAAATCAAAAAGACTGTGTTAACATCTTATCAACTATTAGACGCCCTACAAATTGGGTAAAATCAGGTCAAGGCTAAAAGACTATTGATTGCTATCTCCAATCGATAAAATCCAATAGAGATGACTGAGAAAACTCAGTTAGTAAATGACATTGTAGGTGGACTAAAAGGCATACTGATCCAAGATAAAGAAGGAGTTATAGTACCAATTACCTAATAGTAAATAAAAAACGCTAAAAATAAATTTAATCGTTATATGTCATTAGATACAGAGTATATTTTCAGTCTTCCTGCGATTAATAAGAAAGATCAATATGGGTAGCAAATTTTGAGAATTAGAAACAGTATTTTGAGATAAATAGATAATAATAACCAAGGGAGCAGTAGAGGTATGCGGCTATTATATAAATAGACTGAAAAAATATGGGAAATTATCAAAATGACTGGAGAAAATATCATGAAATATAAAACTACTAAGGAGGCGAAAGAAAGAAGTGAACTAGAAAGACTTTATCAATAGTTACTCTCGAAAAAACAGATACATTTTGGTGAAAGATTTCAGTCACTATTCTATAAGTTTATAATTGCCCTACAAAAATCATAAATAAAGAAATAATAAATATAGAAGGAAATAACATCTCAGAAGAATATGCTCTATCAACAAATGTTTGAGGAATTCAAAAACAAAGGTGAGGGTATCACTAATATTGCATTCTGGATTTAAGATTATTCGCACAAAATAAAAAGGGTTTGTGATAGCTTTTATTATAAATACAAATAATAAATTGCCAACGCTTTTGAAGAAAGTGAAAGGAATAAGGCTTTGGCCAACTTCTCAAAATAAATTCTTTAAAGATTAGTCCTTGACTACAAAAATGATGCATAAAGCCTGAATCAATACAATAAAATATGCCAATCTAAACTAAATTAATAAAAGGGTAAAAGTATTACAAGGGGCAATATCTAAGAAAATTTAATGAAAAGTTTTACAGTTATCCTTGAATCTTAATCTATCTTTGGATTATTAAAAATAAAACACATTAAAGATTGCATTGACTTATAAAGAAAGGTTGGAGGATAATATAACAAAAACTTATTATAGTTTTTGACTTTTTTTTATCCTTTTTCTTCACTAGACCAATCCTAGTAGAAGGTAAAAGAAAATTTTGCCAATATTTTCAAGAATAAGATAGAAATATTCAAAAATCTAATCAAATCTTCATATCAGAAGAAGATTATCATCGAAGTTGACTCATCTTCTTTACAATTTATATAGGATCATATTGCTGACATGAAAAAAATCATATTCTCAAGCTCGAAAGCAATAAATTTGAATGCTCAAAGCAAAGAAATTCAATAAGCTAAAATGCTTAATAAATGGATTCAAGAAAAAGCTGCCTAAATGAAATAGATCAAAGATGCCAAAGGGCAGATTGAAACATAAATTCAACAGTTGAATTATTGGATCCATTAAAATATTGTACAAATCGATGAAAAAAACTCAAAAATATTAGCTGGGAAAATAAAGGATCAGTCTACTCATTCACAAGCAGAGTAGGCTATGCTAAGATCACAGATTGAGTAGCTAAAGAATCAAAATAAGACAAAATAAAGCATACTTGAGAGTGATAAAAAGAAGCAATTACTTTTATAATAAAAATTTGCAAAGGTATCCCTTGAATTATCACAAATGCAATAAAAAAAGAGACATAATGAAGACTCATTTGATAAAAAGGTCGAACTGATATCAATAAAATACCAAATATATCTCCTTGGAGTCCTCTTTAGGTAACTCTCTGAAATTTTATTTACCAATAAGAAATAATCGTTCGATAAAACAATCGAATCTTTTTCGGAATAGATCAGCAAGAGAAGAGCGTACATTTAATAAATGAGGAAAGCTAACCAAGACTACAACAAAATCATCAGTGATGATTATAATTTTAACATGTCACGTAAAAAAGAAGATTCAATTTTTCAATGTTAACAATATTGGCAAAATTAATTAAGCAACTTTGTTAGGATGCATAATCCTGCAACAATTCTTGAGAAAGCCTTTCAAGAAACTTTGTTTCGAGAATAATTTTCAAAAAGCCATCTGAAAAATTGCTATAAATTCATTAAAAATAAAAATCGATATCTTTTCGAGCTCCTCTATCCATAGGTTAATACTTAATTATTAACTAATTTAAAGATTACAAATTTCAAGCGTTATGCTATCGCAGATTTAACAAATATAGCAACTAATTATACTCAAAGGTTGAGATAAGTCAACAACGTTCAACAATTAATGTATTTTCTTAAAGCATAGGGATTCCTTGCAACCTGTCGAGCCATTTAGACAAACAACAAATTAAAAGGAATGCTTAATCTTGGAATTGCTTATTTTCTGAAATATCTAATATCAATTTTCTAGAAAAACTTTTCAACAATAATACAAGCAGTATAAGACCATTTCTAACAAAACATCTAAAAATATAAGAAAAGAGGTTTAAACTATGTTAGATAGCAACTAAGGGAATAGGTCATTGGCTGTCCTTAACAATGCCCCCTTTGTGGCGCAAAATGTATTCGACATAAATTTCATCCTGATTCTCATATCTCTAGGAGCAAAATTCATACTTTATTAGCCTTCGGAGGGTGTAAAAGTAAAGATAGCCAAGAATTTATCTTGAATTTTTGTAGATACGAAGAAATCATCCAAAAAGATAGGTTTTCTGTGGTCAATTCACCATATACGCTCCAAGAACTGCATAATAAGTATGCTCAATGGAAAAATAATATTTCTTCAAATTTTTCTCTGGATGAACAGCTTGATCAGGCCAGTAAAAACCTAAAAATAATATGGGCAAACATCTAACTAGCCCTAATAAAAACTAAGTTTCATAATAGTAAAGAATCTTCAGATAGTTTGATTAAAAAGATAAAGAGTGAAAATAAATATCTTAATGAAGCGGATTTATAGGAAACAGTGATAGATCCCTGGAATGAACAAGCTTAACGACTCAAATATTATTGATTTATTAGCACGATCTTTATTATTTAATTATATTATTTTTAAATCTATATTATCCTATCTTTTCACTCATATTTTTTTCCTTATTATTATCTCAGATCATTGATTCATCACGAACAATCCAGTCTTCGAACTAATAACCATGATCTTTTGTTTTAGCGAACAATTCCCATTTGATTTTAATGATATTTATTATTTTAAGATAATAACAGTATAAAGAAAGAGATCAATTGATAAGAAAACGAAATTTTATTCAAAACCTTCGAATAGCCTCTAAATTGAGTCTGGATCTATAATATCTAGTGGCGACAAGGAAAGAGTTGAGTAGAGGCTTTAAAAAATAATGATATTTTTGCCAGAATTGAACATATGATAATAAACGTATTAATTCAAAACTTAAACTAAATATCTTAATAATATTAATGGAATAAGTTTAGAGTACCATCAATAAAGTTATATAGATCTTCAACAAATATAATATCGAAAGTTCTTCAGAAGAGATTAAGAAGCTCATAACTTAATATGGAAACTCACTGTAAAAATGGACAAATTTTGGCTAATAATAAGTTTCTGCTAATTAACGACCAGAATTTATGAAACAAATAACAAATACATTACATTTACAATCAAGTATTCCCAATGTCCCTGTGTAATAGCCTATCATTACTTAATATAAGAAATTAACAAAAAGCGAGGATATTTATTTCAGGAAAAGATTATATTTTAAAGAGACTAAATTATCTCCAAATGAAGAAAACAGCCTTAAAATCTAAGGATAAATCAAAAGAAATATGAAGAACAGTTTATAAACAAGTCCAGACCTACAAACCTTTCTTCTAAAGGAAATAAAGCAGATATCATAAATTCTTCAGAGCGGACTGGGTCTTTCAAAATACTATCAATCCTTTATGTAATTGTGCAAATCTATCGGAAAAACATTTACTAAAAACCTCATAAACCTGAAATTTATCGACTTTATTGTTTTCTTATTGAAAATCATAAAAAATAAGGATTAATTTGTCTATTTACTATCAGTTAATGGAATTCCTATTCCCATAATGTCCAAGCCACCAGAAAAATTAGTGAATATTATAAAATTATGCAGATCTTTTTTGAAGTATGATGAGTATACTTTGACAACAAATATTGGAACTAAGGCAGCATCTCCATTTAAGAAATCGTTAAATAGTAAGCTCTTTGAGCCAAATGAAACATTCTACTAAGGAAGTTTCTTTGAAGGAGATGTTAATATTTTGTCCAAGAATAATAATAGAGTTTTATTTGACTGCTATGAATCTTTAAATATAGGGTCACCTCTTCCATAGATATCTCAAACTTCAGTCCTGATACTTCATGTAACTTTCCAAGAACTGCAGCCTGGCTTTATAAAAAGCATATCTCCCTTGCTTGAATCAATATAAAGATTACTATTGATTGTCTGGGACGGAACATCAACTTAAACATAAGTACAAAAAAAGATCCTTTAGTAATTGCCCTAAAGTTCATTAGTTAAAAAACTCGTAAATTCATCTTAAAAAGGATTGGACTTCTAATAAAAAATAAAAAAATACATCAAAATCATCAATCTGCCTTCTAAAAGTCCTCAGTTTGCAAGCAAGTAAGAATAAGATAGCGCAAAACAGTTTACAAGAAGTGAAATAACCCAAAAAAGGCTGCTTGTTCCTTAGCCTAAAAACCAATAAAGAATAAAGAATTTTTTGAACCAATACATCAATGAGCCAGTATAAACACTTTTTCAGAAAACTTAATTATCTCCTTTTGTTAAAGCATGCATTTCTTACATTGAAGGTCAAGATTACCTATAATTTTTATTTTTCGATGAGCAATTATCAAAGGCTTTCAAAAATTCAATCTCCATCGAAGATGTTATAGCTTCTATTAGTCTTGTAAATGAGCAGAAAATTGACAGGAAAGCTGAAATCTAAAGATCTTACTAGCAAGACTCTATCAATAGCTATTATAATAAATGCCTTAATAATTTACGACCGTTTAATATCATAGGCAGTAATACATCTATCTTTGGAAATGAAGGTTTGGAAAGATTCTTTAGATATATCAAAGATTACAAGAAGAAATTATTTTGTGTTTCAATTGTTGGAGCAAAAACTTCATTAAAAAAAACCTTCATTAATTCACTGTTTGGTTGTGATTTTTACTTATAGGATCGATAATTTTCAGGACTAAGTGTAAATTTGTGTGAGACAGATAATTGCTACATCATGATATTTGATGGTGAGCTAAAATCACCCACTGATGAAAAAAATGTGGTTTTTAATAATCAGCTTCTAGTCTTCTTGATGAAAATATCCAGTTTGATCATTTTTACAAGTTTTAACCAAGATCGTCATGAGCAGTCAATTGAATCTTTAAAAATATGTCAAAGCATTCTTGAGGACTTCGTTATTAATTAAGGGAGTCGGTCAAAGGTTTTATAAAAAGTCATTGGAGTTTTGCCTTGGGAAGCAAAAGAAAGTGGGTTTGTTGATAAAACTAAGCAGGTACTATCTTTATTTAAAGTTAATTCAGATGTTTTTACTCTTCCATCTTCAAATAAAAAAGAAGATTACTCATATTTTTCATTGAGTTTGAGAAACTATCTTATCAGAAACATTAATTAATCAAAGTACACCAGAACTAAATTTCTTTCAATATATTAATTTAGCGAAGCTCACTGGTAAAATATAATGAGTATTTCTAAAGATAAATTTAAATATAAGACTTTGAATGGCTTAAACTAATATAATACTTCTTCATAATAGTATATAAACTCATTCTTAAAAATAAGGTAATAAGCCAAAAATATATTTTATAAACAACCGTTGGATTAAGCAAAAGAACAAATTAATAAGATAATACTTGAGAATAATTCTACAAACAACATGATCTTAGCAGCAATAAAAATCAAATATAAAAATATATTTTTTATTGACACTAAATAAATCCTGAAGAAAATTCAAGGCTTGGAGAATATAAAAATCAAAGAACATCTAAAATCCAATAATATTCCTTAAAATCTTCATGAATTTTACACTCAGTAATATAATAATGACAAAGTTTAGTATTGTTAAGATAAGATTGTTTAACAAGCATAAGATAAAGTTGATGATGCCTTTTATCAGATATTTTTCGAAGAAAAGTTAGCAAATTTAGACACCCAGATACAAGTATTAATTTCAAATGGATAACGTTTTTTAAAAGGCTTAAAAGATTAGTAAAAATAGTTTAAGACCGTTGATCATAAATTGATTTTTCAAATTTTACTGGAGTCATAGGTGATCTTAAAGAAATTAACAATAGATAGTATTTAAAGTTGCCTCGAGCTGTCTAGTAAAATAGGCCTCAACTACTTGCAAAATATTGATCGATTTGTTCAAAATCTACATGAATCCTAACTGAGTCATGCCGAAAAGTTCAACATTACAAGTTTATTCAGAAATCAAATTGATAAATTCAAATAATACTTAAACAAATCCTTTTTACCCAAGTTGACATCGTAGCTATTTCTTTTAGAAAATTTCGCATCACTATCTAACTTGTTGACTACAAGCACACAATAATTTTAGGCAAGTCTTAATTAATTATCAAAAAACATCAAAAAGGAAATATTTTTATTCTAAATCAACTATAAAAAATACTTATTGGCAACAATTTTCAACTTTACTGAGAAAGCCCTAAGATAAAGAAAGGAAGCGAGGCTTTTGAAAAGAATTTCAAGGGTCTAGAAAGTATTAGATGAAATTAGATCAAATAAAAAACTTGTTATTTAGTTTCAAAATTACTATCGAAGATTAATCTAGTTGATAGATAGCAAAAAAACAAATGTCTTAAAAAATATGTTCGAGATGATTTAAAAAAAAATTGGATTCTACAGTAATATTGTTAAAATTTCATAAGAGAGGTCAACAAGCTCTTAGTGTATTTCTTAAGATGAAAAAGTTAATTGTTATAAGCTCGTTAAAAATCGTAAAAAATATCTGGAATAAATTATTTAAGAAACAGCTAAACAACTAGTCGATATAAAAAAAAATATATAATTGTAGGTGGCATAAAAGACCATTTCTTAGGTAAAAGCAGCTATCAACAATTAAAATAAACCAGAGCAAACATAAAATACTAAGCTTTACAATATGATTGATGAGTTAGTGGACTAAGATATTAAAGACTTGATTAATCAAATTGTTCCTATATTTGCCGAAACAAATAAGATTGATTTTAATGCTATTAAAAAAGGCCTCATGTAATCTATTTGTCCAAGATAATGTTCAAAATGTAAAGCCCAATGCTGTGCAGTAATATAAGGCCATAAACCTCACTAAAAGCATTAAATCAAGCATCTTCTTTTGGCTTTTGGAAGCCCTTAGGGAATTTAGAAATTTAATTATGAAATTTGTTAAAAAGATCAGCTATCGAAGGTGTTTACAGAAGACTACTTAGAAACTTAAAAAAATCGTTTAAAAAAGGTATGGGCAACTATTGAAGATGTTCTCATTGAGACCAAATATAAATCTGTGAAAAATGGTAAGCCAGACGAATAGATTAGGCAGATCAAAGAAAAATAAAAAGACCTTTTGACGAATTCTGTCCTAGTAAAACGAAAAATCACAGATTATTGATTTCTAAAACAAATAGATATAAATATTATTTTTCATGTATGAATTTTATTTACCAAAAGATTTCTCTTTCTTAATTTTTCACTTGTATCAATACAAAATCACAACTAAAGATATATTGAATATTAAAGGGGTCATACTAAAGATCTCTCGACCTCGAATTTACAATAGAGAGTCGTTTTAATATTTTGGGTCCAAATCTTCATCAAGAAAATCAAAATATTTTTGTTAATCATGTGCATTCAAATATATTAATGATGAATAATTATACCTATTTACCATTGTAAATTGGCAAAATACAAGATATACACTCGGCTCCATCAATATTGTCGATAATTTTAGTCACATAGATGTTTTTGTTATCATCCAATGTTTAATAAAAATAAATTCTGAGGTGATTAGCCAAGTCTAAGTTAAGAATAGAGGTCGAAGCTGTTTGATCTCGATCCTTTTACTTATCTTTTTAAAAGTTAGGAAATCTAATTCCATCATCTATTTTTATGAAATAATGTAAAAATCAGTTAGAATATAGATATATTGTGACAGGCTTCAAAGTAAAGAAGTTTGACCTGGTTATATTTATGCAATTTTATTTTCTTCAATTGATCTCAGACATTTTCTTCATTGGTTTATCTTCATTTATAACTGATAATCTAAATGCTAAAGAGTTCAGGCCGGCATAGAGTTATGAAGCAGGCTGAATTTCCAGCAAAAAAATAGTCCTCAATAATCGATAATAATAATCTTATTATGTAACCATTTAAATTCTTGAAAAAGCTTCTCTTTAGATATATTTAATTAATATGTTTGAGGCAGCAAAAAGAAATCGAGAAAATTAAGCGAAAACTTCCACGCTAAAAGATGATTAAAAATAAAAATATATACAAAAGAATGCCAGAGAATTCCCTCCTAAAATTGAAAAATACTTTAGGATTTCTTCGAAGGCTAATTCAGCTAAATTTGCTCATTTTAAAGATAAATTAATGTAGATTTGGTTCTTTAACTCATCACATTCTGCACAAAAATGGTCAGTTTACTATGAAGACAAAGAATATTGTTACTTAAAAATTAATTACTCAAACAAATTCCTTAGCCATAATAGTAACAATCAATTTGTTTAATCTGACATTAAAGAGGGTAAATGGAAATTTTAGTCCATTCATGATGATCCTGGCTTTATAAAAATATTGAAGGCAAATCCATACGATGATACAAATTAGGCTTGGAATATCTATGGAGGCAATTCAGATACAGACGGTACCTCGATAATACTTTATCCATTTCAGAATGGTAGATCAAATGACAGATGGAAATTGTAAGAGCTTCAATATTCATAATGATACATCAAAAATCAATTATCGTAAATAATAATTAATATGATCAATATTTATCGTCCCTCTAATGTTCTTAGTCTTTGCTTTTAAAGAACTAAAAGCCAAAATTAAATCTAAATGATATAAATTTAATATCCTTGATGGGAGGTGATTATGCATATAATCTATTATTTGTATTTTCTTTGTACGATTCCAAGGTTCGGTGAGTTATGTAGCTTACCATGGAGTTCAAAGTATAGAGAGTAGCTAAAGGCAAAGTTTGTTTTAAAGAAATTAATGATAAATTATTAATGATATATAAAAATTTCTTCCTTAATAATATAAAAAATTTTTATTAGATGATAATTTATTCAATCATTTTAACCACCAGCCTCCTAAATTCCTGATATCTTTTTTGATTTAGGCCAAATCTTTACTCTTAGCCTTTTCTTTTGTTATCTTTTAATTTGAGGATTCAACAGCATTTTCATGTTTATAAGCCTATCTCCATGTTTAAATTATCCCATTCTCAATATTTGCCCATACTTTTATAAAATTTTAATTGCTATTTACTGTATTTCTTTATACCTCTTTTTTCCAATTTATGAATTGTTGAGTAAGCAGTAGACCAGCATTTTTCGAAGTTTTATCTACATACCGAATAATCCAGTATTGATTTTTCATTGATTAGGATAGGCAATTTTATAAGATGAATTGATTATTGTGGTATCTGCTGCCTCCAAAAGCGAGAATTCTATGCACGCTCGTTTGATGCTCATCTTGATGACCCTACATTTTATAGCATTTAGCTCCACAAAATGGGCAGCACTGAGTGCATCCAACCAATTGTTTTTTTGATAATAATAATTGTTCTTGAATTTTTAAACTAATTTTAGTTTCTGATACTTTTTATTTAAATTTTTTTAATTGTTCCGCTTAACCTTCTTTTGATAAGCCGATTCTTTTAAATACTTAAACTTTTATGAAATCGAATTCAAGGATTTGATTGGTTTAGTACTTCATTAACTAATTGAAATTATGGATAAGAAACAATCGGATAGCATCTTCCGACATTTTTAGATCTATTTTATTTTTAGTTGCTTAATAAGCCTATTTGCAAAGCATTTCAATCTGGCCTCCATTTTAAAAATTTTTTGAAACATATTAGAAGGTATATTGAGATGGGTTTGTTATATACTTGTAGCATGATACATAGATGTCTTTATTTGCTTTATCTTATGCTAATTGTGCATTGTTTATGGTCTATTTAATAATATTTTCCTAAGTAGATAACATATTGGAATAATTTGAAGAAGTATAAGTACTTATTTTTGTATTTATAATATTATATAATTATTTTTAAAAACTCTCAAACTGCTATTTCTAATAGTTCAAAATCATGGGATTTAATTAGCTTTGAAATTTTTATCTGAAATGTTTGTCAACTTACTTTTCAATTTCTTCCAATTTTGTATTAATTTATTATTGAAATTGAGCAGCAGCCTGTTAGATTTAGAGATTTTCTGCCTAATATAATTGTTTAAATAAACTTCTGTACAACTTTGATAGGAGAATAATCTTAAAATTGATTTTATTGAGGGTTATCTTTTGAGAAAATGTATAGTCTAGTTTTTTATAAATCTTTTATAAATATTACTTTTATCTTATTAACTTTTTTTAGGTATCCTAAGGGAGAATTTACTTCAATGCTTAATCAATTTATAATACTTTTGTATGAATTGATTATCGAACTTGTTTGTTGTTTTTTATATTTTCCTAATTTGAATATAATTGGACAGCTAACTACTCAACATAAGTTCTTGCGCTTTAAACGGTGGAATCAATAAATTCTTTAATAATGGGGAATAGATATTAGATATCCACAGCATTTATTTTTGGAATACCGTCAAGCAGTGAATATTTTTATTTATTCTTTTCTTATGCTTTCTATCCTTCTTTTTTCTATTTTTTCTTTTTTTCCTATTCATTTTTTATCAATTATTCCAATGTTTTTAATCTTTTCCATTATTTTCCAACAATCTCTTACGCCAATTATTTGTTGAACGATTCGAATTTATCTGTTAAAAATAATCTTATTTTTGCTTTATTCTTTAGGGAAATTTCATCCTAGTCTGAAAAATAAATGAATTTGTTGAGGTGAGTCATATATTAATTGTTTATTTACTTTTCAAAATCAATGCAATCCTTTATGTTATTTACTTAAAGCTCTTTTAAAAATACGTGTTATGACTGGAAAATAGTCTTGAAAGCTCTATTTAAATTCTATTAGATTTATTTTTCTTGGATTTCTCTCTTTAGCATACTATTCATAAAATCTTTACACTCCTCGTAGGCATCATTCTTTAGTTAAGATCTACTTTTCTTACCTGCCTATTTCTAATATTTATATAAAATTTAAGAGACCTTTTTTTTAAAGATTTTAAGCCTTATATCTTTGAATTGCGTCTGAAAAGTTCTAAAGAAAATTTTTTTCTTTTTATAAATGAGTAAGTTCAAAATCTTTTCAATATTGTTTTAGTATTAACGACTCCAAATCCCTTTCTAATCAACTTTGGTTGCTTCATTCAAGAATTATTTATAGGCCAGGCTAACTATGTCTTAGCTTTTTAATCTTTCTTTTAGCTAATTTTTTTCATAGTCAGCAATAAATTTATTTAACGCTATTTATTCAAAGTATCCCCAGATATCGTGGACACTTATCGGTTTATCTTTCTCTTTATCTTTAGCTTCAGATTCAGGTTTAGTGCCTTCTGATGTTTTAGGATTAACTAACCTCGAAACCTTTAGTTACAAATCCTAATTAGAAACAATAATATTTGTTTTATTTTCTTTGTATCGCTTTTGAAATGTTTCAGTTACTTTTTAATGTATCGCTTTATAGCATTTTCTGTATGCATAGTAAAGTTTAGATTTTATGGCTGATTCATTTAAAGTAATTACTTTCAAAATATTTTTTCCAGTTAATAAGATAGTGTCCCAATCAACTTTAGTATCATTGAAAAGTTAAATGATTGTACTTGGCTAAAGGCTATATTCCTCGAGGCTCTGCAGCACACTCATAACCTTATTTCTTAAATTTAGAACCTATTTTCCATAATCCTAATTCAAAGATTTAAAAATTTATTTTCCCGTTACATTTTTGCTTTAATTCTAGATGCTTGGCAAGAAAAATATATTTTATTCCTACAACCGTATATATTTTTGAAATATCTTCCTCCAAGAAGGTTATTTTTTTTGCCCTTAAGGCGCATCAATCAGTGAAATTTATAAAATAGGCTGAATTTTTACAACTAAAGTTTCAATAATAGATTTTTTGTTTACATTTTCTCCAAGTTAATTTAAAAAGGCAATTAATACATTTTTTGGAACTATTACTTATTCATAAGAGTTATTGGAATAAAAAGCATCGAGGACTTTATAGCAAATAGCGAAAGTTAAAGCCAGCTTGTCTGTAATTTCTGAATCTTTAAGTTGTTATTTTTATTTCTCAGATAACAAACTAGAAAAAATGACTAAATCTGATTATTTCATGAGGATGGAAGCAACTTGATGATCAAAAAGTGAAAAATACTTCCTGATTTACTATGAATCATATTTGTAGCCAGCCTCCGATTAACCAATAGCCATTATACCTTCAGTATCTAAGACAATAATCATCTTGTTATTTAATTCAAGAGCTATTTGATTATCTTTTTAGTTGGAGTAAGTAGTGTTAATTTAGCATAAGCCCATAAATATGCCCCTAGCTAATGGATCTTCTCTTAAATGAATATTATAACGGAAAAGGTAATTTAAAAGGGCACTTTTTCCTGAGGCCTTTGGCCCAATCACTGATACAACAAATATTTTTTTCCTATCAAATTTTTGATTGAGTTATTGGAAAAATCTTTTAAGGCCTTCATTTCCAAAATTAGATGAATCTCCATCAACAAGACTAAATGGATATAAACGATTTAAGCATTGTTAGTAATAATTATTTATATACGATTGTTAATAGGACTGCTCCTTCTCAGCTTTTCTATCGATAATTAATTCATTATAAAAACTTATTTATTAGATAATATGATCGACGGTTATTCGATTGTCTATAAGTATCTTTTATAGATTCTTATATTAAGGATATTTTTTTATACTTTTTCTTAATTCAGGTATATTATCAGCATCGATTAATTTTTTTTACTTTTAGTATTACATATTTTGTTGGATGAAATTTTATAATTAATTCTAAATCTTTTTATTAGTTTCTTCAATTAAAACTGAAGTAAATGTTCTCAATGTAATTCCATCTTTTTTCTAGATAAAATTTATGCACTTATCAGCAAATTTGGAAAGTTCCTTTTTGGATAATTATTTATTAAATTCATCCACTTTATTTTGAGAGTTTCTAATAATGTTTTAAAAGTTAATCTTGTATTATTTCTTATTCAAGGGTGTATCTTTACTGGCTTTTTGTTTTTCTCTAAAATATTAGTCGAAATTTAAGTTATTTAATTATGCCCTTTCTTGATTTAATAATCTAGAAGCATTATATTTAGGAAGCAATAATGATTTATCTCTTATGGCTTTATAATCTAACTGTTGGTTCAAAAACCCTCTTATATCTTATTATAGTTTCTTTTGTGTGGACTTCTCATTCTTTTCATCATTGAAAAAAGATTCGTAACTGGCTTATGATTTAATCGGGTTTTCAATTAATAAACTTTTAAAAAAATCTTATAACTTTTTTTTCGACTTAATTTGAGCAGAAAAATCAGACAAAGGCGACGCTACTGACTAAAATAAGAAAAGTTATTATTCTTTAAAATTTTAATTGTTCTTCTTCAGTTTTTGTTGAAGTTTTTTTGGGGTAAAATTTCCCCCCATTAGATCATGAACATAGATCTTTTTGACAGTATCTTTAATCAAGAACTAGTAATTTTTAAAATACTCAGTACTCGACATAATATCATCGTCGGTATGAAAAATCACAAGCGAGGCAGACCCAAGTATTTTATTTATTATAGTGTGCTTGGCCTGAAGGCTGCTTTGATCTTCATTGTTGTAGCTGATCAAATTTACAAGAAGAGCACTTTTATTATGTTCATTCTAAGCAAGGGCTAACTTGAAGATATTGATATTACTCTCAAAGGAACTTCCTTCAAAATATTTTGGGGACATCTTCATAATCTAAGGAAAGTAGATATTTTGATTAATCAATTTATATGTGCTTAGTTTTTTCACTGCCCCTTCCATCCAAATGTCAATAATTACAGGATACTTTTGAATTCCAAGAATTTCGCTTACAGCCATTTTATTTGTGTTTAATTTGCCTTTGACAGAAAAGGTAATAGGAACTGGAGCTGACTGTTGAGATAGTAAAATTGGAACTATATTGGTCTTAGATGTAACCTTCATAAGCAAAAGAATAAAGTCAATAAACGTCAGCTTCTTTATGATGGTTTTTGCATAATGCTTCTATTATTCTACAAGAGCAGCTTGCCGAAGTAAAATTATGAAGTATTTAGCTAAACTGCATTTTCTTTGAAGAATATCAATAACTTGATCCAATTATTTAAAAAGAAACTACTGAAGACTATTGGAACCAAAATTAGCTTAAATCCTGCTCCTGGTTTGTTCCTCAAAACCGTGACCTTACTCAACTCTTACATCCTCAATTCTATGTAGGCTAAAGTCTTTTTTAACATCAATACCATCATACACAGTAACAACTGGAGGATATATTTTTTAAGAAATTTAGGCTTTCTTTTTCACCTATTTTTTAAACTGCTAACGATAGTCTGCTGCAACATATACTTCGGCAAACTCATCTAATGTTTTATTCCATTATTAATAAGATTTTCTTTTTTAGCTGCTAGCAATTTATTTGATTTCTGCGTCCAAAGCAGCACTGGAATCATAACCGTCGGAAGTTTTAAGGTATTATATAATATATTCTTCAATTTCCTTCTAGTTAGACATTGTATTTGTTTTAAGATTATAGAATCAGCAATATATCTTTGATTTAAAATCCCTTTATTTTATAT
>JACCDV010194633.1_pt1 | contig 20334 bp, 20 predicted proteins | sample 7446131 | NCBI WGS metagenome assembly JACCDV01 (sample SAMN15323448, study PRJNA562643) | freshwater metagenome | isolation source: river surface water | place: USA:Blue River Watershed | collected 2017-08-17 | reverse complement strand
TCGGCGGTCACGCCCATGTGGATGTTGTGGAAGGGGTCGTGCAGGGCGCCGACCATCATGTCCACCAGCTTGGCGTCGCCCATGCGGCTGCCCCAGCGCTGGGTCAGGTTGGCGTACGGCCCGCGGCTCATGTTCTCGGCGCCGCCGCCAATGGCCACGTCACAGTCACCCAGCGCGATCGCCTGGCTGGCGCTGATGATGGCCTGCAGGCCCGAACCGCACAGGCGGTTGACGTTGAAGGCCGGGGTGGTCTCGGCGCAGCCGCCGTTGATGGCGGCGACGCGCGAGAGGTACATGTCCTTGGGCTCGGTGTTGACCACATGGCCGAACACGACGTGGCCAACGTCTTTGCCTTCGGTACTGGCGCGGGCCAGGGCTTCGCGCACGACCAATGCAGCCAGCTCGGTGGGGGGGATGTCTTTGAGGCTGCCACCATAGGTGCCAATGGCGGTACGGACTCCGCTGACGACGACGACTTCACGGCTCATGGGATAGGTCTCCAGTTGGAAATGAATATTGGGATGGAAAAGACGTGGCCCCGGCGAGGGCAACCGGTCCAGTGTCCGGCGCCTTGGCTACACAGGACTGACAGTCTTTGGGTTCAGACCTCGCGCACGTCAGCGACCGGCTGTGAACCAAAGTCCGCACGCGCCAGGTAGGCCAGCACGCTGCGAGCCGCTTCTTCGGGCGTGCTCAGCAGCCCGCGCTCCTTGAGCTGGGCAAAGCGCGGCTGGTCCGGGAAAGCCTCAGCGGCAGCGCCACGCAGCTGCACCTGCATGTCGGTGTCGATCACGCCGGGTGCCAGGGAGCAGACTTTGGCGCCCTGGGGCTTGAGCTCTTCTTCGAGCGCCAGGCAGCGGGTGAAATGGTCCATGCCCGCCTTGATGGCGCAGTACGCCGACTGCGAGGCCATGGCCTTGCGCCCCAGACCTGAGGAAATGTTGAGCACCCGTCGGGGCACGCCCCAGTTTTCCGTGGCGCCTAGAAAAGTGGCGGTCAGTTGCATCGGCGCCTCGAGCCCGACGCGCAGCACCGTGGCAAGTTCGTGGGGGTGGGCCTGAGACAGCGCAGAGATGCGCGGGATCATGGCCGCGTTGTTGATGAGGGTGGCTTGCTGCCACTGGCCTGCAGGCTGGGCCTGCAGCCAATGGCGCAGGCGATCGCTGGCGGTTTCGCCATCGGCCAGATCCAGCGTCCATTGCGCCAGGCTCACATCGGCCTGGCGTGCCGCTTCGGCCAGTTCGGCACTGGCATGGCGCGAAATGCAGACCAGGCTGTGGCCCGCCTGCAGCAATTGTCTGGCCATGGCCAGACCCATGCCCCGTGAGGCGCCAGTCAGAATGTAAAGATGGGCAGACATGGGGTCGTCTCCTGTCGATGCCTGCATTTTGAGCCATGTTGGCTTCAAAAGGGAGCCGGATGCGACAGCGACAGGCGATGGCCCGTCACGGGGTGGGTGAAGCACAGCTCGCGAGCATGCAGGAGCAGCCGGGGTGCCATCGCATGCCCATCGGGTGGAGCGTAGAGGTGGTCGCCCACGATGGGATGACCGATGGCGGCCAGGTGCACGCGCAGCTGATGGGTGCGCCCGGTAAAGGGCTCCAGCAGCAGCCGTGTGGTGCCTGCGATGGGGCCAGGGCCGATGGTTTGCCAGTGTGTGAGGCTGGGCTTGCCTTTGTCGTGGTCGATGATGCTGTAGGGTCGGTTCTGGTAGTCCACGCGCATGGGCAAGTCAATGCGACTCCAGCCCTGCTCGTCTGGTTCTGGCCGAGGCTCTCCCATGACCACGGCCTCATAGCGTTTGTGCACCTGACGCTTTTCAAAAGCCATGCTCATGGTTTTGTGCATGGCAGCACCCCGCGCCATCAGGATCAGGCCCGAGGTGGACATGTCCAGGCGGTGCACCGTGAGGGCGTCGGGCCAGTCCTGCTGGGCGCGTACGCGCAGGCAGTCTTGTTTGTCGGGGCCGATACCGGGCACGCTCAGGAGGCCCGAGGGCTTGTTGAACACGAGCAGGTGTTCGTCGGCGTGCAGCAGTTGGGGCTGGAGCGGATCGGTGTTCATTGGTCGCTTTCAGCGCGTATGCGGTTGACCTGCAGCGGCGTGACTTCGCTGGCTTTCTGGCCTGCGGGTTGCAGGGCCATGCGCAGGTGGGTGAGCACGGCGGCGATGTCGCGGTCTTCGAGTTCAAGCACGAAGGGCGCCATGCCAAACGGCCGCGGATGGCCCGCGGTGACGGGGCCGTAGCCGCCGAACAGCACGGCCTGCACCAGATTGGTCGGCTCGCTCAGCAACACGGCCCGGTTGCCTGCCAGCGCAGGGTAGATGCCGGGCACGCCCTGGCCTTGCTCGCCATGGCAGCTGGCGCAGTGGCGTTCGTAGACCTTCACGCCCTGTTCGGCCACGCTGGCGCGCACCGGTGCAGCTTGGGGTCGTGTGGATGCGCCACCTGGCTGCGCACGCGACTGCAGGTACATGGCCATGGCCTGCAGATCGTCCGCGCGCAGGTGCTGCAGGCTGTGCTGCACCACCTCAGCCATGGGGCCGCTGGTGCTGGCCTGGCCGCTCTGGCCCGTCTGCAGCAGCCGCACGATGTCCGCCAGCGGGGTGGAAGCCAGGCCTGTTTCGCGGTCGTTGACCAGGCTGGGGGCGTACCAGTTGACCACCGGCATCAGGCCCCCCGACAGATCGCTCACGCCGGATGTGGCACCCAGGGCGTTGCGTGGGCTGTGGCAGGCGGCGCAGTGGCCCAGGCCTTGCACCAGGTAGGCGCCTCGGTTCCATTCGGCGCTTTGTTTCAGGTTGGGCTGAAACGGTGCAGGTTCAAAAAACAGCGTGCGCCACACGGCCAGCGCAGGCTGGGTGCCCAGCGGCCAGGTCAGGGTGTGGGCGGGCGTGGCCTGGCGCACGGGGCTTTGGCTGCGCAGCCAGGCGAACATGGCATCGCTGTCTTCACGGGTGATGACGCTGGTGTGTTCGTACGGAAAGGCCGGGGTCAGCAGCCGCCCGCCGCGCGAGCGGCCATGGTGCAGCGCGTTCCAGAAGTCCTGGGCGTTCCAGTGGCCCAGACCGGTGTCTGGGTCGGGCGTGAGGTTGCTGCTGTAGACGGCGCCAAACGGCGTGTCGATGGCGCGCCCACCGGCCAGCGGTGCACCGCCGCGCGTGGTGTGGCAAGCCATGCAGTTGCCTGCCTGCACCAGGTACTGGCCGCGCTTCAGGGTGTCGGGTGTGGCGGGGGCTTCGGTGAGGGGCGGGGCAGGGCTGAGCAGGTCGCCCCAGTTGTGCCAGACCACAGCGGCTGCCAACAAGGCGCAGCCGCCCAGCAGCAGGGTGGCCGAAAGACGCAGCAGACGCTGTTTCATGGGCGGCCTCCTGCCAGTTCAGGCGCGCTGCCGCAGCGCCAGGCCGGATCGCTCAGGATGCGTGCGGGGGCAGGCGCAGGGCGCGTGTCGGCGGGCAAGGGCTGGCTGGCCAGCCAGTTCGAGACGGCAATGATGTCTTCGTTGGGAATGCGTTTGACCACCTCGGCCATGCAGTCGGGCGCATGGGCCTTGCGCTGGCCGGTCTGCCAGGCGCCCAGCTGGGCATTCAGGTAATCCAGCGGCAGGCCCAGCAGGCCGGGCACATTGGGCTGCACGCCGGTCAGGCGCTCGCCGTGGCATTGCGCGCAGGCGGGCAGGCCGCGTGTGGCGTCGCCCTGCTGCACGATCTGCTGCCCGCGCGCCAGGCGCTCGGGTGGCAGGCGCGAGGGGGTGGGCGCCGGGTAGGGCAGGTGCAGGCTGGCAAAGTGCGCGGCGATGTCGGCCATGTAGGCGTCGCTCAAAGGGTCGACCAGGCGCGTCATCAGGCCGTAGTGGCGGCGGCCTTCGGCAAAGTTGCGCAGCTGGTGGTGCAGGTAGCCTGCGGGCTTGCCTGCCAGGCGCGGGTAGTAGCCATCGGGTCCGGCGCGGCCCTGGTCGCCGTGGCAGGCGGTACAGGCGCGGGTGCGCTCGGCCATGTTGTCTTCGATTTTGCGGAGGCTTTGCGCCCATGCGGGCAAAGCCAGAGCGGCGAGCAGGCCAGCGGCCAGCCAGCGGCGGCCAAGATCCAGAAAGTCAGTCATCCCCTGAAGATACTCCATGCGCACTCCTGTGGATGAGCGGTTGCGGCGACAATCGGAGGTTTCGCAAAAAGAGAAGCCCTTTCATGAGTTCTGTTGACATCCGCTACGCCAGCCTGGCCGATGCCCCCGCTGTGGCCAACCTGCACCTGATCGCCAGCCGCGCCGTGCACGAGGGCGTGGTGCCCGATGCCCACTGGCAGTCCACCCCGCCTGCCAAGCGCGTCTCATTCTGGAAAGAAGCCATCGAATACGGCGAGCCGCAGGTCATGGTGGCTGAGCAGGGCGGCGAGATCGTGGGTTTTGTGTGCTTTGACCGTTCGCGTGACCCCAAGTCCAAGAACACCACGGGCGAGCTGTGGGCGCTGTATGTGGACCCGGACCACATTGGAAAGGGCGTGGGCCTGGCCCTGTGGGACGCCGCCCGCGAGGGTCTGCAGGACGAAGACTGCACCGATGTGACCGTGTGGGTGCCGCTGGCCAGCACCAAGGCCTTGGCCTTTTTTGATGCGGCCGGTTTCAAGCGTGAAATGAACACCGCCCGCACCGTGCCCCTGGGTGGCGTGCGGGTCGAGGAAATCCGCTTCAAGCGCGCTTTGGATTGATGTCCGGCAAGGCTTTGCACGAGCGCAATGTGTTGGAGGCCGCCCCTGCGGCCGAATGCGACACTCGCGAGCAGGGGCTCGCTCCTACAGGCCAAGTTTGTGCAAGCCGCCCAGGCTGCTAACGTTTTCCTGCAACGGTGATGACCTGATGAGCATTTGGCTCGCTCCCATGGAAGGCCTGCTCGACCATGGCCTGCGCGATACCCTGACCCGGGTGGGTGGGATCGATCTGTGCGTGTCCGAATTCATCCGTGTGACCGACACCGTGCTGCCGCACCGCGCCTTCACCCGCGTGGTGCCCGAGTTGCTCAACCACAGCCGCACGGCGGCTGGCGTGCCGGTGCGGGTGCAGCTGCTGGGGTCCGATCCGGCCTGCCTGGCCGACAATGCGCAGTCGCTGGCCGAGCTCAATCCTGCAGGCATTGACCTGAATTTCGGCTGCCCGGCCAAGACGGTGAACCGCCACCGCGGCGGTGCCGTGCTGCTGCAGGAGCCTGAGCTGGTGGGGTGCATCGTGGCCGAGGTGCGCCGTGCCGTGCCCGCGCACATCCCGGTGTCGGCCAAGATGCGCCTGGGCTACGAGGACGATGCCCTGGCCGAAGACTGCGCGCAGGCCATCGAGGCCGGAGGTGCCAGCGACCTGGTGGTCCATGCCCGCACCAAGGTCCATGGCTACAAGCCGCCTGCCTATTGGGACCGGATCGCCGACATCCGCCAGCGGGTGAAGCTGCCGATGGTGGCCAATGGCGAGATCTGGAGCGTGGAAGACGCCAAGCGTTGCCGCGAGGTGACGGGCTGTGAGCGCCTGATGATCGGACGCGGGCTGGTCAGCGACCCGGGGCTGGCGCTGGCCATCGGGCAGGCTGCGTCAGGCCAGGTGGTCCCCTGGTCGGTGGTGCGCGGACTGATGCCCGGCTTCTGGCAGAACATTTGCAGCCGCGTGGCGCCGCGCCACCGGGCAGGGCGGCTCAAGCAATGGCTCAATTACCTGCGCCGCACCTACCCCGAGGCACAGGCAGCGTTTGATGAGTTGCGTCTGGTGCACGATTCGGTGCGCATTCAGGCCTGGATGGACCAGGCCAATTCGGCGTGAAGCTCAGCGGGGTGCGGCCAGTTGAGCCCGCACTTCCACCAGCAACTGTTGCAGTTGTGGTCCCAACTGGGCATAGGCCTGGCGCACGGCTTCAAGGTCGGTGCCTTTGCTCAAGGCCTCGACCTTGATCACATCGGCCACCAGCGCGTCAACGCAAAACACTGGCGCAAAGCCCTTGAACTGATGCAACAGACGGTTGGCGCCGGGCAGATCGCCAGCGTCCAGCATCGCCTGAATTTGTGGCAAATCGTCTTGCAGGGATTGCTGCAAGGTTTCCAGCAGGGTCATCACGCCCTGCATGTCGCCCACGTATTCCATGGCGCGTTCAATGCTCAGGCAGTTATTAGGGGTGCTCATGGGATGTATTATGTAATAATAAAGTTTTCATTTTAATCAAGAAGCTCCGACATGCCGGTCTGTGGCACGAAGCGTCCGCGCACGAGCAGCAGCCGTGTGGGGCCGCGCATGGCGCGTGTGGCCACCGGATGCTGGGGATCACCGGGGTAACACAGCACACGTTGGCCATCCTGGTCAAAGGGATGGGGCTCGACCAGCGCGGGTGCCCGCTGGCGCGCTTCTTCAAGGGCGCCGTGCACGGTGCGGTGGGCCTTGAGCTGGTACAGGCTCATGATCTGCGGTGCGATCAGGTCGATTTCGCCGGCGGCATAGCGCTGCAGGGCTTGTCGAGGTGTGAGCCACACGCTGTCTGTGGTTTCGAAGTTGTCGTGGCTGGCCACCTGGTCGTCCACCACGGGGGTGAGAAAGAAACGGGTGTCAAAACGCTTGTTGGTCACTGAGGGCTGACGCGGTGTGATCCAGCGTGACCAGGGCAGCAGCAAGTCGGTGCGCAGCTGCAGCTGGCCCTGGCGCAGGCTCTGGTGCCAGCTGGCTTGTGCAATGTGCTCGCGCAGCTGCATGGCCAATGTTGGTCCGGCCTGGTCTTGACCCGCGAGGACACCACATTCTTCAAAAGCTTCGCGCAGGGCTGCCATGAACAGGCCTGCAGCCCGGGCAGGCTCAATGGCGGTTTCATGCAAGCGTTGGCGCAGGCGCTCGGGCGCTTCGCTCAATGACTGCAGGACTTCGGGCGCGTGGTCTTCGGCGTCGAGTTTGCCGCCCGGGAACACATAGGCACCACCAAGCACCTGAGAGGCCTGATGCCTGCGCAGCAGCAATACCTGCAGGCCTTCAGCGCTGTCGCGCAGCAGCAGCACGGATGCGGCGTCAACCGGTGGGGTGGTGATGATTTCGTTGTTTTGTTCCATGGCCATGCAGTCGCACTGTCAAGCGTGCAACATCATCAAGTATCGCGCTTGATTACAGTAGACAGCTGACAGAAATGCAAACAGTGTCATTTACTGGACACCACGAGCATTTTCAGCATTGTGCAGTTCACTTTTTCAGGAAGGATTCATCATGGGGATCGATCTCAAAGGCCGCGTAGCCATCGTTACCGGCGCCGGTGGAGGGCTGGGTAAACAGCATGCGCTGCTGTTGGCTTCGCGTGGCGCCAAAGTGGTGGTCAATGACCTGGGTGGCGATGTGCATGGTGAGGGCGGCTCCCCATCGGCCGCCATGAAGGTCGTGGAAGAAATCCGCGCTGCCGGTGGCGAAGCCATTGCCAACGGTGCCTCGGTGACCGACTTTGAGGCGGTTCAGAAGATGGTGCAGCAGGCCATGGACACCTGGGGCCGGGTGGACATCCTGGTCAACAACGCGGGCATCCTGCGCGACAAGAGCTTTGCCAAGATGTCGCTCGACGACTTCAAGCTGGTGATGGATGTGCATGTCATGGGCGCGGTGCATTGCACCAAGGCGGTCTGGTCCATCATGCAGGCACAGAACTATGGCCGCGTGATCATGACCACTTCGTCCAGTGGGCTGTATGGCAACTTTGGCCAGGCCAACTACGGCGCCGCCAAGATGGCGCTGGCCGGTTTGATGCAGACGCTGTCGATCGAAGGCGAGAAATACGGCATCCGCGTCAACTGCCTGGCGCCCACCGCGGCCACGCGCATGACCGAAGGCCTGATGCCCCAGGCGGTGCTCGATGCGCTGGAACCCAGGGCGGTTTCACCGGCCATGCTGGTCATGGCCAGCGAAGACGCACCCAACCGCACCATCATCTGCGCCGGTGCGGGCAGCTTTGAGGTGGCTCACATCACCCTCACGCAAGGCATTCACCTGGGCACGGACGCGGATGTTCCCGAGCGCCTTGCCGCTGCCATGGCGCAGGTGCGCGACCGTGCGGGCGAAACCGTCCCACTGGTCGGCTCCGAGCAGGGCACGCTCGAAGTCGGCAAGGCCATGAAGGCGCACGGGCATTGAGCCGGCGTGCGCTGCTTCAGCGCAACCACAGGGCGTGCTGGCTGGCGGTGTGAAAGTCGCGCCAGACGCGGCTGATCTCGGTGCGCGGGTCAGCGGCCTGCAGACCGCAGCAAGGGTAGAGGGCGTCGACGATTTCGCGGCATTGCCTGACCAGTGCCTGGGTGGTGTTGACCAGGCGGGTCTCTGCGCCGCTGTCCATCGGCGCACCTTGCTTGACGGTCAGCCAGGTCTGGTCCAGAGCGGCATAAAAACCGCTGCGGCTGGCCTGCAGGGCTTGGTGGCTGGATTGCCAGAGCGCCTGCGATGCCTGGGATGGCCCATCCAGAAAAGGAATGTGGCGCTGCACGAACGGTTCGGCCAGCGCCACAAAGTGCCTGGCCATGCCCAGCACGCAGGCGCCTAGGGTCACAAAGGCCAGCGCCATGAAGGGAAAGCGGTACAGCGGCCCGGCTGCCGTGGCGTGGGCCGTGTCAATCACGAAGGCATGATCGGCAGACACCCGCACATCCTGCAGGACAAAAGCGCAGGACGTGGTGGCGCGCAGCCCGATGCTGTGCCAGCTGTCGGGTTCGGCCCGCACCTTGCTCGCGGGCACCACAAAAGCCTGCACCCGTGGCTGGCCTTGCGCGTTCAGCAGCGCCTGGCCGCCTTCACGCAGCTGGGCGTTGAAAGTGAAATGGGTGGCGATCTGCGAGCCGCTGGCATGGGTCCAGCTGCCGTTCAGTCGCCAGCTCTCACCCTCGCGGTCGGCAAAGCCGGTGGGCGCGCCGCTGCCCGCCAGGCACACGCGGGGCGTGGACATGATCTGCTGGCCCAGAGCAGGGGGCAGAAAACCGGTGAACCATCCGGCGCCCGCACACAGCGTGACCACCCAGCCGCAGCTGCCGTCGATGGCGGAGATGGCCTCTTCGAGCCGGACCACCTCGGGCAAGGGAAGCTCAGCGCCGCCCAGGGATTGCGGGGCCAGCATGCGCAGCCAGTCATTGTCGTGGATGCAGTCAATCTGATCGGCCTGGAGGGCGCCGGTGGTGTCGGCAATGGCGGCGAAGGCCGCAAGGGCAGGATGGGGCAAGGTCAATGGCGCCTGAAAGTGCAAATCCGGATTATCTGGTGTCCATGTGTCCGTTACGATGAGGCATCGAAAGTCAACGCATGTCTCACGCATCCATTCCGATCCTCAGCACCGAAGCACTTGGCCTGTTGGCGCGCGCCAAACCACAGGCCTGCGATTGCGCGCTCAAGGCTTGCAAGGGCTGGGAAAGTGTCACTGACGACCGCTGGCCGCAGGAGCAGATGCGCCTGGCAGGCACCTTGCGCCAGCTGCTCACAGCCGATCAGACCGAAGCGACATTCGAGGAATTCCATCCGGGCGGGACCCGTTATGAGTCTCCCACTGCACCGATTGCGCCGGGGTATTTCCCCTTCAACCGATGCGATGTCTACGCTTGCGCGCGCTGTGGCTGTGCTGTGCTCAAGTACACCGAATACGGTGGCTACTATGTGGACCACCGCGCGCGGTTGGTCGATGCCGATCTGATCGTGCAGGGCTGATCCGTCTCCAGGGGGCCGTTTCAGCGCGCCATGCGCTGGGCCACCGCCTGCCCCAGTTCAATCACCGCCATCGCGTAGTAGGAACTCCAGTTGTATCGGGTGACCACGTAAAAGTTTTCGGTGCCTGCCACATAGCTGGGTGCGCCCTCGCCGTTGCGCAGTTCGATCAGGGCCAGCTGACCCGGGTGCTGCAGCGCAGCGCCTTCCAGTTGTGCGCCCTTGGCCGCAAATGATTCAACGCTGAAGGTGGGCAGGATGTCGGGCGCCAGCAGCGCGTCCATGTCGGTCTGACCGGGTGTCAACGTCACCGGGTAATGCGTGGGCAAACCGGTTTTCCACTGAAAGGATTTGAAGTAGTTGGCCACCGAGCCAATGACGTCTGCCGGGCTGTTGAAGAGATCGATGCGGCCGTCGCCATCAAAGTCCACGGCAAAACGACTCCAGCTCGAGGGCATGAATTGCGGCATGCCCATGGCACCGGCATAGCTGCCCCGCACGCTGGTGGGGTCGATGCCCGCACGCTGGGTCAGGCGCAAAAAGTGGTCGAGTTCGGATCGGAAAAAAGCCTGTCTTTCGGTGGCGCGCGGGTGGGCCGAGGGAAAGTCAAATGCTAGTGTGGCCAGAGCGTCCAGAATCCGGAACTTTCCCATGTGCTGTCCGTAAAGCGTCTCCACGCCAATGATGCCCACGATGATTTCTGCTGGTACACCGTAGGCCTGCTCGGCCCTGGCCAGCGTGCCCTGATGGCGTTGCCAGAAAGCGGCACCGGCTTCGATGCGACGGGACTCGATGAAACGGCTGCGGTAGGCCTCCCAGTTCTTGGCCGCAGGCGTGGCGGCGGGCAGCACCAGTTGTTCAATCTGTGGAATGCGTCTGGCCATGCCCACCTGCTGGCGCACCCAGCTGACCGGCAGATCGCCCCTGGCGGCTGCTTCATCGGCCCATTGCATCGCATCGGGGCGCGAGCCGTAACCGCCGCTGGATGCGGTGCCCGATGTGGCAGCTGCGGTATGTTTGGCTTTGCCGGGGCTGGATTTTTTCGATGCTTGACCATGGCTGACAGCCTTGGCGTGTTTGTGGCTTGTGGTCTGTTGGCCGGACTTGGCGGTGGCCCAGCAGGCGCTTGCAAGGCCCAGACCCATCCACAGGCCCAATGCGCAGACCAGAGTGGGTTTGACCAAGGTGTGAAGGGGGAGCGGGGAAAACATGCTGGCAGTGTAAAGGGCGTTTTCATCAGGGCGGACTTGATCTGGATTCAGGGACGATCAAAACGGGCGTGATAAGCTGATCCAAAACATTTGCCGAGGACGATACAGCCCATGGGCGCGACTGGTTATTTCACCCATCCCGATTGCTACAAGCATGAAATGGGCGCGGGGCACCCCGAATGCCCCGAGCGGCTCAGCGCCATCGAAGACCGTTTGCTGATTTCTGGCGTGGACATGGCGCTGACCCGCCGTGAAGCCCCCCCGGCGGCCCTGGCCGACATCGAGCTGGCGCACGGGCGCATGCATGTGGCCGCCCTGCGGGGCCTGACGGATGTGCTGCGCGAAGACATCGCCGCAGGCGGACCCGCCCACACCCCGCTGGACCCGGACACGTTGATCAATGCCCACACCTGGGACGCGGCACTGCGCTCTGCGGGCGCGGCCATCACCGCCACCGATGCCGTGATCGAGGGTGAGCTGGAAAACGCCTTTTGCGCGATCCGTCCGCCGGGGCACCATGCCTGCCGCGACAAGGCCATGGGTTTTTGCTTTTTCAACAACGTGGCGATCGCGGCCAAGCATGCGGTGGAGCGCCACGGCCTCAAGCGCGTGGCCATTGTTGACTTTGACGTGCACCATGGCAACGGCACCGAAGACATTGTGGCGGGGGATGACCGCATCCTGATGGTGAGCTTCTACCAGCACCCGTTTTACCCGGAGGGCGGTTCCACCTCGAACGCCGCCAACCTCGTCAACCTGCCCGTACCGGCTTACACCAGAGGCATGGACATCCGCGAGCTGATCGAGATGATGTGGATTCCGCGTCTGGAGTCCTTCAAGCCGGAGCTGATCTTCATCAGTGCCGGTTTCGATGCCCACCGCGAAGACGATATGGGCCAGCTGGGTCTGGTCGAGCAGGACTACGCCTGGATCACCCACCGCCTCAAGGACGTGGCCAAGCGCTTTTGCAAGGGCCGCATCGTCAGCTGCCTGGAGGGGGGCTACAACCTCAGCGCGCTCTCTCGCAGCGTGGAAGCGCATCTGCGCGTGCTGGCCGACGTCTGAGCTGAACTGCTCAGGGCGCTTTCGGCCACAATTGGTGGCATGAATACCGCCTCCCAAATTCTGTCTGACGGCGAGCTTTGCCACACGCGCGACGCGCGTGGTGTGCACCGCCTGACGCTCAACAGTCCTTCCACTTTCAATGTGCTGAGCGAGTCCATGCTGACCGCTTTGCAGCAGGCCGCAGATCACATTGCCGCTGACGACCAGGCCCGTGCGGTGGTGCTGGCTGCCGAGGGCAAGGCTTTTTGCGCCGGGCACAACCTCAAGGAAATGAAGGCGCAGCCTGAGCTGGCGTATTACCAGCGCCTGTTTGCCCAATGCACCCGCATGATGATGGCCTTGCGCAAGTTGCCGGTGCCGGTCATCGCGCGGGTTCAGGGCATTGCCACCGCAGCCGGCTGCCAGCTGGTGGCCCAGTGCGATCTGGCCGTGGCGGTGGACACGGCCCGCTTTGGCGTCAATGGCATCGATGTAGGGCTGTTCTGCGCCACGCCCAGTGTGCCGCTGTCGCGCAATATGCAACCCAAGCAGGCCATGGAGATGCTGGTGACCGGTGGTTTCATCGACGCTGCCGAGGCGCAGCGGCGTGGCCTGGTCAACCGGGTGGTGGGCAAAGATCAACTCGATGCCGAAATTGAATCGCTGCTGCAGGCCATTCTGGCCAAACCCCGGCTGGCGCTGGCCATGGGCAAGCAGCTTTTTTATCAACAGGCCGAAATGGGCATGGAAGCCGCTTACCAGCTGGCGGGTCAGACCATGGCCTGCAACATGATGGACGATGTGGCGCAGGAGGGCGTGCAAGCCTTCATCGACAAGCGGGAGCCCACATGGCGAACCTGAAAAACGTGCACATTGCCGATCCACTGGCCTGGATCGATTCGCTGGCGCGGCCCGATTCCCTCGTGGCGCTGGCGGCGTTTGTCGGCAGCGTGGTGCTGGCCTGGTGTGTGGTCTGGCTGGTCCGGCGTACATGGCGTGAGTCCCGTCTGTCGGTGCTGCTGGGCGAGCGGCTGATTGACGGCGTGCTGTTTCCCATGCTGCTGTGGGGCCTGATGTTTGGTGCACGCACCGTACTGACCCAGGGGCAGCCCATTGCACTGTTCGACATCCTGCTGCCGGTGTGCACGTCCCTGGCGCTGATTCGTCTGGGCGTGAAGGTGATGCAGGTGGCCTTTGGCGACGCACCTTTTGTGCGCGTGCTCGAAAGAACCATTTCCTGGCTGGCCTGGGTGGCGGTGGTGCTGTGGGTCACCGGCATCCTGCCCCTGTTGCTGGAAGAGCTGGATCAGATCCACTGGAAAGTGGGCAGTTCAGTGCTGTCGGTTCGCACGCTGATCGAGGGCGCACTGACGGCGGGCGCGGTGCTGATCGTGACGCTGTGGATCTCATCGGCGATCGAAGCACGGCTGCTGAAGTCCGCCACCGGGGGCGATTTGTCGCTGCGCAAGGTCATCAGCAACACCGTGCGTGTTCTGCTGATGTTCGTGGGCTTGCTGCTGGCGCTGTCTTCGGTCGGCATCGACCTCACGGCGCTGTCGGTGCTGGGCGGTGCGGTGGGCGTGGGCATCGGCTTTGGCTTGCAGAAGCTGGCGGCCAACTATGTCAGCGGCTTTGTCATCCTGGCCGAGCGCAGCATGCGCATCGGTGACAACGTCAAGGTCGACAACTTCGAGGGGCGCATCACCGACATCAAGGCGCGCTACACGGTCATCCGCTCGGCCACGGGGCGCGAATCCATCGTACCCAATGAAATCCTGATCACCCAGCGCGTGGAGAATTTGTCATTGACCGATGCCAAAGTCTGGCAGTCCACCGTCGTGACAGTGGCCTATGACAGCCCGGTGGAGCAAGTGATCGATTTGCTGGTCAAGGCCTGCACGCAGCAGCCACGCGTCCTGCAAGAACCCGCGCCTGCGGCGGCATTGTCGGCATTCGGTGCCGATGGCCTCGAATTCACCGTCATCTACTGGATCGAGGACCCGGAAAAAGGGCAGCTCAACCTCAAATCCGACATCAACCGCGCCATTCTCAAGGGGCTGCAGGAGCGGGGCATCGAAATTCCTTATCCGCAACGGGTGGTGCATATGCCGTCTCCCCGGTAGTGGCGGCAAGCCCGGGGCTTCCAAAATGAAAAAGGCACGTCATCGACGTGCCTTTTTTGGTGCGGTCGGAAGACCTCAGTCCATCATGGAAGGCAGCCACAGGCTCAGGCCCGGGAAAGCCAGCAGGATGACCAGGGTGACGATCAGCACCAGCACCAGCGGCCAGACGCCGCGGAAGATGGTGCCCAGCCCGACCTTGGGCAGCAGGGTGTTGATCACGAACAGGTTCATGCCCACAGGCGGTGAAATCAGGCCGATCTGAATCACCATCACGATCAGCACGCCAAACCAGACAGGGTCAAAGCCCAGCTGGGTCACGATCGGGAAGAACAGGGGGATGGTCAGAAGCACCATGGTCAGCTCTTCCATCACGGTGCCCAGCAGGATGTAAATGAGCATCATGGCGCCGACGATCATGATGGGCGACAGGCCCAGACCCGTGATCCATTCCTTGAGCTCGAACGGCATGGGGGTGTAGTTCACGAAATTGGCAAAGATGGTCGCTGCGATCAGCAAGGTGAACAGCATGGCGGTGGTGCGCGCAGATTCGACCAGTACCTGAAACAAGGTCTTCCAGCTCAGGGCGCGTCGCGCCAGGGCGAACAAAAAGGCACCCATGGCCCCCATGCCGGCGCCTTCGGTGGCGGTGAAGAAGCCGCCGTAGATGCCGCCCAGCACAATCACCACCAGCAGCAGCACGCCCCAGATGCCGCGCAGGGCAGCAAAGCGTTCGCTCCAGCTGAACTTCTCGCCGGCCGGGGCGTGTTCGGGGTCGTGCCAGGTCATCAAGACCACGGCCACCATCATCAGGATGGCCGTCAGGATGCCCGGAATCACGCCTGCGGCAAACAGCTTGCCAATGTGGGTCTCGGTGATGATGCCGTAGATCACCATGATCGTCGACGGCGGAATCATGATGCCCAGTGTGCCCCCGGCAGCGATCACGCCGGTGGACATGGCGTCGCTGTACCCGAGCTTTTTCATCGAGGGGTAGGCCACCTTGCTCATGGTGGCGGCCGTTGCGATGGACGAGCCGCAGATGGCGCCAAAACCGGCGCAGGCGGCGATGGTGGCATGGGCCAGACCACCTCGGCGGTGACCGATGAAGGTGTAGGCGGCGTGGAACAGCTCATGGGCGAGGCCCGCGCGGGCCACAAAGTTGCCCATCAGGATGAACAGGGGGATGACCGACAGGGTGTAGGCAAAGCCGGTTTCGTAGACCACCTGTGCTGTGCTGGCCAACGCGGGCATCCAGCCGCGCGTCAGACCGATGCCGACAACGCCGACCAGGCCCATGGCAAAGGCCAGCGGCACGCGCAGCAGCGCCAGGGCAAAAATGGCACCAAATCCAAGCAGGGCTTCAATCACAGGACACCTCCCTCGGATTCGTCTTCATTGCTGCGCTTAAACATCAGGCTCAGGTGCACCAGGCCGGTGAAAGCGCAAAGCACGCCCATGCCGTGGATAAATGGGGCCTTGAGGATCTTGAGCTGGGCCGTGGTCTCGCCCGTGGCCTGGAACTCCATCCCTGTCTTGAACATCAGCCAGGCCAGGCCAATCAGGGCGCTGCCGCACAGCAGATTGACCAGGGCGCGCTGAACGCTGCGCAGCCAGTCAGGAAGGATCGGGTCGAGTGAATCAAAAACGACGTGTTCACCCTTTTCGGAGACCAGAGGCAGCGCACCGAAGATGACCACCACCATCAGCAACTCGGTCAGTTCGAGCGAGCCGGTGATGGAGTGGCTGAGCATTTTGCGGCCGCTGACATCCAGAAAGGTCAGGAACATGATGGCCAGCAAGGCCAGACCAGCCAGCGTGCCACAGAGGATTTCAAGCGTTTTTTTCAAGGTTGCGACCACTCGTAAAAAACGACCCCGGTATGAAACCGGGGCCTGAAGTTGTGCATCTGGCTCAAGCCAGCGCAGAAGACGGGATTACTTTTGCAGCTTGGCGATCTCGCTGCGGAACTCGGACAGCACGGAGGAAGGGTTCTTCAGGCCCTTGGCGGCCGCAGCTTGCGCCCAGTCACGCTCGAGCTTGTTGACGCGCACCGTCACGGCGCTGACAAACGACGGATCGGCCTTGATGACCTTCACACCATTCTTCTGCATGTTCGACAGGGCAGCGGCGTCCACGCGGTCCCAGGCCTTGCCAAACTGGCGGGCTGCGTATTCACCGGACAGCTCGTCCACCACTTTCTTGTCTTCAGCCGACAGGGCGTTGTACTTGGCCGGGTTCATCATGAAGACGAAGCTGGTGTTGTAGAGACCGCCGGGGAACTGGGTGGCGTGCTTGATGATCTTGTCGATCTTGAACGAGTCGGTCGATTCGGCGGGGAACAGGGTACCGTCCATCACGCCGCTGGACAGCAGCTCGTACGAGTCCGGTGCCGGCTTGAGCGTGACATTCATGTCCAGCACTTTGGAGATTTCGTTCACCATGCCGCCGCCCACGCGGAATTTCAGGCCAGACAGGTCTTCCACGCGGGTGATCGGCTTTTTGGTGTTGAACACAATGCCGGGGCCGTGCGTGAAGAAGGACAGCACTTTCACGCCCTGGTGCTCGGCAGTGAACTCGGGGTGCTTGCTGGCGACACGGTTGAAAGCGACGGAGATGGGCTCAGCGCGGTCACCCAGGAAGGGGAATTCAGCCATTTGTGTCAGCACAAAGCGGCCAGGTGTGTAGCCGTGCACGGTGAACGACAGGTCCACCAGGCCGTTCTTGACGGCGTCGAAAGTACCAGGCGCGGGGGTGACGGCACGGGGCAGGATGTTGCAACGGACGCGGTTAGACGTCTTGCTGGCCAGCGTGTCACACCATTCCTTTTGCGAAACGGACAGACCGTGTGTGGGTGGTACCCAGCTCGAGGCGGTCAGAACGGTTTGGGCTTGTGCCAGGCTGACCAGGGACAGCGCGGCCAAAGGCAGCAGGATTTTTTTCATGCTTGAGTCTCCAGATTGGTTATGAAACATAATCTAATCGCAAAACGACTTGACTGTACTCCATGCTAACCCTGATTGCCCGACCGTTTGGTCGGTGAATTCCCGGGGGTACCATGTGTGACTTTGGCGCGACAAAAGCCTCCTAGAATGCGAACGACCGTGCTTTTTGCGCGAAAGCGGTTCCCATTTGAGGTCCAGTTGTTGCACAATTGACGTTTACGTTAACGTCAATTGGCGCAGGCTTTCAAAATTCGATTCCCACAGGAGATGACTTCATGAAGATTCTGGTTCCCGTCAAGCGGGTGGTGGACTACAACGTCAAGGTCCGCGTCAAGAGCGACAACAGCGGTGTGGACATCGCCAACGTCAAGATGAGCATGAACCCCTTTGACGAAATCGCCGTCGAAGAAGCCGTGCGCCTGAAGGAAAAGGGCGTGGCCACCGAGGTGATCGCTGTTTCTTGTGGCGTGACCCAGTGCCAGGAAACCCTGCGCACCGCCATGGCCATCGGTGCCGACCGCGGCATCCTGGTCGAAACTACTGAAGAACTGCAGCCCCTGGCTGTGGCCAAGCTGCTCAAGGCCTTGGTGGACAAGGAACAACCCGGCCTGATCATTCTGGGCAAGCAAGCCATCGACGATGACTGCAACCAGACCGGCCAGATGCTGGCCGCGCTGGCCGACCTGCCGCAAGCCACCTTCGCCTCCAAGGTCGAAGTGGCCGACGGCAAGGCCAACGTGACGCGCGAGATCGACGGCGGCCTGGAAACCCTGGCCGTGAGCCTGCCGGCCGTGGTCACGACCGACCTGCGCCTGAACGAGCCGCGTTACGTGACGCTGCCCAACATCATGAAGGCCAAGAAAAAGCAACTCGACACCTTCAAGCCCGAAGACCTCGGCGTCGATGTGGCCCCGCGCATCAAGACCCTCAAGGTCATGGAGCCGGCCAAGCGCAGCGCCGGCATCAAGGTGCCCGACGTCGCCACGCTGGTCGACAAGCTCAAGAACGTCGCCAAAGTCATCTGAACGAGGAGAACAACATGACCGCACTCGTCATTGCCGAACACGACAACGCCTCCATCAAGGGCGCGACCCTCAACACCGTGACCGCCGCCGCTGCTTGCGGTGGCGACGTGCATGTCCTCGTCGCAGGCCACAACGCTGGCGCCGCTGCCGCTGCCGCCGCCCAGATCGCCGGTGTGTCCAAAGTCATTCACGCCGACAGCGAAACCCTGGCCCATGGCCTGGCCGAAAACGTCGCTGCCCAGGTGCTTGCCATTGCCGCTAACTACAGCCACATCCTGTTCCCCGCCACTGCAGGCGGCAAGAACGTGGCCCCACGTGTGGCCGCCAAACTGGACGTGGGCCAGATCAGCGACATTACCAAGGTCGAGTCTGCCGACACCTTCGAGCGCCCGATCTACGCTGGCAACGCCATTGCCACCGTGCAAAGCGCTGACGCCGTCAAGGTGATCACCGTGCGCACCACGGGTTTTGATGCCGCTGCCGCTACCGGTGGTTCTGCCGCCGTGGAATCCGCCGCAGCACAAGCCGACAGCGGCAAGAGCAGCTATGTGGGCAGCGAAATCGCCAAGAGCGATCGCCCCGAGCTGACGGCAGCCAAGATCATCGTCTCCGGGGGCCGTGCCCTGGGCAGCTCCGAGAAGTTCAACGAAGTCATGACGCCCCTGGCCGACAAGCTGGGTGCTGCCATCGGTGCCAGCCGCGCTGCGGTGGACGCAGGCTACGCTCCCAACGACCTGCAGGTCGGCCAGACCGGCAAGATCGTCGCGCCCCAGCTGTATGTGGCGTGTGGCATCTCGGGTGCGATCCAGCACCTGGCCGGCATGAAGGATTCCAAGGTGATCGTGGCGATCAACAAGGACCCTGAAGCCCCGATCTTCAGCGTGGCCGACTTTGGCCTCGAGGCCGATCTGTTCGCCGCCGTGCCTGAACTGACCAACGCACTGTGATCTTCTGAAGACCGCAAAAAAGGGCCTCGAACGAGGCCTTTTTTGTACCCGACTTTTCCCTTACCGGAGACTTTCATGAGCTACACCGCCCCCCTCAAGGACATGCTGTTCAACATCGAGCATCTTGCCCGTATCGACCAGATCGCGCAGATCCCCGGCTTTGAAGATGCAGGACTCGAAACCGCACAGGCGGTGCTCGAAGAGTGCGCCAAGCTCAACGCCGAAGTTATTGCACCCCTCAACTGGGAAGGCGACAAGAACCCGTCCTGGCACCACGATGGCAACCAGGTCACGACCACGCCGGGCTTCAAGGAAGCCTACAAGCAGTTCACCGAGGGCGGCTGGCAAAGCCTGCAGCACCCGGCCGATTTCGGTGGCCAGGGCCTGCCCAAAACGATTGGCGCCGCCTGCGGCGAGATGCTGAACTCGGCCAACATGAGCTTTGCGCTGTGCCCCATGCTCACGGACGGTGCCATCGAAGCCCTGCTGACCGCCGGCTCCGACGAGATGAAGGCCAAGTACCTGGAGAAACTCATCTCCGGCGAATGGACCGGCACCATGAACCTGACCGAGCCCCAGGCCGGTTCGGACCTGGCCGCCGTGCGCACCCGTGCCGAGCCCCAGCCCGATGGCACCTACAAGGTGTTCGGCACCAAGATCTTCATCACCTACGATGAGCACGACATGTCCGAGAACATCATCCATCTGGTGCTGGCCCGTGTGCAGGGCGCGCCCGAAGGCGTGAAAGGCATCAGCCTGTTTGTCGTGCCCAAGTTCATGGTCAAGGATGACGGCTCGCTGGGCGAGCGCAACGACGTTTATTGCGTGAGCATCGAGCACAAGATGGGCATCAAGGCCAGCCCGACCGCCGTGCTGCAGTACGGTGACCACGGCGGCGCCATCGGCTACCTGGTGGGCGAGGAAAACCGCGGCCTCGAATACATGTTCATCATGATGAACGCCGCCCGCTACGCCGTGGGCGTGCAGGGCATTGCGACAGCCGAGCGCGCTTATCAGAAGGCCGTGCAGTACGCCCGTGACCGCGTGCAAAGCCGCCCGGTGGACGGCAGCCTGCCCAAGGCCGGTCCGATCATTCACCATCCGGACGTGCGCCGCATGCTCATGACCATGCGTGCTTATACCGAAGGCTGCCGCGCCATGGCCACCGTGGCTGCTGCCGCCTACGACGCCGCCCACCACCATCCCGACGCTGAAGTGCGCAAGGACAACCAGGCCTTCTACGAATTCCTGGTGCCGCTGGTCAAGGGCTACAGCACCGAGATGAGCATCGACGTGGCCAGCCTGGGCGTGCAGGTGCACGGCGGCATGGGCTTCATCGAGGAAACCGGTGCAGCGCAGTACTACCGCG
>JACCDV011016091.1_pt1 | contig 20335 bp, 21 predicted proteins | sample 7446131 | NCBI WGS metagenome assembly JACCDV01 (sample SAMN15323448, study PRJNA562643) | freshwater metagenome | isolation source: river surface water | place: USA:Blue River Watershed | collected 2017-08-17 | reverse complement strand
CACTGGGAATCTATGCCCGTAAATCTTTCTTCAAGTATGTTGACGCTGAAAATATCTTCGAAGTTACCAAGCAAGGTTTTGCCTACTTCGAGAAGACCTTCGGCCTTGCCTATCCATTTGGTAAGTACGATCAGATCGCAGTTGCTGAGTACAACTGGGGCGCGATGGAGAACGTCGGCTGCGTTACCTTCCATGAAGATGTATTGATTTTCCGCTCTAAGGTAACTGAGCGAAACTACGTAAGTCGTGCCACAACAATCCATCACGAGATGGCGCATATGTGGTTCGGCGACCTTGTCACGATGAAGTGGTGGGATGATCTATGGCTCAACGAATCTTTCGCGGAGTGGGCTTCTTACCAATCTGTTTCAGAGTCGACTAAGTACAAGGAAGCGTGGACTGAGTTCAATTCGCTCCGTAAGAACTGGGCATATCGCGTAGATCAACTTTCGACCACTCACCCAATTGCGACTGAGATGGAAGATTTGGATGCAGTCCGCACCAACTTTGATGGAATCTCCTACGCCAAGGGTGCATCTGTTCTGCAGCAGCTCGTGGCTCACGTAGGACGCGATAACTTCATCAAGGGTCTTCGCCTCTACTTTGCAAAGCATGCCTTTGGAAATACAACGTTGAAAGATCTCATCGACCAGCTTGAGTCTGCATCAGGTCGCGATCTCACACCGTGGGTCTCAACCTGGCTGCGCACAGCCGGTGTTAACACACTTCGCCCAGTGATCGAAGTTGATGGCGCCAATTACAAGTCAATCTCGATCAAGCAGGAAGTTCCAACGATGCCAGTTGGCTCAAAAGAACTTCGTCCGCATCGTCTCCATGTTGGTCTCTTTGATATTGCAGGAGATAAGTTGACCCGTCGCACCAGCGTTGAGCTTGATGTTGCTGGAGCGCTTACTGAGGTGACTGCACTCGCTGGTCAGAAAGTTGCAGACCTTGTTCTGATCAACGATAAAGATCAGACATATGCCAAGTTGCGCTTTGATGATCGCTCAATTGCAACAATGAAGAGCCACCTCGGTTCACTTGATGATTCGCTAGCTCGTGGACTCATCTGGGCATCCCTATGGGATTCATGCCGTGATGGCGAGCTCTCAGCAACTGACTATGTCACCATCGCACTTAACGCACTCAAGAGCGAATCAGATATCTCCATCGTCTCTGCGACTTTGATGCAGATCGATACCGCTGTATGGGCATATGCAGATCCCGTAAAGCGTGACGCGCTCCGCGCTCACCTTGCTACATCTGTTGAAGCACTCCTTGATGCAGCAGCACCAGGAAGTGATCATCAGATGGCATTTGCTCGCGCATTTGCAAACTTTGCATTCACACCCGCACAGTTCGATCGCACCAAGGCAATTCTTGATGGATCAATCAACGGCCTTGTAATCGATGCCGAGATCCGCTGGTACATCTTTATCTGCGGCGTTAAGCGCGGAGTATTTGGTCCAGCAGAAATTGATGCAGAGTCTGCCAAGGATCAGACTGCCCACGGCAAGCAGTACACCGCGCGTGCTTATGCATCGATTCCTACAAAGGATGCCAAATCAAAGGCATTCCAGTCGATCACAACGGATAATCTCTCGAACACAATTCACTCGTATACCTGCCAGGGATTTAACGAGAATATCCATCATGAACTTCTTGCCGATTTTGTCGATCCATACTTTGATTCGATGTTAAAGGTCTGGGAGACCAAGGGATATGAGATCGCTGAGACAACAGCGATACTTCTCTTCCCTTCATGGGTCATTAGCCAAGCAACGCTAGATAAGGCGCAGAACTGGCTCGATGTAACAGGAAAAGATGCTTCAAACGCGCTACGCAGAGCGATCACAGAAGGACGTGATGCGATGGCTCGCGCGATTAAGGCACGAGCTGCAGATAAGTAAGAACTACTCGATTGAATCGATGACAGAGCTTGGCTTCTTGCCAGGCTCTGTCTTCTTTTTCTCACGTGTTCCAGCTAATACAAGAACGGTGATGAGAAGGTAAAGACCAACAGGAGCAGCTACAAAGTAGAGAAAGATTTCAACGGCAGTCAGTGGCTTATCTGGCATTGCGCCACCTTCGACAGGGCCCATGATTAATGCTGATGCGATCGTGTGAATCATAGGCAGAAGTGTAAGTCAGTTACGCAGTGGCTGCAGCCACGCCAAATGGTTCAAGATATGGCAACCATTGTGGTTCTGTTCGACCTGTTCCCAAGATGCGCCATGCAGCCCCCACTGGTTCGCGTGGAAGTGATCTGAGTCTCCACCCCAATTCCTTGAGTGGCTTATCAGCTTTAACGTGATTGCACTTATGGCAAGCAGAGACAACATTTTCCCAACTATGGCCACCGCCACGTGATCGCGGAATTACGTGGTCGATTGAAGTCGCATTTGCTCCACAGTAGACGCAACGCCCTCCATCGCGAGCAAAGATTGCGCGTCGTGACAATGGAACTGCGTGGCGATATGGAATGCGAATAAATTTATTGAGGCGAACAACTGATGGGAGTTCTAATTGACCAGATGCAAAGTGAAGAACTTCACCTGATGACTCAACCATTGTTGCCCGTGAATTGAGCACAAGGATTAGCGCACGGCGGTCTGGTACAACGCCGAGTGGTTCATACGTTGCGTTAAGCACAAGGCTTCGCGACATCACTGCTCCAGTTGTGGCAAGGCGCGTGGCTCGCGCCGGTTGCCCTATCTTGCACCTACCGACCCCGACTTCGCAGCATTTGAAGGCTAATTTCTTGTAACTTTCAGGTGCATTTCAAGTACCTTTCTTCTATGAACGATCAAATTCAGAGCGCTCTCGAATGGATAAGCGGAGCACCCCTTCGCATCATCGCCGTCCTAGCTGGAGCGATCATCGCCCAGTGGCTAGGCCATAGAACGATCCATCGCGCCGTCAATCGCCTTGCCACCGCCGATCTACGCCCTGGCCCAGGAACTGCGACTCGACAGGCAGAGCGAGCCCGCACCATTGGTTCGGTTCTGACATCGATTCTCAATGCAGTTGTCTGGATTGTGGCCACTGCGATGATCTTGGGTGAGTTCGGATTTAATCTAGGTCCAGTCATCGCCTCTGCAGGAATTGTTGGCGTCGCCGTAGGTCTTGGCGCACAGACATTGGTGCGAGATGTGATCTCAGGAATCTTTATGTTGATTGAAGATCAATACGGTGTGGGAGATCGCATCGATGTCTTAACAATCCAAGGCGTTGTGGAGCGTGTAGGCCTACGTATCACAACGGTGCCCGCCGATAATGGGACGCTTTGGTACATCCGTAACGGTGAAATTCTTACCTTAGGTAATTCATCTAAGAAGTAATTTACGACGGTTGGTTGACCATCGAGTGGGCAGCCATCTCAACGTAAGCGATTAGCTGATTGCGATGAATTTCTTGCATCTGCATCTCATCAATGGTTGCCATCATGCAGCTAAGCCAGGCATCACGAGCTGCTAGATCAATATGAAATCCCATGTGGCGCATGCGAAGACGCGGATGGCCGCGTTCTTCGGAATAGGTAGTTGGTCCACCCCAATATTGCTCCAGAAATTTCTGAAGGCGCCATGCTGCACCTTTCATATCACTTTCAGGATACATCGGACGCAAAATTGGATCAGTTGCAACGCGAGCATAGAAACCAGAGACGAGTTCGGTAAAGAACGCCTCTCCCCCAATTTCGTCGTAGAAGGTACTCATTGCTTTATTCGTAACCAGACTGTGCAATCAGCCGGAATCTGTCGATCAATAATTTCAGAAGATGCCAATAGAACTTCGGCGCCATCTGGCAGAGCGATCGGTGCACCAAAATTCACATAGCAAGCGAATTCTCCAGGGCGAGTAAATGCAATGACATCTGCGCCTGCATCGATCCATTGCATAGGTCCATCACCTAGGCCAAGTTCACTCTTTCGAATTGCGAGGGCCTGCGTATAGAGCGAATGTGTTGAGCCATCGACATCGACTTGTGATTCGACCGAATACGAACCCCACCATGAGCTCTGCGGAAGCCAGGCTTGATCTGGCTTGAGTGCAGAATTAGAAGAAAATCCATGCGCACCTTCTGGCGATGACTTCCATGCAATCGGCACTCGACAACCGTCTCGGCCGCGATCTTGATAGCCGCTCATCTTCCAGATTGGATCCGTCAGTCGATCTTCAGGGATATCACGCACTTCAGGAACTGCTAGCTCTTCTCCTTGATAGATATATGCCCCACCAGGTAGAGCCAGCATCAAGAGCGCACCTGCGCGGGCACGAAGTGTTCCCCGAGCAATATCAAACTGTGCAGGATCGCCTTGGCGTTCAAAGGTATTTACTTGACGGTTTTGCAGACCAAGATCAAAACGATCAACAGAGCGCGTGACATCGTGGTTGTTAAAGACCCATGAAGGTGGTGCACCAACTTCTGCCATCGCATCGACTGCTCGATTGATCATGCCTTTTAGATACGTTGGCTCCCATAGAGATGTAAGGAAATCAAAGTTAAAAGAGTTAGCTAACTCATCAGGTCGTAGATAGCGAGCGATGCGCGAAGCCGGGCTTACCCACGCCTCGGCAACAGCCATGCGATCTCCAGGGTATGAGTTAAGAATCTTTCTCCAAGCACGGTAAATCTCATGGACACCTTCTTGGTCCCATGTTGGACGAAACTCATCAGGGAGAAATTCACCATGGGCAGATAACTGTTCTGCAGGTGGAATATCAGGTAGCCCTGGATACTTCATCAACGCATGAGCAACATCGATACGGAATCCATCGACACCGCGATCTAGCCAGAACTTGAGAATCTCTTCAAAGTGCTGGCGAACTTCTGGGTGTTCCCAATTGAAATCAGGTTGTTCAACGGCAAAGAGATGCAAGTACCACTGCTCAGGATTGCCATCTGCATCGTTAAGGCGTTGCCAAGCTGGTCCCCCAAATACTGATTGCCAGTTATTTGGCGGAAGCTCCCCGTTTTCGCCTTTGCCATCTCGGAAAATGTAACGCTCTCGTGCAGGTGAGCCGATTGGCGAATTCAGAGCTTCTTGGAACCAGACGTGCTGATCACTGGAATGGTTCGGAACAATATCGACGATCAATTTCATTCCGTGTTCATGCGTCTGCTTGATCAAAAGTTCGGCATCGGCCAAAGTGCCATACATAGGCTCGATATCCATGTAGTTGGCAACATCGTAGCCATGATCATTCTGGGGAGATGGGTACCACGGTGTAATCCAGATGGCATCGACGCCGAGAGATTTCAAATACGGAAGACGCGAACGGATTCCTTCGATATCTCCGATTCCATCGCCATTTCCATCAGCAAATGAGCGGATATAGATCTGATAGGTAACAGCATCACGCCACCAGGCTCGCTCACTTCGAGATTTCATAACATGTATTCTTTAAGAAACTCGCGTTCTGTATCTGTAATGGGACGTGACTTCTTTGTATCCATGGAGATGGCTACTTGCACAGTCTTAATCCGTGCATGAAGGACGCCTTTAGAACTGATTTCATAGCTGAGGGTGAAGGAAGAAGTTCCAACCGAATCTACCCAGAGATGTACATCGACAAAGGCTCCGCCTTCATAGATTGGCGCAACGTAATCAACTTCCGCGCGAGCCACAACCATCTCAACAAGAGATGGGTTCTGGTTGCGCTCAACAAATTGATACCACGACCAGTGGAAGCGAGCTTCCTGTGCAAAGGTTAGGTACTTTGCATTATTGACATGGCCAAAGGCATCGATGTCATCCCAGCGAACAAATTGTTGATTGTGATACTTCATTAGCGTGTGAGCTTTCTATATGTTGCACGATGTGGACGAGCTGCCTCTGGCCCCAATCGTTCAATTTTATTTGCTTCATAGGATTCGAAGTTTCCTTCAAACCAGAACCACTTTGAATCACCTTCGTAGGCCAAGATGTGGGTTGCTACGCGGTCCAAGAACCAACGATCGTGAGAGATCACAACGGCGCATCCTGGAAATTCGAGGAGAGCGTTCTCAAGTGATCCAAGTGTTTCTACGTCAAGGTCGTTTGTTGGCTCATCCAGTAGCAACAAGTTTCCGCCCTGCTTCAAAGTCAGCGCAAGGTTAAGGCGGTTACGTTCTCCACCTGAGAGAACTCCTGCCGGCTTCTGTTGATCTGGACCCTTGAAACCAAAGGCTGCAACGTAGGCACGAGATGGCATCTCAACCTGTCCGACCTTCATGAAATCAAGTCCATCAGAGACAACTTCCCAGAGAGATTTCTTTGGATCAATGCCACCGCGTGACTGATCGACATATGAAATCTTTACAGTTTCACCGATCTTCACATTTCCAGAATCAGCTGGCTCAAGGCCAAGGATTGTCTTAAAGAGCGTTGTCTTTCCAGCACCGTTTGGTCCGATGACTCCAACGATTCCGTTACGAGGCAAGGTAAATGAGAGGCCATCGATAAGTACGCGATCGCCAAAGCCCTTCACCAAGTTATCTACCTCAACGACAACATTTCCAAGGCGTGGGCCAGGTGGAATCTGAATCTCTTCAAAGTCGAGCTTGCGCATCTTGTCGGCCTCTGCCGCCATCTCTTCATAGCGTGCAAGACGTGCCTTGGACTTAGTCTGGCGACCCTTGGCGTTCTGGCGAACCCATTCGAGTTCTTCAGTCAGACGCTTTGCGCGCTTTGCATCCTTCTGTCCTTCAACTTTAAGGCGGGCAGCCTTTGTCTCAAGATAGGTCGAGTAATTTCCTTCATATGGATATGCACGACCGCGATCAAGTTCAAGAATCCACTCTGCGACGTTATCCAAGAAGTATCTATCGTGTGTGATCGCAACTACTGCGCCTGGATACTTTTGTAGATGTTGCTCGAGCCACAAGACTGATTCTGCATCGAGGTGGTTTGTTGGCTCATCAAGGAGAAGAAGATCTGGAGCTTCCAGCAAAAGCTTGCACAATGCAACGCGACGCTTTTCACCGCCAGAGAGAACGCTGACATCAGCATCTCCTGGTGGGCAGCGAAGTGCATCCATCGCCTGCTCGAGTTGTGAATCGATCTCCCATGCATTGCGATGATCGAGCTGCTCTTGCAGCGTTCCCATCTCGGCAAGCAAGGTGTCGTAATCTGCATCTGGGTTTGCCATCTCTTCTGAGATTGCATTAAAGCGCGCTAACATATCCATCGTTTCACGCACGCCATCTTGAACGTTCTCAAGAACAGTACGAGTCTCATCAAGCTTTGGCTCTTGCAGCAAAATTCCGACTGTAAATCCTGGAGTCAGGTATGCCTCACCGTTGGATGGTTGTTGAAGACCAGCCATGATCTGAAGGACGGTTGATTTACCGGCTCCATTGGGGCCTACAACGCCGATCTTGGCACCTGGGAGGAACATCAAGGTGACATCGTCAAGAATGACCTTGTCACCGTGCGCTTTACGCGTCTTTTTCATTGTGTAAATGAATTCAGCCATAGACGCACCTTAATAGTTGAGCCGTTAGAATAGTAATCAGACGACACCTGCAGGCGCCTGTAGCTCAGTCGGATAGAGCACCCGCCTTCTAAGCGGGTTGTCGCAGGTTCGATTCCTGCCAGGCGCGCTTACCAAAGTACCAATTTTGAGAAAAGAAGAACGGCCAGGCTATTCGCCTGGCCGTTCCTTTTTACCCTCGAGATTGGTAAGAGTTATCCGATCTTTGCCACCTGGGCTAACGACTTCTTGAGAAGTTCGCCATCGATGACTGAGAATCCAAGTGCTTCACCTGCGTCCTGTGAACACTTAGGCGAGAGAATGAAGGTTGCGAACTCTTTAACCGCAGCCGCCTTCGACTTATTTGGGTACTTTGTATCAGCCAACATGTAAGAGACGATTCCAAGTGGGTATGCACCCTTTTCCTTGGTTGCGTAATCATAAGTTAACCAACCATTTGCATCCTGTGATGCAGATGCCAAGAATGCACTTACACCCAAGGAATCTGGAGCAACTGATGCACCGGATGGGTTAATGAGATTTGCAATCTTGAGTTTATTTGCCGTTGCGTAGTTGACCTCAGCATATGTGATTGAGTACGGAGTCTTCCCAGCAAGCTGTGAGACACCATTTGAAGATGAAGCACCGACTACGCGACCAAGGTTCGACATATCATTGATATTTCCAGGGAATGAATCCTTGAAAACTTTATTCTTTGCCTTAGTCCAGACAGATGGTGCGCTCTTCTCTAGGTATGCAGTGAAGTTTTCTGTAGTTCCTGAAGAATCAGAGCGATAGACCACGCTGATCTTCTGGTTTGGAAGTGTGTAGAAACTCTTCTTAGTTGTTGTACGAAGGACAATTGGATCACCCTTAGCGTTCTTTACAAGATTTCCATTCTTATCTTTGCGGTATACAACCGAAGTTACTGAGCGATTATTGTCAGCAACGATTGCTGGGTCATTCCAGCGAGTGATTTTGCCGGAGAAGATTCCTGCCACTGTTGAGGCAGATAGTTGAAGCTGTGTCTTTGCAGGCAGATTATGAAGGATCGCAATCGGAGCAGCTACAAGAGGCACGTGGATGAGAGATGCGCGCTTTGTGGATGCTGTGTAAGCACCGTCTGACATCCAGAAATCACCGATTGATTTATCTGAGTTGGCCTGTCCAGTTCCTGAACCTGATGATGCATACGTAAATGAATGCTCTGTTGCATTAGCAAATGGAGCCTTGCAAGCTTCGATAAGGAGTGCTGGGAATGATGCACCAGAACCTTGAATATCTACGGCATGTGCTGGAGTAGAAGCAAACATGCCGAACGCGAGTGCAACAGATGCAATCTTCGCGAACTTTGAAACTCTCATTATTTCCCCTTTAGGATTCGAGTTAGGTTTCTTTCCTAACAAGGAGAAAGTATTGAATAGGGGTTAATCGCCCACCCTTTATTGGATAACGTAGGTAAACAATTAGGTGAACAATTGGTGCGATTTAGCCGAAGCGGCCAGTGACGTAATCCTCGGTCCGCTTATCTTTTGGACGGGAGAAGATCTCACTCGTCGGAGCTGTCTCGATCATCTCGCCAGGTCCCCCATCGGATAGGAAGAAGGCGGTGTAGTCAGAGACTCGCGCTGCCTGCTGCATATTGTGGGTCACGATGACAATAGTCATTGAATCTGAGAGTTCGCGAATCGTCTCTTCAATACGCAGAGTTGATCCTGGATCTAGAGCCGAACATGGTTCATCCATCAGGAGTACTTGAGGAGAAACAGCTAGAGAGCGCGCGATGCAGAGACGCTGCTGTTGGCCACCAGAAAGTGACCCACCGTGGGCGCTCAGACGATCTTTTACTTCTTTCCACAATCCTGCACGTGTAAGGCACTCTTCAAGAAGGTCATCCTTATTCGGAACCTTTAGCTGAGCAAGCTTTAGGCCTGAGAGAACGTTCTCGCCAATTGTCATTGATGGAAATGGGTTTGGCTTCTGAAAAACCATACCGATCTTTAGGCGAATCTTTGTGACATCCGTTCCTGATGCATAGACATCTTTCCCATCAAGGAAAACTTCACCAGCCATTGCAGCAGTTGGAATGAATTCGTGCATGCGATTGATGGTGCGAATAAACGTTGACTTGCCACAACCGGATGGACCAATCAGAGCAGTTACTGTGCCAGCTGCAAAGTTGAGGTTGATATCTGAAAGGACATGGTTCTTTCCAAACCATGCATGCACTCCACGGGCCTCAAGACCGGTACCCAGAACCTTTGGGCTCTCCGGTGTGACCATATCGGTTGATGTCATCGCTTAACCTTTCGTGAACTGAGCGAACGTGCAGAGATAAAGAGAATGAGAATGATTACGATCAAAACAAGAAGTCCAGCCCAGGCGCGAGTTATCGCTTCTTCAGAGCCAGAGTTAAATGATTTCCAGATGTAATAAGGCAGAGATCCAAATGGTCCCGAAAATGGGTTGCCATTGACCTTGTCGCCGCCACCTGTAAGAAGAAGCAGCGGAGCAGTCTCTCCCGCGATACGCGCAACACCGAGAATCATTGCTGTAATGAGTCCGCTTCGTGCCGCTGGAAGAACAATCATGGCAACTGTGCGCCATTGCGTTCCGCCGAGAGCGACACCAGCTTCGCGTAGATCTGATGGAATGAGCAAGAGAACTTCTTCAGATGTGCGAGCAATCGTTGGAATCATCAAGATTGATAGAGCCAGTGCTCCCATAAGTCCAGAGAAAGACTTGGTAATCGGATAGAGGATTGCGGAGAGGATAAAGAGTCCAGCCACAACTGATGGGACGCCAGACATCGCTTGTACGAGGAACTTAATCGGACGCATGAAGCGCCCCTTGATCTCGGTCATATAGAGCGCGGTCAAGATTCCAAGTGGAACGCTGATGATCAAAGCGATGAGAACCATGATCAAGGTTCCGCTGATGGCATGGAGTATTCCACCGTTTGTCAGTGGGTCTGTAGGAGTTGCCATCGACATATCCGTCGTGAAGAGATTAAAAGAAATACCTTTATAGCCTTTAGAGATTACTGTTGCAAGAATCGATCCAATTGGAATCAAGGTTGCAACAGCGCCAACAACAACAATGCTATTTACAATTGCATCTTTAGCCGCTGCGCTTCCACGTTTAATTCCCTGAAATGTGCCAGAGAATGTTGCATAGACCAAGAAGAAAACGGAGAAGTAGGCGAGCTTGCCATTCATTGGTGTAACTTCAACGAAGTAATATGTAAAGACGAGAGCACCAATCAAAATTGCCAAGTCACGAATGCGATCCTTTGGCGTTGCAGCCCAGGGCTTTCTCGGTGTAGGAATTGTTGTCATCGCCCAGATTTTCCTGTTCGCTTCACAATGAAATCAGCCAAAGCGTTGACGCCTAGCGTCATTACAAAGAGCACAAGACCGGCAGCCATTAGCGCCTTGATTTCGTATGGGCTGGCATCGCCAAATTTGAGAATAATCAGCGAGGCGACATTTCCGCCTGCGCCTAACAAAACATGCCAATTGACTTGGAAGACAATATTGAGAACGGTAAAGACAGCCACGGTCTCGCCCATTGCGCGACCTAAGCCAAGCATTGCTCCACCAATAACTCCGCTACGACCATGTGGAATTACAACGGCTTTAATCATTGCCCAACGTGTTGCACCGAGTGCATATGCGGCTTGAATGCGATCTAAAGGAGCTTGCGCGAACACTTCGCGAGAAACAGATGTAATGATCGGAATAATCATGATCGCAAGTACAACACCTGCCACAAATGGCGAGCGCGTAACAAAGTACGGCTTAACCTCAAAGAGCGGGATAAAACCAAGATACTTATTGATCAGCTTTGCCCAGTATTCAACACTTGGCATCAGTACTAAGAATCCCCAGATACCAAAGAGGATCGATGGGAATGCAGCCATCAAATCGATAACTGCAATAAGGATTCTCTTCAACCAATTTGGTGCATAAAAATTTAAGAAAAGAGCTGAGAAGACGGAGATCGGTACGGCGATGATGACAGCGATAAAGGCACATAAAATTGTGCCCACCAACATTGCCGCCAAACCGAAATTACTTTCAACAACATTGCCCGCTTCATCTGTTGAGATTGACCAATCAGAGTTGGTGATAAAGCCGAAACCTTCTTCAAGAATGACTTCAAAACCGCGATAACCTAAGAATGCGGTGATCAATCCGAGAATCAGGAGAGATGAAAAACCGCCGGCAGTAACAATTCCGCGGAAGACGCGATCCGATCGTCGCGGTTCGGTGGTGATCTCTCTTGGAGACACCTGATCGACTGCGCTGCTCATGGCGCTCATCCTGCATCGCCTGCGAAGAAATAATGCGGATAGTTGGTTAACAGAAGGTGAACGCGTGCTGAATTCACGCTCGCGAGCGCTAACCCCCTAAACTTCCAGTCATGGCTACCGAACTCCCCCATCTGATCTGGATCGACTGCGAGATGACGGGCCTCTCCCTGGAAAAAGATGTCTTGGTTGAGATTGCAGTCCTTGTCACCGACTCAGAGCTCAACATCATCGGCGATGGCATCGACTTGGTTATCAAGGCCACCCCTGAGCAGCTGGCCGATATGAATGAATTTGTCACTCAGATGCATACGGCATCGGGGTTGATCACCGAGATTCCACACGGCATCAGCCTTGAATCGGCCGAAGATGCAATCTTGGCCTACCTTGCCAGCGCCGGAACGATCGAAGGTAAATCTCCTTTGGCTGGAAACTCAGTCAGCGTTGATCGCAACTTCATCGCCCGTGATATGCCACGCCTGAATCAATACCTGCATTATCGAACGGTCGATGTCTCAAGTATCAAAGAGCTCGCCCGCCGCTGGTATCCAAAGATCTACTTCGCAGCCCCTGCAAAGACCGGCAACCACCGCGCACTGGGTGATATCCAGGATTCGATCGAAGAACTCAAGTATTACCGCGCCAGCGTCTTTATCGAAGATCCCAACTCGGGCTCAAATCCCCCTGCGGAAAAGGTAGACTAAGCCCGCACAGCACATGGTGGGCGTAGCTCAGCTGGTAGAGCACTCGGTTGTGGTCCGAGATGTCGCGGGTTCGAGCCCCGTCGTTCACCCCAAGTTTCCCCCTTTGATCAGAGCTACTCCAAGCACGACCTAAAGAAAGTGCCAACCATATGATCTTCGATGTTGTCGTAGAAATTCCAGCAGGATCACGAAACAAGTACGAGATCGATCACAAGACCGGTGAAGTACGCCTCGATCGTATGCTCTTCACATCTACTCGCTATCCCTACGACTACGGCTTTGTGAAAAATACTCTCTCTTTAGATGGGGATCCACTGGATGCTCTCATTTTGCTTGATGAGCCAACATTTCCTGGCTGCGTTGTTTCATGTCGCGCTATCGGAATGCTAAACATGACAGATGAAGCTGGCGGAGATGACAAATTGCTCTGTGTTGCAGCCGGTGATGTTCGCAAGTCTTATCTACAAGATCTCAGCGATGTTCCTGCATATGAACTCTCTGAAATTAAGCACTTCTTTGAAGTCTACAAAACTCTCGAACCTGGAAAATCTGTGCAGGGCGGAGAATGGGTTGGACACGACAAGGCAGAGTTAGAAATTAACGCCTCATACAAGCGATACAAAGAAAGCCACTAACGCTACTTATTGAGGCAATGCCTGCTTAGGGCAGGAAGTAAGAATCCGCACCATCGCATCTTTTTCAGGTGCTGTAACCCATAATGAATACTTAGCTTTCACAGCAATTTGATGAGCAACATAAGTGCATCGAAAACTCTTTACTGGAGGAAGCCAAGTCGCTGCATCCCCATCGCTCTTCTGCGAGTTCAAACGACCTTTGACCGCAAATAGATTGAGCGGATCGTTAGCCAAAGATGTTCTCTGAGCCACGCTCAACTTAAAGGCACCTGTCTGCCAAGCATTGGAGAGGGCAACCACGTGATCTATCTGGACCTCCATGCTTGTGACATTGCCACGGAGGAAATTGATAGTCTCCCCTGAATATCGATCTTGCAAGGTCCCACTTAAGACAACACAGTTTCGAGTCTTAGCTTTATAAACTATCTCGGTCAGATCACGTTTCAACATATCGTTTCTGGTGTCACACCCATTGCGATCGACATCTGCCCACGTCTGTCCGAAGGCAGCCCGAGAATATCCAGTCTTTGGAGCGCGTCCCTTGACCGGCAGGGATGCCAGCGCAGCTGAAGCCGAGACTTCAGATTCTGCAACAAATGTGGTCGCCTGGGCCGGTTGCACAACTGCTTGGGCGGCGAAGAGCCCAATGACGGCTATGGCTAGCCTGATCTCCCAGCGACTCATACCTGAATCATTACGCGTGGCAGGTGGCAAAACAAGGCCAAACACACTGGTAGGGTCTGCTCTGCATTCAAACGTTCCGGCGGTTGGATGCCCCGGGTTGTTAGCTCAGTTGGTAGAGCAGGTGACTCTTAATCACCGGGTCGGGGGTTCGAGTCCCTCACAACCCACTTACGAAGGTAAGCCCCAGAATCGACTCTGGCTTTGGACTACATACCTTTTTCACTGGGATATTGTAAAACCAAGTTGTTAGCATCAGTCACATGCCTTTATGTCTTAACCCCCATTGCCAGAAAAGGGTTGCGTCGAAAACCAGCGCGTGTGTTTATTGTGGCGGCACGGAGATTTCTGAATTTAATAGCTACACAAAATCGGAGTCACTGGTTGATGAGGTTAGTATCGAAAATTTTCATAAGGTTGTGAAGGGTACTCAACCCATTGTTGAGCCCCCAATCATCAACAAAGCAGACAAGGTTTCATTCAAGTCAAAATTGATCGTGCGTTTTCAATTCTTCATTAGAAGAATCGTTAGGCGCAATCGATGATTGATGCAATTTCAAAGGCTTTCCCCCAATTAATCGATTAACTTTGAACAGATTGTGAGATTTTAACTTTTAAGTGAGATACTTCACTTATGGTCGAAGCGCTCTTTCTAGGACTATTGCAGGGACTCACTGAGTTTTTGCCTATCTCATCGAGTGCTCATCTACGTCTTGCTGGTGAGTTCTTGCCTAGCGCAAGTGATCCAGGTGCAACATTTACTGCAATCACTCAGATCGGCACTGAGCTTGCTGTCTTAATTTACTTTAGAAAAGATATTGCGCGTATTGCATCTGCATGGATATCTCGGGTACTTCTTCGTAAAGATGTCACTGTTTCGTCAAAACAAGATGTGCGTCTTGGGTGGATGATTATTCTTGGTTCTCTACCAATTGTTGTACTTGGTTACCTCTTCCAAGAAAACATCCGCAATACCTTTAGATCTCTGTGGATTATCGCAATTGTGATGATTGTCTTCGGCATCATCCTTGGTATCGCAGATAGATTCGGAAAGCGCGAGAGAACCCTAGATTCGCTCACTCCTGGTCATGGATTTGCTTATGGTTTTGCCCAAGCGTTAGCACTGGTTCCTGGTGTCTCACGCTCGGGTGCAACGATTGCGATGGGACGTACCCTTGGCTACACCCGAGAAAGTGCCTTGCGCTATTCGTTTCTGCTGGCGATTCCGGCAGTGTTTGGCAGCGGCTTCTATGAACTCTCAACGGCAATTGGCGAGAGTAATCCTTCTGCTCCATACTCATTAATTGAAACTTTTGGTGCGACAGTCGTTGCCTTCTTCGTGGGATATGCCGTCATTGCTTGGCTCATGAAATTTATCTCGACCAAGAGTTTTATGCCCTTTATTATCTACCGCATTCTCCTTGGAACTCTCATCTTAATTTTGCTTTCAACGGGAGTGATCAACGCATGAGGCTAGCCACATGTTAGGAGGAATCAACAACGCTTTATTTCTCACCTCTTTTGGAGGCTTTGCAGCGGTTGCAATCCTTATCCTCTTTCTTAAGTGGGCTTTCTCATCCAATAAGAAGATGATTGTTATTCCGATTAAGGCGGGAAAGAAAGATCAATACGGTCTACTTAAACCTCTGCCAACACCGGGAAATTACATTGAAGCGCAGATGGCGCTACTCAAGCTGCAAGATTCCAACATTAAGGCCACACTAACTCAGACGTTACAGGGGCCTTCACTGATGGTCTTTGAGAAAGATTTTGATATTGCCTTAGCGGTCCTCAAGAGCTAATTCGCTTAGTTCATTTCCTGAAATCCGATAAACAGTCCATTCATCCATCGCCTTTGCACCAAGAGATGTGTAGAAGTCAATAGCCGGTTGGTTCCAATCCAAGACCCACCATTGGAATCGTCCATACCCATTCTCTTTGCATATTCCGGCAAGATGCTTCAGGAGATCTTTCCCGTATCCAAGTTTGCGATACTGCGGGCGAATAAAGAGATCCTCAAGGTAGATGCCGTGCATACCTTGCCAGGTTGAGTAGTTGAGGAACCAGATTGCAAAACCTGCCACCTGCCCCTCGTGTTCAACGATATTGCAGAACACTTTTGGATTCTCCCCGAAGAAAGATTGGCGGATCTGATCAGCGGTTGCCTTTGCTTCTTCTGGCGCTTTCTCATAGACGGCCAGCTCATAGATCATCGCCAGAATTTCATCAATATCTTCGATTCGGGCCGGACGGATCACTTACTTTCCTCTTTGAATTTAGGGAGGTGGAGATCAAATTGAATAGAAAGGATGCGCACCAAGGCCACAATGACGCCTCCTGAAATTGTGGCAACGGATACATCAACGCCTAGTTCAATCAGCGCGACAAATGCAGCTGCGCCAAAAAGTGATGATGTACCTATAGTTTCGCGATGTAACAAGACAGGCTCTAATTGACAGAGAACATCGCGCAACAATCCACCTGTTACTGCAGTAATGACTCCCAGAATGATGGTGGCATACCAGGTGCTATTGAGGTTGTGAGCAAGTTGCACGCCAGAAGCCGTTGCAATGGCTAGACCAATAGTGTCCATGATCAACAAGGTCTTGCCGATCTTGGTCACTCGTCGAACGCTCAATGTGATTGCAACGGCTGCGATGATGCTGCTGATGACCCATGGGTCGGTAATCAAGATGGGCTTGAGCCCCAAGAAGATGTTTCGCAATGTGCCGCCAGAGACCGAAGCGACGATAGATACCAGAGCGATTCCACCGTAATCCAGCCCTCGATCTGCAGCCACTCGTGCACCGACGAGAGCAAAGACAAACACCGAGAGAAGATCAAGAAGGTGGAGAAGCGTCACGCCAAATACCTCGAGTTAATCTAGCTTTAGGAAACTGCGATGATGTCGACTGCGAAGATCAATGTGTCCTTCTCAAGTGGATGTCCTGCCATTGGACCGTACCCAAGAGCTGGTGGAATCACCAAGAGGCGGCGTGCTCCGACCTTTGCACCGAGAAGACCTTGCTGCCAACCCTGGATAACACCAGAGAGTGGGAAAGTTGCAGGTGCTCCACCAGACCATGATGATTCAAGGATGCTTCCATCTGACCACTTCATCAATGTGTAGTGCACTGTCAAAGTAGATGTTGCCAATACCTCCGCACCGGTGCCAGCAATTACATCCTGAGCAATCAACTCGGTAGGAGCATCCCCTGACGGGGCTGTGATTGTTGGTGCTTCACCGGCATTTGCGGTGACCTGGACGAGAGTATTTGATGACATGTCATCTCCAATTTCTGAGCAGCCGGTAAGGCCTACTAGTGAGAGTGCAAGAACGAGTGCAACTTTTTTCATGGTGGGATCCTAACCGTCTCTTTGGCTTACTTGTTATCGATTTCGCGAATAAGGGTAAATTCTCCTGAACCGAGCTGGCCTTGCGAGCGATAGATCTCGAGCTTTTCGCGAGTATCTGCAATATCTAGGTTGCGCATAGTTAATTGACCGATGCGATCTGTTGGCCCAAAGGCAGCATCTTCTGTCCGCTCCATGGAGAGCTTATCTGGGTGATAACTCAGGTGTGGTCCAGATGTATTGATCACGGAGTAATCATCACCACGACGAAGGCGAAGAGTAACTTCACCGGTGACGGCAGATGCGACCCAGCGCTGTAATGATTCGCGGAGCATTAGTGATTGTGGATCTAGCCAACGTCCCTCATAAAGTAGACGTCCTAAGCGACGACCCTCTGCATGATAATTCGCGATGGTATCTTCATTGTGAATTGCACTGAGCAATCTCTCGTATGCAATAAAGAGAAGCGCCATGCCAGGTGCTTCGTAGATACCGCGGCTCTTGGCTTCGATAATTCTATTTTCAATCTGATCTGCCATACCAAGACCGTGGCGACCGCCGATGGCATTTGCCTCATTCATCATCTCAACGACATCGTCGAAGTGTTTTCCGTTGAGCGCTACAGGGCGACCTTGGAGAAATTCAATCTTTACATCTTCGCTAGGAATTGCAACCGATGCATCCCAGAAACGAACACCCATAATCGGTTCAACGATCTCAATTGAGGCATCGAGGCTCTCAAGATTCTTCGCCTCGTGCGTTGCTCCCAAAATGTTGGCATCTGTTGAATAAGCCTTTTCAGTGCTGTCACGGTATGGCAAGTTATGCGAGACAAGCCATTCAGACATCTCTTTGCGGCCACCGAGTTCGCGAACAAAATCAGCATCGAGCCACGGCTTGTAAATACGTAGATTTGGATTGGCAAGAAGTCCGTAACGGTAGAAACGTTCGATGTCATTGCCTTTATATGTTGAACCATCTCCCCAGATATCAACGTTGTCAGAGAGCATCGCCCGAACGAGCAAGGTACCTGTAACGGCTCGACCTAGTGGAGTGGTATTGAAATACTGCTTACCGCCAGAGCGAATGTGGAATGCTCCACAGGCGATAGCTGCCAGACCTTCTTCAACAAGTGATTGCTTGCAATCGACAAGGCGGGAGATCTCTGCGCCGTACTCTTTAGCGCGGACTGGAACAGAATCAATATCGGTCTCGTCATACTGGCCAAGGTCTGCTGTGTAGGTACATGGAATTGCACCTTTATCTCGCATCCATGCAACTGCAACAGATGTATCGAGGCCACCTGAGAAAGCGATACCGACTTTTTCACCGATTGGTAGCGATGCTAGAACCTTAGACATAGCGCTTAGTCTAAGGGTTAAGGAGCCGTGCTAGCGCAGGCTTTACCTTCCACGCTGCAATCATCTCCTCATATCTAGTGGTCTCAATCGGATCAACAGTTGCTCCCGTCTTGACCGCCCGAATCATGAGATTTCTTGGGGTGTGCTCTCCCCCAACAAACTCGATTCCTTCTACTCGATAACCACGGAGTTTGAGGATCTGCATACGAAGTGAATCTGTTAGCAGATCGGCAAGACGTTCTTTCATGATGCCATAACGCGTGATCATCGACCATGGCTCAGGTGAATCCGTGAGCTGGCTCTGAATATCATGATGACAACACGGTGCAATCAACATCAGCGAGGCTTGAGCTTTGACAGCCCACGCTATTGCATCATCTGTGGCTGTATCGCAGGCATGGAGTGCAATTGCAACATCTGCGCTACTGAGTGAAGTTTCAGAGATCTCTTCGGCCCGAAATTCAATACTTGAAGCAATTCCAAGTCGAGTAGCGATCTCGTTGTTGCGATCACGAGATGTTGTTCGGACATCTATACCAATGACCTTGATATCCATTCCTAGGCTGCGCAGATATTGATGGGCGGCAAAGGTCAGATATGCATGTCCGCATCCCAAGTCGACGATAGTCAACGGGCGCTCTGGAGTTGGTCTATGAATATGTCCGGCATCAATAGCGCCCGTAAGGGTCGGAGCCATGAGGCGAAGAAACTCTTCTACTTGGCGATACTTATCGCTCTTTGATGGCTTGATCTGGCCAGAAGAATCGCTGATTCCAACCTCACGAAGAAATGGGTCTGCTGGATCTAGTAATCGCGCCTTCTTCTTATCGTGCGATAGATCAACCGGTCCAACCCCGGGCAGAATCGAAATCAGCGGTTCATCTTTCTTTGTAATGCGGAGTGAAAAACTCTCCTCCACGCCTTCAATGAGGATATTGGCAAAACCAGATCGTATGTACTCGCTGATCGGGAGTTCCCTAGGTGGAAAATTCTTTGTAGTCACAGCACGCCCATCAGAGGTGCTCACCTGAAAATGTAGCGACTCCTTGAGCATTAAGGGGCGGATATCAATGCGTTCATGAGCTGTGCTCATATTTCTCCGTCTACCAGAGAGCACAATCCGAGCAATTGATTCTGGTGCCTGAAGATACTCAAGAACCTTGTGAAAGGCTTCATCGAGTGAGACGCGATCAACCGGTGACATAGTGGCTAAATTACCGTAGTTCATACGGGTGTAGGGTGTAACTATGAATCAGGTTGCAACAATTTCTACCACAAACTGGATTATCACAATTGCAGCCCTTCTCATCATCATCGCCTTAGATTTTGCTTGGGCTGTGGCTCGTCGAGAGAAAGATACTTCTATGCGTGAGGCCACCGCGTGGAGCATCTTCTATGTATCACTTGCAGTCGCCTTCGGCCTCTTTTTAAGTCAATGGCTGACATCACGAGAGCAGCAAGAGTTCTTTGCTGGATGGCTGACTGAGTATTCACTCTCATTCGACAATCTCTTCGTCTTCGTTCTCATCCTTACCCGCCTTAAGATTGATAAACAGAAGCAGCAATTAGCTCTTCTCATTGGAATCCTAATCGCCCTTGTTCTGCGCGTCATTGCAATCACACTTGGAAAGGCCGCCATCGAACAATTTGAATGGGTCTTCTTTATCTTCGGAGCTTTCCTTATCTACACAGCTGTCTCTCTCTTCATGGACAGTTCACATGGTGAAGAGGCCGACGAGCAAGAAGATAGCCGCCTTATTAAAGCGTTGCGCGCTAGAGGCCTTAAGCCATTTACGATCGCCCTCTTGGCGCTAGGACTTACAGATCTACTCT
>JACCDV010266038.1_pt1 | contig 20350 bp, 19 predicted proteins | sample 7446131 | NCBI WGS metagenome assembly JACCDV01 (sample SAMN15323448, study PRJNA562643) | freshwater metagenome | isolation source: river surface water | place: USA:Blue River Watershed | collected 2017-08-17 | reverse complement strand
GGTTGCCCAGGAAGATCTGGTTCATGTAGATCTCCAGGATCTGGTCCTTGGAGAGCATGTGTTCAAGCTTGTAGGTCAGCAGGATCTCGTAGATCTTGCGGGTGTAGGTCTTCTCCGACGAGAGGTAGACGTTGCGCGCCACCTGCATGGTGATGGTCGAGGCGCCCTGGCTTTTCATGCGGCCGATGTTGGCCAGGCCGGCACGCAGGATGCCCAGGTAGTCCACGCCGCCATGCTGGTAAAAGCGCGCGTCTTCGATCGACAGCACCGCATCTTTCATGACCTTGGGGATCTCGGCGATCGGGGTGAGGTTGCGGCGTTCCTCGCCGAACTCGCCCATCAGCACGCCATCGGCGGTGAACACCCGAAGCGGCAGCTTGGGGCGGTAATCGGCCAGGTCCGAGATGTCGGGCAGATTCGGGTAGGCCATCACCATCGCCAGACCCGCCACCAGAACGATCGAGGCCACGCCGGCCACGACCAGGCCGACCAGCCCCAGCAGGATGTTGAGCAGCCAATGGCCGATGCCCCGGGCAGGTGCCGGGGCGGGCGAAGCGGCGTTGTGGGGCGGGGTGGGCTTGGCGGACATAGGACCTTCATCGGCCGCGCCGGAAGAGCGCCATGCCAGGCCGCATTATAAAAATCCGATCCCCTTTGGCGCGTGGCGGTCGAGCAAAAATGAATTCTAAATTACCCAATTCTTGATTGAAACATGACGGCGCCCCCACTAAAAAAGCGCTGCACCGGCCCTGCAGGGCCAGCACAGGGAGGAGACCCGTCATGCAAGAGCGTCAGGGCGGCAGGGGTTGGCGAATCTGGCGCAGGCATCGCAGCAGCGCCTGGGGTGCCATGCTCGAGCAGCAGGAGATCCTGCTGGCCGCCTTGGCCTTGCAGCAAAGCGGGGGCGTGCGCGTGGTGGTGTTCGAACACCTTCATGCACCCGGGGGGCTGGTGCGCCCGGCCGAGCTGGACGACTGGCTGGTGCAGACCCTGCGCGGCCTGGGCGGCCACCTGCCGGCGCGCTTGCGCACGATGGCGCTGGCCCTTGGACAGGCGCGTTGCCGGCAGGGGGAGTTGCAGGGGCTGGCCACGCAGGATGCGCGTCGCCTGGCCGCCGAAGTCCAGCTCGAGGCCGCCAGCGCCTGGGGTGTTGGGTCCGAGGCGGTGGGTTTCGACTTTCGCATTGAGGAAGCCGCGCATGACGCGCCGCATGCACTACGGGTGCGCTGGGCGGCCTGCCTGCTCGAGGAGCTGCAGCGCTGGCAGGCGCATGCCCGCTCGGCCGGCTGGCGTCTGCCGGTGGTCGAGCCGGAAGCACAGGCGGCCCTGCGCGCGGCCACTTGCCTGCGCGGCGAGCAGCGCCAGCAGTGGGCCGTCTCACCACAGGACTGGCATTTCAGCCTGACGCCCTTGCGCCCGCCATCGGAGGTGGACTGGCCCGAGCTCCAGGACAGTCCGGTCTGGCGGCCGCTGGTGGCCTGTGGCGCGGCGCTGGGGGCGCTGTGCTGAACCCGCCGCCGCTCAACCTGCTGCGCCACCCCCGGCGCGCGGGCCTGCCCGGGGGCGGCGGCCTTCCCGGCGTGCTGTGGGCACTGCTGCTCGGCACGGCGGTCGGCACCGTGCTGGCCCTCTGGCAGGGCCACATGCAACGCCAGGCCCAGGCCGAGCGCGCCCACTTGCAGGCCCGGCTGCAGCAGCAGGAGCAGCAACTGGCCCAGCAGCGGCAGGCGCAGGCAGACGCCCGGCTGCAGGCCCGCCTGCGCGAACGCCTGGAGGGCTGGCGCAGCTTGCGCCGGCAAGTCATGGACCTGCAGGCCCGTCTGGCGCAGGAGGCCCAGGCCAGCGGACTGCGCCTGCAGCGCTGGCAGGCCGACGGGCACAAGCTCATCTTGCAGCTGAGCCTGCCCCAGGCGGAGCATCTGCCGGGGCTGGTGGCCGGGCTCTCGGAGGCGTTGTCACAGCCCTGGACGCTGCAGGCCATGTCCGGGCAGTCCGGCGCGCCTGGTGTGGAGGCGGTGATCGAGGCGTCCTGGCCCGTCCAGCAGCCAGCAAGAGGCAAGCCATGAGGACCGCACGCTGGACGGCACTGCCGCGCCCCCCGTCGCGGGCACGGCTGGCGGTGCTGGCGCTGGCGTTTGTGTCGGGTGGTGCATGGCCCCTGCTGTGGTGGGGTGGAGATCGTGTGGCCATGGCCAAGCTCGATGCCGAACTGGTCCTGCTGCGTGGCCGGCTGCAGGCCCCGACATCGGCACCGATGCGACCGCTCGTGCCCGCTGCCCAGGACCTGTCCGACGGGCCACGCGCGCACGACGCCACCGCGCTTTGGACCTGGCTGCAGCAGGGGGCGCAGGCCCATGGCCTGCAGGTCCTGGCCCTGAGTGCCCAGCCCGTGCAGGAGGTGGCCGGTTTGCCCGAACAGGTGCTGCGCTGGCGCCTGCGGGGCCCATGGCAAAGCTGGCTGGACCTGGCGCAGGCGCTGGACGTCCAGGCCCCATGGTGGCTGCAGCAGCAGTGGCAGGTGGTGCCCGATGGGCAGCTGCCCGGCTGGGTGCGCATCGATCTGCAGGGCCGCGTGGGCTTGCAGCCGCAGGGGGGCGCAGCCCCGGCAGCGGGCCCGCGCATGTGGCCGGCGTGGCGACCGGCCAGTGCCTCCATGGCGGCGGCCACACCGGTGTTTGCCCTGCCCGCGCTGGCCGGTCTGGCGGCGACGGACCCGGCGCCAGTGCCCGCATCCAGCGCGGCCAGTGCAGAAAGCGGACCCTTGCCGCCCGACCCCCGGCACTGGCCGGTGCGCGAGCTGCAGCTGCTGGGACTCTGGTGGCAGGCGGGCATGGCCCATGCGGTGCTGGGGCGAGGTCTGGCGCAGGTGACCGTCAGCACCGGCCAGCGCATTGGCCGCGAAGCCTACCGGGTGCGGCGCATCGGACCGGCGGGCGTGGAGCTGCAGGCCCCTGGCGTGGCAGCGCAGGCGCCGGTGCTGCAGCTGACCTGGTCGGGGCAGCCGTGATGGGCCGTCGCACAGGCTGGCGCCAGGCGCTCATCGGGTGGGTGGCCGGCAGCGGTGTGGCACTGGCGCAGGTGCCCGGCTTGGCCGGCCTGCAGGCGGCGGCGGACAGCCCGCCGATCAGCCTGAACTTCCAGAACACCGAAGTGCGCGCGCTGCTGCAGGTGTTTGCGGATTTCACCGGCCTCAATTTCGTCAGCACGGAAGGCGTCAACGGGCAGGTGTCGGTGCGCCTGCAGCAACTGCCTTGGCCTCAGGCGCTCCAGGTGGTCCTCCAGGCCAAGGGTCTGTCGGCTCGCCAGGAAGGCCAGGTGGTCTGGGTCGCACCGCAGGACGAGTGGCTGCAGCGCGAGAAGAAATGGCGGGAGGCGCAGGCCGCGCTCGAAGGCGTCAGCCCCCTGCAGGTGCTGGCCATGCGCTTGCAGTATGCCCGCGCCAGCGAGGTGGCGCAGCGCCTGCAGGGCGGGGCCGCTGCTGCCGCCGGCACGGGGTCCGGGCGCTGGCTGAGCCCGCGCGGCAGCATCATGGCCGAGCCGCGTACCAACCAGCTGTTTCTCAGCGACGTGCCGGCCCGGCTGACCGAATTGCAGAAGATCGTGGCCCGGCTCGATGTGCCGGTGCGGCAGGTGCTGATCGAAGCGCGCATCGTCGAGGCCGACGACCAGTTTGGCGACTCGCTGGGCGTGCGGCTGGGGCTCGGCGGCAACCGCACGGTGTCTGCCAATGGGCAGAACGCCGCGATTGGGCAGCTGGGGGTTGGCAATGCGGCCAGCGGTGCCGGCGTGGTCGGCGGCAACCAGGTGGCCCTGCCTGCCGGCACGGCGGGTCAGACGCTGGTGGCGCCCGCCAGCGTGGCCATCTCGCTCTTCAGTGCAGCTGCCGACCGTTTCATCAACCTGGAGTTGTCGGCGCTGGAAGCGCAGGGCCGCGGCAAGGTGGTTTCGCGCCCGCGGGTGATCACCTCCGACCAGACCAAGGCCCTGATCGAACAGGGCACCGAGCTGCCCTACCAGACCGCTGCCGCCACCGGGGCCAGCACCCTCACGGCCATCACCTTCCGCAAGGCCAACCTCAAGCTCGAAGTCACCCCCCAGATCACGCCCGAGGGCGCGGTCGTGCTCGATGTGGACGTCAACCGCGACAGCGTCGGCCAGCTCACCAGCGCGGGCTACGCTATCAACACCAAGCACGTCAAAACCCAGGTGCGTGTTCAGGACGGGGGCACGGTGGTGCTGGGCGGCATCTTCGAAGACAGCGACAAGAACGACCAGGCCAAGGTGCCAGCGCTGGGCGATGTGCCTCTGCTCGGCGCACTGTTTCGCAACCGCCAGCAACTGCGCAAGCGCAGCGAGCTGCTGGTCTTCCTGACGCCGCGCGTGCTGGCCGAAACCGCGCCGGCGGCCGAGCAGGTGGGGCCGGTGGCGGCCCAGCCCGACCCGCGGCCCTGAACACGTGCCTGTTGCAGCCCACCGCCCGGTGGCGATGGGTGCTCGCATACACTTGGGCGTTTTGTGCGCTCCGGCCTGGTCCGGAGTCGCTTCTTGTGAGACGGTCTTGAACATCACCTTCGTCGGCCTGCCGGGCTCGGGCAAAACCACCATCGGACGCCAGCTGGCGCGGCGGCTGGGCCTGCCTTTTGTCGACTCGGACCATGTCATCGAGGAGCGGCTGGGTTGCTCGATCCGCGAATACTTTGCCCGCGAAGGCGAGGACGCTTTTCGCGATGTCGAGCAGTCGGTGCTCGATGACCTCAGCCAGCACCACCGCGGGGTGCTCTCCACCGGCGGCGGCGCGGTGCTGCGCGAGGCCAACCGCGAGCACCTGCACGCACGCGGCCACGTCATCTACCTGCGCACCCTGCCCGAGGATGTGTTTCGCCGCCTGCGCCACGACAGAGCGCGCCCCTTGCTGCAGGTTGACGACCCCCTGGCGCGGCTGCGCGCCCTTTACGAAGCCCGAGACCCGCTGTACCGGGCCACTGCCCATTTCGTGCTGGAAACGGGGCGGCCGTCGGTGTCTGCGCTGGTCCACAAGATCGTCATGCAGCTCGAACTGGCAGGCGTGTTGCCCCTGAAGGCGCCTGCCGCCTGATCAGGTCTCGGCCGCCTCGATCAGGAAGCGCAGCCGTTTTTGCCCCTGCCACTCGTCGGCATCGAGCCGGTAGGCGATGCGCGCACGTGCCGGCAGCGGCTCGGTGCGGTTGAACCAGATGCCGTCGACCGGCTGGCCCTGGTGCCGCAGCTTGAGCGCGAGGTGCTTCTCGCCGACCAGGCGCTGCGACAGCACCTCGATGTCCTCGCTGAAGACCGGCGGCGCAAAGCCCTGGCCCCAGACGGCCGCGTGCAGCATGTCCACCAGCTCGGTGCGGCGGTATTCGGGCGGCAGCGGACCGTCGGTCTCCAGGCGGCGCTGCAGTGTGGCCTCGTCCAGCCACTCCAGGGCGACCTGCTGGAGGGTGGTTTCAAACAGATCGAAATGTTCTTCGGCGATGGTGCAGCCGGCTGCCATGGCGTGGCCGCCAAAACGCAACAGCACGCCTGGCGCGCGCTTGGCCACCAGGTCCAGCGCATCGCGCAGGTGAAAGCCGGCGATCGAGCGGCCCGAGCCCTTGAGCTCGTGCGCCTTGCCTGGCGCGGTGCTGGACGCGAAAACAAAGGCCGGCCGGTGCAGCTTGTCCTTCAGGCGCGAGGCCACGATGCCCACCACACCCTCATGGAAGTCGGGGTCGAACACGCAGATGGCCGGCGGCGGGGGCTCCCCTTCTTCAAACAAGGACTCGGCCATTTCCATGGCCAGCTCACGCATGTCGCCCTCGATCACGCGGCGCTCGCGGTTGATGGCGTCGAGCTGGCGCGCCAGCTCGTCCGCGCGGCCGCTGTCGTCGGTCAGCAGGCACTCGATGCCCAGCGTCATGTCGGCCAGCCGCCCGGCCGCATTGATGCGCGGGCCCAGTGCAAAACCGAAGTCGAAGGTGGTCGCGCGTGCGCTCTCGCGGGCCGCCGCGCGGAACAGTGCAGCCATGCCTGGCGGCAAGGCGCCTGCACGCACGCGTTTGAGCCCCTGCGCCACCAGCCGGCGGTTGTTGGCGTCGAGCCGCACCACGTCGGCCACCGTGCCCAAGGCCACCAGGGGCAGCAGGGCATCGAGCCGCGGCTGCCCGACCGCATCGAAGGCGCCCCGCTGGCGCAGCTCGGCGCGCAGCGCCAGCAGCACATAGAACATCACGCCCACACCGGCCAGCGCCTTGCTGGGGAAATCGCAGCCGGGCTGGTTGGGGTTGACGATGACCTCGGCGGTGGGCAGCTGCGCAGCGGGCAAGTGGTGGTCGGTCACCAGCACCTGCAGGCCCAGCGCCTGGGCCGCCGCCACGCCTTCGATGCTGGCGATGCCGTTGTCCACCGTGATCAGCAGGTCGGCGCCCTGCGCCTTGACGCGATGTGCGATGGGCGCGGTCAGGCCGTAGCCATCGACCACCCGGTCGGGGACCAGGTAGCTGACGTGCCGCGCGCCCAGCATGCGCAGGCCGCGCACGGCCACAGCACAGGCGGTGGCACCGTCGCAGTCGTAGTCGGCCACGATGCACAGGCGGCGCTCGGCCCCGATCGCATCGGCCAGCAGGCCGGCGGCCTGCTGCGCGCCCTTGAGTGCGCCGGGCGGCAGCAGCATGCCGAGGGCGTCATCGAGTTCTTCCGGGGCCTGCACACCGCGCGCGGCATACAGCCGCGCCAGCAGGGGGTGAATGCCCGATTGCTCGAGCGCCCAGGCGCTGCGCGGCGGGACATCGCGGGTCAGCAGTTTCATGCAGCCATCAGCGCCTGCAGCGCCGCCGTGGTGTCGGGAGGGATGAAGGTGTTGCGCAGCCGGCTGAGCCAGCCTTGTGGCCGCGCCTGCCAGGTGTGTGCTGCCGACTCGCTGCACAGCGTCAGCTGCAGCCCCGGGGTGTCGGGGCCGGGCAGCTGCGCGTCCAGCGCCAGCCAGGCGCTGCGCCAGGCCTGCACGTCGCCACGCTGAGCGGCCGGGCGCAGCAGTTCGTGGCATTGCACCGGCTGCGCCGGTCCGGGTTGGCCGGTCCAGCGGCCCGCGCCATGCACCCAGAAGGCGTTGACTGGCAGCTGGCCGCGCGAGAGGCGGGCGTCGTTGACCGGGTGGTTGTAGGCCAGCATCTGCATTTCGCTCTGCAGCCGCACCAGCGTGCCCGGCAGACCTGCCGTGATCCAGGGGCGCACATTCGCGCCCACCACGCGGTCCAGCGACGGCGCCTGCCAGCCCCCCAGCAGATCGCCCCGGGCGTGCCAGTGCAGGGCGTCGTGCCAGTGCACCTGCAGCCCGTCTTCCTGCAGATAGGGCAGCAGCATGTCCAGCAGCGCCCGAGACTCCTCGTCGCCCAGGGCCAGCGCGGCCGGCGCCAGCATGAACACCTGGTCCATGCCGATCTGCCAGTGGCAGGGCGTGATCCATGCCTGCGGCAGGGCTTCGGCGCTGCCGGTCTGCCAGGCTGCCCAGGGCAGGGGGGCATGGGGATCCCAGCCCAAGGCCTGGGCCAGGGCGCGCTCGTGCGGCATGGCCGCTGGTGGCCGTTCACCCTCGGGGTCGCGCTCCTGGCCTGCCGGCTGCAGCCGGGCCAGCAGGGCCGCGAGCCGCGGCAGGTGCAGTCCCGTGAGCGCTTCGGGGGGCAGTTGGGCGCTGGCGGCGTAGGCGATGATGCAGTGCATGGCCTGCGATTGTCGCAGGCCATGCCGGGGCCTGCGGCCAAGCCCGTGCCCGGATTGGTCACAATAGGGCCATGTCGTTTTTCCGTTCCTGGCCATACGAACTGGTGCTGGGCTGGCGCTACACCCGCGCCGGCCGGGCCACCCGACGCAACGGGTTCATCTCGTTCATCTCTGGCGTGTCCATGCTGGGCATTGCGCTGGGGGTGGCTGCCCTCATCATCGTGCTGTCGGTCATGAACGGGTTCCAGCGCGAGGTGCGTGACCGCATGCTGGGGGTGGTTTCGCACATCGAGATCTACGCCGCCACCGGTGGCGCCCTCTCCGACGCCGCAGGCCTGCGCGCGCGCCTGCTGGCCCACCCCGAGGTGCGCGGGGCGGCGCCCTTCATCACTGCGCAGGCCCTGCTGGCCCGGGGCGAGGACATGAAAGGCGTGCTGGTGCGCGGCATTGATCCGGCGCGCGAGCCCGACGTCAGTGCCCTGCAAGACGGCCAGGCCGGGGTGCTGCAGCGGCTGCAGCCCGGGCAGTTCCAGCTGGTGGCCGGACGCGACCTGGCCATGGCGATGGGTGCGGTCCCGGGCGACCCGCTCACCCTGATTTCGCCGTCGGGCCAGGTCACGCCGGCCGGGGCGATGCCGCGGCTCAAGCAAATGCGGCTGGCCGGCCTGTTTGCTTCGGGCCATTACGAATACGACTCGGCGCTGGTGCTGATGCACCTGGACGACGCCGCCCGGCTGTTCCGGCTGGAGGGCCCGGGCGGCATGCGTGTCAAGCTGCGTGACCTGCACCAGGCCCGCACGGTGGCCGCCGAGCTGCAGCGCGAGCTGGGGGCCGACTTCGTGGTGCGCGACTGGACCCAGCAAAACCGCAGCTGGTTCGCTGCGGTGCAAGTCGAAAAACGCATGATGTTCATCATCCTGACCTTGATCGTGGCGGTGGCTGCCTTCAACCTGGTCAGCACCCTGGTGATGACCGTGACCGACAAGCGCGCCGACATCGCCATCCTGCGCACGCTGGGGGCCAGCCCGCACAGCATCATGGCCATTTTTGTGGTGCAGGGCGCCACCGTGGGCGTGGCCGGCACGCTCAGCGGCCTGGGTCTGGGCCTGCTGGTGGCCAGCCACATCGATGTCATCGTCCCCGCGCTCGAGCAGCTCTTCAATGCCAGCTTTTTGCCCAAGGACATCTACCTGATCAGCCGCATGCCCAGCGAGCCGCTGGCCAGCGACATCGTGCCCATCGTGCTGATCTCCCTGGTGCTGGCCTTTGTCGCCACGCTCTACCCCAGCTGGCGCGCCAGCCGGGTGAACCCGGCGGAGGCCCTGCGCTATGAGTGAGCTGATCCTGTCGGCGCATGGCCTGACCAAGCGCTTTGCCGAGGGCCGCATCGACCTGACGGTGCTGCAGGGCGTGGACCTGCAGGTGCACGCGGGGCAGACGCTGGCCATCGTGGGCGCATCGGGCTCGGGCAAAAGCACCCTGCTGCACCTGCTGGGCGGGCTGGACGCGCCGACCTCGGGCCATGTCACCCTGCAAGGCCAGCGCCTGGATGCGCTCGGCCCGGGTCAGCAGGGCGCCTGGCGCAATCGCCACCTCGGTTTTGTCTACCAGTTCCACCACCTGCTGCCCGAGTTCACGGCGCAGGACAACGTGGCCATGCCATTGTGGATACGCCGCACCGAGCGCGCTGAAGCGGCCCGGCAGGCGCGCCAGTGGCTCGAGCGGGTCGGACTGGGCGAGCGACTGCTACACCGGCCGGCCGAACTCTCGGGCGGCGAGCGCCAGCGGGTGGCGATCGCCCGGGCGCTGGTCAGCGGTCCGGCCTGTGTGCTGGCCGACGAACCCACCGGCAACCTTGACCGCAGCACCGCCGGGGGGGTGTTTGACTTGATGCTGCAACTCGCGCGCGAGCGCGGTACGGCATTTGTGGTCGTCACGCACGACCGCGAACTGGCCGCCCGCTGCGACCGCCAGCTGCAGCTGGTGCAGGGGCGCCTGTCGGATCTGGTGGGCTGATGTGGATCGACACCCACTGCCACCTGGATGCCCCCGAGTTTGATGCCGACCGCGATGCCGTGCGCCAGCAGGCGCGCGCGGCGGGGGTCGACCGGTGTGTGCTGCCCGCGGTACAGCGCCGCGACTGGCCGGGGGTGCAGGCACTGGCCAGCCGGCACGGCGACGGCTACGCCCTGGGCATCCACCCCCTGTACGTGCCCGCCGCGCAGGACGAGGACCTGCAGGCGCTTGACGTGGCCCTGACCCAGTCGCGCGGCGACCCGCGCCTGCTGGCTGTGGGCGAGATCGGTCTGGATTTCTTCGTGCCTGCGCTGTGCACGCCGCCCATGCGCGAGCGCCAGTGGCGTTTTTACCTGGCCCAGCTGCAGCTGGCCCGCCAGCATGGTCTGCCGGTCATCCTGCATGTGCGCCGCTCGGCCGATTTGCTGCTCAAGGGGCTGCGCCAGATCGGCGTGGCGGGGGGCATCGCGCATGCTTTCAATGGCAGTGCGCAGCAGGCCCGGGCCTTTGTCGATCTGGGCTTTGCGCTGGGGTTTGGCGGTGCCATGAGTTTCGAGCGGGCCACTGCGCTGCGCCGCCTGGCCTGCAGCCTGCCCACCGATGCGCTGGTGCTCGAAACCGATGCACCCGATATCCCGCCGCAATGGCTCTACCGCAGCGCCGCGGACCGGGCCGCCGGTGCGCCTCAAGGCCGCAACAGCCCGGCCGAGCTGCCGCGCATCGCCCAGGTCCTGGCCACTCTGCGCGGCCTGGACGCGCCTGCGCTGGCGCAGGCCACCACGGCCAATGCGCTGCGCGTGCTGCCCAGGCTGCAGGCGCTGGTGGCGTGAAACAATTGCTGGCATGAGCCGAAAGAAAACCGTCGCCCTGCCCGAAGTCCATTTCTCCGAGGACGGTGACATCCGCTACCTGCACCTGGACTCTCCCTGGATACAAGGCTCGATGTGGATCGACCGGCCCTACGACATCGAGCTCGAGTACGTGCAGCGCATGATGGCCTGGCTGCTGTTCATGCCCGAGCCGGAGGTTGCTGGTGCGCACGCCATGCAGCTGGGGCTGGGTGCCGGCACCCTGACCAAGTTTTGCTACAAGAAACTGAAGATGACCTGCACCGCTGTCGAGCTCAACCCCGGCGTGCTGCACGCCTGCCGTGGCTGGTTCCGGCTGCCACCCGATGATGCGCGCCTGCGCGTGGTGATCGCCGACGCGGCCCGGGAAATCCGCTCCTCTGAATGGACTGGCGTGGTCGACGCCCTGCAGGTGGACCTCTACGACCACGAAGCGGCGGCCCCGGTGCTCGACAGCGAGGATTTTTACCGCGACTGCCACGCCCTGCTCAGCCCGCACGCCTGCATGACGGTCAACCTGTTTGGCCGTTCCTCGAGTTTTGAGGCGAGCGTGCAGAAGATCTGCGCGGCCTTTGGCGAGCAGGCGGTGTGGGCCTTCAAGCCCACCCGCGAGGGCAACACCGTGGTGCTGGCCCAGCGCACCCCGAGCCGTCCCAGGCGCGAGCAGCTGCTCGAAGCGGCCGAGCGCATCGAGGCCCGATGGGGCCTGCCGGCGGTCAAATGGCTGCGCGTCTTCAAGCCGCTGCAGCGCTGAGCCCCGGCCTTTCGCTAGCGCCTGTCCCTAGGGTTAACCCCTGCCCGGTCGCTGCCGGGACATAGGTGGAACCCACATGCAGCTGCCGCCATTCCTCCAACACAATCGCGGCATTCCATATCCGCAGGAGATGTATCGTGCTCATCAAAAGTCAGAAAGACTTTTTCTCGGGGCTGATGTTCACCGTCGTCGGCGCCGCATTCGCCTACGGCGCGACCGGCTACAGCCTTGGCACGGGTGCCCGCATGGGCCCGGGCTACTTTCCGCTGTTGCTGGGCTGCCTGCTGGCCATCCTGGGGGCGGTCATCATGTTCAAGGCCCTGGTGGTCGAGACGCGCGGTGGCGACAAGATCGGCAAGTGGGCCTGGAAGCCCCTGATCCTGATCATTGCCGCCAACGTGCTGTTTGGCGTGATGATCGGCGGCCTGCCCAAGATCGGCATGCCCCCGATGGGCCTGATCGCCGGCATTTTTGCGCTGGTCATTGTGGCCAGCCTGGCCGGTGACACCTTCAAGCTCAAGGAAGTGCTGATCCTGTCGGTCATCCTCTCGATCGGCAGCTACTGCGCCTTCATCCTGCTGCTCAAGCTGCAGTTCCCGGTCTGGCCGACCTTCATCGCAGGCTGAGGAGAACAAGATGGAACTGTTTGACAACCTGGCCCTGGGTTTTGGCGTCGCCTTCACCCTCCAGAACCTGATCTACGCCTTCATCGGCTGTCTGCTGGGCACGCTGATCGGCGTGCTCCCCGGCGTGGGCCCCGTGGCCACCATCGCCATGCTGCTGCCCGCCACTTATGCGCTGCCCCCGGTGGCCGCACTGATCATGCTGGCCGGCATCTACTACGGTGCCCAGTACGGCGGTTCGACCACCGCCATCTTGGTCAACCTGCCTGGCGAGGCGTCCTCTGTGGTGACCATGATCGACGGTTACCAGATGGCGCGCAAAGGCCGCGCCGGCCCCGCACTCGCTGCGGCCGGCCTGGGCTCTTTCTTTGCGGGCTGTGTGGGCACGCTGATCCTGGCGGCCTTTGCCGCGCCGCTGACCGAAGTGGCCTTCAAGTTCGGCCCTGCCGAATACTTCTCGCTGATGGTGCTCGGCCTGATCGGCGCCGTCGTGCTGGCCTCGGGCTCGCTGCTCAAGGCGGTGGCCATGATCGTGCTGGGCCTGCTGATGGGCCTGATCGGCACCGACGTGAACTCCGGCGTCGCCCGCTTCTCCTTCGACATCCCGGAACTGACCGACGGCATCGGCTTCATCGTGATCGCCATGGGCGTGTTCGGTTATGGCGAGATCATCCACAACCTCTCGCACAAGGAAGAGGACCGTGAGGTCTTCACCGGCAAGGTGACCGGCCTGTTCCCGACCGCGACCGACTTCAAGAACATGGTGCCTGCGGTGCTGCGCGGCACCACCATCGGCTCCGTGCTGGGCATCCTGCCCGGCGGCGGCGCCCTGCTGGCGGCCTTTGCGGCGTACACCATCGAGAAGAAGACCAAGCTGCGCCCCGGTGAAGTGCCGTTCGGCCAGGGCAACATCCGTGGTGTGGCGGCGCCCGAGTCGGCCAACAACTCCGGCTCGCAGACCTCCTTCATTCCGCTGCTGACGCTGGGCATTCCGCCCAACGCCGTGATGGCGCTGATGGTGGGTGCCATGACCATCCACAACATCCAGCCCGGTCCGCAGGTGATGACCAGCAACCCCGAGCTGTTCTGGGGCCTGATCGCCTCGATGTGGATCGGCAACGCGATGCTGATCATCCTGAACCTGCCGCTGATCGGCATCTGGATTCGCCTGCTGACCGTGCCCTACCGCTGGCTGTTCCCGGCCATCGTGCTGTTCTGCGCTATCGGTGTGTACTCGACCAACAACAACACCTGGGACATCTGGATGGTGGCCATGTTCGGTGTGATCGGCTACATCTTCATCAAGCTCTCGGTGGAGCCGGCGCCCCTGCTGCTGGGCTTCATCCTCGGCCCGATGATGGAAGAGAACCTGCGCCGCGCCATGCTGCTCTCGCGGGGCGACTGGAGCGTGTTCGTCACCCGCCCGCTGTCGGCCAGCCTGCTGGCCGCCGCCCTGGTGCTGCTGGTCATCGTGATGCTGCCCTCGGTCAAGAGCAAGCGGGAAGAAGCCTTCGTCGAGGAATGAGTTCCTCCTGAAGGTCCGAGACAAAGGCCCCGCAAGGGGCCTTTGTCATTGCAGGGCTGTCCACTCTCCGACAGCGTGATCGGGCGCGCTCTGCCACAATCCCCGCATGAAAAGACGACCACTGATTTCGCTGGGTGCCGCGCTCTGCCTGGCCGCCAGCACGCTGGCCTGCGTGGCCCATGCGCAGACCTACCCGACCAAGCCGATCCGCCTCGTTGTGCCCTTCCCGGCCGGTGGGGCCACCGACCTGTTTGCCCGCAGCCTCTCGCAAAAACTCGGCGAACGGCTGGGCCAGTCGGTGGTGGTGGACAACAAGCCCGGCGCCGGCGGTACGCTGGGCTCCGACCTCGCGGCCAAGGCGCCGGCCGATGGCTACACCCTGTTGCTGAGCACCACCAGCACCCATTCGATCGGCCCCAACCTGAACCCCAAAATCCCCTATGACGCGATGCGGGACTTCACCCCGATCAGCCAGGTGGGCAATGCGCCGAGCATCATGCTGGTGCCCAACAACTCGCCCGCCAAAACCGTCAAGGAGTGGATCGAGCATGCGCGCCAGAACCCGGGCCGGCTCAACTACGCCTCCAGCGGCAACGGCACCATCGTGCAGCTCACGGCCGAGCTCTTCAAGTCGCAGGCCAATGTGTTCGTGGTGCACATTCCTTACAAGGGGACGGCACTGGCCATCCCCGATCTGGTCAGCGGCAAGGTCGACGTGCTTTTTGACTCCCTGCCCACCGGGCTGCCGCATGTCAAGGAAGGTCGACTGCGCGCCCTGGGCGTGACCTCGGCCAAGCGCACGCCGCTGGCCCCCGATCTGCCCCCCATCTCCGATGTGCTGCCGGGCTACGAGTCCACCACCTGGTTCGGCCTCTTTGGTCCCAAGGGCCTGCCGCCCGAGGTGGTCACCCGCATCAACATGGCTGCCAACCAGGTCCTCAAAGACCCCGAAGTGGTGGACCGCCTCACCCGCCTGGGCATCGAGCCGGTGGGTGGCACGCCCGCGCAATTCAATGCCATGCTCACCAGCGAGCTGGCCAAGTGGAAAAAAATCATCACCGAACGCAAGATCACGCTGGACTGAGCATGCCTTTCAACTTTGCCACTCCCTACACCAGCACCCGGCTGCCGCTGTTTGCCCGCAACATTGTCTCGACCTCGCACCCCTTGGCCGCCCAGGCCGGCCTGCGCATGCTGCAGCAAGGCGGCAATGCGGTCGATGCCGCCATCGCCGCCGCAGCCGCCATCACCCTGACCGAACCGGTGAGCAACGGCCTCGGGTCGGACGCCTTTTGCATCCTCTGGGACGGCCACAAGCTGCATGGCCTCAACGCCTCCGGCCCGGCCCCGGCGACCTGGACCCCGCAATACTTCCAGCGCAAGTACGGCCAGGCCAGCACCCCGCCCAAGCGCGGCATCGATTCGGTCACCGTGCCCGGTGCCGTGGCCGGCTGGGTGGCCCTGTCCGAGCGCTTTGGCAAGCTGCCCTTTGCCGACCTGCTGGCGCCGGCCATCGAGATCGCCGAGCGTGGTTACCTGGTGCCGGTGGTGGTGCAGCAAAAGTGGCTGGCGGCCACGCCCGAGCTGCAGTCGCAGCCCGGCTTTGCCCAGAGCTTTCTGCCCTGGGGCCGTGCACCGCAGGTCGGTGAGCTGTTCCGCTTCCCGGCGGCGGCGCGTGGACTCCAGGCGATTGCCGCCACCAAAGGCCAGGCCTTGTATGGCGGCGAGATCGCCGAGGCGATTGAGGCATTCGTCGCAGAACACGGCGGCAGCCTGAGCGCCAAAGACCTGGCCGCCTACCGGCCCGAGTGGGTCGAGCCGATCGCGCAGAGCTACCGCGGCTACACCCTGCACGAGATCCCGCCCAACGGCCAGGGCATCGCCGCCCTGATCGCGCTGGGCATCCTCTCGCACTTCGACCTCGCTTCGCTGCCGGTCGATGGCGTGGCCTCGCAGCACCTGCAAATCGAGGCCATGAAGCTGGCCTTTGCCGATGTCTACCGCTACGTGGCCGATCCGCGCCACATGGACATCACATCCGGGCAGATGCTCGATCCCGCTTACCTGGCCAGCCGCGCCCGCCTGATCGACCTGAACAAGGCGCAGAACTTCCAGGCCGGCAACCCGGTCAAGGGCGGCACCATCTACCTCACGGCCGTGGACGAGTCCGGCATGATGGTCAGCTTCATCCAGAGCAACTTCATGGGCTTTGGCTCCGGCGTGGTCGAGCCCACCTATGGCATCAGCCTGCAAAACCGGGGCCATGGCTTTTCCACCGACCCGAGTGGCCCCAACACCGCCAACCTGGTGGCACCGGGCAAGCGGCCTTTCCACACCATCATCCCGGCCTTCCTCACCAAGGACGGCCAGCCGGTGATGAGTTACGGCGTGATGGGCGGCAACATGCAGCCTCAGGGCCACATGCAAACCCTGGTGCGCATGCTCGACTACGGCCAGAACCCGCAGGCCGCCTGCGACGCGCCGCGCTGGCGCTTCAATGCCGGACTCAACATCAACGTCGAGGCCGCGATGCACGCCAGCACGGTGCAGGGCCTGCAGGCCATGGGCCACCAGCTCGATGTCATCAACGACTCCTACCAGGACTTCGGCGCCGGCCAGTTCATCTGGCGCATGGGCGATCCGGCCGTCGAGGGCTATCTGGCGGCCAGCGACCCGCGCCGTGACGGGCAGGCGGTGGGCTTCTGATGTCGGTTGCGCCTGCGGCACCGCTGGGCGCGGGCTTGCTGCTGGCCGCCGCCGGTTCGATCGCCTTCAGCGGCAAGGCCATCATCGTCAAGCTGGCCTACCGGCACGGGGTCGATGCGGTCACGCTGGTCATGTACCGCATGCTCTTTGCCCTGCCGCTGTTCCTGGCGATGGCCCTGTGGGCCGGGCGGGGCAAGCCCGCCTTGTCCAGGCGCGACTGGCTGGGCATTGCCGGGCTCGGGTTTTGCGGCTACTACCTCTCGAGCTTCCTGGATTTCTGGGGGCTGGAGTTCATCAGCGCCTCGCTCGAGCGCCTGATCCTCTACCTCAACCCCACGCTGGTGCTGCTGCTGGGCTGGCTGCTCTATGGCCGCCGCATCAGCCGCCAGCGGGCGCTGGCCATGGCCGTCAGCTACTGTGGGGTGCTGCTGGTGTTTGGCCATGAGGTCTCGCTGGCCGGGGCGCATGTGGCGCTCGGGGCCCTGCTGGTTCTGGCCAGTGCCATCAGCTACGCCGTCTACCTCAACTACAGTGGCCAGCTGGTGCAGCGCATGGGCGCCCTGCGCCTGGCCGGCTGGGCCACCTCCGTGGCCTGCCTGCTGTGCATCGCGCAGTACGCGCTGCTGCGGCCGCTGCACGAGGCCACGCTGGTGGCGCCCGAGGTCATCTGGCTCTCGCTGCTCAATGCCCTGGCCTGCACGGCGGTGCCGGTGCTGCTGGTGATGATGGCGATCGAGCGCATCGGTCCGGGCCTGACCGCGCAGACTGGCATGATCGGCCCGATGGCCACCCTGCTCATGGGGGTGCTCATTCTGGGCGAACCTTTCAACGCCTGGGTGCTGGCCGGTACGGCGCTGGTGCTCGGCGGCGTGTTTCTGGTCACGCGCGCACCGCGCGGGTGAGTTGCAACTTTTCGAGGAGTCGACGATGGATCTGGGCATTGCAGGCAAATGGGCGCTGGTCGGTGGGGCCAGCAAGGGGCTGGGCTGGGGCTGCGCGCGTGCGCTGGCGCTCGAAGGCGTGAACGTGGTCATGGTGGCGCGCGGTGCCGAAGTGCTGCAGGCCAGCGTCGAGAAGTTGCGCCAGGAGAGCGCTGGCCGGGCCCAGGTGATCGGTGTGGCCACCGACATCACCACCCCCGCCGGCCGCGAGGCCATCTGGGCCGTGGCCGGTGGCCCCGGCCAGGACTACGACATCGTCGTCACCAACGCCGGTGGCCCGCCGCCCGGCGACTTCCGCCAGTGGGACCGCGAGGCCTGGCTCAAGGCCATCGACGCCAACATGCTCACCCCGATCGAACTCATCAAGGCCACGGTGGACGGCATGGCCGCTCGCGGCTTTGGCCGCATCGTCAACATCACCTCCAGTGCGGTGAAGGCACCGATCGACATCCTGGGCCTGTCCAACGGGGCGCGCAGCGGCCTGACCGGCTTTGTGGCCGGCACCGCCCGCAGCGCCATTGCCGCCAAGGGCGTGACCATCAACAACCTGCTGCCCGGCAAGTTCGACACCGACCGGCTGGCCACCACCCTGGGCACCGCCGCCCAGAAAACCGGCAAGACCCTCGACGAAGTGCGCCGCAGCCAGATGGCCACCATCCCGGCCGGCCGCTTTGGCACCCCCGAGGAATTCGGCGCCATCTGCGCCTTCCTGTGCAGCCAGCAGGCGGCCTACATCAACGGCCAGAATATCCTGCCCGATGGCGGGGCCTACCCGGGGACGTACTGAGCCGTCTCGAAAAACCTATTTAGTAAAAAAAATATAAATAAACAGGTATTTAAGAGCGGAAAAAGTAGTTTTTTTTGGAGTTGTTTCTCTGTGTTTTTTGATCGCGCGCCGCTTTTTATGTTAAAAAAATAGAAATTATTTAACTTGATGGCCCGCTCATGTTAACAAACAGCTATTCAATACCGGCCATGCCGCCCCAGGGGGTCAATCTGGATGCGCCAGACCTTTTAAAGACCTTGGCGGTGGCACACCGGCACCTGGCGGAGTTGAAGGGCTGTGCAAAAAGCATTCCCAACCAGGGCATCTTGATCAACACGCTCACCCTTCAGGAGGCCAAGGCCAGTTCGGAAATCGAGAGCTTTGTCACCACGCAGGATGAGTTGTTTCAGGCCGACTTGCAGTGGGCCGAGTGGACGAGTCCGGCGGCGAAAGAGGTGTCTAGATACCGGGAGGCTTTGCGCCACGGCTTTGAGCAAATGCAGGCGCAGCAGGGGTTGCTTACCAACGGCGGGTTGATCGCCTTGTTTCAGACCCTGAAGAACAGCAGCGAAGGTTTCAGAAAAATACCTGGAACGGTGCTCAAAAACGACAGATCAGGCGAAACGGTTTATGTGCCGCCCCAGAGCGCGATAGAAGTTCAGCAGCACATGAACGATCTGGAGCGGTTCATCAATGATGCGGACGCGGTACTGGACCCCTTGGTCAAGATGGCGTTGATCCATCATCAGTTTGAAAGCATTCATCCCTTCAGCGATGGGAATGGCCGGATCGGTCGCATTGTGTGTGTGCTGTATTTGACAAAGGCCGGACTGCTCAATGCGCCGATTCTGTATTTGTCACGGTACATCAACCAGCACAAGACGGACTATTACCGCTTGCTGCAGGCCGTGCGTGAGCAGGGTGTCTGGCATGACTGGTTGATGTTCATGCTGCGAGGTGTAGCAGAAACCGCGCAAAGCACGGTGGTTCTGGTGGAGGGCGTGCGCGATCTGATGGCGCATACCAAACTGCGTTTGCGAACAGAGCTACCGAAGCTCTATTCGCAGGATCTGCTCAATAACCTATTTCATCATCCGTACACGCGGATCGATTTCGTTCAGCAGGATCTGGGGGTGACCCGTCAAACCGCAGCCAAGTATCTGAAGCAGCTGGCTCAAACAGGCATTGTTCAGGAAGTGGCCAAGGGTAAGCACCTTTACTTCATCAACACCCCCTTGGTGGAGTTGCTGGTCAAAGGTGATCGTTCTTGATGCAGCTTCTCACCGGGTCAGCGCGTCAGGGCCGCGACGACGCCACGATCCCGGCCACGATCAGTGCAAAGGCCACGCCGTGGAAGAGTTGCGGCAGTTCGCCAATGAAGGCGGCGGACAGGATGGCCGCGAAGACCGGCGTGAGGTTGGCAAAGAAGCCGGCGATGGCCGGACCTGCCTGCTGCACACCCAGGCCCCAGCAGCGGTAGGCCAGCACGGCCGGGCCCACGGCTACAAAGCCCAGTGTGGCGATCAGCGGCCAGCCCCACTGGATGTGCGCATCGGTCAGCCCCCATTCGAGCGCTGAAAACAGGCCCGACCAACCCAGACCGAAGACGACCTGCGCCATCAAAAAGGCGGCCCAGTCCTGTCGGATGCTTTCAGGTTCGTCCCGGCGGCTGAGCAGCCAGCTGTACCAGGACCAGCAGGCCGTCGCGATGAGGATGTAGAGGTCGCCAGTGACCAGACGCACCTGCAGCAGCTGCTGCCAGTCGCCGCGCGAGAGCACCGCCAGCACGCCGCTGATCGAGAGCAGGGCCCCCAGCAACTGGGCGCGCCGCACCGGGGCGCCAAAGAAGAGGGCGCCAATGGCCAGCGTCCAGAAGGGGCCGCTGGCCGCCACCAGGGTGACGTTGAGCGGGGTGGAGGTCTGCAGCGCCAGGTACTGCAGGGCGTTGTAGCAGCCCACCCCCAGCAGGCCCAGCACGGCAAAGCGACGCCAGTGCGACCACAGCCCGGCGCTGCGCCGCAGCACCCAGGCGGCCAGGGGCAGCAGGATGAAGAAGGCCACGGCCCAGCGCAGGAAGTTCAGCGTGATCGGGGGCACCAGGTTGCTGACGAGGCGGCCGACGACCGCATTGCCGGCCCACATCAGCGGCGGCACGGTCAGCAGCAGGGCGGTGACCGGCGAGAGTTTCTGAGACATGGTGCGACTGTACGCGCCTGCGGGTTTACCCCTTGTCGCGGACGGGTCGGGCCGGGGCCTGAGTGCGCCGCAGGGGCAAAGGATTCGTGGCAAAGTGCCGTTCATTCCATTGACCCCGATTGAGGAGAACCCCATGAGCCTGGCAGTCCAGATTGACCAGAACGGCGGACCCGAAGTGATGAAGCTCGTCGACGTGCAGGTCGGCGAACCCGGTCCCGGCGAGATCCGCATCCGCCACAAGGCCATCGGCCTGAACTTC
>JACCDV010721402.1_pt1 | contig 20361 bp, 19 predicted proteins | sample 7446131 | NCBI WGS metagenome assembly JACCDV01 (sample SAMN15323448, study PRJNA562643) | freshwater metagenome | isolation source: river surface water | place: USA:Blue River Watershed | collected 2017-08-17 | reverse complement strand
CTTCGGCTTTAACCTCAATTTCAGTTTCACGTAAGTTGTAGTCAGACTGGTAGATTTTTTTCTGTAAGTATTGGTCTTTGTTTTCTTTCGCTGTCTTTATCTGCTCTATTGCACTATCTAGTATGGCTATAAGTTCTGCTTTATCAGTTCGTGACTGTGTATTAAAAACCTGGTAACCAACTATTGCCAAAACTAGTACAAGTCCAACTAGACCAATATATTTTTTGTTCACTTGGTTAAACTTCAGATTCTTAATATAAGAATAAGTTTTGTTGTAGATTTCTTTGATTCTTTGCATAGGTTATTTATTATATCAGGTTTCCTGAGGTGTGGTTGTTCAATATATAAGACGGTGGAGAAGGGGAAGAGTTACAAGCTTTTTTCCATAACTCAATTTTCGTAAAAATTGAGTTATGGAAACGCAGATTCGGAACAGGACTCTTTTTAAATTTTGTTTCGTCGACACTCAATAAAATTTAAAACGCAGATTCGCGACAAACACTACCGTGTTCGTGGACCGCGAATCTGTTCGAGCCCTGTATGTAAAGCTTCGCTTTACTCGTCGGGCAAAATGAAAACCCCTTTCGGGGTTCATTTTGCTCCGACGACAGGGCTCGAACCTGTGACCTAGCGATTAACAGTCGCTTGCTCTACCAGCTGAGCTACATCGGAATGTACTCCAAATGGCATAACCACCTGGAATATAAAGATAATATCAAAATTATCCAATAATGCAATTGTCCGGATTATCAATTATAGGGGTGTATATGAGTTTACTACGTAACCATATAGCAACATCATTCGGACACTATACAAGTGAACTTGTACGCGCTCCTCACTAGCTGCTATAATATAGATATGAATATCAAAACACGCGCAGTAAATTTTGATTTAACAGATGCAATAAATGCTTATGTAGATAAGAAAGTTTCTTCGCTTGGAAAGTTTATTCCAAACAGTGAGAATCTTCTTTGTGAAGTAGAAATAGGTAGAACAACGAAGCATCACAACTCAGGAGATATTTTTAAGGCTGAAATTAATATTCTAATTCCTGGGGGAAGTCAGGTGTATGCGAAAGCTGAAGAACCAGAACTTTATACAGCAATAGACATTGTTCGCGATGAAGCGGAAAGAGTGATAGTTAGTCAGAAAAGTAAAAAAGATACTCTATATAGAAGAGGTGCATCGCACGTAAAAAATTTACTAAAGAAGGTTAGTTGGAGAAAATAGTGAAAACAGGAAATTTAAAACAAAAAGCTAACTGGTTTCTGGTTGGTTTTGTATTTGGTTGCATCTTTATTATTACTCTTTTGCTTTTTGCTAAGGTAAAAGCAGAGCAAAAAGCTCAGGATTACAGTTACTTAACAGGTGATTATTCTTACTATTTAGAATACTAGATACAAGCGTTACTTTTTCTTACCTCGCAAATAGTCTTGATAGTTCATTTCTTTTTTTCCTTCCGGGACAATTCTTTCTAAAACTAGTTTTCCTTCAGAAACTTTTGCTTTCTTTATAACAATTCTTTTTTTGACTCCATTCGTTTCTTCAAAAAAGTATGCACTAGGCCAGTGCGAGAAACTTCTAATTTTTCTAAGATTTAGTTCTGCGTTACCATCCAAATCAATTTCAGCATCAGTTTTTTCTATTTTTCTACAGAAAGTTGCCAGTTCGTGGTTCTGAGGAATTGCTTTTATTTCTCCATTCATCCATTTAGGAATTATCTCTGAAAGCATCCTTCCTCCTACTTCACCGCATAGTTTTTCTAGGTCCTCAAAGTAAGGAGGCCATTCTATGGAAATTCTTTCTTGAGCTAAAATTGGTCCGTGATCAATTTCGCTATCTAGCTCGATAATACTTACACCTGTTTCATTTTCTTCCAAAATTGAGAACTGTAGCGGAGATGGTCCACGTAGTTTTGGTAGAAGAGATGGGTGAACATTTAGAGTTTTAAACTTTGGTACGTCCAAAATACTTTGCGGAATAATTTTCCCATATGAAGCAACTACAAATAAATCGAAACCTTTATCAGAATATGATTTAATTTGGCTTTCAGCTTCTGTATTTCTAAGAGACCTTAACTGTAAATACTTCACCCCTTCCTTTTCTGCCCAGACTTTTGCCTCTGGTGGGGTAAGTGTAAGTTTTCTACCTTTAGGTTTATCCTCGGTAGTCACAATGAGTCTAGGGATGAAGCCATTTTTCTTTAGTTCATCTAAAACATATACGGAAAAAGTTGAGCCACCAAAATATGCGAACTCAAAATTATTTTCTTGATTTTCTTTCATGTTTTTTAACTTCTTCAGGGAGAATTTCTTCTATATTTTCTGCCTTATCAATAAAAAGCACGCCGTCTAAGTGGTCTATTTCATGCTGGAATATTTGGGCTAACAAACTTGTTCCACCTCTTTCAAATTTATTACCAAATTCGTCATAGGCTACTACCGTGGCTTTTTTAGCTCGACTCACTTGTCCGTACAAATATCTTACAGAAAGACAGCCTTCCTCCATATTTTTTCTTTCTTTTGAGATTTTCTTAATAACTGGGTTTATGTAGACCATATCTGGAGAATGGACAGGTGGCCTTTCCTCGACAATCTCATCTAGGGTTTTTTTGGACTTATTCCTCTTTGCTTCTGCAATTATTTCGTCTACTTTTCCAGAAACTACAAAAATGCGAAGGTTGTAACCTATTTGTGGAGCAGCAATCGCAACACCGTCATCTTGAGAATTGAGTGCTTCCTTCATTTCAGAAATAATTTTTCTAATCTTGGTAGAGGTTATTTCTTCTATTCCAACCTCCCTTGCTATTTCTCTCAATACTGGCTCTTCTTTTTGTAGTATTTTAATACTCATATACATAACTAAAATATCACAAAAGACTTGAAGGGTCTATGCGTATTCCAAATTGTGCCGGAAGACTTCGTAGTTTGTGTAAGAGTTCGTTGTCTGGCCAGCTTTCTTTAGGAAGGTATAGAAGTCCATTTACGGTGTGCTTGTTTTTACTTCCTGGAGTAAAGGCGTCAAATATTTGAAGTTTGTGTGGAAGAAATAAATCTTTTGTTTTTTCCATTTCTTTTCGAACAGTAGCTTTTTCACCTTCTAAACTAAGTTTTATGTATGTGTTAAATGGGGGGTATCCCATAGACTTTCTCTCTTCTATTTCATCTCTATAGAAATCCATAAGATTTCCGCGTGTTGCGTACTCAAAGGTTTTAATGTTCTCTTGGCGAGTTTGAACCAAAAACTCTCGTACTGAAAGTGATCGCATTTCTAGTAGTATATGAAAAACTTTTTCTGTGATTTGAAAGTCAGGAATAGAAAAATAGGCATCTAGAGAAACAACAGCAGTGTTTTCTACTTTTTGGTTAAGGTATGAAAGGGCCATTTCTGTACCTACACATATGCCCCCTGGGGTATTGTAAAAAGCATCACGAACTTTTTCTGCCTTTTTGTGGGTAGTTATATGGTCTTTGTCGAAAATAAAAATCTTCGCATTCGGAAACATATTCTCAATTTCCTCCACGACTCTATCTATTCCTATGCCCATTGGGTTTAGTCGCCAGCCACCACAGTGTTTGCACATTACACTCGCATCAAATCTTTCACCACAATGGTTGCATACAAATAAATTCTTGCTATGGCCACTACTATCTTTTCTTGTGTGTAGAACGACTGGTTGGTTGCAGTTGGTACAACTCACCATTGTCCCGCAGTCACTACATATGGTCATAGGGTATAAACCTTTTCTAGCGCAGAATAGGAAACTGTGTTCATTGTTTTCGATATTTTTAAGAATAAGATTTTTAACCTTATCACTAAAAATCGCAAACTCTTTTTTCTTCATGTCTTGTGGAGTTTTCATGTCTACGATTTCACAAGTGGCCGAAGTTAGCGACCGAAACTTGAGAGGGGAAAGGCTTGCATATTTTCCTTTCTTTTCTTCCCACAAAGTTTCTGTTCGCAAAAATATGTCTCCAAGAACTAGTCGAACTTTCATTTCTTTCGATAGGATTTCTACCACTGTTCGAATGTCCAAAAAAGGTCTTGTTTGCATCTTGTAACTTCGCGAGCTTTCTTTTTCTAAAATAATAGTTCCTATGTCGTGTCTTGGAATAGACAGGAATGAACCTGTTGCAATAATTAGTACAGGATGTTTTTCCTCATTTATTTTTTGCCAAGTAGCGACTTGTTCTTTCGCGGTTAATCCAGAGTGTAGAATAAAAGTATATTTTTCAATTCCTTTTTCTAGTAAATTCTTAGTATTTAATAGATCCTCAATTGTTGGAATGCAGAAAAATACAGAGTGGTTTTTTGCAAATTCTTCACGTACTAGACTTTTGTAGGTGGCGAACCTTTCCTCGTTGTCGGATTGTAGCAAATTAATTTCATGAAAAGTGTCACTTGGTCGTTTTTGTATTTGAAACGTTAGTTTGTTATTTTCATCTAAAATACTTTTCGGTATAAGTGAGAAAAGCGTTGCTCCTACGCTGCCAGCGTTGTAGTCGGCAATTTTTCTAACAGCATTAACAAATGATTCATTTAAAAATGACTTTGAGCCAACTTCTTCGATTTTGCGCATAGCGTAAGATAGAGACTTTATTTCAGACTTCATGTCTTCGACATTTTTTTCTTCCAGTACAAGTCCGTGCACTATCCTTTTTCTGAGAGGGATTTTAACAATAGAACCTGCACCCACCTCACTTTTTGTGAAGTAGGTTAGAGTTTCTTTCGGGATACCTTTACTTATAGGGATTATAGTTAAAAGCTTCATTTCTGCATTATACCAGAGTGGCAAGTTTGGCGTCTGAGAGCTAGATAATTACCTGCATTAAAGCTGCGGTGTCCTGTACATATATATAGTTTGAATCTGTTTGTACGAAGTAAGGGTCTTGACCCTTGTAAATAGGCATAAAGTTCTGTCCGCCATCCTTGTCTGTCTCTATAACATAAACTCCTATGCTAGTTGAGAAAATAATTGCATCATTTCTGTCTTTGTAAAAACTTATATTTTTTACGTCGGTAAGTAGTGTTAATACTTCGATTTCTTTATCTCCATTTTTAACAAATATTTTTTTATCTTCGGTCCAAACTACTGCGTTTCCGTCACTGCTTTTTTTAGGATTAGCTTTTGTCGGGGCAGTGTTGGTTTTTATTGAGTTGATAATTTTCCAATATTCTGGGTCACCGTTCGGGATCATATTCCCAGAAGGGTTCTGGGAAACAAAAAGAGGGTTAAGATCTGTTTTACTGTTGCTTGAAATTTGTAAATCTTTTTTCCAAGGATAGTAACTATCTCTTGCTACAATAATAGTGTGCATTTTAGGAGAGAGCGAAAGTTCAACCGTTTGATTTTCTATAGAGGTTGTTATTCTTTTTGAACTATTTATAAAAATCCAAGTGTTAGGAAGTGGAGCAGTGATAGACACCTTGCCAACTCTTCCTATTCTAAAATTCGAGGTTATTCTGTATCCAGATGAGTATAAAACTATAGAGGCTAAAAGTGCAAAAACTAAAATTCCTGAAAAAATATATGACTTTTTTATAGTTTTTACATTCTCATTCATATCGGCTATTATACAGAAAATATTAAAAAAACAAATTTTTCATTAGTTTTTCTGTGATACACTCAAAATATGGCTTTCTTCTCAAAAAAAATTGGAATAGACCTTGGAACCGCCAACACTTTGGTGTTTATTCCAGGTAGAGGAATAGTACTAAATGAGCCATCTGTAGTGGCAGTTTCCGAGGAAGATAACAGAATCGTCGCTATTGGTATTGAGGCAAAAGAAATGATTGGGCGAACTCCTGACAACATTATCGCTTATAGACCTATGAAGGACGGGGTGATTGCTGACTATCGAGTTACAGAGGCAATGCTTCGATATTATATAGACAAGGCCCTAGGAAAATGGATTTTCATCAAGCCAGAAGTTTTGGTTTCTGTCCCGGCGGGAGTTACATCTACAGAAAGACGTGCAGTTATCGAAGCTGCGATACGAGCAGGCGCAAAAAATGCTTATGTAATAAAAGAGCCGATTTTGGCAGCAATTGGCGCCGGGATTCCAATTCAGGAAGCACTTGGGCATATGATAGTGGACATCGGTGGCGGGACTACAGACGTAGCGGTGATTTCTTTGGGAGGAATTGTTGCTTCTACTTCTGTTAAATGTGCTGGTAATAAAATCGACTATGCTATCACAGACTACATAAAGAAGACCTTTAATCTAGGGATTGGAGACAAAACTGCAGAAGATATAAAAATTAAAATTGGTTCAGCAATACCACTGGACGAAGAACTTGCGATTACAATCAAGGGTAGAGACTTTATTACGGGGCTTCCGAGAAGTGTAGAAATAAAAACAAACGAAATAGTAAAAGCTATCAGTAAAGACTTGCGAGAAATGATAAAGGCAATAAAAGACGTGCTTCAAGAAACTCCACCAGAACTTTCTTCAGACATTATCGATCAGGGAATAATTATGACGGGAGGCACATCACAACTTCGAAACTTTCCTGAGCTTGTTTTTCGTCGAACTGGGGTTAAGGCTGTTTTGGCCAAAGATGCATTGTACTGTGTGGTGAAAGGAACTGGTATCGCTCTCGAACATCTCGACAATTATAAAAAGTCAGTTATTTCGAAAAGATAAAATTTTCTTTTTCCTCGTAATTTTTCATCGCAACCTTAAAAACTCCAGCGAGTTTTTAAGGCCAGTCCTCGGCCAAAGTCGTCAAGATGGAATGCCTTGACGACACCGTGCTTTTGGCCTGCGGGGGCGCTGAAAAATCACGAGTCAACGAAAACTTATGCCATTTGCTATAATAAAAACATGCACTCTTTTATAGAAATGTACAAACACTCAGACAGTCTGCACCACGCATATTATTTTGTTGAACATAAATTAGAGGAGGGCGTTCACAAACTTAAGGAATTTCTTGAAGGGACATTTAGCATTAAAACATCTGGTAATCCAGATTTTTCACATAGAAAGTACGAAAACTTTACTATTGATGACGCGCGGTCACTCACTCTGGGTGAGGGGATGAAGGATTTTTCAGGTGGCAAGAAGATTTTTATAATTGAAACAGATTTTATTACAGAAGAAGCGCAGAATGCGTTGCTAAAAGTTTTTGAAGAACCAACACCAGGTACACATTTTTTTATTATTTCTCCACAAGAAGTTTTACTTCCGACGCTTCGTTCTAGAATGCAAGTATATATTGGTGAAGAAGCGAAAGGCAAGACTAAAGAAAAAATTTTAGAACTAAATCTCAAAGAAAGACTGGACCTGGTTAAAGAAATAACTGAAGGAATAAAAGATGAAGATAAAACCAAACAAGACGCTATTGCTTTATTAAACCAAGTCGAGAAAGAGCTATATTTAGAAGGCGTAGAGAAGAATCATGAAAAATTAAAAGTTTGCGAAAGTACAAGAGAGTCACTATATGACCGTGGAGCACCAGTCAAAATCATTCTAGAGAATTTAATGCTCGGTATTTAATTTCTATTATATTCTGTTATAATGCTAGAACTATGGCATATAATTTCAATAGTTTTAAGGATGGAGTAAAAGGCGTAGAAGAATGGCTTAAAAAGGAGCTGTCGACTGTTCGAACAGGTCGGGCAAACCTTTCAATTCTAGATGGGGTAAACGTAGAAGCCTACGGAGCATTCATGCCTATTAATCAAGTGGCAAATCTTTCTATGGAAGATGTGCGAGGGGTTAGAATCTCACCATGGGATGCTTCTGTAACTAAAGATGTAGAAAAAGCAATTATCGCTTCAGATCTGGGACTTTCTGTAACAGTAGATGACAAGGGTCTCCGTGTCATTTTCCCAGAACTAACAGGAGAAAGAAGAACTGCCTTGGTAAAACTAACTAAGCAAAAATTGGAGGACGCAAAAATTACCTTGAGAGGAGAAAGAGAGAAAACTATCAAAGATATCGAAGGTAAAGAAAAGGCAGGTGAAATATCCGAGGATGATAAGTTTAGACTAAAAGCGGAACTACAAAAAATGTTAGACGAATGTACTCGCAATCTTGAGAGTATGTTCGAGAAGAAGGAGAAGGAAATTCTAGAGTAGTTGCTAGGTTCTAGTTGTTAGTTTATAGTGCCATACATGCAGGAGGATAAGAAAATTAATTCTTATAAAGATCTTATTGTATGGCAAAAAGCGTTTGAGCTAGCTAAAAACGTATATAAAACTACTTCAAATTTACCAAAAGAAGAGGTGTATGGTCTACAATTACAAATAAGGAGGTCGTCAGTATCAATTGTTTCCAATATAGCAGAAGGAGTAAATAGAAAGACTAGAAAAGACTATGCACATTTTTTACAAATGTCTTTTGGATCTGTTTCAGAACTTGAAACTCAAATGTTACTTTGCAGGGATTTATATGGTATAAATATTATCACTGATCTAGACTTACTTATGGAAGTTAGCAAAATGTTGAGATCATTAATTAAAAAACTAGAAACTAACAACTAACAACTAAACCCTGTGACCATACTAATTTTCTTAGCAATACTTGCAATACTTATTTTTGTTCATGAACTTGGACATTTTCTTGTTGCTAAAAAGTCAGGCATAAGAGTTGATGAATTTGGGATTGGCTTTCCTCCAAAAATATTCTCAAAAAAATGGGGTAGTACTCTGTATACGTTAAACGCAATTCCTTTTGGAGGTTTCGTAAAAATTTTCGGTGAAGATGCTCATAGCGATATTATTTCTGAGGAAGACAGAAAGTCTAGTTTTGTTTACAAACCAAAGTGGATACAGGCAGCTGTTTTGGTGGCGGGGGTTACTTTTAATATTATTTTTGCTTGGCTAATTATTTCTCTAACTCTTTTTCTAGGAAGTTTAAGCCCTCTTCCACACAATACAATGGGAGAGTTTAACGATGCTAGACTTCTAGTGACAGAAGTTCTGGTGGATTCTCCTGCTTCAAAATCTGGAATAGTACCTGGGGATACAATACTTTCAATTACTAGTGGTAATGCAGTTATTTCTGAAAAACTTTTTCCGGAGACAGTTCAGAAGTTTATTTCTGAAAGTAAAACAAAAGATTTAAAAGTTCTTTTGGAAACTGAAAAGAAAATCCAAAAAGAAGTAGTATTGCAACCAACTGAAAATCTAATTGCTGGTAAGAAAGTCATCGGAGTTTCTATGGAATGGGTGGGCACAGTTAAACTTTCAGCGTTCGACTCACTTTCACAGGGTGCTAAATCTACTTGGTATTTACTACGAGAAACAACAGTTGGTCTCTCTAAATTTTTATGGCAAACAGTCACTTTTCGATCTGATTTCTCTCAAGTTTCTGGTCCAATAGGCATTGCAAAAGTTGTAAAAGAGGCAAATGAACTCGGGTTTAGATATTTACTAACAATCACAGCAATTATTTCTATAAACTTAGCAGTAATTAATTTAGTTCCATTTCCTGCACTAGACGGAGGCAGATTACTTTTTGTTTTGATTGAGGCAATAATTCGAAGACCTATAAATCCAAATGTGGTTAAGTGGTCCAACATTCTAGGTTTTGCATTTTTGATGCTCCTTATGCTCGCAGTAACTGGAAGTGATATTCTTAAGCTGTTCTAGACTAATTTAAATACTTGTGCTATAAATACTGTGGAACACGGAAGTGAGTATGGCCTACAGTGGTAGCATCTAGGCGTTCCCTACGCTAAAGTGCATCGAATCCCTGGGACAGGATTCACACTATCTGAAGGGAATACTCCTTCCGTGAACTGTTGTTTTGCAGTTCGACTCACCGTGTCACCCCACACCGTCCGCACCGGAACATTCGGGCCACCCTCACCAGGTGGCCCTCTTTTTTGCTCAAAATATTTTTTTCCTGTAGTATTGTCTTTATGAAACAGTCACAACTTTTTACAAAAACACGCAAGGAAGCCCCAGCAGATGAGACTTCAAAGAATGCACAGCTTCTTATTAAGGCGGGTTTTATCCACAAAGAACTAGCCGGAGTTTACTCGTATCTACCTCTTGGACTTAAGGTAATACAAAAAATAAAGAATATAGTTAACGATGAAATGAACAAACTCGGTTCTTCAGAAATTTTGATGTCCACTATTCAGAATAAAGAAATCTGGGAACTAACAAATAGATGGGACGATAAACAAGTGGATGTTTGGTTTAAGTCAGAATTAAAAAATGGTAATGATATTGGTTTTGGATGGTCACACGAAGAACCAATAACTAATATGATGAAAAGTCATATAAATAGCTATAATGACCTTCCTAGATTTGTTCACCAATTTCAAAATAAACTTAGAAACGAAGTTCGTGCAAAGTCAGGAATAATGCGTTGCAGAGAATTTATTATGAAAGATATGTATTCATACTGTGCTACAGAGGAAGATCACATGGATTTTTATAATAAAACTACAGAGGCCTATCTAAATGTTTATAAAAAGGTTGGTCTTGGCGATATAACTTTCGTAACTTCTGCATCAGGAGGTGTTTTTACAGATAAATTTAGTCATGAGTTTCAAACAATATGCGATGCAGGCGAAGATATAATATATGTAAGCAAGGATAATAAAGTCGCGCTTAATGAAGAAATATTCAATGACGAGACTTTGACAAAGATGGGTTACAATAAAGAAGACTTTGAAGCAAAAAAAGCAGCAGAGGTCGGAAACATATTTACTTTTGGAACTAAAAAATGTGAAGAGCTTGGACTATTTTTTCATGATAAGGAGGGTGTTAAGCAGCCAGTTTATCTTGGATCATACGGCATAGGTGTTACTAGGCTTGTGGGTGTGCTGGCTGAAGTCTTTGCAGATGAAAAAGGTCTAGTTTGGCCGAAAGAAGTAGCGCCTTTCCACGTCCACTTAGTTAGGCTTGGTGTAAATGAAAAAACAGTAGAATATGCCGATAAACTTTATGCTAGTTTGCAAAAGGCAAACATAGAGGTTCTTTATGACGATAGAGATCTCCGTCCTGGTGAAAAGTTTGCTGATTCAGACCTTATTGGTATTCCAGTGCGGTTTGTGGTCAGTGACAAAACAGTTGAGCAAGATAAAGTTGAAGTAAAATACAGAACTAAAGCTGAATCTGAAATGATGTCAGTTGAAGATGCACTTAATGCCTTACAGTAGATACGAATATGAGTCAGGGAAGTTGCGAATATTTACGAATAAATAGATTCGTGTGGCAGTGGTATATTCGTAGCCATTCGTAGGTTTTTCATATAGTATTTATTCGTATCTAAAACCGAATGATTAAAAATTTTGAACAATTCAAGAGATATATTTCCAATGATATTGGGATAGATTTGGGTACTGCAAACACTCTTGTTTATTTGTCTGGAAAAGGAATTGTATTAAATGAACCTTCTGTCGTAGCGATAAACCAAAAAACAGGTCAGGTGGTGGCTGTAGGTAAAGATGCCAAACAGATGCTTGGTAGAACTCCGCTTCATATTGTTGCAGTGCGACCTTTGGTGGATGGTGTTATTTCGGACTTTGAAGTTACGGAGGAAATGATTACGTATTTACTAAACAAGGCACAAAAGGGAAATACAAAACTTTTAGGACCTCGTGTTGTTGTGGGAGTTCCGAGTGGCATAACAAACGTAGAAATTCGTGCCGTGCGAGATGCAACAAAAAATGCTGGTGCTTCTGAGGTACATATTGTAGAAGAGCCAATGGCTGCAGCAATAGGTATGCGACTTCCTGTTATGGAACCTACAGGAAATATGATAATTGATATTGGAGGCGGAACAACAGATATTGCCGTTATCTCTCTTGGTGGTGTTGTGAGAAGTAAGAACTTGCGAATAGCAGGTGATAAACTGAACAATGACATTATCGCATATATGCGAAGCGAGTTTAAAATATTAATCGGAGAAAAAACTGCAGAAGAAATTAAAATTTCTATCGGTGCAATACTTCCAGGTGATGTGCCTCTTGAGGCCGGTGTAAAGGGAAGAGACCTCATAACAGGTCTTCCAAGAGAAGTGATAATAACTGACTCAGATATACGAGAAGCGATTTCACAATCCATAAATACATTGGTGGATTCAGTAAAGGAAGTTTTGGAAACTACTCCACCTGAAGTACTTTCAGATATAATGCAGAAAGGAATTTTCCTTGCGGGAGGTGGAGCACTAATTGTGGGGCTAGCAGAAATTATCTCTGAGTATACTAAAATTCCTGTTCACATTGCTCCAGACCCACTAACTGCAGTTTGTAGAGGTGCCGGAATAATCCTAGAGGACCTAGAAAAATATAAAGATGTTCTAATCACAAATAAAGATGAACTTCCCCCTAAAAAGTAAACCTAAAAGAAACTATGACCCAAAGTATTTTGTTATTCTGGGAGTTTTCTTTTTCTTTTTATTACTCTCTTTTTTCTTCCCTGGTTTTTTCAGGTCTAGTACCCAGATGGCTATGAAGCCACTATGGTTTTTAAAAGATAAAACTGGTAACACTTTTTCTTTTGCAACAAATTTTATTAGTTTTAAAAGTTCACTTATAAAAGAAAATGAAATTTTGAAAGATGAGCTTGGTAGACTTCGTCTAAATAAAATCGATTACGATATTTTATTTAAAGAAAATGAAGAGTTGAAAGTGATGTTGGGTATGAAAAAAAGCGAGATGAGAATTGTTTCAAACGTTCTGTCTAAACCACCGCAGTCTCCATTTGATACTTTTGTGCTAAATAGTGGAAAGAATTCAGGGGTGCAGGTTGGGAACAAGGTATATATTTCAGATAATATTATTGTCGGGGAAATTTCAGATGTTTCTGACGATACTTCAGTGGCAAAACTTTTTTCAACTGGTGGAGAAAAGCATGAGGTGGTTCTGGCTAGAACTGGAGAATCTTTCATAATAACCGGTAGTGGCGGGAAAAACTTTACCGTGGAGGTCCCAAAGGACACAGATATTGTTTGGGGAGATTCTTTGATTTACCCAGGGAACAGCGACTATGTTTTAGCAACAGTTTATTATGTAGATACTAACTCTCAAAGTTCGTTTAAGACAATAAATATGAGGGTTCCTGGGGGAGTGTACCAGGTAAAAAGAGTTTTTGTGGGTAATTAATGCGTTTGTGTTAGAATATTTGTATGAATTCAACAACCGTCAGACTACTTCTATTTGTCGCCGTTTTTCTTTCTATTGTATTTTTGCCATGGTGGCTCACTTTGGGAGTAATGGCTGGCATGGCTTACTATTTTCCTTTGTACATTGAGATTATTTTCTTCGGTTTTTTATTCGATAGTTTGTACTTAGCATCACAAAAATTTCCATACGCCTCTCTTATTGCAACTACAATCATACTTGTCTTGATAGTGGCTATCAGAAAGCATATTAGAAGATAATTTAACTCCTATAATGTTTTCAAATCTAAAAAACTTTTGGAGAAAGAATACTCGTTCCGTACAAAAATCTATTGATCCGGATGAAATTTTTATTGACTCGCAAAACCTTCCTGACTTCGATACTCACCAGTTTGAAGGTAGAATAGAAAAACCAATATCTTTCAGGGTATTTAGTTTTGTCGGACTTTTTTTAGTCGTAGTTGCTTCTATTTTTCTTTATAGACTTTGGAATTTGCAGATAAATGAAGGTCAGAAGTTCAGACTTAGAAGTGATAGCAACAACTTACATAATATTGTTATGTTTGCGGATAGAGGAGTGATTTTTGATAGAAATAAAGTTCCGTTAGTTTGGAATACAGTCAATCCCGAGAATAAAGATTTTTCCTTACGAGAGTATGCAACATCTACAGGACTTTCTACAACACTAGGTTATGTTAAGTACCCAACCAAAGACTCTAGTGGTTTTTACTACCAAGATAAGTTTGATCCAAAAGATGGAATGGAGAAACTCTATAATGAACAAATTTCTGGGGTAGATGGTATTAGAATCATAGAAACAGATGTAAAAGGAAATGTTGTTTCAGAGAGTATAGTTCAGTCTCCAAAAGATGGAAACAACCTAGACCTTTCAATAGATTTAAGACTTCAGAAAAGATTATATACATCAATGCTCGATATTGCAGACCGCGCCGGTTACAAGGGTGGAGCAGGGATAATAATGAATATAGGTACTGGAGAAATAATCGCTAGTAGTAATTTCCCTGAATATGACTCACAAACACTTTCTCTTGGTAAAGATTCAGAGAGAATTAAAGGCTGGCTAAACAGCAGTAACCATCCATTTCTAAACCGTGTGATTGATGGACTGTATACACCGGGATCTGTAATGAAAGTTTTTGTAGCTATGGGTGTTTTGGATAAAAAAATAATTGACCCAAGAAAACAAATTCTAAGTACAGGTTCAATCGTAGTTCCAAATCCATTCTTCCCAGACAAACCATCTACATTTATGGATTGGAAAGCTCACGGACTAGTGGATCTTCGGCGAGCTCTTGCAGTTTCTTCGAACGTATATTTTTATGAAGTTGCTGGAGGATATAAATCGCAAAAAGGAATTGGCATAGATAATATTGAAAAATACTCAAGGCTTTTTGGTTTCGGTAGTACAACAGGAGTATATTTCCCAGGAGAAAATGCTGGTACAATTCCGAACCCGGCATGGAAACTAAAAGCTTTCAACGGTGAGGCGTGGAGAGTCGGAGATACATACAACACTGCTATTGGTCAGTATGGTTATCAAGTTTCACCAGTTCAGGTTGTGCGCGCGTATGGAGGTATTGCAAGTGAAGGAACTCTTGTCACGCCAACTTTTATGAAAATTGATGATCCGAATGATGTAGAAAAAGAAAAAGTTGCATACGAATTTGACCCAAGTTACTACACTATCGTAAAAGAGGGTATGAGGATGTGCGTTACTGAGGGAACTTGCCAGGCAATAAACTTTCCTTTTGTAGAAGTTGCTTCAAAAACTGGAACAGCGCAGATTGGAGTCGCAAAAGATGAAACAAACTCTTGGGTTGTTGGTTTTTGGCCATATAAGAATCCAAAGTACGCATTTGCAGTAGTAATGGAACGAGGACCAAAGAAAAATCAGTTCGGAGCAGTGCTGGTCATGCAGTCATTCCTTGACTGGGTTAACATTTATGCAAGCGAGTATTTAAGATAGTAATAGACTAATACCATTGACATAATAGTTAAAATATGATAGTAATTCTACCAGGATGTGGTCGTAAAAACCCACATTTTTGTTACTTGTCAACAGGAATTGAATTCAAACAAAAGTTGCGAGGTGAGGATGAAGCGGTATGCAATAGCGGGGCTCGTCACTGCATTTGTGTGCCTTCTGCTGTGGGGATCATGGGTTTTTGATCCTAGCTCAGCCAGAGGTCACGAAAGTCAGAAAGTGGATGAGGTCTTCTCATACCCTTTGCCGGCTGAAACGGCTGTCGCCAATGGGGACATCCTGATCAGCTGTAACGAGGAAACCCTAGGAACTCCGATTTCGGAGTTTTCCAAATGGAAAGGACTATCTGGTGTGCCTTTGGCAATTCCCGGTGGTCCTCTGGCCATTGCTCGTCTCAACGACGTCGCTATCAGCGACCAAATCAAACCCGCACAACGTGCTGCGATCGAAGTTCTCAAGCGCTACAGTCCACGAAAGGTGGTGCTAGTGACGCATGAAACGTGTCTTTACTATGACACGATCGCTGCATGGAACAACTCCTCGCCCACGACTCACCAGCACCAAGCTGATGATCTCGAGGTAGCGATGCAAGTCATGCGGGAATGGTTTCCGAAAGCGGAAGTATCCGGGTATAATGCCCGGATCGAGAACAACAAGCTTGTCTTTCATCCGGTGTCGGAATCAGGGAGGTGAATATGTTCGATTGGGTTTGGACGGCTATCGCTTCGGCGACAGCCACGATGACGTTCTTCGGAATCTTTCTTGTCGGCATCGTCTTCAGCTTGTTCTCGCTCATCATGGGGGGACACGGTGACGGCGAACACGACCTGATGGGACACGACGTCCATCACGATACAGGGCACCATGACGGCGAACAAGATGGCGAATCCAACTTCTTTAATGTTGGATTCTTGTCAGTTCGTGGCATGGCACTCCTTGCGAGCGGTTTCGGCGGAGTCGGTTTCCTGGTTCAGGTCTACACTGGAAAGGTGTTCTTTTCCACGATGTCCGGCCTGCTCTTCGGTTACGTCTTTGCATTTGCTGTACTCAAGGTTATGCAGATGTTCAAGGCTCAACAGTCAAACTCACTCATTTCGATGGACAATGCCAAAGGGCAGGAAGCCACCGTGGTGACATCTATCCCGCAGAACGGCGCCGGCGAAATCCGGTTCGAACTGTCAGGACAGGAGTTCGTGAAAATGGCTTACTCCGGAAACGGTAACCCGATTCGATCGGGAAGCCGTGTTCGGATCGATCAGGTAGTAGGAGGGAGTGTAACAGTTTCCATCATCGGCTAGAGTTCGAGCAATTCAGTCGGAGTTTCTCCGACTGCACTTGATGAACATAGGGGAAATCGAATGACTGAGATTCTGACTTCGTTTGGCGTGCCGATCGTTATGCTGGGATTGCTGCTTGCAGCACTTTCAGCGTTCATGGTCTTCGCTCGCAACTACCGGAAGTGTCCGCCCAACAAGGTTCTCGTGGTCTACGGCCGCAAGAACAAGGAAGGACAGGGCTTCAGGCTCATCACCGGTGGATCCGCTCTCGTCCTACCGCTCCTCGAGAGTTTCACCGAGATCGGTCTCGAAAACTTCTCGGTCGAAGCACAGGTGCTGAAAGCCCCCAACTTTGACGGCGTAGCTGTCAACGTGGATGCAACGGCAAACGTCAAGGTGAGCTCTGATCCAAAGCTCTTGTCGAAGGCTGTCGAGCGTATGCTCGGCAAGCAGCCGGCGGAGATCAAGGCCATGCTCAAGGTGACGCTCGATGGCTTGCTGCGGCAGATCATCGGTACCTTGACCATCGAAGAGATGGTCAAGGACCGCGAGAAGCTGGCGCAAGGCGTCCTCAACAACGCACTCACCGAGCTCAACAAGCTCGGGTTCGACATCGACAACTTCGTCATCAACAAGTTGTGGGATGATGAAGGTTACATCGACGCGATGGGTGCAAAGCGCACTGCTGAAGTGCAACGCGATGCTGCCATCTCCAAAGCCGAAGCGGAACGTGAAGCTCTGGTGAAATCATCGGCCGCTCGTCAAGAAGGCGAAACAGCCAAACTGGGCGCCGATGAACGTGTCGCTCAGGCGAATCGGGACCTGGCGATTAAGACCGCAGGTTTCAAGAAGGAAACGGAGACGGCGCAAGCCGAAGCCGACATGGCTGGTGACCTGAAGCGAGCGGAAATCGACAAAGGCCTCCGTAGGCTCAAGGTTGAAGCGGAAGAAACCGAAACCACTGCGCGCATCGGCCTGGCCCAGAAGGAAGGCGAGCGCATGGAGCAGGAATTGGTAGCGACCGTCATCAAGCCGGCCGAAGCGCAACGTCAAGCCGACATCATCAAGGCCGAAGGCGTGAAGCAGGCCTCGATCATTAAGGCGGATGGCGATGCCACCGCTGCTGTGAAACAGGCTGAAGCGACTGTCGCCAACGCTAAAGCGAGCCGAGAAAAGCTCGTTCAAGAAGGCGAAGGCAAGGCGACTGCAGACGCTGCACAACAGCGCGAATCCGGTCTGGCTGCAGCGTTGGTCGCTCAGAAGACCGGCGAAGCGGAAGCTGCGTCGTCGCGCGCTCGTGGTGAAGCTGAAGCCGCTGTCACAGCGGCCAAGGGTGATGCGGAGGGTCGGGCCATTCTGGCTAGGCTCGTCGCTGAAGCCGAAGGCCTTCTGAAGAAGAACGACGCAATGGACAAGATGAGCGACGGCGCGAAGCTGATCCTCCTCTTGGATCGTCTGCCGATGATCATCGAGCACACCGGCGAAGCCGGCCAGAAGATGATCGCGGCAGCATTCGACCCGATCGGTGCCGGCATCTCGCGCATCGATTCGATCCACATGCTCGACATGGGGAACGGTGGCGCCAACGGCGCTGGCGAAGACCCCGTCTCGCGCTTCATGAGCACTCTGCCGAGAACGGTTTTCGGAGTCGTGGCCCAGGCGAAAGCTCTGGGAATCGACATCGATTCCGTTCTGGAGAAACTCGGTGTGCCGAAGGGCTCGCTGACTGGTCTCCTGAGCAACCTCAACCTCGGTGCGTCCAACACAACGGTCGCGGAAGAGAAGAAGTAGTCGGTAATGACGCCGACTACATCTCAAAAGAGGGTCAACTCGTCGAACATTAAGTTCACGAGCCAGATCCCTTGGCACAACGCTGAACCTGACTGTCTCGTTATCTGCTGCTCGGACCACCGGTTCGAACAGCAGACACGTGATTTCCTGAAGCATATGGGTTTCGAAAGGCCCCACATGCTCCAGGTCCCGTCAGGTCCGGTCCTGACTCTTCCTCTCACCTCGGCCTTCGGCTTCCTCTCGAAAGCTGTCGACAAGATTGTCGACAAGATCATCGAGCTCAAGAAACCGAAGACCATCATCTGCATCGGGCACCAAGACTGCGGAGCTTACAAAACCGGCCATGTCCATCTCGTGGATGTGGCAGTCAAGAAGCTCACCGGCGACTCCGTTGCAGAGCTCCAGCACTCGCATCTCGCCCAGGCGGCCAAGCGCATCAAGCTGGCTGCCCACGGCGCGACAGTCCGGTCGTTCTTCGCTGAGATCGTTGGTGAAGGCGAATCGGCGCGGGTCAAGTTCGAAGAAATTCCTGTAAAGTAGAGTTCTTTATTTTGGGCGTTGATCAGCGATGATCGGCGCCCTTTTTTTATTTGAATACATTGACCAAAGGGTCATTTTTTGCTATATTTCTTCTACTTATTTTTAATTTATATCCATGAAGGACAAAGAATATTTAACAAAAGAGAAATTTGACGAGTTTACAAAAGAGCTTGCTGAACTGAAAGGGAAGAAAAGAAAGGAAGTTGCTGAATCACTTGAATACGCAAAGTCTCTTGGAGACCTTTCAGAAAACGCTGAATACCACGAAGCTCGAGATACACAAGCAACTATCGAAGATAGAATTGCAAGACTTGAGGAACTTCTAAAAACTGCTCAGATCGTTTCTTCTAACACAGGGGATACAGTAAACGTAGGCTCAACAGTTACAGTAGAAAAGGATGGTAAAAAGTTCGACTACAGTATTGTAGGTTCTGAAGAGGCAGATGTGATTTCAAACAAAATTTCTATGAAATCTCCTTTTGGGCAGTCTATTCTTGGTAAAAAGAAAGGGGATACTTTTTCTTTCACAGCGCCTAGTGGTGAACTTACATACAAAATAGTTTCTATTAAATAATTTAGTCTATATTTTCATCGCTCCCAAAAATCGCCCCAGCAGGCGATTTTTGCTGGTCCTCGGCCTTGATCCGTCAAGATGTAATGCCTTGACGGAACCGAGCTCAAGGCCTGTGGAGGCTCTGAAAATATAAACTAAATTATTTGTCTCATATTCATATGGATGGTATTATTGGGAAATGGCAGGACTAGATGAAATTCGCGATGCAAGAGTCGCAAAACTACAGATTTTAAAAGATAGAGGAATTAACCCATTCCCAGCTAGTGTTCCCAGGGATTTTACTATTAGTTTTCTAAAGCAGAATTTTGACGCTCAGATGAATTCTGGAGCGGATATTTCAGTGGCGGGGAGAGTCATGGCACTTCGCGGACAAGGTGCGATACTTTTTGCTGTGCTTTTTGATGGAACAGATAAAGTTCAGGCACTTGTAAAGAAAGACACACTTGGCGAAGACAACTTTAAACTATTTGCAGATACTGTAGATATTGGGGATTTTGTCTCCGTATCGGGGTCAGCGATGCTTTCTAAAACTGGTGAGCAAAGTATCGAAACAAAAGTTTGGACAATGGCAACGAAGACACTACTCCCAATGCCAGAAAAATGGCATGGCCTACAAGATATAGACGAAAGATATCGAAAGCGATACTTGGATTTCTTAATGAATACAGAGCTTCGCGACTTGATGGTAAAGAAATCAAAGTTCTGGAACGCTACAAGAACTTTTATGCTACAAAATGACTTTCTAGAAGTAGAAACTCCTACCATAGAGACAACTACAGGAGGTGCAGAAGCAAACCCATTTAAAACTCATCATGACGACTACGATATGGATGTTTATCTTCGTATTTCAGTGGGAGAGTTGTGGCAGAAGCGCCTCATGGCAGGGGGATTCCCAAGGACTTTCGAAATAGGAAGAGTTTACAGAAATGAAGGCTCAAGTCCCGACCACACTCAAGAGTTTACTAATATGGAGTTTTACGCATCTTTTATGACATATGACGAGGGAATAAACTTTACTGAGGAAATGATCAAGTACATTGCCAAAGAAACTTTCGGTAAAACAAAATTTGAAACACGAGTACACTCTTT
>JACCDV010624320.1_pt1 | contig 20364 bp, 21 predicted proteins | sample 7446131 | NCBI WGS metagenome assembly JACCDV01 (sample SAMN15323448, study PRJNA562643) | freshwater metagenome | isolation source: river surface water | place: USA:Blue River Watershed | collected 2017-08-17 | reverse complement strand
GCAATCAATTCGATATAACGCGCCCCGAGGGTAAAGGCCACAAACATCGTGATCGAATCAAAATAACTCGGTCCATCTCCTAGTAATAAGTTGACAGTACCCACAGTAAAGGCCATCCCCAGTGCCAAGGCAATGGGTACATCCATGCCCAAAGATCGTGTTTGCGCAAATGAACGTATACTCCGCCATGCGGAGCCAAAGATTGGGGCGGCAGAATAGAGAACAACAGGGACGGTTAATAGCCAACTGGTCCAGTTGAGTAAAAGATTGTTTTCTGGAGATAGGTCAACCGAGTCGGTATAAATCGGCCAGGCATACATCATGACCTGCATCATGCCCAATAGAGCAACCCCTAAACGGAATAATAGATTTCTGCGCTCGCGCTTACTACGGAGAGCCAACTCTGAGGGCTCATAAGGCCAGGCTAGATACCCAATGCGCTGCACCTCATACAATATTTTTGGTAAGGTAATTTTCTGAGGATCAAAGCGCACAATGGCTTTTAGGGTGACGTAATTAATTTGGACATCATCAATACCTAAAACACGTTGCAGATGACGATCGCAAAGCCAAACACATGCCGCGCAACGGATTTTTTCGAGCGACAGAATCGACTCAGCTAAGCCGGAAGCCAGAATCTTCACAAAGCGCGCCTGCAGGGTCGGATCGTTATAGACTTCGAGCGCTTCAGGAAGTTCATTGCCATTGACTAAATAGTCGGGTCGCTCGCCAGCGGGTATTTGGCGCTGATAAAAACTTTCAAGCCCTTCCCCATAGATAGTTTGCGCAACTGCCATGCATCCAGCACAGCAAAATGGGCGCTGGATCCCACCTAAATCAGCATGCAAGGCATCTGCTGCCTTGGTATCACTACCGCAGTGGTAACACGGTGTCGATGAAATGGTCATGCGGACTTACAAAAACAAAGGGCTGCCAAGGCAGCCCTTTTATTGAGTTGATGGCAAATTATTTCACCAAGAGAACAGGCTGCTTAGCTGAAGACACGACGCGTTGAGCAACCGATCCAATCAGAAGATCAAGCACGCCGCCGCGACCTTTGGCGCCCATCACAATCATGTCAAACTTTTCTTTGGTGGCAGTAGCCAAAATTTCTTTGGATACATGGCCGCGCTTGATAATCATATTGTGCTTAACACCTGCTGCATCTAAAACCTTCTGGGCAGGCTTTAACTCTTTTTCACTGATTTCACGTAAATAGTCATCCACTACGCTTTTGCTGACAAATTGCTTAACGTGATTGAGTCCGAAGTCATCGTGGACATTAATTAAGGTAACGGAACACTTACTGCGCATATTGCCAACTAATTGAGCAACGTATTTGGCCGCACTCAACGAAGTCTTTGAACCGTCAATTGGTAGTAGTATTTTCATATGATCCCCCTCCACAATGTAATCAGTTCTAGCAGTGTAGCAATATTATTGGGTATTCCCTTGATCCATATCAAATTCAGCCGCCTATATCCCTAATTTTTTTATGCATATTCAATTCCTTGGTGCAGGCCAAGAGGTCACCGGCTCTAAATACCTTATCCGCGGCAAAGCATGTGGGGTTCACCACTGCTTTATGGTGGATTATGGAATGTTTCAAGGAGGTCGAGAGGCGGACGACAAAAATTTGGCTGAACTCCCAATTTCTCCCCGTGAGCTCGATTTTGTGGTTCTGACCCACGCACATATTGACCACAGTGGATTATTGCCGCGCTTATGCGCCCAAGGGTTTCGGGGGGCTATCTATTGCACTCCTGCGACAGCCTCTTTACTCAAAATTATGCTTTTGGATAGTGCCCATCTACAAGAAGCCGATTATGAACGCGCTCAACGCAAACAGGCTCAGGGCCGTTGGAAAGGTGATCTTCCAGTTCCTCTTTACAGCACCCTCGAAGCCATCGATTGCTTGGCGCAACTTAAGACCGTGCCTTATCACCGCCGCTTTAGCCCTGGTCAAGGGATCGAAATTGAATTTTTAGATGCCGGGCATATCCTGGGAGCCGCAATTACGGTGATCGATATTCAAAAAGAAAATCAACAAAGCCATCGCACCGTCTTCTCGGGTGATTTGGGAATGTTTGATCGGCCGCTAATGAACGACCCTGAGCTAATTGAGCATGCTGACACCTTAATTATGGAATCGACTTATGGCGATCGCTTACACCGATCGCTACAGGACACAGAGGATGAGCTCGTAGAGGTCATTACGAATACACTCAAGCACAATGGCAATATCATCATCCCCGCATTTGCGGTCGGTCGCACCCAGGAAATCATTTTTGTATTAATGGATTTAATTCGGCGCAAACGTTTGCCGTATCTCAATATCTGGGTTGACTCGCCAATGGCTACATCTGTGACTCGATTGACCGAGGAATATCGTTCCTCCCTCGATGAAGCAGCGCAGGCTATCTTCGATTGGTATCAAAACAACCCTAACCGCCTAGATTTACGTTTTATTGCCGACGTTGAAGAGTCCAAAGCACTCAATCGCATTAAAGGCGGCGCCATTGTGATCTCTGCTAGCGGAATGTGCGAGGCCGGTCGAATTGTGCACCACCTCAAATGGAATCTACCTCACCGTAATAATGCGATCATCATCACCGGTTTTCAGGCAGAAGGTACATTGGGACGGCGGCTTGTTGATCAAGCAAAAATCGTTCATCTCTTTGGCAAGGAAATTTCTGTCAAAGCCTCTATCCATACCATTGGCGGTTTATCAGCCCATGCTGATCAGGCTGGACTCATACGTTGGTTAAAAGGATTTCGACAAGCTCCAACGCATGTTTATATTACTCATGGGGAGCCCTACGCCGCAGAACAACTGAAGGTAGCAATCCACTCACAACTGGGCTGGGAGCATATTCATCTGCCTCAGCTTCATAGCACCTACCCTCTCTAATCATGCCAAACCTAAATGCCTTTGCGCTGCGTGCCCGCTTGATTCGTAAGCCCCATGAACATAAAGGCGATATGGGGAAGGTATTACTTGTAGGCGGTGCGCCTGGGATGGCAGGTGCTATTTTTTTATCTGCGTATGGATCTCTCTATAGCGGTGCTGGGTGGACCATTATTGGGATCTTGGATTCGAAGTCAGCTCATGTGCAGGTTGATCAACCTGAGTTGATGGTTCAAGACATCAGTGAGGTGGTTAATGCCCGTAATTTCATTGAGCGCATGCAGTCGGATTCCCTTGCGATTGGTCCCGGCTTAGGTTTAAGTGATCAAGCGTTGCAATTTTTAGAGGCCAGTCTTGCGTTCCCTGGTCCACTAATCTTAGATGCGGATGCTTTAAATCTGATTGCTGAGCACCCACGGTTAGCACAATTATTGCGAGAACGTGAAGATCCATGCACAATCACGCCTCACCCCGGCGAGGCAGCTCGTCTTTTGGGCATGTCGGTGGATGAGATTCAGGCCAATCGATCAGGAGCCATTCAGCGCTTGATTGATCAATTGCAATGCTATGTGGCTCTCAAAGGCCACCACACATTAGTTGGTTCGCCAGCTGATGTGATTTATACCTGCAATGCAGGGAATCCTGGGATGGCAACCGGTGGCATGGGGGACGTCCTAACGGGCCTCATCGCCTCACTTGCAGCCCAAGGAATTTGCCATCATCTCAATTTGTGGGAGGCAACTTGCCTTGCAGTTGAGCTTCATGCGCGTGCCGCTGATCAACTGGTTCAATCCGGAATTGGGCCTAATGGCATGACCGCACTTGAATTAGCCAAAGCGGTTCGCGAATTAATGAATCAGACTTAGATTGATCCCCATGGACCCCAATGGGGTCCGGGTGGAGACTCTTGGTTCCATTTCACTGGATATTTGACCTTTCCAGGCCCAAGACGTGACCAGATAAATGCTGTGGCAGCCAGCGCTATGACACCCAATAAAACATGGGTCCAGATATCCATAAATCCTGCATGTGCATGAATCATGATCAAAGGATTAGCACCTGCAGGTGGATGAACAGTCTTGGTCAGCAACAATACTGCGATTGTGATTAGCACTGATAAGACCAGCACCCACGTTGCATCACCCAAAATTTGGTAACAGATCACCCCAATCAAGGCAGATATAAGATGGCCACCAAATAATGCCCTGGGCTGCGTCGGCGGCAGTGTTGTTAGACCAAACAAAAATAGTGTTGAACCACCCAAGGAGGCAAGTAATAAGGTGGAATCTTGTGGACGGACCACATGAAGAGCCAAAAACAAGGCCACACTTGCGCCACTCAATACCCAGAGGATCCGCAAAATAGCTTGTTTCATGTAAGCAGTTTACGCCATTGTTCCTAGGGTCTTTATTCAGGTATATAGTGATACCTCACAAGGACCTATTTGCAAACCTTTTTTAATCACCTCTCAGTATCACTATTACGCTTTGTCCTAATTTTTCCATATACATGGATTATTCAACTGGGTCGTGGTTTAGGATGGGTCGTCGCGCACATACCAAGCGATCGTCAGCGGGTGGTCTTAATTAACTTACGTCTGTGTTTTCCACAACTATCGAATAAAGAAATTGAGGCTCTGGCTTTGCAGCACTGGCAGTTATTTGGGCGCAGTATTTTGGAACGCAGTCGCATCTGGCTGGGCACCCCTACCCAGATCAATGAAATGATTCAGATTGATTCTGAGATTGAATTGGGGGATAGAAAGCCCCGCATTTTGGTCAACCCCCATTTTGTTGGTATTGAAGGTGGCATTGCTTTGTGCGCCCTAGCCGAGAAAATGGATTGGCCACGCGGTGTCACCCTCTACCAAAAGATGAAAAATCCATATTTTGATCAAAAGATTATTGAGTGGCGTGGTCGGTTTGGCGGACGATCCATTCCAAGACAAGGTCATCTCATCGAAACGGTTCGAGAGATTAAAAATGGAAACTTTGTTTTTATCGCCCCTGATATTGATCTCGGCATCAAGGACTCCGTATTTGTACCCTTCTTTGGCGTTCAAACAAATACCATTACTGCGATTTCACGTTTAGCTAGGATAAGTGGCGCTGAAGTGTGCGTGATGCAGACAACACTTAAATCAGATCGCTCTGGTTACATTTGTCATATTGGTAAGGCGCTTGAGTCATTTCCAAGTGATGATGAGAACGCCGATACAGCACGCCTTAATCAATACTTTGAAGATGAGATCCGGCTGCGCCCAGCTGAATACTATTGGGTTCATAAACGCTTTAAGAATCGACCTGCTGGAGAAGCCAAGATTTATTAGTGTAAAAATAGCATCTTAAGGAGAAAAAGATGAGACAGTTTGTAAACGCTAATCAAATCAAGATCGCTTATCAAATCGACGGTCCGGAAAATGGCCCCCCCGTTTTTTTAAGTAATAGCCTGATGTCCAGTTTAGAAATGTGGGATCGAACCATACCCGCATTGATTGATCGGTATCGTGTAATTCGCTACGACACACGCGGTCACGGTCAAAGCGAAGTAACGCCAGGCCCCTACAGCATTGCCCTTCTGGCAGAAGACTTAGTTGCCCTGATGAACGCTCTCGGAATCAAGAAGGCACACTTTGCTGGGCTGTCCATGGGCGGCATGATTTGCCAATACATTGGCGCCAATTACCCGGACAATGTTTTATCACTTAGTCTTTGCGATACCGCCAGTGAGATGCCACCTCGCGCTATGTGGGAGGAACGTTTTGCGATCGCGAGATCTCAGGGCATCGCTGGTCTTGTTGATGGAACCATCAAACGGTGGTTCTTAAATGACTTTATTGAGCGCGAGCCAGATCAAATTGAACGAGTACGAAAGATGATATTAGCTACGCCTGTAGATGGCTATCTAGGCTGCGCTAGTGCAGTTCGGGATATGGCGCAATCAACGATGCTCTTAAAAATTAAGGCGCCAACTCTGATTTTGTTAGGCAGACAAGATCCAGCCTGTACATATGAGCAATCCACTGTCTTGCATCGGCTTATTCCCCATTCTTCGCTAATCGCGATTGATCAAGCGGCTCACCTATCGAATATTGAGAAGCCTGCTGAGTTTAACCATGCGCTACGGGGATTTTTAGATTCTGTGGCATAGTAGACAAGTAGTCATAATAAAAAGGAGACATCATGAAAATTAGTATCAAAAAATATCTCATTGGCGCAACCACGCTTGCATTTGCTGGGGCATTTAGTCTGCCAATTCAAGCACAGAGTGCAGCGGCCAATTACCCTAATAAAACCGTCAAAATGGTCGTGCCCCTCACGCCTGGCTCAGGTGCTGATATTGCTGGGCGCATTGTTGCCAAAAGCCTTGCAGAAACCTGGAAGCAACCTGTCATTATTGAAAACCGGCCTGGTGCTGGTGGCTTGCTAGGCACTGGCGTCGTGGTGAACTCTGAACCTGATGGTTATACCCTTTTAGTTCAATCCGCATCCTATGCCGCCAATCCTGCGATTTATAAAAAACTGCCTTATGACCTCAAGAGCCTCACCGATGTCAATATTTTAGGTAGCAGTCCATACGCTCTCGTTGTGTCAGCTGAGAGTCCTTATAAGACCCTTAAAGACTTGATTAACGCTGCCAAAGCAAAACCGGGTGATATTCCATTTGCAAGCGCTGGTGTCGGAAGCTCAACCCATTTGGCAGCCGAGTATTTCAATCAAACCGCTGGCATCAAGATGCTGCACGTCCCCTTTAAAGGATCTCCAGAGGCAATTCAAGAAACCATTGCTGGACGTACCGCCTACTACATGGCTCCCCTACAAACTGCCATCTCACAAATTCAGGGTGGTAAAGTCCGCGCATTGGGTGTAACGGGTGCAACCCGTGCCGAGGCAGCCCCCAATATTCCAACGATTGCTGAGCAAGGTTTTTCTGGCTTTGAGATTGGTTTATGGGTCGGCGTTTGGGCACCATCGGCAACACCCCAAGCGATTTTGCAAAAACTGAATACCGACATCAATCGGGCGCTGCAGGACCCTGAGGTGAAATCAGCCTACGCCAAAGCAGGCATCACCATCAAGCCCATGAATCTTGCTGAAACAGAAAAGTTTGTTCGTAGCGAAATCAGCAAGTACACCAAGATTGCTAAAGACGCTGGGATTGAACCACAATAACGCTCCCCTTTGCCAAGCACCAGACCAGGCCCTCAAAAAGCCTGGTCTCGTTCTTTGTGAGAACGCAACGGATTGCCATGCTCACATCTGCGGTCCTCAGTCCTTGTATCCCTACATACCAAATCGGATCTATACCCCGCCAGATGCCTTACTTTCACAATATCAGGCACTACTGGACAGCCTAGGCGTTCAACGATCAGTATTGGTCCAGCCCAGTATTTATGGAACGGATAATCGTGCATTGCTGGCAGCGATTAAAACTAATCCATTGCGCTTTCGAGGAGTCGCAGTGGTGAATTGGGATATTAGCGATACAGAATTAGAAGATCTGCATCGCGCTGGAATTCGTGGATTACGCTGCAATATTGTCGATCTTGCCGAGGCTAAGGGCGTTTTACCAATCAAGCAATTAACTAAATTAGCGAACCAGATTGCATCATTTGGCTGGCATTTGGAGTTTCTCATGCATGTCAATGAGTTCCCAAATCTCTCGCAATTACTATCGAATTTCCCAGTCCCGATCGTGCTGGGTCATCTTGGGTATTTAAAAACAAATCTAGGTACCAAAGACCCTGGCTTTCAAAACCTCTTGTCGCTCATGCGCGAGGAGCGTGCCTGGGTAAAACTTACTGGCCCCTATCGAATCACAACTGAGGAAAGAATCCCCTACTCTGATACCAATCCATTTGCACATGCCTTGATTGCTGCGAATTCAAGGCAGGTGGTATGGGGCACGGACTGGCCCCATGTGATGGTCAAGGGAACGATGCCAAACGATGCAGATCTTTTAGATTTACTACAAGTGTGGATCCCCGATCCAGCAATTCAAAAGCAAGTTCTGAGCGAGAACCCGGAGCGTCTTTATCAGTTTTAACGACTGAGGGCTTTCTTACAAACCGCCGTTTTGCTGAGCCACCATCAAATACAACATGGGGATCGACAAAATGGTATTGATCCGCGAAGTGAGCATCGCGACGCGTGCAGACTTTGCTTTAGTCGCGGCATCTACTTCCACAATTCCGAGGGCGCGCTTCTGGTTGGGCCAAATCACGAACCAAACATTAAAGGCCATAATCAAAGCAATCCACATGCCCAGGCCAATTGCTAAGAAAGGCTGCTGAAGTGTGAAAGCTTGATGGGCATAGCCATTGAGTACAGCCAGAATAAATCCGGTTAATACCGTAGCCATCGCTGCATACCGAAACCATTTCAAGGCCATTGGTGCAATCACTTTCGCCACCGCAGGCTTTTGTTCATCCGGAATCTTTGGCATGGATGGAATCTGTACAAAGTTGAAATACCACAATAGACCCACCCACATCACCCCTGAAATCACATGCAGGAAGCGAAATACAAAAGTAATCCACGCTGAGCCCCCCACATTGGATCCCCCTAGGGTGATCACAATCAGGGTAAGCAGGATAAATCCGACCAGAACGGTCTTGCCTAAAGAGCTCAGAATGGATGTCATATGGATTTCTTACTGGATTTACGCTGCAAAGTTTTTGCTAACAAAATCCCAGTTCACGAGATTCCAGAAATTCTCGACATACTTAGGACGAGCATTACGAGTATCAATGTAATACGCGTGCTCCCATACGTCACAGGTCAACAGTGGCTTCGCATCGGTTGTTAATGGTGTCGCAGCATTGCTGGTCGATACTAAATCGAGGCTACCATCCGCTTTCTTGACTAACCAGGCCCAGCCCGATCCAAAAGTACCAACTGCGCATTTGGTGAACTCTTCTTTGAACTTATCAAATGAGCCCCACTTTGCATTGATCGCATCCGCCAAGGCACCGGTTGGGGCACCGCCGCCATTTGGCTTTAAACCAAACCAATAGAAGGTGTGATTCCATACTTGAGCGGCATTATTAAAGATACCACCGGATGATTTCTTGACAATGTCTTCGAGACTCGAGTTCTCAAACTCGGTACCTTTGATGAGGTTATTGAGATTAGTCACATAAGTCTGATGATGCTTGCCATAGTGATACTCCAAGGTCTCCTTTGAAATATAAGGTGCAAGCGCATCAAGTGCATAAGGCAACTGGGGCAATGTATGTTCCATTTTTTTCCTTTTTTAGTAACAGAGCGAACACGTTGATAAAAACTCGGTGCTGTAACTATAGACCATTCTGGAATTTTTGTTTTTTCCATCCCGAAATGGGGTTTTCTTAATTAAAATAAGGTGTCAATGATTCTTTGCTAATAACGAACGAGCTTGTATGTCCGGTCAAACTCATATCAATCCGTCAACTCGGATTTACATCCAAGAGGTGGTTACTCGCGATGGCTTTCAGGCAGAACCGTGTTTCATTCCCACAGAGGACAAGATTCGCTTAATTAATCGCTTAAGTCGCGCTGGCTATGCCAAGATTGAGGTGACCTCCTTTACAAGCCCCAAGGCCATTCCAATGCTGGCTGATGCGGAGGCCGTGATGCGTGGCATTGAGCGCGTCCCTGGGGTCGAATATACAGTCCTAATCCCAAATCTACGCGGTGCTGAGCGCGCTCTTGCAGTCGGTGTTGATGAATTTAATCTCGTGATGTCAGTTAGCGAGACCCACAATCAATCCAATCTGCGTATGTCTCGTGCTGATTCTGCCAAAGCTCTGAGTAAGGTAATTGCCTTGGCACATCAATCCAAGGTGGCCGTCAATATCTCGCTTTCAACTAGCTTTGGGTGTCCGATGAGCGGCATGACCCCCATCCATGAACTAATGCATTGGATTAATCATTTTGTTGATCAAGGGGTTCGCGGTATTAGCATTTGCGACACCACCGGTATGGCAAATCCTCGTCAGGTCACAGAAATTTGCGAGAAGGCTCAATCCAAATACCCCAATACTCAGTGGACCCTGCATTTTCATAATACGCGTGGCATGGGTTTAGCCAATGCCTTAGCTGCAGTTCAAGCAGGCATTGTGCGGTTTGATTCGTCTTTGGGCGGATTAGGTGGCTGCCCTTATGCTCCAGGAGCCACTGGGAATATTTGCACCGAGGAATTGGTTCATATGTTGGATCTAATGGGCTTTCATACCAACATGAACCTTGATTTATTACTCGAGTGCGCAGTAGATTTGCGTACCCTGGTCGATCGCCCCTTACCAAGTCAGGTTCTGCTGGCAGGCAAAGTAGATCGCCTGTATGACAAGATCTGTCAGAGTTAGATACTTCTCTCTTCTTTAATTCTTCGCTGCGGCTTTCACCTTTGCGAGATACTCAGCAACACGGTGTTTAATATCTGGCACCGATCCTGATTGGACTAAATCATATAAATCAACCGCACGGGTATCGCGTTTGCAGGCATGCAGTGCCATCGCACGAGCATCGGGTGGGATCTCCAAAATATGCTCCAAAACTTGTGCTTCATACGCATGCCAATCAGTCGCCTCTAAAACTGCAGTAAGGATCCCAAAATCTTTAGCTTGATGCGCATCAATGCGACGTGGATTTCCAATGAGCTGCTGCGCGCGATCAGAGCCCACACACTCGGCTAATCGCCGCGATCCCAAGATCAAACCAAAACGGGCACCAGGAAACATCATGCGCATATCCTCCGAACCCGCCCGGTGACGACATGCCAAGAGCAAATCAGCCCCCGCTCCAATCGTTTGTCCATGGGCCAATGCCATCGTGTCATATGGTGCATGCGCAATCACTTGGAGCATTTGCTCAATACGCACAAAATGCAACAGTAGATCGCCAGGGCTCGCATCATCAAAGTTGGAAAAATCAAATCCGGCACAGAAACCCTGCCCCTCGCCTCGCAGTATCAGTAAGCGAGTGCCATCGGTCTCCGCCTCCTTGGCGACAGCGAGCAACTCACAAGCCATCTCATAGCTAATCGCATTGCGCTTCTCTGGACGATTAAGAGTGACTCGCTTGATGTGACCCGAATGCTCTATCCGTATGGTGTTCATAGTTACTCCACGATCTCAGAATTATGCTCACCCAAGCGCGGCGGTCTGCGCTCGATGGGAGCTGTTGCGCCATTAAATTTAATTGGATTAATCACCGTTTTAGTTGCTTGACCATTGGCCATCACCATGGGCTGCACCCAACCCATCGCAAGGGTTTGTGGATCATTTAAAACAGCGGAATATTGATTGATTGGACAGCACGGTACACCTGCTTGACTAAATTGCGCAATCCAATTGGCGGCTGTATCTTGTTTTAAGATTGCCTCAATCAATTCTTTTAAAGCGATTTGATTTTTTGCCCGCAGTGCCGTACTAGTAAAGCGTTCGTCTTGCAAAAGCTCTGGGCTCTTCAAGATCTGACAAACGGTTTCCCATAGAGCTTGCGTACCAGCTGCCATCACCAAATAGTCGTCTTTGGCCTTAAATGCTTGATACGGGGCATTGCGAGGATGAGCTGAACCCAATTTAACTGGATCTTTGCCAACTCCAAAGTACTCCGAGGTTTGCAAGGCGGCGATGGCTAATGAAGTTCCCATCATTGGCACATCAATATGAACACCCTTACCCGTTTGCGCCACAGCTCGTAATTGCGCACAAATACTCATTGCGCCATACAAACCAGCTGTGAAATCCGCGACTGGCACGCCGCATTTGACAGGGGGTCCATCGGGTTCTCCAGTCACACTCATGATGCCGCTCATCGCCTGAATCGTGACATCAAAGCCACCTTCGTTAGCGCGTGGTCCCGTTTGACCATAGGCCGAGATCGAGCAGTAAATCAGTTTTGGATTAATAGTTAGGGCTGAGTCAAAATCCAGGCCAAGGCGTTTCATCACACCAGGGCGATTGTTCTCGATCAGAACATCCGTATTCGCAATTAAAGCCTTGGCTTTTTGTTTATCATCCGGATTTTTTAAATCCAAGGTAATTGATCGCTTATTGCGATTTAAAGAGGCGAAGTTCTCACTCAAGCGATCATTCTCAGGACCGGTGTGGGGAGGCCAGGCACGCAGTGTATCCCCGGCACCTGGGTTCTCTAGCTTGATGACATCGGCTCCGAGATCGGCGAGCAGCAAAGCGCAAAATGGTCCTGCGGCGACATTGCAAATCTCGAGAACACGAATTCCGGCAAGTGGTTTTAAGGCAGAAAGATCAGTGGTGTTCATAGGCACTCTTTTAAATGAAACACCCTATTCTAACGATCTCTTTAGTAGTAGCTCAGTGGCTGTGTTTTGCCCTTAAAAATGCGGTAGGAGAACAAGGTGTAGGCCAAGATCGTTGGTAAGACCACAATCGCACCCCAGAAGATGACCCACAGCGATTGAGTCGATGCGGCTGCTTGCCACACCGTCATGCGATCGACAACTAAATAAGGAAACAAACTATAGGCAATTCCAAAAAACGATAGCCAAAAAATTGCAACCGTTGCTGTGAATGGCAACCATTCCCGCTGGCTGGGATTCGCTTTGAGCTGGTGCAGCGCTCGATCCGTGATTAAAAATAAGAGTGCAGTTGCGATTGGAATGGGTGCCAAGTAAATAATATTCGGGTAGCTAAACCAACGACTCATGATTTCTGGGCTGAAATACGGTGTTGCTGCCGAGATCAAGGCAATGCCCAATCCAGTTAGCCACAAACTTGTCCGCGCCCATGAAATCGCTCGCAACTGCAATGCTCCCTCCGTTTTCATGATGAGCCAGGTTGAACCCAGCAAGGCATACCCTGCTGGCAAACAAATTCCGACAAGTGCAGCAAAAATCCAGCCTAATAAGCCAGACTCGTAGCCAATGATGTGGCGTCCAATCATTACACCTTGCGCTACAGCAGTTACTAGGCTACCAAAATAGAATAGGAAGTTCCAAAGTGGCTTTTGCGCTAAGTTCACCTTAGCCCGAAAATCAAATGACACCCCACGCAGAATCAACCCAGCCAACATAATCGCCACTGGCAAATAGAGTTCGGTGAGGACAATCCCATGTGCAAACGGAAATGCGACTAGCAAAATACCCACACCAAGCACCAACCAGGTCTCATTGGCATCCCAAAAGGGTCCGATCGAGGAAATCATCACATCTTTGTCGGCATCTCCAGCACGATTGAGCAAAATACCAACTCCCAAATCGTAGCCATCTAACACCACATACGACAACATGGCAAAGCCCATCGCCCCCAAGAAAAACAAGGGGAGCCAGACGGAAGCTTGGGACCAATCTGCTGGAATCATCTACGTTTGCAAGGAGGTAGATGAAGGCTGAATTACAGCTGGTACCGCATCTGCACTCTTTTTGTCAGCCTGTCGTGCCATATAGAAAATCGCCCAGATATAGGCAATGATCAAAGTAAGGTAGAGAAACAAATACATCATCAAACTGCTAAATACCATGCCACCCGGCAATTTTGTGGCAGCCTCTGCGGTTGTCAGAACGCCATGCACCAAATAAGGCTGACGTCCAATTTCAGTGACATACCAACCAGCAACCACTGCTACCCATCCTGAAAAGGTCATCCAGACAAAAGCACGGGCCAACCAATTGGGTAGATCCTGTCCTTTACGCATCCGCCACCACCCATACCAAGATAAAGCTAACATCAGCATTCCAATTCCAACCATGATGCGAAAGGCAAAGAAAACTGGTTTGACTGGTGGTGTCTTATCAAAATCTTTTAAGCCCTTGACCTCACCATTCCAGTCATGGGTGAGATAGAGTGAAGCCAATTTCGGGATCGAAATCTCGAACTTATTGGATTGGGTTTTTTCATCGGGGATGGCAAACAAAACAGCCGGAACCCCATTACCAGTCTCCCAAATTCCTTCCATCGCTGCTAATTTGGCTGGTTGGTATTTGAGGGTATTGAGACCATGCATATCCCCCAAGAAAATCTGAATGGGGGTCACAATCGCGGCCGCTACGATGCCAAACTTGAGAATGGCTTTATTTGCTTGAGTACGACTACCCTGTAAATAGCGATAGGCTGATAAACCTGCTAACAGGAAGAACACGGTTAGGAATGAAGCGGTCATCATGTGTGCAAAGCGGTATGGCATCGATGGGTTGAAGACGATTTCCATCCAACTCACCGCATGGGCCTGGCCGTCGATCATCTCAAAGCCTTGGGGAGTTTGCATCCAGGAATTGAGAACAATGATCCAAAATGCCGACAAAGTGGTTCCAAAAGCCACTAAGAACGTTGCTAGGGTGTGCACCCGTTGCGAAACGCGCTTTGCACCAAATAACATGATACCCAGAAACGTCGCCTCAAGAAAGAAGGCGGTCAGTACTTCATAAGCAAGTAAAGGTCCAGCAATATTGCCGACGGTCTCCATATAGCCTGGCCAATTAGTACCAAACTGAAAACTCATCGTGATACCGCTTACAACCCCCAAAGCGAAGGTCAAAGCAAACACTTTGACCCAAAATTGATACGCCTCTTGCCAATAGACTTCACCAGTGCGATTGAACTTGATCTTGAAATAAAACAGGATCCAGCCTAAAGCAATCGTGATGGTGGGAAATAGGATATGAAAGGTAATGTTGGCGGCAAACTGGATCCGGCTCAACATGATGGGGTCAAACATAAATTTCCCCTAGGGTGTAATGAATGGAATACTGGTATTTTAGGGGTCTTTGCCAATCGCTGCTTGCTGGGGAAATCCCCAAAGTATTCATATAATGGATCTATGACAAATCCTGCTGTGACCGATCCAATTGCCCCATTACGGCACTTTGTGACTCAAATGACCCAACTGGTCGGCGAGAGCCAAGTCGAGGATATTGTTCGTCCCAAAGCTAAAGCGCTATTACAAGAGTTAATTAAGACGGATTCTTGGTTACCGGATTTTTGCGCAGTTCCCCACCCTCAGTATTACCAGCAATACTTATTACACGCCGACCCACTGGAGCGATTCTCGGTCGTCAGTTTTGTTTGGGGACCAGGCCAAGCCACTCCAATTCATGATCACATGGTCTGGGGTCTAATTGGCATGCTGCGGGGCTCTGAAAAAGGTCAACGCTACACCCGCAATGCGGCTGGTCAATTAGAGGCTGTCGGTCATGAAGAAACCTTATTGCCTGGTGATGTGGATGAGGTCAGCCCGAGCATTGGGGATATTCATATTGTGAAGAATGCCTTTGACGACAAACCCTCGATCAGTATCCATGTTTATGGGGGCAATATCGGTGCTGTGAAGCGCCATGTCTACGACCCACAAACAGGTTTTGTCAAAAACTTTGTTTCGGGTTACTCCTCATCGCAGATCCCCAATCTTTGGGATCGCTCTACTCAAGTTCGTTCCGAACTCAATTAATGTAATTTAACGTGGGGTTCGGTACGGCGCGTTATCATGCGCGCCAAGGTATCAAGGCTCACTTTGGCCCAGCCATGCAATGCCAGCTCATGCATTTTGTACAAAGACAAATACATTAGCTTGGCAAAGACACCTTCGATCATGAGGTTGCCACCAATCAGGCCGCCCATCATATTGCCAACGGTGCTGTACTTTCCCAAAGATACTAAAGAACCAAAATCACGGTAGCGGTATGGTTTTAGGGGCTTATTCTCAAGACGCAATTGGATTTGCTTAAACAAATGAGAGGCTTGTTGATGGGCCGCTTGGGCTCGCGGCGGTACAAAGCCGCCCTGCCCCTCGTTTGCTTCTGGCCAAGGGCAGGCCGCGCAGTCGCCCATGGCAAAGATGTCAGGATCACGCGTCGTTTGTAAGGTCGGCAGCACCACCAGCTGATTAATTCGATTCGTCTCCAAGCCCCCGATGTCTTTGAGAAAATCAGGCGCCTTGACTCCGGCTGCCCACACAATCAATTCAGCGGGCAGACTCGTGTTGTCACTAAATTGAACTTCTTTTGGAAATACCCGCGCCACTTTCTTGTTCGTAATAACCTCAACACCCATCTTTTGCAATAAGGCTTCAGTCGCGTTTGAGAGTCGCGCCGGCAAGGCTGGCAAGATTCGGGGGGCTGCCTCGATCACGCTTACCTTTAAGTCCTTATTAGGGTCTACTCGATCAAGACCGTACGAAACAACTTCGCGCGTGGTGCGATGCAGTTCGGCAGCAAGCTCAACACCAGTTGCCCCTGCGCCAATAATGGCTACGTGCAATTGATCGGGCGAAAGTGGATTACTTTGTGCCTGAGCTCGAATAATCGCATTGAGCATTTGATGATGAAAGTTTTTGGCATCGTCTTGAGACTCTAAACGTAAGGCGTATTCCTCAACGCCGGGAGTCGCAAAGTCATTGCTGAGGCTTCCAATACTCATGACGAGAACGTCATAAGGAATAGAGCGTTGTGGGGTAATTTCGGTACCCAGGTGATCCTTATATGGCGCAACAATCACCTCTTTGCGCTCGCGATCCAAACCGATCATCTCACCAATGCGATAGGTAAAGTGATGCCAGTGGGCTTGCGCAATGTAATCAACTTCATGGTCGCCCAAATCCATACTGCCAGCGGCAATCTCATGGAGTTTTGGTTTCCAAATATGGGTGCGATTTTTATCAATCAAGGTAATAGAGTAACGACCGGGCTTTCCTTTGCGAGGACCAAATCGATCGCCTAGACGGGTTGCTAGCTCCAACCCTCCTGCCCCACCACCTACGATGACAATTCGTTGCATGACGAAGTTCTTCTTATTTTGATTGGAGTGATTAATTATTGCGCCGTCCAGCCGCCGTCCATATTCCAGGCAACACCACGGACTTCAGATGCATCCGGTCCACACAGAAATACGGCTAATGCAGCGAGTTGCTCTGGTTTCACAAATTCACCCGAAGGCTGCTTCTCGGAGACTAATGCTAATTTAGCTGCATCATTCGAAATATTCTCACGCTGGGCGCGTGCATCCACTTGCTTTTGAACAAGGGGGGTTAACACCCAACCTGGGCAAATGGCATTGCAAGTAATTCCGGTACGGGCAGTCTCAAGCGCAACCACCTTAGTTAAGCCTACGATGCCATGCTTTGCCGCTACGTATGCTGCTTTTTGAATAGAAGCCACAAGACCATGAACGGAGGCAATATTAATAATGCGGCCCCAATTACGTTCTTTCATTCCTGGTAGTGCTAAACGCGTTGCATGAAATGCCGAACTTAAGTTGATCGCAATCACCGCGTCCCAGCGCTCTGCTGGAAAATCTTCCACACTGGCGACATGCTGAATCCCCGCATTATTAATGAGCACATCAATTGCACTAAAGCGTTTTTCGGTAGCAGCAATCATTTGTGCAATCTCATCGGGCTTACTCATGTCGGCGCCGTGATAATCCACTTCCACTCCGTAGGCCTTGACCTCGGCAATTGCCGCATCCTTATCACCAAAGCCATTCATCATCACATTGGCGCCTTGGGCGGCCATGGCCTTAGCCATCGCCAGTCCAATACCACTCGTTGAGCCCGTCACTAAGGCGGTTTTACCCTTTAGAAGCATTCCAAAAAACCCTCGTTTGAACCAATAAGACAACTATCTTCTCATAGACCTATGAGTCGGCCTAATTCTTGCCAAAAGGACTTGGGTATCGAGGTTAGCAGCCATGTGAGAGTGATGTACCGCAGTAGCTTACCAACCGCCATGTAAATCATGCACGGTAACCATCGCAGACGCAACCAACCTGCTACCAAACATAAAGGGTCACCAATGATTGGTAACCACGAGAGTAACAACATTGGTGGCCCTCGTTTTTCTAGCCAGGCTTGGGCGCGTGAATGGGTCTCTCCTCGCAATGACTCATAGGTATTTCGCGCGAGTAATCCCAGCCACCAATTAATCATGCCGCCCAGGGTATTGCCCAGGGTTGCCACACCAATTGCCAACCAATAATCCTCAGGATTTAAGCTGACGTATGCAAACAAAACGGGTTCGGAGCCCATTGGAATAAGAGTGGCGGATACCGCCGCCACAATAAATACCGCCGGTAGACCCACGGTGGGCATACCAAACCAATCCATCATGGAATGAATGAGGGCTTCCATTAATGCAGAACGCCGGCGTCTTTCAAAGTCTGAATCTGTTCAACCGTAAATCCGTGCTTCATGAGAACCGATTCAGTATGTTCGCCAAGTGTCGGTGCGCGATGTCGAATTTGCCCAGGATTTTGGGAGAGCTTCGGAATGATGCCTGGCATCTCTACTTTTAAACCGTCTGCACTCTCAATGGTTTCAATCACACCGCGCGCACGGTAGTGCGGATCCTCCGCAATATCTTTCGCACTATAGATACGTCCAGCAGGAACAGCAATACCCTGTAGAGCAGCCAGAATCTCTTCAAGGGTTCGTTGGCTCGTCCATTGCCCAATTGCTTCATCAATGGCGTCAGCACGTTTAGCCCGCCCATCGTTACGCGCCAATTCAGGATCGTTGCCTAAATCGTTACGACCGATCAGATCCATCAATCGCTTAAATAATGAATCTCCATTGGCGGCAATTAATACGTATTGGCCATCAATACAAGGATAGGCATTTGATGGGGCAATGCCTGGTAATGCCCCTCCTGCTGGTTGACGAATTGCACCAAAGACATGGTATTCCGGTAAAAGGCTCTCGGTCAGATTAAACACTGCTTCGTAAAGCGCCACATCAATCATCTGCCCTTGACCACCTCGAGCATCACGTTCATAGAGTGCAAGCAAAACACCCAAGGCGCCATGCAAGCCAGCAATCGTGTCACCGAGTGATAAGCCCGCGCGCGCAGGCACCTGCCCGGGGTGTCCAGTTAAATATCGTAATCCAGCCGTTGCTTCCGCAATAGCGGCAAAGCCAGGCTCATCGCGACGCGGTCCATCTTGTCCGTAGCCAGAAACACGCAACATGATCAAGCTCGGATTAAGCGCATGCAATGCATCCCAACCCATGCCCCATTTCTCCATCGTGCCGGGCCGAAAGTTTTCAATCAGAACATCCGCCTCTTGGGCTAAACGTCGCACGATATCCTGACCCTCGGGTTGGCGCAAGTCAATGCAAATCGATTGCTTATTACGAGACTGCGCTTGCCACCAGACCGAGGTTCCCTCATGCAGCATACGCCATTTGCGCAATGGATCGCCATCCCCGGGCGACTCGACTTTAATAATCTCCGCCCCGAAGTCCGCCAAGGTCTTCGCTGCGAAGGGGCCCGCAATTAATTGGCCAAGCTCTAGGACACGAATACCGGAGAGGATTTGTTGCATGGCAATTAGCCCCATCAATCAAGAAAGTATCTAGATTAAACTACAAGATTCCGAATCTTGAGTTGGAGAGTCACAATGAAACAATGGTTGGTTGGTCTTACGCTACTTAGTTTTTTTCACAGCTCGTTTGCTTGTACTGCGGTCAATATTCAGGCCAAAGATGGCACGGTCATTGCTGGTCGCACCATGGAGTGGGCCTTTGATATGAAATGGACCATCAACAGCCTCCCACAAGGAACTAAATTTCGTACCACGGCTCCCGATAATCTCAAGTTACCTCCAATCCAGTTCATTACCAAATACGCTGTTCTCGGAATCTCCCCTGGAATCTTGCCGGGCGCACCTGCTCTGCTTGAGGGTCAAAATAGCGCCGGCTTAGGGATGAGTGGCAACTTCCTTCCTGGCTTTACTGAATATCAAACCGTTACCCCTAAAGATTTGGACTATGTCTCGATTCTAGATTTTGGTACGCTTGCTTTGGGCATGTTTGCTAATGTCGCTGAATTACGCAAAGAGATTCCACGCTTCAAAGTTTGGTATGACTCAAGCCTTCCCTCAGGCCCAACACCCCCCTGGTTACATTTTGTGTTCACTGATCGCACAGGTGCCAGCATCGTAATCGAGTTCGTTAAAGGTCAAATGCGTATCCACGAAAATGTCGCAAACGTATTAACGAACTCCCCAACCTACGATTGGCACATTACCAATGCTCGAAATTACATTAACCTAACCAATTTTGCTCGCAGCGCGGTTACGGTGAATGGCCAAAATGTTACAGAGCTTGGTCAAGGTGGTGGGCTGATGGGCTTGCCTGCGGATTACACCCCGCCCTCACGATTTATTCGGGCTGCGTACTTACGCCAACTTGCTACACCACCAAACAACCGGGCTGAGAGCGTGCAACTCACTGGTCATATTTTGAATAATGTCGATATTCCAATTGGTGTAGCTGCCTCAAAGGACGGTGATAAAGTGGTTTCCGATTACACCCAATGGGTCAACATTAAGGATCTCAATAACCAGCAATGGCATATCTCCAACTATGCAAATCGCACTAGTTATGTCACCTTAGATCTCAAAAAGATTTTTGAGAGTAATAAATCTGGTGCTTGGCCAGTAGATCAGCTCCCTTATCAAACCATCGACATCACTAATAAACTACTGAATTAATCATGGCATTAAG
>JACCDV010829980.1_pt1 | contig 20374 bp, 24 predicted proteins | sample 7446131 | NCBI WGS metagenome assembly JACCDV01 (sample SAMN15323448, study PRJNA562643) | freshwater metagenome | isolation source: river surface water | place: USA:Blue River Watershed | collected 2017-08-17 | reverse complement strand
TAATCGTGTATCACGGACTATGTTTGTGGGGTGCTCAATCTATATATCACCGGCACGCTAAAACACTGATTGCCAAAAATCAATACTTCAGAATGGAAATTTTTTTCTTCATGGGCCTATCCGCCCTTGCCTTAATTCATTTAAGTGAAATTGGAATACTTTCTATATTGGGACTAAAGCATGGAGTAGCAACCAGTATTGATCACGCAATTTTTGTGATTGGTAGTATTTACACGACTATTGGGGCAGAGGGGGCCGTTTCAAATTTACCAAGCCGATATCGCATTCTTGCTGTGGTTCTCTCTATGAGCAGCCTTTTTTGTTTTGCTTGGAGCACGGCCGTAATGATGGATATGATGCGAACTTATCGCAATATAAGAGCGATTAACCAAAGCCCTGAATCTAGTTCTAATTAGTTCAGAGAAGTCATAGGATTTTTAATACCGACCTATCAAATATTAACCATATGCCACTCTTCTAGATCTTTTGGGGTTACGTTAATGTCTTTAGCTTATCTAGGATCTCAACATGCTACTAGTAACCTCCATCATTGCTGCTACTCTGACCATTATTTTTATTAAGCTATCTTTCAATGTGATTAGTTTGCGCAGAAAGAATAAGGTTGGCTTGGGTAGTGGAGGCCACGAGGACTTGGAGAGGGCAATTCGTGCGCAGGGCAATTTTGCCGAGTATGTCCCTTTCGGAATTATTATGATTGCCTGTTTGGAGTTAAACGGAGCACCGTGGTGGTTAGTTCTTGTGCCAGGAATTTTTCTGATTATTGGACGTTTAATTCATGCCAAGGGGATCAATACTCCGCCTCCAGATTTCAGTTTGCGTGTGCTCGGCATGAAATTTACATTCAATACATTAATTGCCCTGGTGGTCTTGAATTTATGTTGGACCCTCTATCAATTGATGATTTAGGCGCTCTGTTTTAAATAAGCACTATTGACTGGCTCAACCTAAAAACTAGAGGGTTATTGTCTCCGGGTAGATGGCTTCCCCATACAATGCTCAAAAATAACCTTTAGGACATTTATGCGCCTTTTAGCCATCATCATATCCACCATTTCACTGTCAACCGGTTGTGCATTACATAACTATGGAGATGACCAATTTCAATTGAGAATGGCTGCCCATGGAAAAGACATTATGTGGGTACCCACGAGGGTCGATACAGCAACGCAGATGCTCGTACTAGCGCAAGTAAAGCCTGGCGATATAGTCTATGACCTTGGCTCGGGTGATGGCGTCATTCCAATTCAAGCAGCCAAGCGCTATGGTGTTCGTGCCGTTGGAATTGAATACAACCCCGATTTGGTTGCGCTATCAAAGCGCAATGCGATTCGTGAGAATGTACAAAACTTGGTGACCTTTAAACAGGGCGATATTTTTGTAGAAGACTTTTCATCAGCAACAGTTCTAACTTTATTTTTGGGTGAAAGCCTAAATTTAAGACTGATGCCAACGATTTTGAAGATGAAACCTGGGACTCGAGTTGTTTCCAATACATTTCGGATGGAATCTTGGATTCCTGATCAAGAGGTGTCGGTCAGATCGAGCGAGACCACGATTGGCACATTAAATGAAACCATTTATTTATGGATCGTGCCCGCAAATATTGATGGCACATGGGAGTTTGCGGGTTTGCCTGGCTTAGATAAAACCGCAATTCGGTTTGTTCAGAAAAAGCAGTTCTTTGATGGCAGCATTACCTCACAAGGTAAGCGCTCGATTGCATTTGAGGATGGTCGAATTCGGGGGGATGGGATTCGGTTTGATTTTGAGGGCAATGGAAAAAAATATTCGTTTAATGGACAAGTGAATGGATCTCAAATGCGGGGCACTCTCAATGGAGACCCCAAATTAGTCGTTGTTGGCAGGCGACTTTAGCTGGCTGTATTCATGGTGGATTGATAGAGTATGTTTTCATTCGCCAATCTTTCTATCCCTCTGATTCAGGCGCCAATGGCTGGGGGCATTACCACCCCAGCCTTGGTTTCGGGGGTTTCTAATGCGGGCGGTTTAGGAAGCTTCGGTTTTGCTTATAGTTCTCCCGAAACAATTGGCCACGACCTAAAGCTTGCACAGTCATTAACGCAAGGCCTGATTAATGCCAACTTTTTCATATTTCCAAGTGCCGAATTACCTGATTCAAAAACGATAGGGCAGGTAATTGAGCTTCTTCAAGAATTGACTCCTGATATTGATTTCGTTGTTCCAAAACCACCCTTTTGCCCCGACCTTGAAACGCAATTAGAGCCTGTTTGGCAGTTGCAGCCAGCGGTTCTTAGTTTTCATTTTGGTATCCCGCCTGAATGGCTTATGCAGCGGGCCATGGCGCTTAGTATCGCCATCGGAATTACAGCAACCAGTCTTGAGGAGGCGCTAAAGATTGAGCAAGCGGGTGCCAGCTTTATTGTTGCTCAAGGCATTGAGGCGGGCGGCCATCGCGGAACATTTGAGATCGATAGTCCTGATGAGCGTTTATCAACATTTGATCTTTTGCATCAATTGGGCAAGCGCTGCACTATCCCGGTGGTTGCAGCCGGCGGCATGATGAATGGCCGTGATATTCGAAAGGCCTTGGATCTTGGAGCAAGTGCTGTGCAAATGGGGTCCGCATTTTTGTGTTGCCCTGAATCGGGAGCCTCTTCTGAATATAAGGCCCTTCTCTTAGACGAGAATCCGCGACCAAGTATTTTTACAAAAGGCTTCTCGGGGCGCTGGGCTCGGGGGGTTGAGAATACGTTTACTCGCCACATGGATGCTAAGTCGACATTACCGTTCCCAATCCAAAATACACTCACTGGCCAATTACGCCAAGCAGCAGCCCGCTCACATAATGCAGAGCATCAGAGTCTATGGGCTGGCAGCGCTTTTTATAAAGCCCGAACTCTTACAGTTGGTGAGCTCATGAAAGCGTTGCAAATTGAGTTTGTGAGCTAGAAAGCATTAAGCATCAGCCCATTTTTAGCAGGATCACCCCAAGCAAAATTAGCGCAACACCAATCCAGCGAATCGGAATATTAGGATCACCAAAAACTAAAACTCCGAGAGTAAACGTACCCACAGCTCCAATCGATGTCCAAACTGCATAGGCGGTTCCAATCGGAATCTCCTTTAGTGAGTACCAAAGCAGCACCCCACTAAGGGCCATGCTGATTACAGCAATACCAATGCCCCAAATTTTCATATTGGGAAGATCGGCGAGTTTCAAACCTAAGGGCCAGCCTATTTCACAAGCGCCAGCGAGAAGTAGTGAGATCCAGTAAATACTCAAGAGTAATTAATCATCCATGTATGTGAATTACGCTAGCATAGCAAAGATGAAAATATTGATCACTGGCGCCACGGGATTTATTGGGCGGCATTTAGTAAGTCGCCTATTAGAGGAGGGTTACTCGATCAGTGCCACCGCCAGATCTGAGGCGGATGCGAAATCTTTAAATCGGCGTGGGGTCAATACGACCCAAATTGATTTTCTGTCGACGAATGATTTGCAATCCTTGGTTCGTGGTCACGATTGCGTGATTCATTGCGCGGCCCATGTTGGGCTATGGGGCCCCAAATCGCTCTATCAGAGGCTGAATATTCAGTTGACGAAACGACTGCTTGAGACTACGACTCAAGTGGGCGTTGGTAAATTTATTTACATGAGCTGTGCAAATGTGGCGCTCAATGACTCGGTGCCGATCGAAAATGCTACAGAAGACGTGCCAATTTGCCATCAAGATTCATTGCATTATGCTCACTCAAAAGCACAAGCTGAACAATTGGTGCTATCGAGCGCATCAGAGCGTTTTACCGCAATCGCATTGCGACCCGCCTTGGTTTGGGGTAATGGAGACATCATCGATCGCCAAATCGGACCCGCGGCAGATCGTGGACAGTTTGGTTGGTTTGGTCACGGTCGCTATCCCTATTCCACCTGTTATATCGGCAATTTATGCCAAGCAGTCTTGCAAGTTCTTATAGCAAATGTTCCTAGTGGAGCATTTTTTATTCGGGATGAGGAGCAAATGACCCTGCGCGAATTTCTGAGTGCACGACTTGAGGCCAGCGGCTATGCAGTACCAACCCTATCGATCCCACTATCGCTTGCTTGGCCTTTGGCACGATTTACAGAAAATGGATGGAATTATTTGCCACTCAAAGGAGACCCACCACTTGTACGTGAAGCAGTGCGTACTATGGGCTATCCATTTTCCGTCTCCATGAATAAGGCAAAAATTGCATTTGACTACCGCGCTCTATATTCGGTGGCTGAGGGGATGGCGGCAATTGAGAAGGGCGCCAATAAATCGCTGAATATTTCGTAATACGAAATGGTGTGCTGAAAAATGAAACAGGCCTTACAAAAAACCCATCCGTAAGTAATGCTAATAACATAAGCTTTTGATTTATATAGATTTATTTTGTAATTTCCTATGCTACATTGATTCCATCTAATTATTTTTTTACTTTTGGAGGATCTATGAATAGCAAGCTGGTTGATGAAGCGCCGTATCACCCTGGTTATGAAGATGCGTCTTTTGAGCAGGTTGAGAACCCATTAATGGCTGAATTAGCTCAATACCGCAAAATGAATGAGCGCTATATTGAAACTGCCAAGAAAATTGTTGAATTTTTAGGGGCTGGTAATAAAGCCGCGGCTTAAGCACTCTTTTTTCAAACAAAAACCACCTTCGGGTGGTTTTTTGTTATCCATTAAATAGAGAGAAATTGCTCAAAATCGCAAGGAAACCTTTCCATAGATGGACCAATCATAGGACTTAAAGGTTTGAACTACTTGCTTACTGGCCCCAACGGCAAATAAAAGATGTTTGCTGATGGAGTGTGTCACCATCGCATCAAGTGGTACAAACCAACCACCACCTGCGGTGTTATACAGAATCCCGTTTTCATCCCAAAAGCGGATTTGAGTTCTTGGAGTTAATTGCAGGCCTACGGTTGGAAAAAGTTGCAGCGATCGCAATAACGGTGGTTGCGATGGATTAACTGCAAATGAATTATTTTTGCTATCAAATCCATACATGTAGCGAACAAGCGGAGAAAAATCAGATAGTAGAGATTGACTAGGCGATTGCGGCACAAATGATGCGCTCACTTGTGGGCCAACCGCCCACTGGCCATTATTACCAAACGGAAAAATAATTCGACCGCCTAGGTTTAGATTCCATTTGGGGAAAAAATCAGGTGGCATACCCCAGATGGTGAGCATCGTATTACCTGCACTAAATTGACCACTACTTTGACCCGGGGCTGCTGGCCCCCAAGTGGAGTTGTAGGCAGTGTCAATCCGCATCATGCCCTTCCATTGATTAATCGATAGTGGTTGATAGAATCGAAGTCGATAAATATCGCTCAGATTGCCATCACCATATCCATTTTGATAAACCCATAACTCTAAAATCGAATCCTTGCTGTAATTAAACGAATCAGTTTTTAGTCTTAATAGATTATCTGGTTCTCCCGCAGTATCTTCATCTTGAGCAAAGCTGCACTGAGTAAACAAAAAAGAAAATACACAGAATAAAGTTCTACAAATTCTCATAACTTCATTGACATATATATGAGGGAATAACAAGATCTTGTATATTAGACTTCATTGCCACCAAAGGTATAAAAATGGGTAATCACAATTCAAAGCCCGATCTTGAGCGATTGTTTGAGCAAAATCGCCAGTGGATCGAATCGGTGACAAAAGCAGATCCAGATTATTTTTCAAGATTGGTTGATCAGCAAAATCCCGAGTATCTGTGGATTGGATGTTCGGATTCGCGGGTCCCCGCCAATCAAATCGTCGGACTTAAGCCTGGTGAGGTATTTGTTCATCGCAACATCGCGAACATTGTCGTTCATACCGATTTCAATGCGCTGTCGGTCATTCAATTCGCAATTGATCGCCTAAAAGTTAAGCATATTATTGTGGTTGGCCATTACGGTTGTTCAGGAATTGCTGCTGCCATGAATAACACCCGCATTGGAATCGCCGATAACTGGATTCGACACATTAAAGATGTGCACGATAAGCATCATCATGAGCTTTGTGCCATTGAGGAGGAGAATGCTCGGTTAGATCGTCTTTGTGAGCTTAATGTATTAGAGCAAGTAATCAATATTGGACAAACTAATATTGTGCAAGATGCTTGGGCAAAAGGACAGACTATTTCAATTCATGGATGTATTTATCGATTGCATGACGGCTTACTTAAAGACCTTCATACTAGTATCTCTGGTCCCCAAGAGCTGCATGATCGATATCATGCACAGTTAATTAGTTAAGGACAGTCATGAGCGTTCATGTCATCGGAATATTTAAAACACAGAGCCCTAAAGACTTTGATGATTATCGAGCCCAGGTTAGTGCAACGGTCGAGCTGTATGGCGGCAAGATTTTACGCAGAGGAGTTTGCGAGAAACCGTTTTGGAACGAGTTAAACGCCGCAGCTTTTGATACGTTTGTTGAGCTTAGTTTTTCAAGTCTAGAGGATGCAAAGCGCTGGGCCGGCAGCCCTGAATACGCAGCATTGCTTCCAGTGCGTGAGCGAGCAATGCAATTGACACTTTTCCCCCTGGTGGTCTAAAAGCGCTCTTCTTTGCCTAAGATGCGCCACTGCCCGCTTGGCAGTGATCCGAGACTTATTTGGCCAATGCGGATTCGTTTTAGACCAACAACAGTGAGCCCAACGAGCTCACACATGCGACGAATTTGTCGTTTACGACCTTCCCGTAATACAAAACGAAGTTGATCTTCATTTTGCCAACTTACTTTGGCTGGTTTTAGTGCCTTACCATCAAGCGATAGCCCATGCTGCAAAGAGCGCAAACCCGTATCCGACAATTTGCCGCTGACACGAACCAGATACTCTTTTTCAATCGGGCTATCCTCGCCGATTAATAGCTTGGCAATCCGCCCATCTTGGGTAAGTACTAATAAACCTGAGGAATCAATATCAAGCCGTCCAGCAGGGGCGAGACTTTTAAAGATGGTGCGCTCGGTTCGTTGAGGTGCCTTCGCATATTGATTTTCAGGGGCGATGAGAGAGGCTGCTGGCTTATATTGCTCTTCATCATCTAAGTGCGAAATATAGCCTACTGGCTTATTAAGCAAAATCGTGAGGCGTTGCTCTTGTTGGCGTTTAGCGCCAGAGCGTAACTCAATCGTTTGATGCCGAAAGGCTCGCGTACCTAATTCTTGAACAACCTCTCCGTCAACGGTTACCAGTCCCTGTTCAATATAAGCATCTGCTTCCCGCCTTGAACACAAACCACGTTCGGATAGTAGTTTAGAAACCCGAATTTTTTCCATTACCAAAAAATCAACCAAATAAGGCCAATAATTAACACCCACTTAGCAATGTAATAGATCCCTCGGTGTGAGGCCTTCAGCTTTTTGGCCTGCATCCGCAGCCGATAAAAATAGGTAAAGAGAACATTCACAAAACCGAGTGACTCGCCCTCAACATTTTGTGAGGCTGCCGCACTCATCACTTGTAAACCAAACCAGCGATTAAAGCTTCGCATGATTTTGGTATGCAATGGCCTTTCAATATCGCAAAACAAGACAATCCGTTGATGTTCAGTATTGTTGGCCGCAAAGTGGATGTAGGTTTCGTCAAATACAACCGCTTCGCCATCTTTCCAATAATAGGGTTCACCATCGACATCAATAAAACACTTTGGGCTGTTTGGGGTTACAAGCCCTAAGTGGTAGCGCAATGATCCGGCATAGGGGTCCCGATGGCGAACCAATTTTGCTCCAGGCGGCAATGAAGCAAACATAGCCGCTTTGATGCTTGGGATCGATTTAAGGAGCGCTACTGTTTGGGGGCAGGACTCTTCGGCCGACGGGAGATCTTTGCCGTACCAATATAAATAAAAACGCTTCCAGCCAGTACGAAAAAACGAATTAAAGCCAATATCGTTATAGCCAGTTGCTTGACGAATTTGCCCGCTATCTTGAAGCGCCAAGGCTTCATCCCGGATGATTTGCCAGCGATCTTTTAGGGGCTGTAATTCTGGGAATTGATTAACGGGTAGGTAGGCGCTACGTCCTACTTTTGAAAACAAATAAATCAATGTGTTGATGGGCGCCAATAACACCACATAATCAGTGAGGGAGCGCAATAGACCAAAGCGTACCTTACCCCGAAAATAAATAAATAGTGCCGACCCCAAAAAGACCAGAAAAATACTATGCCGAATCTCCATGCCGATTCCTATTTACGAAGCTGTGCCTGTCGACGTTGGATTTCCGCATCGATTTTTTTCAACATGGCATCATCTGGATTATTCCAGTTTGCACCAGCCTGATTGGCCATATAGACAACCGATGCCGCAAAATCACTGGCGCTCAAATCCGGCTTCCCCCCCTTGGCGGGCATGCCACGAACCCCAACGTAGCCATGGGCCGTAATCTGAACCTGACCTTCTTTAATTAGCTTTGCCCATTTTGCTTTGTCGCCCAGCCTCGGAGCCCCCGCCACTCCGGGAGTATGACAGCTGGCGCAAACTTGCTGATAAGTCGACTCACCCGTGTTGGCCAATGAGACACCTGGAAATATAAGCAAGGTGCTGACGCTAAATAAATACGAAGCTGTAATGGGGCGCATCATGAACTCATCCTCTTTGGTCAATTTAATCCAGTAAGATAGCTTTTTAATTCAGTAACTTATATGGCACGTTTCTTTCGATCACTCCTTATTTTAATTCTGATTGGCGGCGTTTTAACTGCCGGCTATACCTATTTAATGCTTCATTGGAGCTATGCGGAGGGCGAACGAGCCGGCTATGTGCAAAAGTTCTCTAAACGGGGCTGGCTCTGTAAGACCTGGGAAGGCGAGTTAGCGATGGTCTCGATGCCAGGAACCATGTCTGAAAAGTTCTTCTTTTCGGTGCGTGATGATGCCGTTGCCAATAAGATTAACGCCAATATGGGGCGTAAAGTTGCATTGCAGTATGAGCAGCACGTTGGTTTACCGACGAATTGTTTTGCAGAAACCCAGTATTTTGTCGTTGACTTGGTCGTTTTGGATTAGTCATATCCTAAAAGGCTCCGCGGCCAATTTTTTTCAAAAGATTATTTATTTTTATAACATTTTGTGTTTACAATTGCGTCAGCGCATGTGCGCGACACAATGAACAATCAACAAGGAGCTTCACTTGAATAAAGCAGACTTAATCGCAGCAATTGCTGACGATGCCGAGATTTCTAAAGCAAAAGCAGAGTACGCATTGAATTCTGCTATTGAGCACATCATCAAAGCAGTAACCAAAGGTGACTCGGTGCAATTAATTGGTTTTGGAACATTTGCTTCTGGCAAACGTGCTGCTCGCATGGGCCGCAATCCAAAAACTGGTGAGCCTCTCAAAATTGCCGCTTCCAAGACTGTGAAGTTTTCTGCTGGCAAGGCATTTAAAGACGCTGTGAATAAGCGTAAAAAGTAATCGAGAGCAATCTCTTATCAACCCAGCTTCGGCTGGGTTTTTTATTGCCGTTTTTTGTTACTACTTAGCTTTGTACGAGTCGTCGATGGCGATGAATGCTCATCAAGATACCAGCCCCAAACCCAAGCGTGACAAGGGCTGTGCCGCCATAGCTAAGGAGCGGGAGGGGGACGCCTACTACGGGTAGGAGTCCAGTGACCATGCCGATATTGACAAAGGCATAGGTGAAAAAGATCATGCTGATAGCGCCTCCCAAGAGGCGCGTAAACAAAGTAGGTGCATTGACTGAGATCGCCAAGCCACGCTTAATCAGTGCAAAAAAGAGTAGGATCAAAAGAACATTGCCAAGAAATCCAAACTCTTCAGCAAAAACGGCAAACACAAAGTCAGTATGTTTTTCAGGAATAAACTCCAAATGAGATTGAGTTCCTTCGCGCCAGCCTTTGCCAAAAAACCCACCAGCACCAACCGCAATGACGGCCTGAATGGTATGAAAGCCCTTTCCAAGGGGATCGCTTGATGGGTCTAGCAATGTACAAACCCTATTTTTTTGATACTCCCGAATCAATGGCCAATTGACGTCAGGAGCACAAATGCTGCCACTAAATACAACTAGTAAAAGAATCGCAATTGTGCCAATCGCCACCACAGGAATGATCCAACGCCAAGGAAGGCCCGCCAAAATAATCACATAAAGGCCAGAGGCAAGCACCAACAAAGAGGTTCCTAAATCAGGTTGACGGGCAATCAAAAATACTGGTAAGGCCAACAATAGCGCTGCCACTAAATAATCAAACCCCGAACGAATGCCCTCGCGTTTCTGGAAATACCAGGCGAGCATCAGCGGTACCGCGATCTTCATGATCTCGGATGGCTGAATCACAATACCAACATTAATCCAGCGCCTTGCCCCCTTTTTAACCAATCCAAAAAGAGCAACAGCAATTAGCAGAGCAATGCCAATGCCGTATACCCAAATCGCAGCTATCTCTAGCCATTTGGGCGGAATCTGTGAAACCAGCCACATAATCACAAAGGCAATTAGCAGGTTGCGGACCTGATCGATAAGCGCTACGGGCGTTCCCTGGCCTGCCGATAAAAAGACAAAGAAACTAATTAGGGCAAGGGCTAAGAAAATGAGGCCCAGACGAGGATCAAAGCCACTAAAGGCTTGCGAGAGTAATAATTTGAGTCGGACTAAGGCACTCTTTTCCATTCCGGAATCTCCTTAGGCCATTTACCATCAATGTAGTAATCAAGTGCTTTGCGAGCAATCGGCGCGGCTTGCGTAGAGCCGAAGCCCGCATTTTCAACGATCATTGCAATGGCAATTTTGGGTTTGTCGTTAGGCGCGTATGCCACGAATAAAGCATGGTCGCGCAGAAACTCAGGGGTTGAGGCATGGTTATACTTTTTTGAGTTCAAACTGAAGACTTGGGCCGTTCCCGTTTTGCCACCGGAGGTGTAGGCCGCGCCACGGAATGATGCTGCTGATGTACCCGTTTTATTGGTTTCCGCCATTGCCTTTTTGATGATTTCAACATTTTCGGGTTTGAGGGTAATGCGATAACTTTCTTTGGGTGTTGTGAGTTCTTTTTGGCGTGTAAATGGATCTTCAATCGCCTTTGCAATGTGAGGCTTCATCACGACACCGTAGTTGAGCATATTGGCGAGTCCGTGCGCTAATTGCAAAATCGTAAACGCGTTATATCCCTGCCCAATTCCGAGTGAGATGGTTTCGCCTTCGAACCACTTTTGTTGTTCAGGCTTCTTAAAAGCAGTTTTTTTCCATTCCGTCGACGGTAATACGCCTTTTGCTTCTCCTTCCAGGTCAATTCCTGTAAGCTGACCAAAGCCAAATGGCTTCATAAAATCATGCATCATGTTGACGCCCATGTCGCGCGCTAACAGGTAGTAGTAGGTATCGCAAGACTCCACTAGAGATTTCTCCATATTCACCATCCCATGACCACCCACCTTAATATCACGAAAGGTATTATTGCCAAATGTAAAAAACCCTGGATCGGCAATCGCATCTTCAGGCTTGCGCTTATTGAGCTCAAGGGCCGCGAGTGCCATAAAGGGCTTATAGGTTGATGCGGGAGGATAAATTCCTTTCAAAGGTCGGTTATAGAGCGGCTTTTCCTTGGATTCATTCAATTCCTTCCAAGTCACAGGATCAATGCCTTCGACAAAATCATTGGGATTGAAATTCGGTTTTGAAACGAAGGCGAGAATATCGCCCGTTTCAGGTTCAATGGCGACAAATGCCCCACGATAGTTACCGTAAAGCTGTTCAACCAAGGCTTGCAATTTAATGTCAATCGACAGAATGACGTTTTTGCCAGGGATGGATGGCCTACTTGATAGAGTGCGCACAGGCTTCCCACCAGCGGTGATTTCAACCTCGTCGTAGCCTGGGACGCCGCGTAAGACCCTTTCATACGTTTGTTCAATGCCAATCTTCCCAACATATTGAATGCCAGGCAAGAACGCGCCTTGAAGCGCATAAGGGTCTTGACTGCCTTTCGTAGCCTCAAGCTCATTTTGCATCCGCTCCTTATCTTTTTGTGAGACTCGCCCAATGTATCCAATCAGATGGGAGGCTAATTTGTTGTATGGGTATTCACGAAAATTACGTGCACTGACATCGACACCCGGAAAGCGATAGCGATTTGCTAGAAATCGAGCCATCTCAGCTTCAGTCAACATGGAGCGTAATGGAAAAGTACCCATGTTTCGAGAATCTTCCAAGGCGCGCTTAAAGTTGCGACGATCTCTTGGGCTAATCTGAATAATCTCAGATAGTTGATTAATTAAATCATCAACATTTCCTTTAATTTGAGAGGCGTCCACCTCTAGCGTTAGCGCTGAATAATTACGTCCAATCACAATGCCATTGCGATCAATCAGTAAGCCACGATTAGCGGGAACTGGGACAATCGCAATCCGATTACTCTCAGCAAGCGTTGAATATTGCTGGTGACTAACAATTTGTAACCAAAATAAGCGGACGACGAGTAAGCCAAAACAGACGCCTACGAAGATGATTGCGATCCGCGCTCGCTCCTGAAACGAATAGAGATCGGGTTTTTTAATTGAGGACATGCAGCTTATAGAGGTCGATGTGGGTCGACATCAATCGGTCGTCGTTGCGGCAAGAGCAAAAGATAGCTGGCGAGAGGCCAAAGCAAGGCCTCAATGGCCGCTTGGATAAGGCTTGTAAGCCCCCACCAATAGATTTGCTCATTTAGAGCCCAAAGCACAAGGACTGGAAAAACAGACACTAAAGCAAAGATAGGAAATACATTCAGGATTTGAGTGGTCACAGGCAAAGCAGTAATGCGGTGATGCCAGGCAATTGCAATGTATGCCACCAGAGAGTAACTAAAGGCATGAACCCCGAGCAAGGCCCCGCTATGAATATCCATCACCAATCCAAATACAAATGCGGTAATCACGCCAACAAAGCGATGCTGATGAATATTCCAAAATACAATGCAAATAATGAGCCAGTCTGGAACCCACGCATGATTGCCCCACGGTAAAAAATTCAGCAACAGCGCGATGACTAAGCTAAAGTAAATGAAGGGTGGCTTGACTGGACGAAGAATGTAGCCGCTCTGATAATCAATCATAACTGACCCTTTGGTCGCGTTTGTCGTCGACCGGTCGATGACGGTGCATTACTGTTAGGCGCTGGCTTGGCGTCTAACTGCGGATCATAGATTAAGGCAAGTGCTTGGAGGTGACGATTGACCTCAGCAATCGGACTACAGAAGACATTTGCTGAGTTTTGATCAAGATTGCGCTCGATCTTGGTAATTACTGCTACCGCAAACCCTGGGGGATATACCCCATCAACCCCTGACGTTAAAAGAATGTCGCCCACTTCCAGATCGCTGGCTACGGGTAAGTAACGGAGTTGCAATAATTGACCACGTCCGCTTCCAACCACCGCAGCGCGAAGCCCATTGCGAGCGACAAGAACGGGGACTGCAAAATCACGATCTTCCAATAAAGATACTTCGGCCGAATTGTCATACAGACGAACCACTTGACCGAGAATGCCCATGTCATTGGCAATGGGTGAGCCTAATCGAAGGCCTTGGTTTTCACCCCGATTGATCACGACGCGTTGTGAGACGGGGTTGGGTGGATTAAATAAAATTTCCACAGGAACCGTTTTGAACGCCACCTTCTTTTGTAAATCTAAGAGGCTGCGAAGATTTTGATTTTCAATCGCCAGAAGTGCGGATTGATTGGCTAGCAGGGAGAGTTCTGCTTGTCGTAACTTGAGAGCCTCATTTTCTTTTTCAAGCGTGCTGCGACTTGTTAAATAGTCACTACCTCCTGAAATCATCGAGCCAGGCAGGAGCATTAGCTGCTCCAATGGACGTAGAACAACGCTGACTTGATTGCGAATAAAGTCCAGCGATTTGATCTGAAAATCAATAATCATCAGTGCCAGGCTAATTACAAGGCACGCAATTAATTTGGCAAGCGCTGGAATGCCTTGCTTGAAAAGTGGTGGGGCGCTATATTGCACAGCCCGCTCCGGCGCTAAGCCGCCTATTCTTGTGAGAACACTCCACCTAATTTATCCATGCGCTCTAATGCAATGCCGCAACCACGAGCAACACAGGTCAAAGGATCTTCTGCGACATGGATTGGCAAGCCTGTTTCTTCCATCAAAAGGCGATCGAGGTCACGTAGCAAGGCACCACCGCCAGTGAGCATAATGCCGCGTTCAGCAATATCGGCAGCTAGCTCAGGCGGAGTTTGCTCAAGAGCTGCTTTTACCGCTGTCACAATTTGATTGAGTGGATCAGTTAATGCTTCTAGGATCTCATTGCTGGTCACAGTAAAGCTACGGGGAATACCTTCTGAGATATTGCGACCTTTGATTTCTAGCTCTTTAACTTCTGCACCCGGGAAGGCTGAACCGATTGCTTTTTTAACTGCTTCAGCCGTTTGTTCGCCAATCAGCATCCCATAGTTGCGTCGAATGTAATTCGTAATTGCTTCATCGAACTTATCTCCACCAACCCGAACCGAACCTTTGTAAACGACGCCACCTAAGGACATCACACCCACTTCGGTGGTTCCGCCACCGATGTCAACCACCATGGATCCCGCAGCTTCAGAAACTGGCAGCCCTGCACCAATGGCAGCTGCCATTGGCTCTTCAATCAGAAATACTTGAGAAGCTCCTGCACCTAAAGCTGACTCACGAATCGCACGACGCTCAACCTGTGTTGAACCGCAGGGCACACAAATAATGATTCGAGGGCTGGGTTTTAATAGCTTGCTCTCGTGAACCATTTTGATAAATTGCTTGAGCATTTGTTCGGTAATGGTGAAATCTGCAATCACACCATCTTTCATAGGGCGAATTGCTTCGATGTTTCCAGGCACTCGACCCAACATGCTTTTTGCTTCACGACCCACCGCCAAAATGGTTTTTTTGGCATTTGGGCCACCCTCTTGGCGGATCGCAACCACCGAGGGCTCATCAAGCACAATGCCCTTATCACGCATGTAAATTAAGGTGTTTGCGGTACCTAGATCAATGGCTAGGTCATTGGAAAAATAGCTACGAAAGAGACCAAACATAATGTAAGTGGGAAAATAGAAATATTAATTAGCTCAAAGATGAAATGATACTCTAGCACCCCATGGATATAAATGAAGTTCACCGTATAGCGAAGCTCTCGCGCCTGGAGTTAAGCGCCTCAGAAGCCGAGGTAGTGCTGCCACAATTAGAGGCCGTTTTTGCTCTCGTCGAACAAATGCAAGCGGTCAATACTGAGCAGATTGAGCCTTTGCCCCACCCCATTTTGTTTATAGAAGATTTGGCTCAGCCTTTGAGGGCCGACGCATGCACCGAGGCAAATACGCGGGAACAGAATATGGCGAACGCACCCGCCCAAGCCGAGGGTTACTTTTTGGTCCCGAGGGTGATCGAATGAATTGGCAGCACCAAACCCTAAAAAGCTTATCTAAGTCATTGATTAGTAAGGAAATATCCAGCTTAGAGTTATGCGAATTCTTTCTTGGGCGGATGACAAAATATCAGCATCTAAATGCCTACCTTGATGTTTTGCCAGATCAGACGCGAGCGCAGGCCAGACGTGCTGATCAGTTGATATCACAAGGGGTTACTGGCCCCTTAACCGGAATCCCGATTGCCCATAAAGATGTCTTTGTTACCAAAGAATGGGCCACCACAGCCGCCTCAAAAATGTTGGCAGGCTATAAAAGCCCTTTTGATGCAGCCGTGGTGGCAAGTTTGGGCTTGCCAGACGCAGATAATCCAAAGGCTGCAGGAATGGTGTGCCTAGGCAAAACCAATATGGATGAATTTGCAATGGGTTCCTCCAATGAGAACTCAGCATTTGGGCCGGCACTTAATCCTTGGAATACACAGCGGGTTGCTGGTGGTTCTTCAGGCGGCTCAGCGGTCGCAGTTGCCGCAGGTTTGGCGCCGATTGCGACGGGAACCGATACCGGTGGATCGATCCGCCAGCCCGCTTCTTTTTGTGGCCTGACCGGCATCAAGCCAACCTATGGACGTGTTTCACGATACGGCATGATTGCTTACGCCTCCTCATTGGATCAGGCGGGCCCAATTGGAAAAACTGCCGAGGATTGCGCCCTATTACTAAGCGCGATGTCGACGCACGATCCGCGCGATTCAACATCCCTTGCTGATAGCGGCGAAGACTATGGGCGTTTTCTCAATCAAGCTTGGTCGGGCGAAGATTCTAAAAAACCCTTAACTGGTCTAAGAATTGGTTTGCCAAAAGAATTCTTTGCCGAAGGCCTTGCGCACGATGTAGCGCAAGCGGTTCTAGCTGCTAAAGAGGTGCTTCAGTCTTTGGGCGCTGCTGTTTGCGAAGTGAGTTTGCCTAAAACTAAGCTATCAATCCCGGTGTATTACGTTTTAGCTCCCGCTGAAGCGTCGAGTAACTTGAGTCGTTACGACGGGGTGCGTTATGGTCATCGCGCGAGCGAGTACTCTGATTTATTAGAGATGTATCAACGTTCCCGTAGTGAGGGTTTTGGTGCGGAAGTGAAGCGACGGATCTTAATTGGTAGTTATGTCTTATCGCACGGTTATTACGACGCTTACTATCTGCAAGCCCAGAAGATTCGTCGCATCATCGCAGCAGATTTTGCACAGGCCTTTACTCAGTGTGATGTGATTTTGGGGCCAGTAGCTCCAGATGTTGCTTGGGGTCTGGGTGAAAAGACGAAAGATCCCTTACAGATGTACCTTGAGGATATATACACTTTGTCAGCGAATTTGGCGGGCTTGCCAGCGATGAGTGCGCCCTGCGGATTCTCAAGCGCTGAATTGCCAATTGGTATGCAATTGATTGGAAATTATTTCTCTGAGGCTCGACTATTGCAAGTTGCGCACCAGTATCAGCAAGCAAGCGATTGGCATTTGCGCAGACCCGAAGGGATTGCATGATGAAGTGGGAAATTGTCATCGGACTTGAAACACATACGCAACTGTTAACCCATTCCAAGATATTTAGTGGGGCGAGTACGCAATTTGGGGCTCAGCCAAATACGCAAGCATGTGCAGTTGATTTAGCGTTACCGGGAGTATTACCCGTTCTTAATCGTCAAGCAGTTGAGCACGCGATTCGCTTTGGCTTGGCGATTGGTGCCCAGATTTCTCCGCGCAGTATTTTTGCCCGTAAAAATTATTTTTATCCTGATCTGCCTAAAGGCTATCAAATCAGTCAATATGAGATACCAGTAGTCGTCGGTGGACAAATTGAAATCGTTGTCGATGGCCAGACAAAGGTGGTTGAGTTAACGCGAGCCCACTTAGAGGAAGATGCTGGTAAATCCGTTCACGAGAACTTTGTTGGCCCTCATGGCGAACCAGCTAGCGGGATTGATTTAAATAGAGCCGGCACTCCTCTTTTAGAAATTGTCACTGAGCCCGTAATGCGCAGTGCTGCTGAGGCGGTTGCTTATGCCAAAGCCCTTCATGCATTAGTGGTGTGGTTAGGGGTATGCGATGGCAATATGCAAGAAGGCTCGTTTCGATGCGATGCCAATGTATCGGTGCGGCCCATGGGACAGAGTGAATTCGGGACGCGTTGCGAGATTAAGAATTTAAATTCTTTCCGATTCTTAGAGGAGGCCATTCAGTATGAAGTGCGTCGCCAAATTGAATTGATTGAAGATGGCGGTACGGTCATTCAGGAGACACGTTTATATGACCCTGATCTTCAGGAAACGCGCAGCATGCGCAGTAAAGAAGATGCACAAGATTATCGGTATTTCCCTGACCCTGATTTATTACCGCTCGTCATTCATTCGGATTGGATTGAAGAAATTCGTGCTGGTATGCCAGCTTTACCAACGACGCTACGCGCCCAGTGGCAATCTGAATATGGACTAAGCCCTTACGATAGTCAAATCCTCAGCCAGGATCGCGCCACAGCCGATTTATTTATTGAGCTAGTCCGTCGTTTAGGCGCAAAACATGCAAAGACCATTGCGAACTTCATTGCAGGTGATTTGGCCTCGGCGTTAAATCGCTCGAATTTATCTGTTCATGAATTACCAATTGATATTGCTCAGATCGAGGCGCTACTTAATCGTTCTTTAGACGGAACGATTTCCAACAAGATTGCAAAAGAGATATTCATCTTCATTTGGGAAGATGCGCTTGCCAATAAACCGGCTATCTCAATTGATGAAATCATTGAGCAACGGGGATTAAAGCAAATTACCGATATTGGCGCCCTTGAGGCGCTTATTGATGGGGTATTGCAGGCCAATGCAAAATCCGTTGAGGAGTTTAAGTCTGGCAAAGAGAAAGCCTTTAATGCCTTAATTGGGCAGGTGATGAAAGCCTCGCAAGGTAAAGCAAACCCTCAGCAACTCAATGAGTTACTGCGCAAGAAATTACAAAGTGGATAGGAAAGAAATGAGTGCTCCAGAACTTAGTCAGGATGAACAAGAAGCCTTAGTGGCCCAATGGCTAAAAGCTTGCCCAGGTTTTTTTGAGCGCCATGCTGAGGTGTTGCAAGAGGTTCGCCTAAAAGATCCCAATAGCGATCGAGCCATCTCCTTGCAAGAGCGGCAAATGCATTTGTTACGTTCACAAAATCAAGAACTCAACTCCCGGTTAAATGAAATGCTGCGTTTTGGTAGTCGCAATGACAAGACCCAAGTAGCAATGGTTGCTTGGTTACAAAAGCTCATTGAGGCGCAAGATAGCCAGCAAGTAAATAGCGCAATTGAGAGTGGCCTTTCCTCTGTCTTTGAGGTCGAGGTTTGTAAAGTATTGCCAATCGATTCTGCGTTTGAGGCATTGCTAGAACGCCCCATTTGCCAGTCCTTCGCGAAATGCCCAGATGTATTTAAAGAAAAGCTAGCCCATTTACAGGCCGATGATGATTGGCAGAGCGTTGCGATATTAGCAATACCATTGGAGCAAAATCGCTTTGCTGGCTTAGCCCTTCTTAGTAAAGACGGTGAACGTTTTACAGAGGATATGGGCGTGTTTTATTTAAGACAAATTGCTGGTTTGGCTGCAGCAGCGTTGCGGCGGGTTGCCGGTTAAGCTCAAGATAAGTAAACGATTGTGGACACTCTCTCGGCAAAGATCGAGGCTTACCTAAATAACTTGCATGTTGTGCGGCAATTATCAGTTCATACGATTAAAGCGTATCGCGCCGATTTAAAAATTCTCTGCGAGAGTGCGCAAGCCGAGAAGTGTGCGATCGATCAAATAAATCATGCGCTCATTCGTCGTTGGACTGCAACCCTTCATGCGAAGGGATTGTCTGCGCGATCGATTGCTCGGGTTTTATCAGCATGGCGCGGTTTTTATGACTGGCTCCTGTTGGAATGTAAAGGTCAGCTCGAACTAGGATCAAATCCGGTTGCTGATATCAAGGCTCCCAAACGCAGTAAGTTACTGCCAAAGGCATTATCGGTAGAACAAGCACTAGCCCTCATTGAGTTTGCTGCCAAGGAGGCGGCTGAAAACGACAATTGGGAACTGAGTCGTGATCATGCTTTGATCGAACTTTTGTACTCATCAGGCTTGCGCCTCTCAGAGCTCCTAGGCTTAGATAGTGAGCCCAGTCGAGATTCTTTGGGTTGGATTGATTGGACTACAAGTGAGGTTTCGGTTCTTGGTAAGGGCAATAAGCGCAGAACCATTCCAGTTGGAAAGCCTGCCATGGCAGCGTTGCAGCGTTGGAAATCGCAACGCGCTTTATTAATGTTGCAGGATCAGCAGGCTTTATTTGTATCTATTGTGGGTAAGCGGCTTGCGCCACGAACCGTTCAGGCCCGTTTGCGATCAATGGCTATTCGTGCCGATTTGCCGACTCATGTGCACCCACATATGATGCGCCACAGCTTTGCCAGCCATGTTCTGCAATCGTCCCATGACTTGCGAGCCGTACAAGAAATGCTGGGTCACGCGAGTATTGCCAGTACGCAAATTTATACTGCGCTGGATTTTCAGCATCTAGCAAAAGCCTATGACAATGCTCACCCCCGCGCCAAAGTGAAGAGTAATAAAGCGTGAACTACAACATGATCCTTGAGGCCGGAAAAGAGCGGCCCATTGTGCGCAGGCACCCTTGGGTCTATGGCACTGCAATCAAGCGGGTTGATGGAAAGCCAAAAGCGGGCGCAACAGTTCAGATCCTTAGTCAAGATGGTCGTTGGATTGCTAAGGGAGCCTACAGTCCGCTCTCGAAGATCCGTGTGCGCGTTTGGTCATGGAATGAAACCGAAGCCATCGATCATGCCTTCTTCAAGCGCAAAATTAGTACCGCAATACAGCATCGGCAGCAATGGATAAAGGGCACAAATGCAATTCGATTAATTGCTGGCGAGGCCGATGGATTGCCTGGTCTGGTTGTTG